>Ga0111538_10004168_pt1 | contig 20138 bp, 19 predicted proteins | sample SoiMethybrSBSTD1_FD_79669 | JGI IMG/M metagenome (GOLD analysis project Ga0111538, IMG submission 79669) | Bulk soil microbial communities from a Populus tree surrounding site in Tennessee, USA - Soil MetaG P. TD hybrid SBSTD1 (version 2)... | ecosystem: Environmental > Terrestrial > Soil >... | reverse complement strand
TGGGTCCACGAGATCACGTACCACACGTTCATCCACGAGAACGTGCGCAAGCGGTTCCTGGAGGGCTTCCACTACGACGCCCATCCCATGGGCATGCTGGTGTCGGCGGTGGCGGCCCTGTCGACCTTCTACCTCGACGCCAAGGACATCGGCGACCCCGACAACCGCCACAAGCAGATCCTGCGGCTCATCGCCAAGATGCCGACGCTGGCGGCCGCCTGCCACCGCTTCAGCGTGGGGATGCCCTTCGTGTACCCCGACAACTCGCTCGGCTTCACCGCCAACTTCCTGTCGATGCTGTGGAAGGTGGCCGAGCCCCGCTACGACGCCAACCCCTCGCTGGCCCGTGCCCTCGACGTGCTGTTCATCCTGCACGCCGACCACGAGCAGAACTGCGGGACCACCGCCATGCGCACGATCGCCTCGGCGCATGCCGACCCCTACAGCTGCGTGGCCGGCGCCGCGGCCGCCCTCTACGGCCCGCGCCACGGCGGCGCCAACGAGGCCGTCATCGCCATGCTCCGACAGATCGGCTCGCTCGACGAGGTCGACGCCTACGTCAAGCGGGTCAAGGCGGGCGAGGTCAAGCTCCAGGGCTTCGGCCACCGCGTGTACAAGAGCTACGACCCCCGGGCCCAGATCATCAAGCAGACCGCGGACCAGGTGTTCGAGATCACCGGCCGCAACCCGCTGCTCGACATCGCGCTCAAGCTCGAGGACGTGGCGCTGTCCGACGACTACTTCGTCTCGCGGAAGCTCTACCCCAACGTCGACTTCTACTCGGGCCTGATCTACCAGGCCATGGACTTCCCCACCGACATGTTCACGGTGCTGTTCGCCATCCCCCGGGTGTCGGGCTGGCTGGCGCACTGGGTCGAGCTGCTCGAGCAGGACCAGAAGATCGCCCGCCCGCGCCAGCTCTACACCGGGACGTCCGAGCGGCCTTACGTGCCGATGGCGCAGCGCTGACGCACTAGACAGGCGGGCCATGCACGCGGTGACGATCGTGGACGGCGCGCTCGCGTGGCGCGAGCACCCCGACCCGGCCCCCGGGGCCGGCGAGCTGCTGGTGGCGGTGCAGGCCGCCGGGGTCTGCCGCGGTGACCTGATGCAGCGCGACGGGATGTACCCGCCCCCGCCGGGCACCACGCCCCCCGACCGCCCGGGGCTGGAGCTGGCCGGCGAGGTGATGGAGGCCGGACCGGGCTGCCGGCGCTTCGGGCCGGGCGACCGGGTCATGGCCGTGGTGACCGGCGCCGGCCAGTCCGAGCTGGCCATCGTCCCCGAGCTGGTGTCCATGCCGGTCCCCGAAGGCGTCTCGTGGGCCCAGGCCGGCGGCTTCCCCGAGAACTACACCACCGCGCACGACGCCCTGTTCAGCCAGTGCGGCCTGGGGATGGGTGAGCGGGTCTGCATCCACGGCGCCGCCGGCGGCGTGGGCACCGCCGCGGTCGAGCTGGCCGTGGCCGCGGGCGCGCAGGTGGTGGCCACGGTGCGCAACGAGGCCTCGCGCGCCGGGGTCGCGGCTCTGGGGGCGGCGGTGGTGGCGCCCAAGGGCTTCGGCGAGCACGGACCGTTCGATGTCGTGCTCGAGCTGGTGGGCGGGCCCAACATGGCCGCGAACCTCGACGCCCTGGCCACCGGCGGGCGCATCGCGGTGATCGGCGTGGGCGCCGGCCTGTCGGCCGAGATCAGCCTGCTCGCCCTCATGGGCAAGCGCGGCCGCATCCACGGCTCGACGCTCCGGCCCCGGCCACTCGAGGACAAGGCCCAGGCCGCGCGCCGGGTCGAGCGCCACGTGCTCCCCCTACTGGCCCGAGGCGCGCTCACCGTGCCGCTGGCGGCGACGTTCCCCCTGGCGGAGGCGGCGGCGGCCTACGACCACTTCGCCGCGGGCGGCAAGCTGGGCAAGATCGTCCTCATCGCGTCGTAATGAACCGATGGTAAGTTTCGGGTTGGACAGCCAAATCTGATCCGGGCCCGGGGGGACGCGCATGGCCGTAGGGATGCACGGGGTCTTGCGGTCGGCCGCGGGGTTCGGCGGCACATACCCCCGCGAGCACAAGAGCCCGGGGCCGCGGCCTGCCGAAGACAACTTCGTCTTCCCCCTGGCGGTACGCCGCGGGGGCTGGGTGCTGGTGGCGGTCACGGTCGCGGCCGTGGCCTGGGGGGCCCGCTCCGTCGAGGGCGAGCAGGACCACATCACCGCCTGGGTGCTGACCAGCGCGGTGTTCGCCGTGCCGGGCCTGTGGCTCACGTGGCTGGCGGGCAGCCGGGTGGCGCCTGCGGACCGCCCGGTGTGGCGGCTCTGGTACCTGGGCTTCTGCTTCTCGGTGGCGGGCACCACGGCGCTGCTGGCGTTGAGCGGGCACGACTGGGACTGGGCGCGGGCCGTGTGGATCACCAGCATCGGTCTCAGCATCCTCAGCTACGGCGCGGGCAACACGGTCATCATGCGGATGCGGGCCGGCCGGCGGGCCACCGCGCCCGACATCCTCGACCTCACCACCCTGGCGGCGGCGGTCACCGTGCCCCTGGCCCTGTTGGTGGGCGACGCGGTGGTGACGGCCGACGACGCGTGGTTCGCCATCTCCTGGTCGGTGATCACCATCGCGCTGGTCCACGGCGTCGCCTGCGCGGCCGTGCTCGCCGCCCGCATCCGCCGCGAGGACCGCCACCTCGCCTGGCTGGCCGTGGCGCTCGCCTCGGCGGCGCTGGTCGAGTCGGCGGGGCAGGTCGCCCTCGCGCTCAACGATTTCCAGACGCCGAGCACAGCGCTGCTGGCCTGGCACGCCCTGGCCTGCGGCCTGGGCTCGATCTTCGTGATCCACGCCGTGCGCCAGCCCTCCATCGGCCTCGACCGGCTGCCGCCTCAGGCCCAGGTCCGGCGGCGCAACGTGGTCACCGTGATGGTGCTGGCCGTGGTGCCGGTGGTGGTGGCCGAGGCGTGGTGGGGCCGGGACACCTCGTGGGTCCCGCTGGCGGCCGGGGCCAGCGTGGCCCTCCTGCTCGTGCTGTCGAGCCTGCGCCACCTGCTGGTGGCCCGGGAGACCGGACGCCTGTACGAGCTGGTCGAGCAAGCGGCCGACGAGCGCCGCCAGCTGCTGGCCGACGTGATCCACCACGTGGAGGGCGACCGCTACCGCATGGCGGCCCGGCTGCACCAGCAGGCGATGTCGTCCTACAGCGCCATGGCCACCTTCGTCACCGCGCTCGAGCTGTCGGCGCCCGGCCGCCCGGGCGCGGCGCTGTCGATGGTGGCGGCCCGCACCCGCACCGACCTGGCCCAGCAGGTCGACTCGCTGCGGGACGTGCTCGCGGCGATGGCGCCGCCGCGGGGCGACTCCGAGCAGCGCCTCGTGGCCCCGCTCCGCGCCTACGTCGACAGCGTGTACGCCGACGGGTGCCAGCCGGACCTGGAGATCGAGGTCGACCCCAGCCTCGCGCCCGATTGGACCACCGAGGTGCTGGCGCTGCGCATCATCCAGACCGCGCTGGACAACGTCCACCGGCACTCCCGCTGCCGCCACATCACCATCACGCTGACGCCCCGGGGCCAGACCGTGGTGCTCGACGTGGTGGACGACGGCGTTGGCTTCGACCCGTCCGCGCCCACCGAGGGCTCCGGCCTGGCCACCATGCGCACGCTGGCGGGGTTCCTCGACGGCTGCGTGGAGGTGCTGGCCGAGCCCGGGCGCGGCACCTGGGTGCGCGCCATCCTCGGGTCGCCGGTCCCGCCGGGCCAGCGACCCGACCTGCGCCTGGTGACGGGCGAGCCCGAGTAGCTACATCTGCGAGGTGGCGTAGCGGCAGGCCACCCGCCAGGCCGTCTCCGCGTCCACCTGGCCGGCCAGCGCCATCTCTATGGCGGACAGCGAGAAGCCGAGGATGCCCCGGCTGGCCACGTCGACTTCGTCGCGCCCCTGGTCGGTGCCGGCGATGAGGGTGGCGATCTCGGCCACCAGCGGGGCGCGGGCGGCGACCGCCGACGCCTCGATCGACTCTTCGCGCGCGGCCCACACGTCGCGGAACAGGAACCGGTAGGCCTCGGGCCGCTCCTGGAAGAAGGCGAACAGGGCGGCCAGCAGCTGCTCCATGCGCTTCGCCTGTGAGAACGGTGCGCTGGCCGCGTAGCGCAGCCGCTCCTGCAGCTCACCCAGCAGGTCCTCGGTGACGGCCAGGAACAGCTCGCTGCGCCCCCGAGGGAAGTGCCGGTACACCAGCCCGCGCGACACCTCGCCGGCGGCCGCCACGTCGGTCAGCCCGACGTCCGCGTACCCCTCCGCGAGGAAGACCGCGCGCGCGGCACCCACGATGTCCGCACGGCGCGCCGGGCCACTCTTGCGCTGTCCAGTCGTGTCGCTCACCCACGCCTCCCCTTCCCAGGTGAACACCAGGCTACCAAGCCTGTGACCCCCGGTACGGCATTGTTGCCCTTCCGACAGAGGTTGACAGCTGTACGCTTTCCCCCTACGTTCCTGACACTTGCCGGTCCAAATGGTCGACAAGTGACAGTCACGCCTCTGATGTGCCGCATTGTTGGAGGCGTGAGCGCGATCACGGAGGGGCGATGGCGACCGCCCGGGAGCCCGCTGTCAGCTCCCGGGCGGCGCCAACGGCACCACGGTGGCCGCGGCCTGCACCAGGCCCCCGACGGTGAACCACAGCGAGAGGCGGTCGTCGCCCTCCTCGAGCAGCAGCTCCACGCGGGCTCCGGGGGCGATGCCCGGGCCGTATTCGATCACCGCCCGGTGGGGCCCGGACAGCAGCCGGTGGGCGAACACCGTGCCCGGCTCGATCTGCTCTTCGACCGCGGCCCAGTAGGCCGCATTGTTGACGTGGCCCAGCAGGTCGATGTCGACGGCCCGTAGGCGCCAGGGCTCGGCCGCCGCCCCCACCGGCGGGTCGCCCAGCCACAGCCGGCTGGAGACGCGGCGACCTCCGGCCGAGGGCCCATAGATGTCGAGGAAGCGTTGCGTGAGCCGGGCCGGGGTCAGGGTGGAAGTGTCCACGTGGACCCACAGGGTCGAGAGCTCGACCCGGCCCTGGTGCTCCCCCACCGCCGACATCCGGCGCTCGGCCCAGCGCCCGCCGAGCCCGCCGCACCAGGTCGCCAGGTCGAGCCACTCCCGCCAGCGAGGCGGGCGATGCACGTCGACCACGGCGCGGCGCACCACCCACGTGGTGTCGGCGTCGTCCATGCCGGCTTCGGCGGTGTCGTCGTTGCCGATGTCCTGCAGGTAGCGGGCGCAGGCGTCGAGCCGCAGCCGGCCGGTGGGATCGGCATCGGCCAGACGGACCCGGCGCCCGGCACGGAACACCCGCCCCTCGGCCGGGAGCGGGACCATCGGTTCGTCGAGCACGCCGCCGGTTCTAGCTGATGGCCGGGGCGGCACGCGCCGTCAGTGTGCGCCGTCTGCTCATCCAGCATGCCTGGGTCCCGGCGATGATCGGGCCAGCGCGCGCCGTGGGGCAGACTCGGCCCATGGCCGGCACCCTCGACTGGATCCCTGCCCTCGACCGCCCCGACCTGCTGGCGGCACCCGTCACCGAGGCCCTGGCGGCCCTGGGCGACGGTGCGGCGTCCGTACAGGTGGCCGAGATCGACCCCGACCTGGCCGACACCGCCGCCTTCTGCGAAACCTACGGGGTGCCCCTGGAGATCTCCGCCAACTGCGTGGTCCTGGCGGCCAAGCGCTCGGGCGGGGCCTCGGGGCTGGCCGCCTGCCTGGTGCTGGCCACCACCCGGGCCGATGTCAACGGCCTCGCGCGCCGCACGCTGGAGGCCCGCAAGGCGTCATTCGCCTCCATGGACGAGGCGGTGGCCGCCACGGGGATGGAGTACGGCGGCATCACGCCCATCGGCCTGCCGCCCGACTGGCCGCTGCTGGTGGACGCGGCGGTGGCGGATGCCGACCGGGCGGTCGTGGGCAGCGGTGTCCGCCGTTCCAAGCTGCTCGCGCCCGGGGCCCTGCTGGTGGCGCTGCCCGGCGCGCAGGTCCTCGCCGGCCTCGGTCGCTGAAAACCGGCTCGGCTACGGTCGCCGGCCATGGACTTCGCCCTGCCGTCCGAGCTGGAGGACCTGCGCGCCGAGGCGGTCGAGGTGGGGCTGGCCGCCTCCAAGCGGGCGGAGGTGCCCGAGGACACCTGGATCACGGGCCACGACCGCGAGTTCGCCGCCGAGCTGGGGTCCCGCGGCTGGCTGGGCATGACCTGGCCGGTCGAGCACGGCGGCGGCGGCCGTAGCCCGTTGGAGCGCTTCGTGGTGTTCGAGGCCCTCATCGGCAGCGGCGCCCCCATCGCCGCCTCGTGGTTCGCCGACCGCCAGATGGGCCCGACGCTGCTCGCCTTCGGCACCGACGAGCAGCGGGCACAGTGGCTGCCGGGGATCATCGCCGGCACCTCGATGTGGTGCATCGGCATGAGCGAGCCCGACGCCGGGTCGAACGTGGCCGGCATCCGCACCCGGGCCGACCGGGACGGCGACGAGTGGGTGGTCAGCGGCCAGAAGATCTGGACGTCCGGTGCGGCGTCCGCCGACTGGTGCTACCTGATCGCCCGCACCGACCCCGACGCCCGGCCGCACGAAGGCCTGTCCGAGTTCGTCCTGGACATGCACAGCCCGGGCGTGTCGGTGAAGCCCATCCTGGACATGACCGGCAGCCGCCACTTCTGCGAGGTGTTCTTCGAGGACGTGCGGGTGCCGGCGGCCAACCTGGTGGGCCAGCTCAACGGGTCGTTCCGCCAGGTCATGCGGCAGATGGAGCACGAGCGCGGCGGGATCGACCGCCTGCTGTCCAACCGGCGCCTCTACGAGGACGTGCGGCCCTTGGCCGACACCGGCGACGCCCGGGTCCGCCAGGAGATCGCGGCCATCGAGTCCGGCTACCGCATCGGCCGCCTGCTGGTGATCCGCGAGACGCTCGGCCAGGCGCCACCCCAGTTCTCGGCGGCCACCAAGACGTTCTGCACCGAGTTGGAGCAGCGCATCGCCGGCTTCTGCGCTCGGGTGCTCGGGCCGGAAGCGCTGCTGGCCGAGCCGGGCCTCGCCTACCGGGTCAGCCGGGGCGTCTGCTACGCCCCCGCCTACACGATCATGGGCGGGACCAGCCAGATCCTGCGCAACATCCTGGGCGAGCGCACCCTGGGCCTGCCCCGCGAGCCGCGCTAGGCGCCTACCCGCCGGACGGGCGGGAGCGGGTTCCGCTCGACCGGGGTGACGTGCACGGCGGCGTCGACGATGGCGATGCCACCCGGTGAGAGGATCACCGGGTTCAGCTCCAGGCCGGTGAGCTCGGGCACGCCCTCCACCAGGGCACCCACCCGCAGCAGCAAGTCCTCCAAGCGCTCGCGGGGCCCATCGGGTAGCGGCTCGCCCGGCAGCCCGGCCACGAACCGGGCGGCTTCGGCGTCGGTGAGCGGCAGCACGTGGGCCGCGGTGGCCCCCATGCCGGTAGCCGCGCCGCCGGGGCCCACGCTCACCACCGGACCCACCAGCGGGTTGCCCGCCACCGTGACGGCCACGTCCAGGCCCGGTTCGACCATGGGCTGGACCACCACCGGCCAGGCGGCGTCGCCGAGCCCCGAGCACATGCGGGCGAGGCGGGACCGCAGCTCGGCCTCGTCGTGGACGTCGAGCGCCACCCCGCCGGCCTCGGACTTGGCCCGTCGCTCCCGCTGCACCACCTTCGCCGCCACCGGGTACCCCAGGCGGCCGGCCGCGGCTGCGGCGCTGCTCTCGTCGTCGACCACTGCGGACGGGACGGTGGGCAGCCCGGCCGCCGCCAGCAGGTCGTAAGCCTCGGCCGCGGGGAGCCAGCCCTCCCGCCCCGTGGCCCGCGCCCGGGCCGCGGCGGGGTCGCAGCCCCCGGGGACGACCATCTCGCCCTCCGGCTCGGCCCGCCAGCGCGCGTACCGGCTGACCAGGCCCAAGGCGTAGGCGGCGTCGTCGGGGAAGTCGAAGACCGGGACATCCGGCTGTCCCGGGACCGCCACCACCTGCGGGTGATCGCCGAACAGGCAGGCCACCAGCGTCTTGCCGGGGGCCGCGGCCCGGGCGCGGGCGATGGCATCGACCAGGTCTTCCGTGGACTGGCGGGGCGCGGGTGCACCCACCGCCAGCACACTGTCGACGCCGTCGTCGGCCAGCAGGGCGGTGAGGGCCCGCACCACATCGTCCGGGACCGCTTCGAAGCCCAGGTCGACCGCGCTGGCCCGCACCCGCACGGCGTCCCCCTTGCCGGCCAGCGCCTCGCTGATTCCCGGGCCCAGGCCGGCCAGGGTCAGGCCCGCATCCACGCAGGCGTCGGCGGCCAGCGCCAGCGATCCCCCACCATTGCCCAGCAGCGCCACCCGGTCACCCGCGGGCAGGGGCTGGGACACCAGCAGCCGGGCCACGTTCAGCTGGGCCGCCAGCGTGTCGACCCGCACGATGCCGGTCTGCGCCACGAGGGCCTCCAGCGACTCGGCCGGGGCGTCGTCGCCCTCGCCCGGATAGGCCCGGGCCGCGCCGCCGCTCTTGACCGCCACGATGGGCTTGGTACGCGACATCTGGCGGGCGATGCGGCTGAACTTGCGGGCGTTGCCGAACGACTCCAGGTAGAGCAGGACCACCTCGGTGCGCCGGTCGTCGGCCCAGTACTGGAGCAGGTCGTTGGCCGACACGTCGGCGCGGTTGCCGATGGCGGCGAACGACGACGCGCCGAGCCCCGCCTCGCCGACGCGCTCGAGGAGGGCGCCGCCGATCGTCCCCGACTCGGACAGCAGCGCGACCGGCCCCCGCCGCACCCCCGGGGTGGCGAAGGTGGCGTGCAGGCGCACCTCGGGGTCGGTGTTGATCACCCCCAGGCAGTTCGGCCCGAGCAGCCGGACGCCGTAGCGACGGGCGGCCCGCAGCGTGGCAGCCGACAGGGCCGCGCCTTCCGGCCCGGACTCGGCGAAGCCCGCGGTGATGACGATGGCCGCCTTCACGCCCTTGCGACCGCAGGCCGCGATGGTGTCGGGCACCTCGGGCGCGGGCACCACCACGATGGCCAGGTCCACCGGGCCCTCGATCGCCTCGACGCTGGCCGAGGCCGCCACCCCGGCCACGTGCGGCGCGTGGGGGTTGACCGGGTACACCGGTCCGGCGAACTCGTGCAGCAGCAGGTTGCGGAGCACCGCGTGGCCGACGTTGCCCCGCTCCCGCCCCGCGCCGATCACCGCCACCGAGCGCGGGGCCAGCAGCAGGCGGACCGACTCCGCCTCGGCCCGCTGGGCCCGGGCCTCCACCGCGGCCTCCGCCTCCGGGGTGGGCTGCAGGTCGAAGTGGACCTCGATCACGCCCTCGTCGAACGTGCTGCGCAGCTCGAAGCCGGCCTTGCGGAACACCGAGGTCATGCGCTGGTTGGAGGGCAGCACCGTGGCGGTGAACGAGCGGATCCCCGCCCGGCGGGCCGCCACCACCAGGTACTCCAGCAGGATGGGAGCGATGCCCCGGCCCCGGTGGCGGTCGTCCACGAAGAACGCGATCTCCGCCTCGGAGCGCAACGGATAGCGGTCGTAGCGGGCCACGCCCACCATGGCGTCGTCGCGGAGCACCACGAACGCCATGCGGTCCACGTAGTCGACGTGGGTGAGGTGGTTGACCTCCGCCTCGGTGAGCCGGGGATGGGGCGAGAAGTAGCGGAAGTAGATGCTCTCCGGCGACTGCAGGGAGTGGAACGCGACGATGCGGCCGGCGTCGTCGGGCCGGATCGGGCGGATGCGCACCGTGCCGCCGTCGGCCAGCACCACGTCCGCGTCCCACTCGGCCGGGTAGTCCGGCGGGAGCGGCACCTCGCCGGTCGTCACACCATCGGTCACCGCGCCCGAATCTAGAGCCCCGACAACGCGAAGCGGGGAGCGCAGCGCGCCGCGCTAGCGTCGTGCGGGGCCTGCGGGCCACGCGGCGGCGGACGGCGGAAGGAGCAGAGGTGAACCGCTGGTGTAGATGTCTGGGCGCGCTCACCGCCGCCATGCCCGCCGTCCTCGGCGCATGCGCCCAGCCGGCCGGCCACGAGCTGCTGGGCAGCGGGCTGGTCCCGGTGGGCGAGCACGCCAGCCCCCGCGGTCCCGACCCCTCCAGCGATCCCGCCGCCATCGCCATGCAGGCGACGGAGGACGTGAGCGCCTACTGGCGAGCGACCTACCCCGAGGTCTACGGCGGTGAGTTCGAGGAGGTCTCCGGCTTCTTCCCGTACGGGCCGAACACCGAGCCGCCGCCGTGCGGCGACCCGCCCCCGGCGTACGAGGAGATCGCCGACAACGCCTTCTACTGCGACGGCGACGACATCATCGCCTGGGACGAGGCCCGCTTCATCCCCGAGGTCAACGAGAGGTACGGCGGCTTCACGGTCGCCATCGTCATCGCGCACGAGTTCGGCCACGCCATCCAGGCCCGGGCCGGCGCCATCGACCGCACCGTCGACCTCGAGCTGCAGGCCGACTGCTTCGCGGGCGCGTGGACCGCCTACGTGGTCGACGGCGACGCCCCGACGTTCGAACCCGACGACGTGGACCTGGACCAGACCGTGGCGGGCATGACCGCCATCCGCGACGCCCCCGGCACCGACCCCAACGACCCGTTCGCTCACGGCAGCGGGTTCGACCGCGTGACCTCGTTCCAGGACGGGTTCGAGAACGGGGCCGAGGGCTGCTCCGACTACGACGACCCCGATGTGGCCCGGGACACGGTGGAGGTCCCCTTCGACCCCGAGGACGACGACCAGGGCGTCGACGAGGGGAACATGGTCCTGGAGGACGGTCCCGACGCACCCGAGGGCGTGGGCCTGCTCACCCGGCTGGAGCAGGACCTCAACCTGTTCTACGCCGAGGTCTTCACCCAGCTCGGCCACGAGTGGGTGCCCGTCGACGACCTGGTGCTGGTCGACCCGGACCAGGACTCCATCGAGTGCGGCGGGGAGACCGCGGAAGGCGACCAGCTGGAGTTCCTGGCGACGTACTGCCCCGACGAGAACGTCGTCGTGCTGGACGGCGACGGCCTGGTCAGCGCGCTGTACGCCTACGGCGACTTCGCCGTCGGGGCCGAAGTGGCCCGGCTGTGGGCCCAGGCCGCCCAGGTCCAGCTGGGTGTGATCAACGACGACCAGGCCGGGCTGCAGGCCGATTGCCTGACCGGTGTGTGGAGCATCTCGCTGAGCGATCCCGAGAGCACCCCCGAGTCCAAGCTGTCCACCTCGCCCGGCGACCTCGACGAGGCCATCCAGGGCTTCCTCGCCTACGGCGGGGTGCTGGACGAGCAGGTGGGCACCGTGTTCCAGCGCACGGATGCCCTGCGCACCGGCTACCGCCAGGGCTACCACGGCTGCGAGACCTACGCCCCGCTGGGGTGACCGGGCGTCAGCGGGTGCGGCGCGCCCGGCGCGACTCGCGCACCACCAGCACCACGATCACGCCGACACCCACGACGATCGCCACCAGCACCGCCACCTGCAGGGCGCCGCCCCGGTCCCCCGCCTCGCTGGGCTCGGCCCCTGAGTTCGGCTGCGGGATGATCCCGTCCTCGGGCAGGGGCACGACGCTGGTGGAGGTGGTGTCGTCGCCCCCCTCCTGGCCGCGGGCGGCCGGAGCGGGGGCGAGCAGCACCAACCCCACCAGCAGTAGGCCGGCGACCAGCCCGAGCCCGCGTGCGGCGCGTCGCCGACCCATCCGGGCTCAGGCGGGCGGCGTGTAGCCGGCGGGGAGCAGGATCGACTTGGTCTCCAGGTAGGCGGACAGGCCCTCGGGCCCCAGCTCGCGGCCCACGCCCGACGCCTTGAACCCGCCGAACGGGTTCCGGAGATCCAGGGTGCCGAACTGGTTGATGCCGTAGGTGCCGGTCCGGACCTGCCGGGCCACGTCGAGGCCGGCCTCGACGTCGCTGGTCCACACCGAGCCGGACAGCCCGTAGTCGCTGTCGTTGGCGATGCGCACCGCGTCCTCGGGCCCGTCGTAGCCGATGACCGCCAGCACCGGGCCGAAGATCTCCTCCTGGGCGATGGTCATGCGGTTGTCGACGTCGACGAACAGGGTGGGCTCCACGAACCAGCCCTTGTCCAGGCCCGCCGGGCGGCCGCCGCCCACGCTCAGCTTGGCGCCCTCGGCCTTCCCCTTGTCGATGTAGCCGAGCACCCTGTCGCGCTGGCGCTCGGCCACCAGCGGGCCGACCGCCACAGTGGGATCAGCCGGGTCGCCCACGGTCTGGGCCTTGACGGCCTGGGCCACCGCCTCCACCACGTCGTCGTAGCGGGCCCGGGGGGCCAGGATGCGGGTCTGGGCGATGCAGGCCTGGCCGTTGTTCATCAGCGCCGAGGGCATGAGCATGGGGATGGCGCTGGCCAGGTCGGCGTCCTCCAGGATGATGGCCGCCGACTTGCCGCCCAGCTCCAGCGTGCAGCGCTTGAGCAGCTCGCCGCAGATGGCACCCACCTTGCGGCCCGCGGCGGTCGACCCGGTGAAGCCGACCTTGTCGACGCCGGGATGGCGGACGATGTACTCACCGATCTCGCGCCCCGCGGGCAGGATCGACACCATGCCCTTGGGCAGCTCGATCTCGTCGAGGATCTCGCCCAGGATGTAGCCGTCGAGCGGCGTCTCGGGCGAGGGCTTGAGGATCATGGGCGCCCCCGCGGCCAGCGCCGCGCCCAGCTTCAGGGCCACGATGAACAGGGGCACGTTCCAGGGGATGATGCCGGCCGAGACGCCCACCGGCTCCTTGCGCACCAGCACCGGGCCGAGCGCCCCGGGACGGATCTCCTCGAACGGGAAGGTCTCGGCCAGGTCGGCCCAGCCGTCGAGGGCCATCGTCGAGCTGAACACCTGGCCCATGAGCGACCAGCTCGACGGGGTGCCCATCTCGGCGGTGAAGACGTCGGCGAGCTCCTGCGAGCGGGCCTGGATGGCCTGGGACAGCCGGCGCACCGTGGCGGCCCGCTCGGCCCCGCTGAGCTGCGGGTAGGGACCGGCCAGGGCTGCCTTGGCCGCCGCGACGGCCCGGTCGACGTCGCCCTCGGCCGCCTCGGGCACCCGCGCGATGACCTCTTCGGTCGTCGGGCTGATGACCTCGATGACGTTCGAGGTCGACGGCGCCACCCACTCGCCGCCGATGTAGAGCGTGTCCTTGGTCTGCATCAGCCCTCCGTACGAAATCTGAGACTCTGTCAGGTATCGTGCCACGCCCGCCGCCACCAACGCCCACGGAGTCCCTTCGGGACGACCATGTTGCGGGAGGAGCGGCGCGTGAACACGATCATGTTCTGGCGGTACCACCAGGCCACGTCCTCGTCGGCCGCGAACTGCTCCCGCCAGGCGACGTCGGCCCGGAAGCCGGCCGCGACGAAGCGCTCGATCCAGTACTCGTGGGGCTGCTCGTTGATGTGGTCGGTGCCGCCCTGGCCGGGGACGGCCGCCGAGAACAGGATGCGGTCGGCCAGCCCCGCCAGCCCGGCCACGAAGGAGGCCGCCGACGACGCGGGCAGGTGCTCGGCGACCTCCAGGCACACGGCCAGGTCGTAGCGCCCGAGGGCGGGCAGGGGCTGGCTCAGGTCCCAGACCACGAACCGGTCGACCAGGCGGCGCTCGGGCCGCACGTACTCCCCGTCGACCCCCACCGCGGGCACGCCCTCGGCCTCGAACACCGCGGCCCAGATGCCCTCACCGCAGCCCACATCGATGACGCTGGCCGGGCGCCAGCCCGCGACCGCCACCGGCACCACCCGGCGGGCCGAGGACACCGACGTCCGCTCGACGTCGGCGAAGAAGGCGTCGGTATAGGGGCCGTCGGGGGTCACCGCTGCACGAACGGGGCGTAGGCGTCGAGCACGTCCGGGTTCGCCAGGCTGCCCCGGCTGGCGGCCCGGTCCGGATCGGCGCCGCCGAGGATGCGCTTGACCGGCACTTCCAGCTTCTTGCCCGACAACGTGCGGGGGACGCCCGGAACCTCGTGGATCTCGTCGGGAACGTGGCGCGGCGACAGCTCGGTGCGAAGCGCGGTGCGGATGCGGTCCCGCAGCGCTTCGTCCAGCGGGGCGCCACCGGCGGGGGCGACGAACAGCACCAGCCGGCCGGGCCCACCTTCCCGGTCCTCCAGGTGGACCACCAGGCTGTCGGCCACCTCGGGCAGCGCTTCCACGACCGAGTAGAGCTCGGCCGTGCCCATGCGCACGCCGCCCCGGTTGAGGGTGGCGTCAGAGCGACCGGTGATCACGCAGGCGCCGTCGGCGTAGAGGGTGATCCAGTCGCCGTGCGTCCACACGCCGGGGTGGTCCTCGAAGTAGGCGTCCCGGTAGCGGGACCCGTCCTCGTCGCCCCAGAAGCCGACGGGCATCGACGGCATGGGCGCGGTGATGACCAGCTCCCCCTGCTCGCCCACCACCGGGTGGCCGGCCTCGTCGTAGGCCTCGACCCGGGCGCCGAGGTAGCGGCAGGAGATCTCCCCCGCCCGCACCGGTACCAGGGGGCAGCCGCCCACGAACGCGGTGCACACGTCGGTGCCCCCGCTGATCGACGAGAGCAGCAGGTCGGGCTTGACCGCCTCGTAGACCCACTCGAAGCCCTCGGCCGGCAGCGGCGCCCCGGTCGAGCCCACGGCTCGCAGCGCGGCCAGGTCGGCCTCGGCTGACGGCACCACCCCGGCCTTGCGGCAGGCCAGCAGGAACGGGGCCGAGGTGCCGAAGAACGTCACGCCCTCCGCTCCGGCCATGCGCCACAGCGCGCCCAGGTCGGGATGGCCCGGGTCGCCGTCGTAGAGCACCGGTGTGGCTCCCACCAGCAGGCCCGAGACCAGGTAGTTCCACATCATCCAGCCGGTCGTGGAGAACCAGAAGAAGCGATCGCCGGGACCCAGGTCGGCATGCAGGGCCAGCACCTTGTGGTGCTCGACCAGGATGCCGCCGTGGCCATGGACGATGGCCTTGGGCAAGCCCGTCGTGCCCGAGGAGTACAGGACGTAGAGCGGGTGGTCGAACGGCACATCGCGCACGGCCGGGGCGGCGGGCTCGGCCAGCAGCTCGGCCCACGTCGTAGTGCCGTCCAGCCGGGCACGGGGATGGAGGTAGGGCACGGTGACCGTGGCCCGGAGCGACGGCAGGGCGTCCCGGATGGCCGCCACCTCGGCCGCCCGGTCCACCACCCGCTCGCCATAGCGGTAGCCGTCCACCGCCAGCAGCACCGTGGGCTCGATCTGGCGCAACCGGTCGACGACGCTGCGGGTCCCGAACTCGGGAGCGCACGACGACCAGACCGCGCCCAGCGCGGCCGTCGCCAGGAGGGCGACCACGGTCTCGGGGATGTTGGGCAGATACGCGGCCACCCGGTCGCCCGGTCCCACCCCCAGGCGCTCCAGCCCGGCGCGGCAGCGAGCCACCTGGTCGGCCAGCCCGTCCCGGCTGAGCTCGATCCGCGGCCGGGACTGGGACAGCCCGACCAGCGCCGGCCCGTCGGGCTCGGCCGCGAGGGCGTGGGCCGCGTAGTTCAGCTCGACCCCGGGGAACCAGCGGGCCCCGGGCATGCCGGCGTCCGCCAGGGCGGGGCCGACGGGCGTGGACGATCGCAGGCCGAAGTGGTCCCACACCGAGCGCCAGAAGCCGTCCAGGTCCTCGACCGACCAGCGCCACAGGGCGTCGTAGTCGCCCTCGGGGAACGACCGGCCCCGCTCGTCCGCCAGCCAGCGCACGTAGCGGCCGATGCGGGTCGCCTCGCCTGCGTCCGGGGGCGGACGCCACAGCACCCGCCCCCGGTGGTCGGTCGCGCCGGCGCGTTGGTCGTCCACCCCGCCCACGGTAGGCGGAGCGCTCAGCCGGCGGGGACGACCTCGACGGTGCCGTGCATGCCGTGCTGGTAGTGCCCGGGCAGGTGGCACGCGAACTCCACGGTGCCCGGTTCGTCGAAGGTGTACGTCGTGACCGCGGTGGCGTCGAGGTCGATCGTGACCTCGCCGGGGATCGAGGGATGGGAGGCCTCGGTGCCGCTCTCGTGCCGGGCGTGGACCTCGCGTGGGCCCACGATCAGCTCGTGGTGGATGGGATCGCCGTTGACCACGACGAAGCGGACCCGAGTGCCCTCGACCACCCGCAGGCTCGTGGGGCTGAACAGGCTGTGCTCGATGTCGAGCTGCACCGTCACGTCGCCGGGACCGAGGGCGGGAGCGACGGGGTCGTCGGCGGTCACGGCCCGCGCGCCGTAGGCGAGCCCGCTGACCACTATCCCGGCGACCAGCGCCGCGGCCCCCCAGCGCCACCCGCGGGTGCGGGTGGGGCGGGGGGCGTCCCCTGCGCCGGCGGCCGGAGCCGGCGCAGGGGTCGAAGGGGCGACCGCGGTCATGACGGACGGGGGCCGGTGCTCGCCAGCCGGTTGGTCCGGGTGCGATCCCAGGCGAGGACCAGCACGCCGGCGGCGGCCGCCGCGCCCAGGCCGACGGGCCACAGGGCGGGGCCCGGGCCATCGGGGATCACCGGGACGGCCTCGGGCTCGCTCACGCCCGCGTCCACCAGCGACGGCGTGACGCCGGGGGTGGCCGACACGGCCAGGTCGTAGTCCAGCTCGGCGGCCGGGGCCGACAGCGCCAGGTGCGACAGCCACCCGGTCTCGGGCACCCAACCCATGCCGACGTCCGAGCGCAGGTCGTCGAGCAGCTGGTCGTTGGCGGACTCGCTCACGTCGAGCGTCAGCCCGCTGCCACCCGCCATCAGCTCGGGCTCCTGCTCGGTGAGCAGGAACACGTCGGCCTCGACGTTCACGTCGTCGTCGAGCCCCAGGCCGAGGATGTGGACCGGGACCCACGGGTCGTCGGTGGGGATGGTGGCCATGATCGGGGTGCTGTCCCCGGCCCCCTGGCCCAGGTCGGCCGCCCGTGCCGCGTTGAAGCGGGCCGCCATGAACACCGGGCTGCGCTCGGCGTAGTAGTCGAGCACCTCGGGCGCGTCCGGGGTCAGCAGGAAGCCGTTGGCGGCCGCCCACTCCCCCACCTCGTCGCCTCCGCCCCGCAGCACCGTGATGTCGAGCGCGTCGATCTGGGTTTCGAGGATGACCTCGGCGCCGGCCAGCGACTCGTCGGCGCCATCGAAGGCGGCGCTGGCCTGCGGCTCGGGCGGGGTCACCTCCTGGACGAGGCGCTGGAGGGTCCAGTCCCCGGCCCGGGTCACCTCGGTGGGCACGTCGGGGAGCGGGACGATCGAGCCCACCTCCTCGCCCGCCCCCGTGAACTCGAACGCGGTCACGTAGTGCTCGATCCCCCCGCTGTAGGCGGCGAGCGTGGTGGTCCTGACCAGCGCGATGGTGCCGTTCTCGCCCACGAGCCCACCACAGGCACCTGCGGGGCCTGCGCTCGCCAGCAAGGCCGGCAGCCCGAGCGCTGCCATGGCGATGATCTGCCGTCTCATGGCCCGTTCGACGCTGCGGCCCGCCCGCCCGGTTCCCGGAGACTCGGGCCATGATGGGGCGCATGATCACCGAGGAGGACATCCGGCGGGTGGCGCTGTCGCTCCCGGCCACGAGCGAGAAGGCCTCGTACGGCCAGCCCGGGTTCCGGGTGAAGGACCGGCTGTTCGCCCGCATCCGCGAGGAGGGCGACGTGCTCGTGCTGTGGGTCGAGGGGGAAGGCGAGAAGGAAGCGCTGATCGCATCGGATCCCGCCAAGTTCTTCACCACACCGCACTACGACGGCCACGCGATGGTGCTGGTGCGGTTCGACGCGGTCGACGTCGACGAGCTGACCGAGCTGCTCACCGACTCGTGGTACCTGCGGGCGCCCAAGCGCCTGGCGGACGACTTCGACGCCAACTTCCGGGGGTAGTCAGCCGCCATGACCCGCAGCGTGCGCCACAACCCCGATGCCTCCCGCTACGAGCTGGTGGAGGACGGCCGCGTGGTGGGCGTGGCCGACTACCGCCTGGACGGCGATGTCGCCGTCTTCCCCCACACCGAGATCGTCGCCCACCGCCGGGGCGAAGGCCTGGGCGCCGAGCTGGTCCGGGCCGCCCTCGACGACACCCGGGCCCGCGGCCATCGCGTCGTAGCCCAGTGCTGGTATGTCGCCGAGTTCGTCGGCGAGCACCCGGAGTACGCCGACCTCCTGGCCTGAGTGCGCTCAGTCGCGCGGCTCCAGCAGCACCACCGGGATGGGGCGCTTGGTGCGCTTCTGGTAGCCGTCATAGGCGGGCCAGACTTCGACGGCACGCGCCCACCACGTCGCTCGTTCGTCGCCCTCGGCCTCGCGGGCCCGCATCGGCCGGCGCTCGGTTCCGTCCTGGACGGTGATGTCGGGATCGGCCATGAGGTTGTGGTACCAGCCCGGGTTCTCAGGGGAGCCCCCCTTGCTGGCCACTGCCGCGTAGGTGCCGTCGTGCTCGACCCGCATGACGGCCGCTTTGCGCACGTTGCCGCTCCGCCGCCCGCGCATGGTCATGACCACCACGGAGGCGCCCTGGAGGGACACGCCCTTGGTGCCGCCGGAGGACTCGATCTGGTCGATCTGCTTCGCCACCCAGTCCCACTGGCTCGGTACGTACTCGCCCTCGATCTCACCTTCTGTCGCCATGGCCGCGCAGTTTAGGGGTGCAGCCTGGCGGGTTCGGGTTGAAATAGTTAGATGTTTCTCTAATTATTGTCGGAGTATGGACGTGTTCGAGGCGCTGGCCGATCCCACGCGGCGGCGCGTGGTGGCGCTGCTGGGCGAGCGGCCCCACCGGGCGGGCGAGCTGGCGTCGGCCGCGGGCACGTCCTCCCCGGTGATGTCGCGCCACCTCCGCATCCTGCTGGAAGCCGAGGTCGTCCGCGACGAGCGCGTCCCCGAGGACGCCCGGGTGCGGGTCTTCCGGCTGCGGCCCGAGTCGCTGGTCGGAGTGCAGGCCTGGCTGGACCAGGTGCAGGCTCAGTGGAACGAGCAGCTGGCCGCGTTCAAGCGGCACGTGGAGCAGGAGAGGACAGCATGACCGCACCGCGCTCGATGACGGCCCAGGTGGACGTGGCCGTCGATCCGGCCACCGCCTTCGTGGCCTTCACCGACGAGATGGACCTGTGGTGGCTGCGCACGCCGATCACCTACTACGACTCGGCCCGGGCCATCGGCCGGCGCTGCGAGCCCGGCGTCGGCGGCCGCCTGCTGGAGGTCTACGACGACGCCACCGGCGACCTGCTGGAGCTCGGCCGCATCACCGTGTGGGAGCCCGGCGCCCGGTTGTCCTGGCGCAGCTCGGTCGACGACATCGAAGTCGATGTGCGCTTCGACGCCACCCAGGCCGGGACACGGGTCCGGGTGGAAGCGACGCTGCTGCCCGAGGGCGACCCGACCAACACCGGCACCTACTCCTTCTGCCGGGTGCTGCCGGCCTGGTTCGGCGGCTGGTGCGCCCGGCGGGACACCGCGCCCCACGAGCCCCAGGAGCTCAACCGGTTCAACCTGGTCGTCCACTACACCAAGCCGGTCACCGCCGCCCGCTGGCTGGCCCGGGCGTTCGGGTTCGAGCTGACCGGCGATCTGCCCGCCGAGGGCGAGGACGCAGGCTGGATCGAGTTCCACGTGGGCCACACCGCGCTGATCCTGCTCCCGCTGACCGACACGCCCGCCGAGGGCGGTCCCGCCACCCACGTGCCCTTCGTCTACGTCGACGATCTCGATGCGCACTTCGCCCGCGCCGAAGCCGAGGGAGCCGGCATCGTCCAAGGCATCCACCAGCACGGCTACCGCGCCTACACGGCCTCCGACCTCGAGGGCCACCACTGGACCTTCGCCCAGGCGCGGCCCACCATGACCCGACGGGAAGGCTCCGCCCAGCCGCGCTGAGCGCTAGAGGCGCAGTTCGTACATCGGGTTGAGCATCGCCAGGCGGTGGCGGTGGAGGCCGACCGTGCCCTCGACCACCATGCGGGTGCCAACCTCCACCCCGGCCAGGCGGCGCCGGCCGAGGAAAACGACCGACAGGGCGGCGGTGCCGTCGTCCAGCACCAGCTCCAGGACGGGCGCGGCGTGCTGGGGCACCACCCGCAGGGACCGGACCCGGCCGCCGACCCGCACCCGGTCGCGGTAGCGCACGTCCGCGATGGGCGAGCAGCCCGGGGCCGGCGCGGCGCGCTCGCCGTTGCTGCGGGCCGCGGGGGTGGTGGCGAAGTCGGCCTCGCCGCCA
>Ga0111538_10004167_pt1 | contig 20147 bp, 18 predicted proteins | sample SoiMethybrSBSTD1_FD_79669 | JGI IMG/M metagenome (GOLD analysis project Ga0111538, IMG submission 79669) | Bulk soil microbial communities from a Populus tree surrounding site in Tennessee, USA - Soil MetaG P. TD hybrid SBSTD1 (version 2)... | ecosystem: Environmental > Terrestrial > Soil >... | reverse complement strand
TGTTCGACATGTTCTGCGCCTTGAACGGAGCGACCCGCACACCCTGGCGGGCCAGCCACCGGCAGATGCCGGCGGTGACGAGGCTCTTGCCGGCGTCGGACGTGGTGCCCGCGATGAGGAGCGCGCCGCGCATGTCAGGCCCGCCGCTGGCGTAAGGCGGCCGTCGCGGCGGTCGCGGCGGTCGCGACCGCGAGGCCGCCGGCGCCGACGAGGCCGGACAACCTGACGGCGCGCGGGATGTCGCGCACGGCCGGCGCGGGACCGTCGCCGAGCGTGCCCCGGTTCTCCACCCGGTCGCCGTACCGGTTGACCCCGCCGAGCGTGATCCCGAGCGCGCCGGCGAACGACGCCTCGACGGGGCCGGCGTTCGGGCTCGGGTGCCTGCCGGCGTCGCGTCGCCAGGCGCGCAGCGCACGGCGGGGCGAGCCGCCGACGAACGGCGCGCCGGCCGCGGCGAGCGCGCCGGAGAGCCGGGCCGGAATCAGGTTCGCCGCGTCGTCCAGGCGGGCCGCGGCCCAGCCGAACCGCTCGTAGCGCGGCGACCGGTGGCCGATCATCGCGTCGAGCGTGTTGACCGCGCGGTAGCCGACCAGCCCCGGCACGCCGGCGAGCGCGGCCCACCACAGGGGAGCGACCACGGCGTCGGAGGTGTTCTCGGCCAACGACTCCACGGTGGCGCGGGCGAGTTGGCCGGGGCCGAGGCCGTCGGGGTCGCGGCCGGCGAGGTGCGACAGCCGGCGGCGGGCGGCAGCAAGGTCACCGTTGGTGAGCAGCCCGTGCATGACGCGCCCCTCGCGGCGCAGGCTGCGTCCACCGAGGACGGTCCACGTCGCCGCGGCGGTGAGGAGCGTTTCGGCGACGGGGTGCCGGCGCGCCAGGCGCTGGGCGAGTACTCCGGCACCGAGAGTCGCGCCCACGCACACCGCGACGTGTGCCGCGCCGAGGACCCGGGAATCGGCCCACAGCCGGCGCTCCAGGGCCGCCGCCGCGCGCCCGAAACCGGCGACCGGGTGCCAGCGGCGCGGGTCGCCGAACACGAGGTCGGCCCCGTACCCGAGCACCAGCCCCGCGACCCGAGCCGTCGTAGCCATGGCTACCGGGCGTCGAGCTCGACCGGGTCGCCGACCGCGACCCGACCGGGCTCCACGATCGAGCCGTAGACGCCGACGCGGGTGTCGCGCTCGCGCGCGATGACGCCGAGAATCGCGGGGTCGCGGTGCAGCGTCACCGGATCCATGGTGACGATCACGCACCGCTTGTCCCGCTGGTCCACCCGCATCCGCAGACCGCCGACGCGCAGCGTCCGGCCGATCCAGGTGTCCTCGGGAAACTCGGCGCCGGGGACGTCGACGAGCAGGTTGGGCCGGAACCGCTGCGGCACCAGGTCGATGGCCGCCAGCCGGCTCAGCCCGGCCACTGTCTGCGTGCTGAGCAGCGACAGCGGCATCGTGTCGAAAACACCCCGGTCCTGCTTGATGACGCGCACACCCGGCCCGAGTTCGGCCGCCAGCGCCGGGTCGACCACGTCGAACTCACCGCCGGACGGCGTGCACACCATCGTCCGGGAGGCGTTCGGCCGGTCCGGTTCGGCGAACCGGGGCCGGTAGTGGACCATGTCGTTGCGCTGCCGGATCGTCATCCACGGGAAGCCGCTGCGCACCTGCCCGTCGCGGACGAACGCCCACCGGCGGTCGCCGGCGAGGCCGTTCCAGGAGACCTCGACGCCGTCGAGCGGTTCGGCCGCCATGGACTTCACCGGATAGCGCCACAGGGCGGCGACGCGCCCGACCACGGTCATGATCTCTCAGCCTGCCACACCGGCCGGTAGCCGGACCATGCGACGGCTATCACGTATCTTTCCGGTTAGTTGGGTCACCGAACATACGGGGGAGGCCGGATGCGTGCCCGCGTGCCGATCGTCCTGGCGTACGCGATGTTCGTGTTGATCGGTGTCAAGGCCGGGTCGACGGGCGTGCTGCTGCCGGAGCAGATCGCCGACTACGGCGTCGACAAGGCGACGATCGGCATCATGTTCTTCACCGGTTCGGCCGGGTTCGTGGTGGCCGGTACCGCCGCCGGGCCGCTGATCCACCGGTTCGGTACCCGGTTCACCCTGCTGGTGGGCGGCTGCGCGCTCGTCGTCGGCACCGTGTACATGGCCAGCCGGCCGCCCTTCGTCGCGTTCGTGCTCGTCCAGGTTCTGACGGGGTTCGGCGGCGGGGTGGCCGAGTCGGTGCTCAACGCGCACCTGGCGGGCCTGCCCAACGCGACGACGCTGCTGAACCGCCTGCACGCCTTCTTCGGCGTCGGCGCGCTCATCGGCCCGCTGCTGGCGACCTGGGTGCTCGGCTTCACGTCGTGGACCGTCGTCATGCTGCTGATCGGCGCGGCGGCCGTGCCGCTGGTGGCCGGGTTTGTGCTGACGTATCCGCAGCGGGCCCCGGCACCCGTCGAGCAGGCCGCCGAGCCCGGTTCCCGCAGCCTGCTCGGCGCGGTGCTGCGCGAGCGCGGCGTTCTGCTCGGCGCCGTGCTGCTGAGCGTCTACGTCGGCCTGGAGATCGGCGTCGGTAACTGGGCCTTCAGCTACCTCGTCGAGGACCGCGGCCACAGCGAACTGCTCGCCGGCTACACGGTCAGCGGCTACTGGCTGGGCCTCACCCTCGGGCGCTTCCTGATCAGCCCGGCCGCGACGCGGGCGGGGCTGTCCACCGTCGGCATGATGCACGCCTGCATGGCAGGCGTGGCCGTGGCGACGGTGCTCGCGTGGGTCGTGCCCGGCGCGGCCGCCGCGAGCGCGGGGCTCGCCCTGCTCGGCTTCTGCCTGGGTCCGATCTTCCCGACGACGATGGCGGTGGCGCCCGACGTCACCACCGCGCGCCTCGTGCCCACGGCGATCGGCGTGATGAACGCGGGCTCGGTCGCCGGTGGCTCGGCGCTGCCGTGGCTCGCCGGTGCGGTCGCGCAGGGCGTCGGGGTGTGGACGCTGCTGCCGTTCGCGCTCGTGCTGGCCGTGGCGCAGTGGGTGGTGTGGTGGCGGATGGTCGGCCACATGCGGACGGACGTGCGGGCGGCCTGACGGTCCGCCGCGTCCGGTACCGTGTGCGGCAACTCCGGCCCCGGGAGCCGATGCCATGTCGTGGCGGAAGTACCTGCTCATCCCGCAACTCCAGCTGTACTCGCTCCGCGCGCCGCGCAACCAGACCCGCGCCTGGGACCGCTTCTGGGCCGGCGTGCGCAGCACCGGCGACGACGGCGACGTGCTGTGGGACGTGGAACGGGCGGGCGAGACCGACTTCGCCGCCGACCAGCTGCGCCGCCACGCCGACCCGAGCCTGCCGATGGTCGACCTCGGCTGCGGCAACGGCCGCCGGGCCCGGGCGCTTGCCGCGTTCTGTCCACGGGTGATCGGCCTCGACGTGTCCCCTGCCGCGATCGCCCGCGCCCGGGTCGAGAGCGCGGAACTGTCCAATGTGGAATTCCGGGTGGCGGACGCGTCGGATGCCGCCGCGGGTGTGCGCCTCGCGGCCGAGGTCGGCGACGCCAACGTGCACGTGCGCGGCGTCCTGCACGTCGTGCCGCCGGCCGCCCGGCCGGCCATCGTGCACACGGTCGCCCGCCTGCTCGGCGCCCGCGGGACGCTGTTCCTGTCCGAGACGAACGCGGCCGGCGACCCCCTGGACTACCTGCTCACCCAGGGCGTGACGCCGACCCGGATGCCGGCGATGGTGCGCCGGCTCGTGGCGTCCGGGGTCGCCGCGCCCAGCCATTTCGGCGAGGCCGAACTGGTGCGGTACTTCCCGCCGGACCGGTGGACCGTGCTCGCGTGCGGGCCGACGCACATGTACGGCCTGCCGGTGCGGCCCGGTGAGGAACCGCAACGCATTCCGAGCTACTTCGCCGTGCTGCGGCCCTTAGGCTGAGGTGGACCCAGGGAGGATCACATGACCGATCACGTGTACCGGATCACCGAGATCGTCGGCTCGTCGTCCGAAGGCGTCGACCAGGCGATCCGCAACGCCGTCACGCGGGCCTCGCAGACGCTGCGCAACCTCGACTGGTTCGAGGTCACCGAGATCCGCGGGCACCTGAACGACGGGGAGATCGGGCACGTCCAGGTCACGATGAAGGTCGGCTTCCGCCTCGACGGCTAGCGACGGGACATCAGGGCCGCGACCTGCGCCCGCATGCGGTCCAGGTCGGCCGGGTCGCGGCCCGCCCCGTAGGTCAGGCGCTCGTCGACGAACTCGGTACCCGTCCGCACGTCGCGGACGACCACGTGCAGGATGCCGTCGACGTCGTACTCGTAGGTGATCTCGATGGCGGCCTCGGCGATCGGCCGGGGCTCCGGCAGCCGGATCTCCCAGTCGGTCAGCACCACGTTGTCCTCGTGGTCGAGCGGCTTGTCCGGGTTGCCCTCCACCACGACCACCGCGACCGACTCCTGGTAGTCGCGCACCGGGGTGTAGACCTGCGACGTGCGGGCCGGGTACTTCGTGTTGCGCCCGATCAGCACCGAGAACTCGCTGGCGCCGGTCAGATCGTTGCGGGCGACGGTGCCCAGGGCGTGCTCGGCGCCGACGTGGAAGTCGAGGTCCTCGATCGTCCCCTGCAGGATGCCGGCGGCGACGGCGGCGCCCTCGGCGATCGCTGTCATCGGGTCGATCTCGGTGTTCGGCTCGGCGCCGACAAGGTCGGCGACGAAGCGCTGCACCACCGGGATGCGTGAACTCCCGCCGACCATCACCAGATGGTCGATCGGTCCCGGGCTCTCCCGCAGGCACACCTCGACCGGTTCCCGGGTGCGCTCGATCAGCGGCCGGATCGCCGCCTCGAGGAAGTCGCGGGTGATCTGCACGGCGCCACCGTCGGGCAGCGCGACCTGCACGGCGGCGTGCTGGGAAAGCTGGATCTTGGCGAGCTCGAGGTTGAGGCGGAACCGGTTGCGCTCGTCGTCGGTCCAGGCGTCGGCGCCGGGCAGGTGCGGGGTCAGCGCCGCCAGGAACGCCGCGTCGAGGTCGAGGCCGCCGAGCCGCTGGACGCCCATCGACGACTGCTCGACGAACGCGCCCTCGAACGCCTGCAGCACCGTGACGTCCAGCGTGCCGCCGCCCCAGTCGAACACCAGGATCCGCTGGTCGGCGCCGATCGCGCGGGCGTGCGCCATCGCAGCGGCCGTCGGCTCGTTGATCAGTGCGAGGACGTCGATGCCGGCGAGGCCGGCGGCGAGCTTGGTGCGGGCGCGGGCCAGCCCGCGGCTGTTGGCCGGGATTGTGACGACGGCCCGGACCAGTGGGTCGTCGCGTTCGGCCCGCTCCCTGATGTGCGCGAACAGCGTCGCGCCGGCCACCTCGACGGGCAGCGTCTCGCCGCCGACGGTCACCACGTCGTCGACGGCGAACAGCCGCTTGACCGCCTCCAGACGGGCACCGGTCAGCGTCTTCGCCGGCCAACCGAACGCGGGGCGGCCGCCGTCGAGGGCGACCACCGACGGCAGGACCCGGTCGAAGCCCAGATTGGCCCACTCGTCGGGCAGCGCGTCGGTCAGCGGAACGGTCTCGACGCCGGCGCCGGTGTACCGGGCGAGCACGCAGTTGGTCGTCCCGAAATCGATGCCGTACGCGACGGTCATGGCCGCACCTCGATTCGCGAGGTGCGCCCATGCCGGTCGCGGACATCGGCGGGCCGGGCGGTACGGGCCATCTGCGTCAACGGGGAAACTCCTCCATGCTGGAACAAGGAAAAAGTTCCCCGCTGACGCGGTCGACTGATCGGGTCCGGAGAAACTGCCACGAGAACCGTCACGGCGCCGGGACGCCCAGCCGTTGGGCCCGCAGCCGCACCAGGTGGCGCAGGTACTCGTGGGCGGCCGCGGCGCGCAGGTCGTCGAGGTCGCGCGGTACGACGTCGGGGGGAAGGGTTTCCGGCGGCGGGCTGAACACGCCGGTGCCGATGGCGCGCTCCAGGTCCGGGTCGGCGGGCACGCGGTACGGCGTCATCGCGGCGTCGGCGGGCTCGGGCCGGTCCTCGATCTCCTTCAGGGCACCGGTGAGGTCGGTGTGCAGGGCGTGCCCCGCCGCGCCGAGCCGGCGCAGGGACTTCGTGCGGCGCAGGAACGCCCTGGTCGCCTCCTCGCGGGGCGCCCCGAACGGGACGCCGAGGATGAGGTACGGGTTGCGCCGCTCCACCATGCCTCCTTCGCTCATGCAATCGACCTGCGGGCGCGGGTGCTCATGGCCGTCAACCGGGCCAGGACGTCGCGCACCTGCCGCTGGAAGTCGTCGTCTACGGGTAGGTCTTCCATCGCCTTGAGGTACGGATGGCAGCGCTCGAGGTAACGGTCGAGCCGGTCGAGGATTTCGGCCTTTCGAGCGAGAACGCGCGGTCCGGCCGGCGTGGCCTCGCCGTCGAGGCCCCGCCACAGCGCGACGAGCGTGTTGTTCCGCGTCACCGCGACGTTGACCATGGCGGTGGCGACGGCCCGCAGGCAGGCGGCCAGCACCGTCGAGACGGCCTGCCGCTCCCGCCGGCTCAGCTCGGCCTTGCGGCGGGCGTACACGTCGAGCGGGCCGAGGACGAGCCGGCGCTCCGCCTCGGCCGAGAGCATCTGACCGCGCGCCTGGGCGGCCGCGGCCAGATACGCCCCGGCCCGGGCCGCGAACGTCAGTTGCTGCCGCAGGTCGAACAGCTCAGCGGCGAGCAGGACAGCGATCGCCGGAGCCGGGTTGGCCGGGTGCTCCGCGGCATCGAGCGCCCGGTCCAACTCGTCGACGAGGCGCTCCCGCTCGACGCCGGTCCAGTCTGGCCGCGGGTCGAGCCGGCACGCCGCGACCAGGGCCGCGGCCGCGCCGCGCAACGTGTCGCCGGACGGGTGCTCCGCATACGCCGCCCGCGCGATGTGGTACCGGGCGGTGCGGGTCTGCGCGGGCGATTGCGCCACCGGTTCGGCGTCGGCCAGCCAGACCCGGTCGTGCGCCAGTGACAGCTCGAGCAGCGTGCGGTGGAACTCGTCGTCCTCCTGCGGTTCGGCCAGCGCCGCCCGCACCATCGAGGCCAGCACGGCCGGGTAGTCCGGCCCGCCCCCGGTGGCCCGCCACAGCGCGATGGCGTGCTCGACGGCGCCCTGCCGCACCCGGGGCCGCGCCGTCAGCGTCGTCACCGTGGCCAGGTACGGCAGCGCGGCGCGGCCGCCGCGCGGCGCGGGCACACCGGCCGCGACGAGCGCCGCGTTGACGGCGTGCGCCTCGACGGGGTGCGTCGCGAGCGCCCGGTCGAGCAGCGCAAGCGCCTCCTCCGCGTCGCCGAGCCGCCAGCGGGCGTACGCGCCGACGTTCAACGCCTCGGCCAGGATCGGGTCCGCCTCCGTCCGCTCGGCGATCCGCTCGGCGGCCGCCGCGACCTCGTCCCACTGCTCGTCGCGCAGCGATGTGCGGGTCGCGCACAGCGCCAGCCATTCGGCGAAGCGCGGGTACTCGGACCGCAGCCGCTCGGTCAGCGTGATCTTCTCGTCGATCGCGTTCGCGCGCAGGAACGGCCAGGTCGACGGGTCGGCGGCGACCTCCGCTGCGGCGACCCGCCGGCCCGTGAACCGCTGCGCCAGCTCCTCGGTGCGGCGCACCGTTTCCGCCGCGTCGGGCCGCAGGCCGGCCGCGTCGACCTTCCCGGCGGTGCGGAAGGCGTGCAGGGCCCGGTAGTGGCGGACGGCCTCGTCGGCGGTTGCGAGCGTGCCGAGCCGCTCCCCATCGCCGTCCAGGTAGGCCCGGCGGGCCCGCTCGGCCACCAACCCGACGGCAGCCAGCGCCTCATCGTCCAGGTCGGCGGGTTCGCGGCGGGCGGCGGCCAGCTGGGCGAGCCGGGTGTCCAGCGCGCGCATGGCCGGCCCGGACGAGCGGGCCCCGCCCGGCAGCGGTCCGCCACTGGTGATCGCCTGCGTGATCGCGGCGGCCTGTGGATCGTCGCCGGCGGCGACCGGCGCGAACGCGGCCAGCAGGTCCGGCGCGTCGGGTGGCGGGCCCGGCCGCAGGGCCGCGCGCAGGGCCTGGGCGTCCGGCGACGCCGCCGCGAACGGCTCGAGCAGCGCGGCGGCACGCTCGGCGAGCCCGGGGTCGTCGAGCAGGTCGGCCGCGCGGTACAGCAGCAGGTGGACCCGGCCGGGGTAGCCGCCCGGCGGCAGCTCCCCGAGCAGCCGCAGCAGCGTCCGCGTGTCGCCGGCCCGCGCGGCGGCGCGGGCCCTGTACCAGGTCAGCTCCGACGCGGTGAGGCGCAGCCCCGGCTCGTCGGGTAGACCGAGCGTGACCAGGTCGAGGGCCGCTCCCCGGCGGGCGCCGACGCTCGCCGTGGCGGTGCGGACGGCCGCCGCCCGTACGGCCGCGTCGGACCAGCGGGCCTTGAGCGAGCCGTCGACGCGGGCCCGGCCGGCCACCCACAACCGCCCGGCGGCGCCGAGCGCGTCCTCGTGGGGGAGCGGTACCCGGGCGAGCCCGTCGAACCGGTCGGTCTCGAGCGGCGTCGGATCGTCGGTGCGGTCCAGCACGAGGACGGCGCCGCGGCGCTGGGCGACGGCCACCGCGTGCCGGACCAGCAGCCGGTTGCCCACCAGCACCACCCGGCCGATCCGGGCCGGTCCGGCGTCCGGCGGATCGAGGGGGGTCCGGCAGGCGTCGCACGCCGATCTCATGGCCGTGGTGGCACCGCAGCTGCGGCACCAGGACGGCACAGCGCTGACCTGGACCGTCGCTGCCTCCCTTCGCGGCTGCGGAATGGCAGGACGTGCCTCGGGGGCGACCAGGCTAGGAAATCACGACCGGTGGATATTGCATCAACCGGGTCCGCCGGGTGTGACGGCCCGGAGTGGTGCCAAATCGTCATTCGGCAGCTTGTTGATTGGCGTCAAGACTTCGCCTAACGTCTGCTGCGAGCCGCACGGGGGGACGACCTTCGGGAGGGCCGATGCGACTGTTCACGGGCAACCGGCTGCGGTCGGTGCTGCTGATCTGCGCCGTCGTGGTGGCCGCGCTCGGCGAACCGAAGGTCGCCGCGGCCGCTCCGGCCGCACCGGTCCAGGCCGGCTCCTACTCCGGCGCACTGCCCAACGGCACCACCTGGAAGGCCGACATCCCGGCCAACTGGAACGGCACCCTCCTGCTCTACAGCCACGGCTACCTGCCGACGTTCGCCGGCGTGCCGAACGTCGCCCAGAACGCGCCGGACCCGCAGACGGCGGCCGCGCTGCTCGCGGCCGGGTACGGCCTGACCGGGTCGTCGTACAAGACGGCCGGTTGGGCGCTGAACACCGCACCCACCGACCAGTTGGACACGCTCGCGGCGACCGTCGGCGCGATCGGGCGCCGGCCCAACCGGGTCATCGCGGTCGGCACGTCGATGGGCGGCCTGGTCACCGCGAAGCTCGCCGAGATCGGCCGGGGCCGGATCAACGGCGCGTTGGCCACCTGCGGCATCGTGGCCGGCGGCGCGGCTCTGGGGAACTACCAGCTGGACGGGGAGTTCGCGATCGCCCGCCTGCTGGCGGCCGACCCGGACCTCAAACTCGCCGGTTACGCGAACCTCACCGAGGCGTTCGCCACCACGTCCGCCCTGATCGGCGCCGTGACGCAGGCGCAGACCACGCCGTCGGGCCGGGCCCGGGTGGCGCTGGCGGCCGCGCTGTACCACGCCCCGGCGTGGCTGCCCAACCAGCCGCCGCCCCCGCCCGGCGACCCGGACGCCGTGCAGCGGGGCCAGTACCAGTGGCTGCTGCAGACCTTGCAGTTCACCACACCGGCGCGGTTCGACATCGAGACCGCGATGGGCGGCAACCCGTCCTGGAACAACGGCGTCGACTACCGTCGGCTGATCGAGCGGTCGGCGGACCGCGACACCGTCCGCGCGATGTACCAGCGGGCCGGCCTGGACCTGCGCGCGGACCTCGACCGGTTGACGCGCGAGGCCGCCGGCACCGCCGACCCGGCGGCAGTGCGGCGGATCTTCGCTACGTCGGTGCCGTTCGGGCGGCTGCAGATGCCCGTGCTGACCCTGCACACCACCGCCGACCAGCTGGTGCCGGTGCAGCAGGAGAAGGCCTACCGCAACGCCGTCGAGCGGGCGGGCCGGCCGGAGCTGCTGCGCCAGGCCTACGTCGCGCGCCAGGGGCACTGCGCCTTCACGCCGGCCGAACTGGTGGCCGCCGTGCGGGCCATCGACCACCGGGTGGACACCGGACACTGGGACTGGCTGACCACGGCGCCGGCGTTGCAGCGTGCGGCGCTCGCGCTCAACCTGGGCGACGCGGCGTTCGTCCGCTTCCACCCCGGTAACCTGCTGCGCGAGTCGTTCGGTCCGAACGACGGCAGCCCCTTCGGCCGGTCCGGGCAGCTCGCGGCCTGAGCGGGTTTGTCGGCAAGTCGACCCGCTGGGCACCGCTCACGCGCTGCCGTTCGGCGTACCCTGTGCGCAGGTGGCGTCGATGAGCATTGTTATCCGAACCGACGAAGTTGCCCCCGCCGAACGTCTCGAATTCGTCCAGGAGATGACCGCTGCGACCTGGGTGCCGATGGAGTGTCGCTTCGAGCACGCCGCAGCCGACTACTGGGCGGTGTTCCGGGCAAGCGGCCTGGGGCCGATGCAGGTCGTCGTCATGGACGTCATGCCGATCAAGGTGCGGCGCACGACGCCGCTGATCGAGCAGGCCGACCCGGACCTCTTCAAGCTGTTCATGGTGTGCGACAGCGGCCGGTCGACGGTGGACCAGGACGGTCAGCAGTCGATGCTGGCCAACGCCGACTTCAGCATCTACGACACCCGGCGCCCGTACGAGGTGAACTGCGGCGTGGGCCAGGACCGCCCGGTGCGCCTGCTGACCTTCATGTTCCCGCCGTCGTTGCTGCCCGTGTCGGCGGGCCGGCTGCGGCGCCTCGCCGCCATGCGGATTCCGGCGACGGCCGGGGTGGGCGACCTGACCGCACAGTTCCTCCTCCAGCTCGCGCGCAACATCGACGACTACAGCCCGGCGGAGGCGGCCCGGCTGTCCACGGCCGCGCTCGAGGTGCTGGGGACCCGGCTGGCGCGCGAGCTGGACGTGCGCGACTGGGGCACGCCGGAGTCCCGTCGCCATGCCCTGCTCACCACCGTTCAGGCGTTCATCCAGCAGAACCTCGGCGACTCCGGGCTGACGCCGGCCGCGATCGCGGCCGCCCACCACATCTCGCTGCGCTCGCTGCACCAGCTGTTCCACGACGAGGGGCTGACCGTCGCGGGGTGGATCCGCCAGCGGCGGCTGGAACGGTGCCGCCGCGACCTGGCCGATCCGGCGCTGGCGGCGCGTCCGGTCGCCGCCATCGCCGCCCGCTGGGGCTACCCGAGCGCGGCCGAGTTCAGCCGGGCGTTCCGGGCCGCGCACGGCGTGCCGCCGGCGGAGTACCGCAGGTCTGCACGCGATGCCAACGCCTCTGCGCGGTAGCCCAACGACAGCGCGTCGCGTCGTACCGATCCTGGCGACATGACTACTTCGACCTATGTGTTCGACCAGGCATGGCAGAAGGAACGCGACCGGCTCGGCGCGATCGAGTCCCTGTTCGACGGATCGTCCCGCCGGCTGCTGACCGATCTGGGCGTCGGCGCCGGCTGGCGCTGTCTCGAGGTCGGCGGCGGCGCCGGCGGGCTGGCCCGCTGGCTGGCCGACCGGGTCGGCGACACCGGCCACGTGCTGGCCACCGACCTGGACACCCGGTTCCTCGAGGGCCACGGCCGGGCCAATCTGGACGTGCGCGTCCACAACGTCGTCACCGATCCGCTCGACGACGCGGTGTTCGACCTGATCCACGCGCGGGCGGTGCTGTGCCACCTGCCCGACCGCGACCAGGTGCTCAAGCGTCTCGTCTCGGCGCTGCGGCCCGGCGGCTGGCTGCTGATCGAGGACGTCGACTTCGGTGACCCGACGGCGGCCGTGCTGGCCAACTACGTCACCGCCCCACCGGCGGCGCGCGCCGCGGTCGAACGGGTCTACCAGGCGGTCGCCGCGGTGTTCACCGCGATCGGCGCCGACCCGTGCTACGGCAGCCGGCTGACCGGCGCGTTCGTCGACGCGGGGCTGACCGGAGTCACCGCCGAACTGCACACGCCCGTGGTGGCGGGCGGAAGTGAGCAGTGGACCCGCGGCACCGTCGAGCAGCTCACCGGGCGCATGGTCGCCACCGGGCTGGTCACGTCCGACGACATCGACGACTTCCTCGCGCTGAGCGCGTTGCCGGGCACCCGCTACGTGCCGCCGTTGATGGTCAGCGCGTGGGGCCAGCGGCCGCGATGACCCGTGCCGCGTTCGACGTCTGGGCCGTCCGGGAGCACTTCAGCTTCCCGCGGCTCGGGCGCGTCGTCACGAACAACGCGGCCAGCACGCAGCCGCCGCGCGAGCTGGTGGAGCTGTACGGCTCGCTCGCGCCGTGGTACGAGAACGTCCACCGTGGACAGTCGAGCGCCTCGCGGGAGACGACCGCGCGGTTCGAGGAGGCGTACGAGACGATCGCCCGGTTCGTCGGCGCGCCCGGGCCGGCCAGCATCGCCCTGTACCGCAACACCACGGAGGCCATCAACGCGGTCATGTACTCGTTGCTGACCGAGTTCCGCGACGGCGACAACGTCGTCACCACGCTGATGGAGCACAACTCGAACTTCGTGCCGTGGCACGCGATGTGCAACGAGGTGCTACCCCGGCTGGGGCGGCGGGTGCAGTGCCGGCTCGCGCGGTTCGATCCGGCCACCGGGGCGCTGGACCTGGATCACCTGGCTTCCCTGATCGACGCGCGGACGAAGCTCGTGTGCTGCACGGGCGCGTCCAACTTCCTCGGCACCCGCACGCCGCTCGACGCCGTCCGCGCGCTCGCCCACGCGAGTGGTTACCCGCAACCCTCGGGTGAGCGCCGCTCGTACCTGCTCGTCGACGCGGCCCAACTGGTGCCGGGCTCGTTCGTCGACGTGCAGGCCCTCGACGTCGACTACCTGGCGTTCTCGTTCCACAAGATGCTCGCCCCGTTCGGCGTCGGCGCGCTGTACGGCCGGGAGCGGCTGCTCGCGTCGTCATTGCCGTACCTCTACGGCGGCGACATGATCGCCGAGGGCCGGGTGCACGCGGACCACGTCGAGTACAACGCGCTGCCGTGGAAGTACGCGGCCGGGACGCCGAACATCCTCGGCACGATCGTCTCCGCGCAGGCCGTGCGGCTGCTGCTCGACCTGGCGCTGACGCCGAGCCGCCCGGTGTACGTCGGGTCGACGGCGCCGATCGCGCGGGCGGCGGTGCACGCCGCGATGACCCGGATCGCCGACTGGAACCGCGAGCTGACGGCGCGGGCGGTGGACGGGCTCGCCGCCGTGCCGGGAATCACCATCTACGGGCCCCGCGACCCGGCCGAGCGCACGTCGCTCGTCGCGTTCAACCTGCGCGGCTGCGATCCGTTCACCGTCGCCGAACTCCTCGACCGGGCCGGCATCGAGGCCCGGGCCGGCTGCCACTGCGCGACGCTGGCGCACCACGCGCTCGCCCTCGACCCGCCGGCCAGTTGCCGGTTGAGCTTCTACCTCTACAACACCGTCGACGAGGTGGACCGGGCCGTGGCCGCGGTGCGGGCGATCGCCGCGTCGCCCAACCTCGGCCGGCGCATCGACGCCGGTGTCACCGCGTAACCTGTGCGCATGGCTGACGCCGACGACGTGCGCCGGCTCGCCCTTGCCCTCCCACACGTGGTCGAGATCGACAGCGGGGGCTTCGACTTCCGCGTCGGCAACAAGGGCTTCGTGTGGTCCTATCCCGAGCGCCGGCCGGGCAAGCCACGCGTGCTGCGCACTGACATCGCGGTGCTGTACGTCGGCGACGAGGCGGAGAAGCAGGCGCTGGTGCTCGGCGAGCCCGAGCTGTTCTTCACGACCCGCGAGTACGACGGGTTCCCGCTGGTGATGCTGTGGCTGGACCGCGTCGACGTCGAGCGCCTGCGCGAGCTGGTCACCGACGCCTGGCACATGCGCGCCCCGGCGGACCTGGCCGCCGACCTGGACGCCAGTTGACCCCTTCCCCCGGCGATCTTGGAGGCCGGTGGCCCCTATGAGGGCCGGCGGCCTCCAAGATCGCCCGGGAACGGCTAGCCGAGGAGGGGGGCCCGGTCCGCCAGGAAGGCGCCGAAGGCGTCCGCCAGCGCGTCGCATTCGGCGTCGCCGACGGGGAGCGACAGCGCCACCATCCCGCGCCGCGCCACGTGGATGCCCCGCTCCAGCAGGTCGAAGAACAGCAGTTCGCGCAGCTGCGGGTCGGCCGCGTCGGCCTCGGCGGCGGTGCGCGGCGGCGCCGGCGTGAAGTGGACGGTCATCATCGAGCCGATCCCGGTCACCCACACCGGCCGGCCGGCCGCGAGCCCGGACAGGCGCTCCCGCAGTAGGTCACCGCGGGCGTTCAGCGCCCGCGCCGCCTCGGCGGTGTAGACCTCGGTGATCGCGGTCAGCCCCGCTGTCATCGTCAGCACGTTGTTGTTGAAGGTGCCGGCGTGCGCGACGGCGCCGGCGCGGGTCGGGTCGAACCGCTCCATCACTGCGCGGCGGCCGCCGAACGCGCCGAAGGACATGCCGCCGCCGATGTACTTGCCGATCGTCGTCAGGTCGGGACGGATGCCCAGCGGTTCCTGCCGGCCGCCGGGCGACAGACGGGAGGTCATCACCTCGTCGAAGATCAGCAGCGCGCCGGCCGCGGTGGCCTCGGCGCGCAGCGTCGCGAGGAACTCGGGGTCGCCGGGGATGCAGCCGCCCGACCCGAGCATCGGTTCCACCAGCACGGCCGCGAGGTCCGCCGCGTGCCGGCGGATCAGCGCCGCGGCGCCGTCGCGGTCGTTGTAGACGCCGACGACGAAGTCGTGCGGAACGTTCAGCGGTTCGCCCCCGGTGTGCAGCGAGTGATGGAACGACAGGACGCTGCCGTGGTAGCCGCCGTCGAACACCAGGATCCGGCGCCGGCCGGTGTGCAGGACGGCCGTGGCCAGCGCCAGCAGGTTCGCCTCGGTGCCGGAGTTGGTGAACCGCAACAGCTCCATCGACGGGAACCGGGCGGACACGGCCCGCGCGAACGGCCCCTCGACCATGGTGTGCCCGGAGAGGCTGAGACCGCCGTCGAGCGCGCGGCGCACGGCCGCCAGGATCACGGGGTTCGAGTGGCCGAACAGGCCCGCGGTGTACTCGCCGACGAGGTTGACGTACTCGTGGCCGTCGGCGTCCCAGATGCGGCAGCCGTCGCCGCGGACGATGCCCAGCGGGAACGGCTCGTGGAACAGCACGGTGCGGGTGTTGCCGCCGGGCAGTGCCGCCTGCGCGGCTTCGAACCGCTCCCGGCTGGCCGGGTTCTTGTCCGCGTACCGGCGCCGGGCGTCGGCGACCGCCTGCTGCCTGTCCATCCGCTGAGCCTAGCGCCTTGCACGACCCGTCAATCCGCTACAGACTGGTGGCGGAGAACGCGGGAAGTGTAGAACGTCGGGAGGAGCGCCGCCATGACGACGACCGACGACCGGTTGGGTGCCTCGCCGGAGCCGACGGGACCGGTCAGCCGCATCGACTACAGCGAGCGGATCCCCAACAACGTCAACCTGTCCACCGACCGCCGGCTGCAGCGTGCGCTCGAGAGCTGGCAGCCCAAGTTCCTCGACTGGTGGAAGGCGCTCGGCCCGGCGCTGCCGACGAAGGACGTCTACCTGCGCACCGCGATCGCGGTGGGCCGCGACGGTTGGGCGATCTACGACTTCGTCCCGATGCACGAGTACCGGTGGGGCATCTTCCTCGCCGAGGCCGAGCCGGACCGCAGGGTGAACTTCGGCCAGCACAAGGGCGAGCCGGCCTGGCAGACGGTGCCGGGCGAGTACCGGGCGGAGCTGCAACGCCTGATCGTCGTTCAGGGCGACACCGAGCCGGCGTCGGTGGAGCAGCAGCGCCACCTCGGGATGACCGCGCCGAGCCTGTACGACCTGCGCAACCTGTTCCAGGTCAACGTCGAGGAGGGCCGCCACCTGTGGGCGATGGTCTACCTCCTGCAGGCGTACTTCGGCCGGGAGGGCCGCGACGAGGCGGAGGAGCTGCTCAAGCGCAACAGCGGCGACTTCGACAACCCGCGCATCCTCGGCGCGTTCAACGAGGACACCACCGACTGGCTGCAGTTCTTCATGTTCACGTACTTCACCGACCGCGACGGCAAGTACCAGCTCGGCACGCTGAAGGAGAGCGGGTTCGACCCGCTGGCCCGCACCTGCACGTTCATGCTCAAGGAAGAGGCGCACCACATGTTCGTCGGCACGACCGGCGTGCAGCGCATCGTCGAGCGGACGGCGCAGCTGATGGCCGAGCACGACACCGACGACATCCTGCCGTACGGCGGCATCCCGCTGGCGATCATCCAGCGGTACCTGAACTTCCAGTTCTCGGTGTCGCTGGACCTGTTCGGCTCGGAGGTGTCGAGCAACGCGGCGAACTACTTCACGTCCGGCCTCAAGGGCCGCTGGGCGGAGACCCGCCGCGACGACGACCACGTGCTGATCGGCGCGACCAGGGAGCTCACGAAGGTCGTCGACGGTCGCTTCGCCACCGAGTCGGTGCCGCTGCTCAACGCGCTCAACCTCGACCTGCGCGACGAGTTCATCGCCGACTGCCGCACCGGCGTGAAGCGGTGGAACAAGGCGCTCGCCGACGCCGGCGTGCCGCACCGGTTGCTGTTGCCGCACGAAGGCTTCAACCGCAAGGTCGGGGTCTACAAAGGAGCGCACGTCAGTCCCGAGGGTGAGATCGTCGACGAGCAGACGTGGGCGGCCCACGTCGACGAGTGGCTGCCCGGCGACGCGGACCGGGCCGCGGTCGCCTCGCTGATGCAGCCGGTATACGAGCCGGGCAGGTTCGCCGGCTGGATCAGCCCTCCGCCGCACGGCATCAACTCGATGGCCGTGGAGTTCGACTACGTCCGGTTCTGGCAGCAGGACAACGCCTGATTCAGTCCTCGGTGGCGAGGGCTTCCCAGTGGGCCTGGGCGCGGCGGTGCCAGCGCTCGTGGCAGCCGTGGAACACGGCCGCGGCGCGCTGGCCCGGCCAGTCGTGGTCGAGCAGTTCCACCGGCAGCGCCGGGTCGATGAACGGGAACCGGCGCCATGCCTGCACGAGGTCGACCTGCGCGGCGAACACGGCCGCCGGGGTGTTGGCCCGGCGCTTGCCGAACGCGGCGACGAACTCGTCGTACTCGCGCTCGACGTCGTCGAGCGAGGTCCACGCCGCCGCGACGACGTCCTCGGGCCGTCCGATGCCGCCCGCCTCGCCGATCCACGACATCGCGCCCGCGCCAATGCCAAGCTCGGACACGATCCGGGCCACCTCGGGCGCCCGGTCGGCGTACGGGATCACCCACAGGCCGGCCGCCGGCGAGCCCATCCCGGCCCACGTGAGCCGGGTGCGCAGGCGGTGCCGGAGTTGCCGCTGCGTCTCGGGGACGGAGACCGCGAGGACCAGCCACCGCCCGTCCCACCGGCGCTGTTCGCGCATGAACCCGTAGATGCGGCGGGTCCCGTCGGTGAGCAGGGTGCGGCCCGCGTCGGAGAGCATCCACCGGGTGCGGCGCCCGACCCGGCCCGGGACGATGATGCCCTCGGCCGCCGTGCGGGCCAGCGCCTGCCGGGCCGCCTTCTCCTCGACTCCGACGGCGGCCAGCGCCGCCACGAAGGCCGCCGTCCACACCGGAAGGCCGCGCGGGAACACGAACTCGCCGAGGATCGTGAGCAGCAGCGACCGCGTGCTGGGAGCGCCGGTCTCGAGCCGACGGCTGGCCGGCCGCTCCTCGAGGACTGTCACGCCCGCACGATACAACGTCGTTCTACATGCCATTGACGTGTCGTCGGCGGATCGTAGAATCCAAGGGTCATGGCGGAGTACGAGGTTTCGTTCGACACGGCACCCGACCGGTACCGCCACTGGACGCTGGCTGTCGACGGCCGGGTCGCCACGCTCACGCTGAAGGTCGACGAGAACGGCGGCCTCGTTCCCGGCTACGAGCTCAAGATGAACTCCTACGATCTCGGCGTCGACATCGAACTGGCCGACGCCGTGCAGCGGCTACGCTTCGAGTACCCGCGGGTGCGCGCCGTCGTCGTCACCGGGGGACTGGAGCGGATGTTCTGCGCCGGGGCCAACATCCGCATGCTGGCCCAGTCCAGCCACGCGTGGAAGGTGAACTTCTGCAAGTTCACCAACGAGACGCGCAACGGCATCGAGGACGCCACGGCCAACTCCGGGCAGACCTACATCGCCGCACTCAACGGCACCGCGGCCGGCGGCGGCTACGAGATCGCCCTGGCCTGCGACCAGATCGTGCTCGTCGACGACGGCTCGTCGGCCGTGTCGCTGCCCGAGGTGCCGATGCTCGGGGTGCTGCCGGGAACCGGCGGGCTGACCCGCGTCGTCGACAAGAGACACGTTCGCCGTGACCGCGCGGACGTGTTCGCGACCAAGGCCGAGGGGCTCAAGGGCCGTACCGCCGTCGAGTGGGGGCTCGTCGACGCGGCCGTCGCGCGGGCGCGGTTCCAGGACGAGATCGCGCGGCGCGCGGCCGCGGCGGTGGCGGCGGCGACCGATCGCGACGGCGCCGAGGGCATCGCGCTCACGCCGCTTCACCGCACCGTCGACGGGGATGTCGTGCGTTACCCGCACGTCGAAGCTCGCCTCGACCGGGCGACCCGGCGGGTCGAGTTCACCGTCGCGGCACCCGACGCCGCGCCGCCGGGCGACGCGGCCGCCGTGCGTGCCCAGGGCGTCGACTACTGGCCGTTCGCGGTGTTCCGCGCCCTCGACGACCTGATCCTCCGGCTGCGCACCAACGAACTGGACCTCGGCACGTGGGTGTTCCGCACCACCGGCGACGCCGGCCGGGTCGCCGAATACGACGCCCAACTGGACTCGCTGCGGACCGAGGACTGGTTCGTCGGCGAGGTCGTCCACTTCGTCAAGCGGACCCTCAAGCGGCTCGACGTCACCAGCCGCAGCCTCGTCGCCCTGATCGAGCCCGGCAGCGCCTTCGCGGGCACGCTCCTGGAACTCGCGCTCGCCTGCGACCGGCAGTACATGCTCGACGGCGTGTTCGAAGACATCGACCCCGGCGCGGAGCCGGCGCGGATCGTCGTGACCGGCGCCAACGACCATCTGTATCCGATGGGCAACGGCCTGACCCGCCTGGAGTCCCGGTTCTACGGCGCCGACAAGGCGCTGGCGGCGGTGCTCGGCCGCACCGGTGAGGCGCTCGACGCGGCGGCCGCCGCCGATCTCGGCCTGGTGACCGCGACGCCGGACGACATCGACTGGGACGACGAGATCCGCATCGCCCTGGAGGAGCGCTCGGCGCTCTCGCCCGACGCGCTGTCCGGCATGGAGGCGAACCACCGCTTCGTCGGCCCGGAGACCGTCGAGACGAAGATCTTCGGACGGCTTGCGGCGTGGCAGAACTGGATCTTCGTGCGGCCCAACGCGTCCGGGCCGGCCGGCGCGCTGCGCCGCTACGGAACCGGCCAGCGGCCGGACTTCGACTTCGACCGCGTCTGAAACTGGAGGGCGCCATGACCGAGCACCGCGAGGTCATCATCAGTGCAGCGACGCCGATCCGCTTGCGGATCGGCGTCCATGGTCGCACGCCGCGAAGCGGGGTGTGACCATGTCGTTCAACGCCGCAGCGTACCTGGTGGACCGTCGCGTCGACGCCGGTGACGGTGGGCGGGTCGCGTTGCGCTGCGACGGCGTCGACCTGACCTACGAGCAGTTGCGCGACCGCAGCGCCCTCGTCGCCGCGGCGTTCGCCGCGCTCGGCCTGCGGCGCGAGGAGCGCGTCATGTTCGTCATGGCCGACGGGTTGGAGCTCGCGGCCGGCATCCTCGGCGCGATGCGCGGCGGCATGGTCGCCGTGCCGGTGAACACGATGCTCACGGCCGCGGATCTGGGGCTGCTGCTGGCCGACTCGCGGGCCCGGGTGCTCGTCTGCTCCAGCGAGTTCGCCGAGGCCGCGGCGGCCGCGCTGACCGCGAGCGACGCCGTCACGCACTTCGTGGTCGCCGGGGCGGCCCGGCCCGTGGTGCCGCCCGGCGTGACGCTGCTCCAGTGGGAGGATGCGC
>Ga0111538_10004166_pt1 | contig 20149 bp, 17 predicted proteins | sample SoiMethybrSBSTD1_FD_79669 | JGI IMG/M metagenome (GOLD analysis project Ga0111538, IMG submission 79669) | Bulk soil microbial communities from a Populus tree surrounding site in Tennessee, USA - Soil MetaG P. TD hybrid SBSTD1 (version 2)... | ecosystem: Environmental > Terrestrial > Soil >... | reverse complement strand
CCCGCAGGGCGCATGTGACTGCCATTGTCACGTGTTCGGCCCCGCCGCGCGCTTTCCTTACGCCGAGCCGCGCAGCTACACGCCGGATGACGCGCCGCTCGAGGCCTATCTCGCATTGCTCGACCGTCTCGGCTTCGACCGCGGCGTCCTCGTGCAGCCGAGCGCCTATGGCCGCGACAATCGCGCCATGCTCGATGCGCTGACGCGCGTACCGTCACGATTGCGCGGCGTCGCCGTCGGCGGCGCCGAACTTGATGCGGCGACGTTGAAGCGATGGCACTCCGCCGGCGTGCGCGGCCTGCGTGCGAACGAATTCCGCCGCGACGGCAAGCCCTACTACCAGAATGGCGTCACGCTCAAGGAAGTGCAGCCGCTCCTGCCCGTGATCGCCGAGCTGGGATGGCATCTGCAATTGTGGATCGACACGCGCGACCTGCCTGACCTGCTGCCGGCGCTCGCCAAGGTTACGGTGCCGGTTGTCGTCGATCACATGGGCCGCATGGAGCACCATCACGGCACGAGCCATCCCGGCTTTCAGGCCTTGCTGCGCGGCGTCGGGGAAGGACGGTTGTGGTCGAAGCTGTCGGGCACCTACCGGCTCGGCGCCACGGCGCCAGACTACGAGGAGGCCGGCCCGTTCCACGACGCGCTCGTCGCCGCCAATCCACGCAATCTTGTCTGGGGAACCGACTGGCCGCACCCGCGCCCGGAAGGACCGGTCCCGGACGCCGCGCGGCTGCTCGACGTTTTTCGCAAGTGGACGACGCCGGCAAACCAGCAGGCGATCCTGGTCGACAACCCGGCGCGGCTTTACGATTTTTGATGAGCATCATTCGAAATTCTGCACCATAGCCTCGCGCAGGAATTTCGGTATTTCCGCGAGATCGCCGCTGCCGTAGCCATTGGCCACTGCTGCGGATAATGAGGCGAGCGTGCCAGCCGTCAACGGCATCGGCACTCCGCTTAATGCCCCGGTCGCGACCGCTGACATAATATCTTTCCGTAGCGTGCGGATATCGAGCGTCATTTCTGGTTTGTCGCCCTTCATCACTCCAATCTTGCTTTTCATCCAGCCGCTCGCGTAGGGCGCTTCCTGCAACACATCCAGCATCTGGTCGAGCGTCAGGCCATACTTGGCACCAAGGGCAAGCGATTCCGCCAGAGCCTGGATGTAGGCGCCCAGTCCCAGATTGACCGCGAGCTTCATCGCATATCCGGTCCCGTTCGGCCCCATATGCGCAATGCGACGCGTCATTTTTTCCAGCACCGGTCTCGCCCGATCGAGATCCTCGGAGCGACCGCCGACCAGCGCGAAGAGCTTGCCTTCCCTCACCTGCGGAATCGTACCGAGCACCGGCGATTCAATGAGGCGTCCGCCCATGCTCTCGACGAACGGCGCAAGTTCGCGCCCGGTCATGGGCTGCAACGTGCTCATCTCGATGAAAAGCTTGCCCGCCACATCACCCCTAAGAAAGCCCTCCGGCCCGCGGAAAATGCGGCGCACGCCGTGGTCCTCGGTAATAATCGAGATGATGATTTCTGACTCGGCTGCAATGGCGCGGGGATTGGCCGCAATTCGCAAACCACTATTCCCCAGGGCCTTGTTTCGATCCGCATTCGCATCCCAGCCAACCACTTCAAAGCCCTGCTCGCGCAGCCGTTGGGACATCGCGCCGCCCATCCGACCGAGTCCAACAAGCCCGATTTTCATAATGTGATCCCCCTAATTGCAACGCCCGGTCGTGGCGCGCGAGTACACCGCGCAGTTGGTAGCACAATGTTTGACAGTGTTCCTTGCTGGGATAGTCTGTATCGTCTCGATATTACTAGCAATCGTGCGGCGCAGAGAAAAACAACAGCCGCTGTCCTGGGGAGGGCATCATGAAAATCCATGTTCGACTAGCGGCAATCGCGATTGTTTTGTCGGCCGCGTGTGCCGCGCTCGCTATGCCCGCACGCGCCGCCGAGTACACGTTGAAATGGGCCGTCGTCACACGCGGCGACATGCAGGAAAAATTCGGTCACAAGCTCGCCGAAGTCCTACCGAAAGCCACCAACGGTCGCGTCGAGGTCAAGGTTTTTCCCGGCGGCCAGCTCGGAAGTCCGGCCGCCATGATCGAAGGCCTGCAGCTAGGCACAGTTGAGGGCTACGAAAACCCGGCGGACTTCTTCGTGGGCGTCGATCCGCGTTTCGGCGTGTTCAGCATTCCATTTCTTTTCCGCGACACCGCACAAGCTAATAAGGTTCTTGCTGACCCTGAATTCAACGACTTCGTCATGAAGATGGCGGAAGCCAAGGGACTTGTTGGGGTCAATCTCGCGGTTGCAGCTGAATCAATGTACTTCGGCGCCAAGAAACCGCTGCGGCACCTCGACGATTTTAAGGGCATGAAACTGCGCGTCAACGCTACGCCCGCGGAGCGGGCTCGCATGGGCGCGCTTGGAGCGACCGCGGTGCCAATGGGTCTGCCGGAAATGATCACGTCCCTGCAAAACGGTGTCATCGACGGCACGATGAGCGGCATGTCGATTTACACCAACTTCAATTTGCAGAACGTTGGCAAGACACTCCTTGAGACGCACGACACCCTGCTCGTCTCGTACGGGGCTCTGAGCAAGGCCTGGCTGGACAAGCTGCCATCGGATCTCAGCAAGATCATTGTTGAGGAGGCCCGCAAGCTGCAGCCGTGGGCCCGGCAGACCGCCGTGGACGAGGTCGCTGCGTTGCGCAAGGTATGGACTGAACAGCGTGGCGGCGAAATCGTCACGCTGCCGCCCGCCGAGCAGGCCGAGCTTGAGAAGCGCCTGAAGCCAATCGGCGCCGACGTCACCAAGAGCGACCCATCCCTCAAGGCCTTCTACGACAAGATTCAGGAAATCGCCAAAAAATACTGACGCGAACGCCAAATGGTTCGGCGCGCCTCACTTCGCCGAGGCGCGCCGGGTTTCTCGGGCCTCCGATTCGGGCGACGCGGTTCAGGCCCCGACGCATGATAACGCGACGACGCGGAGCCTGAGCCTGATATGAGCACTGGCGAGAAACAATCGAAATCCAAGAAAATTGAAGAAATTGCATTTATCAGGGTGCCGCATGTTGTTGCCGGCATCCTGTTTTTCGTGGCAGCCGCGATCAATTTCATCAACGTGGTCGCACGTTACGTGTTTTCCGATCCGGTCTTCTGGGCCGAGGAGATCCTGATCTTCCTTGTCATCTGGGCAGTGTTTATCGTGGCCGGTTCGATCACTTACCGCGGCGGCCACCTGAATATGGACCTTGTCTATTCAGGCATGAGTCCATTCTGGAAGCGGGTCATCAATGTTGCCATCGCAGTGACTCTCGTTGCCTGCACAGTATTTGCGGCCATGCAGTCCTGGAAGGTGATCGCACTCCACTATCGCAATCACGGGGTTACTGCCGGTACCGATATCCCGCTCGTCATCCCGCATTCGGCGCTGCTGTTCGGGTTCAGCTTTATGGCGTTGGCCGCGATCTTGCGCATACGTTCCTACATCACCGGCAAGTTCGACTGACAGGACGCCATCAATGTACTGGGTCATGGCTATTCTGCCCTTCGTACTCCTGATGTTGGGCTTCCCCATCTTCCTTTTGCTGCTGGTCACATCGCTCGTGATCCTGCTCGGGTTTTTTGATCTGCCGATGGCGGTGGTGCATCAGAACATCTTCAACAGTCTCAACAAATATGCCCTGCTGGCAGTCCCATTCTTCATTTTCGCCGGCGATCTGATGTCGAGAGGCGGAATCTCGGCCCGGCTGCTGCGCTGGGTCGCATCGATGGTCGGCGGGTTTCGCGCGCATATTCCGATGACATCTCTCGGGTTCGCCGCGGTTTTCGGGGCCATTTCCGGCGTGACGACAGCTGCCACCGCCGCGATAGGCACCCTCACCTATCCACGCATGCGTCAGGCCGGCTACAGCGAGCGCTTCGCGTCGGCGCTGATCACGGCCGAAGGCGCGCTCGACAATCTAATCCCTCCTTCAATCGCGATGATCATCTATGGAATCGCGGCGGATACATCGATCATCCAGCTATTCGCCGCGGGGATCGGGCCGGGCCTTTTGCTGGCGGGGATGTTCGGAGTCTACATCTATTACCACTCCTGGCGGGTGGGAATCATGGAATCTGGCAAATTCTCGATCAGAGAATTTCTGCTTGCCACGCGGGACGGCGTGTGGGCGATCGGCGCCATCGCGATCATTTTCGGCGGCATTTATTCGGGCGTATTTTCGCCGACCGAGGCAGCCGGCATCGCCAGCGTCTACGCCATTTTCGTCAGCTATTTCATCTACCGGGAAACGACATTACGCCAGATCTTCGAAACCGGCGCGCGCGCGATGTACCTCACCGGGCTGATCTTCATCATCGTCTCGGTCGCCGGTCTCTACGCCTGGCTGCTGACCATCAGCGGCATCGCGCAGGACACTGTCTCCCTCATCAGCGGACTGCATTCCGAGCGTTGGGTAGTCCTGCTCGTCATCAATGCTTTCCTGTTGTTCGTTGGATGTTTTCTGGATCCGGCCTCCGCGCTGATCATGTTGACGCCACTGCTCGCTCCCGTCGCGGCTTCGCTGGGCATAGATCCGATCCATTTCGGCGTCATCGTGGTGATGAATTTGACGATCGGCACGTTCCACCCGCCCTTCGGCCTGAACATCTTCGTCTGCCAGGCATTGTTCAAAACGCCATCACGCGAGCTTTACGTTGGCCTGGTACCGTTTGTGGTGATCGCGGTGCTGGCGCTGATGCTAGTCACTTATATTCCTGGGATTTCGCTCTGGATCATGCGCCTGCTCGCCTGACCACGCGAGCCAGTTGGTCTACACCGCCAGCGAAATGACAATTTTGCCAAAATGCTTGCCGCTCTGCTGATGCAGGTAGGCTGCCTTGGCGTCAGCAAAATTGAATATTTTGTCGATCGCCGGCTTGAGCTTGTGCAGAGCCACCGCTTTATTCATGGCGGCGAACATATCGCGCGAGCCGACATGAATCCCCTGGAGACGGATCGCCTTGCGGTTGATCATTCTAGGGTTAATCGCGCCGGCACCGGCAAGCGCGCCAATCACGCAAATCGTTCCACCTGGTCGTATCGCGTTCATTGACCGTTCGAGCGTGCCGGCGCCCCCGACTTCGATGACCAGATCAACGCCGGCACCGCCGGTCTGTTTGAGAATCTCCTGATCCCAATCAGGCTGGCTGCGGTAATTGATCAGCGCATCGGCACCCAACGCGCGCCCGCGTGCGAGCTTTTCGTCGCTGCTCGATGTGAGATAGGTGTAGGCGCCATGCATCCTCGCAAAGGCAAGCGCAAAGCACGACACGCCGCCGGTGCCCAGGATCGCGACGCTCTTGCCGGCCTTGATCCGCCCTGCCTCAACCACCGCGTTCCAGGCGGTGAGCGCCGCGCAAGGCAGCGTCGCCGCCTCTTCGAAACTCAAGTGATCGGTAATTTTGATCGCGCCGGTCTCGTTGAGCAGTGCATACTCCGCCAGCACGCCATCGACCATGCCGCCAAGCGAATTCCGTGAGGCATCCGGCGGCATGCGTCCGCCGGTCCAATTGACGAAAAATGTACTGGTCACGCGATCTCCGGGCTTGAATTGCGTCACGCCCGGACCAATGGCGGTAATTTCACCGGCACCATCGGACAGCGGGATCACCGGAAATTTGGTGTAGCCATAAACACCCTTGATGACTCCCTGATCGCGATAATTCAGCGCCGCGGCACGCATGCGCACCAGGATCTGTCCATGACCCGGCTGCGGCTCCGGGCGCGAGCTGTTTAGCGCCAGTCCGTCAAGGCCGGTGGTTTCGCGTACCTCATAGGCCTTCATGCGGTCTCCGTATGAGACTCTAGCATGCCGGCAACGTTGTTGAGCGCGCTACGCAGGTTACCAAACATCGTGATGCCTTCGGCCATGGCCTTGCGGTTCACTGCATGACCGCGGGCGCCGGGTAACCGGGGCGGCGCCTCGCCTTCCATGGGCTTCGCTTTCCTAACGACGTCGGCGATGTGAGCCACGCGCACGCCGTAGCGGTCGCTGCCGGCGAACCCGTCAGGATTGAGCACCAGAAAGAACTGGCAGATATTGCTCGGTCGTTTGACCATATTTTCGTAGGTGACCTGGAAACCCGGCTCGCCGTCAGACAGCGCGCTGCAAAGAATCTCGACCATCAGCGAGAGCGCGTAGCCCTTCGGCCCGCCGATCGGCAACAGCGAACCCTTCACCGCAACCGCGGGATCGGTCGTGGGCCGGCCGCTTGGGTCCAAGGCCCAGCCCTCCGGAATGGTTTTTTGTCCGGCCGCCAGGGCATGACGAATGCGCGAGCGCGCAACCATCGCAGTTGCCATGTCGGCAATGACCGGATCAGCATTGGGAACCGGAAAAGCGGCGCCGATTGGATTGGTGCCGAGCAAGCCTTCGGTACCGCCGGTCGGCGCAATCGCCGGCATGGCATTCGTGAAGGCCAGCCCGATCAGGCCTTGGGCCGCGGCGCGATCGGCGTAATAGCCGGCGGCGCCGAAGTGGCTGCTGTTACGCACCGCAACGGCGCCCAACCCCATTTGCCTTGCCATGTTGATTGCCATATCGGTCGCGCGCTGGCTCGCCACCAACCCAAGGCCGTTATCGGCATCAAGCACCGCGCAACATGGCATCGCTTGCTTGGTCGCAAAGGCTGGTCGCGCCTTGATGGTGCGGTCAAGCAGGCCACGGACATAGAGCGGCAGATGCACAACGCCATGCGAATCCGACCCATGCAATTGCGCCCATAGCGCAACTTCTGCGGCGGTTTCGGCTTCGTAATGAGGAAGGCCACAATGTTCAAAGACGTCGCAGACCAGCCGCGAAAGCTCCTGCGGATTCACACGCTCACCGGCAGCAATCTTGCGCAGCCTGTCCGTCAACTTGGTGATATCTGCCATAACGACCGTCACTTTTGCGCCGCGCCGGGAAAGAAGGTTTCGGCGTTGCGATGAAATACCTTTTCGTAGACCTCTTCCGTGTAGCCGAGCGACCGCCAGTCCTCGACCAACCGTTCAAGCGTGAGTGTCGGCCAGTCCCAGCCGAACAGAATGCGATCCTGGAGCCGCCAGCCAATCTCCTTTTTAAGGGCCGCCGTGAAGTATTTCGGCGACCAGCCGTGCAGTTCATAATGAACATTCGCCTTGTGCAGCAGCACCGCGATCATATCGTCCTGCCATGGCCACGCCGGCCGGCCGGCGAGAATCTTCAGCTCCGGAAATCGCGCGGCAACCCTGTCGATATGACGTGGGTGGCCATCCTCGAGAATAATTCCTTTGCCGCCCGGTATCCCCTGTCCGATGCCAGTCAGTCCGGTCATGAGCAGCACGGGTGCGCCGATATCGATCGACAGCTTGTAGAACGGGTCCCAGACCGGATCGCTCGCCGGAAACCCGAGGCTGTTCTGACTTTGACAAAAGCCGAGAAAGCCGCATTTTCTTGCGGTCAGTCGCGCATATTCCTTCAGCCAAAAATCCTTCATCGTGGGATTGATGGCGAGCCAGTTGCCATAAACGATGTCCGGATTCTTGAGCGCGAAGTCGGTGGCGTAGTCGTTGGACGCGCGGATCTCGTCCTCGTCGGTCATGCGCCAGGTCCGATAGATGTCGAGAATGGTGCGAACATTCCGCGTGCGAAAGCCGTCGGCCATCTGCGCTTCGGTCTCGAATGTCCGCTTGCGCTTAAAGACGCGCTGCGCCTGCTCATAATCCTCTTGCGTCGCGTGATGCAGCCCGGCCTTCGTGGAGAAATGCGAATGACAATCGAAATAACGCATGGATACGGTCACTTTTTTTCGTAACGCTGGTCCAGAATACGCTTGGGTTTTCCTTCACGGCCCCGGTTAGACCATTCGATCAGCGCATCCTCCGGCACCAGCTCGACGTTGAGCCGCAGTCCGAGATCGGAATGCAATCGCTTCTCGATGTGCTCCTTCAATCCTTCCCATCCGCCTGCATCATCACGGACCTCGACCTTCACCGTCATCTCGTCCCGCACGACGCCGTCGCTCACTTTGCGCTCGGCGATGCAAAGCCATTCACCGGTGGTCCGATTGTCGCTCTTGATGGCCGGCAGGCAGGCCTGCGGCCAGATACTGACACCGCGGATACGAACCATCGTATCGCTGCGGCCAAGCATTTTCTGCATGCGGCGGAAGCAGCTGCCGCATTCGCAGCGGTCTACTGAGACGATGCGGGTCAGATCACGCAGATTAAACCGGATCATTGGCTGCTGGCGGCGGTGCAGGATCGTGCAAACCATGTTGCCGATTTCGCCGTTTGCGACCGGTTTGTTGTCTTCTACGCCGACGATTTCAAAGAAAGTGCTGTCTTCGTGGAAATGCATCCCGGACTTGTGGCGGCATTCGAAAGCGCCCATGCCCATCTCGTGCGTACCGTACATGTCGTAGACGTCGCAACCCCATAAACTTTCAAGCTGGTTGCGGAACGCATTGTCGGTGTCCGGTCCAAGCCCGCACCCGAGGAATTTCGTTCTAAGATCGCGAACGTCGAAATTCAGTTCGTCGCGCGCAACTTTGGCAAGCTGGGTCGCGTATTCAGGCCGTACATACCAGACGTTGGTGCCCCATTCCTGGGCGATCTCGATCTGTCGGCGCGACGACGTGACTGCGCCGGTACCGGTCGTGATCGGCAGCGCACCGAGATAATCGTGACAGGCCTTGTAGCAGCACCAGCCGGCATTCCCGAGTGAGCAGGTATGGGGAATCTGCACGCGGTCGCCCGGACGGACGCCCACAATGTAAAGGACACGGGCGTGCGTGAGACCGTTAAGCTCCCATTCCTGCGGTGCATAAAGGGTGGGCCGCGGCTTGCCGGTGGTTCCACCGCTGGTTTGAAGCTTCATCGGCGTCGTCTGCATACGCGTGGTGACGTCTCCGTTAATCAGCCCAAAGGGTGGATTTTCTTCCTGATCCTTCTTGATGTCGCTCGAATCGAACGTCGGCAGCTTGACGATGTCGTCGATGCTTCTGATGTCGCCCGGCTCAAGACCCTCCGCCCTCCAGCGGCGTTTGTAGAATTCGTTTTCCCAACCGGTTTTCATCAGATCAAGGAACTGCTCGTTCTGGAACGCGCGGATTTCATCGGCCGACCATTTCCAACGTGTATTGGCGAACACGTCAGGTACCGGGTAACGCCTGTACAAGGCGTCCCAGTCGATCGTGCGGTGATAGATCGGCAGCGAACTCTCGGTGAGCGTGCGCCCTCTAGCCGACATTCCGGTCTCCGCAGACAATTGGGCGGCGGCGCGACGCGGGCTACGCCCCGCCAATGCCACCCACGGGCAAGAACTTAGGACTTGTAGTCCGGCGCGTCGCGATCAAGCTTCCGCAGCAGCGCCCGCCATGTCATCTGATTGAACGGTGCGTTGCCGTCAGTGATGATACGCGCCTGCCCAATGGTCGCGTCGAGAACATTCTGTGGCGGCACATAAGGCTCGATGCCGCCCGCCATTGACCGCACCTGGGTCTCGCACGCGCGAATGACCAGAAAGGCCAGCATATAGGCTTCATGAATCGTATGGCCCCACAGCACAAAGCCGTGGCCGCGTTGCAGAACGATCTGCTTGTTGCCGAAATTCTTGGCGAGCCGTTGGCCTTCTTCGTCCGTTGACAGCAAGCCCTCGTAGTCGTGATAGCCGATCGGACCAAGCCACAAAGCATACTGGTTGCCGGGGATAAGCCCCTGCTCCTGCATGGCCACGGCGGTCACGTATTTCGTGTGCAGATGAACGACGCATTGCGCTTGCGGGAAGGCATCGTAGATGCCCTTATGAAACGGAAACGCAAATTTATGGGGCAGCTCATCGCTCGGCTCGACGTGATTGCAGTGCTCATCGAGCTTGTGCAGGTTCGAGGCCGTGACTTCCTCAAACAATATTGCAGCCGGATGCATCAGAAACTGGTTTGGATGTCCCGGAACGCGGGCGGACAAATGGGCGAACAACAGCTCGTCCCAGCCCTGGAGCGCAGCAAGCCGGAAGGCGGCGGCAAGATCGACGCGGACCTTCCATTCTTCCGGATCCATGGCCAATTTGCGCGCACTAGCAGCGCTCGTAGAGGCCTGCATGGCATCTCTCCCTCATTATATTTTGGTTGAGTGAATTATGTCCGGCAGGGCCCTGGTTGTCCATTGGCGCATCAGGGGTGGCGCGTGGTGAGCTGCGCAACCTGCAACCGTCACGCTAGTGTCGGCATGCTTCGCGCGGTCGAGACCACTGGCGCTGAATCGTAATTGGCAGCGTTCGCGCCCATATGGATACCGCGCTCCGATTGTGTTTTCAGAGGGTCGGAAATTTTCCGCCTCCAGCACCACTACCTCGATTGCGTGAATTCGGCCTTCGGGCAATGCTGGGGCGCCTCAACGAAGGTCATGCGATGACCGATTTAACGATGGCCCATACAGGCCCGCGCCGGGCACCGCCGCGGATTGATGAAACCAAGGTTTCGCAGGCACTGCAGGACTTGTTCGCGAGCTGGCGGGCAGCGTTGAAAGAGCCATTCAAGGGCCTGACTGCGAATGGCAAAATCGAACATGGGCTCGTTTCATTGCGCAAAACGGGTGCACCGACGCAGCCTCTGATCGAAGCTGCTCATGCGTTCCTGGCAGCTCTCGACCCAGCCCAGCGAGGCGCGCTCCAGTTCGACGTCGACAGCGAGATCTGGCGAACCTGGAGCAATATTCACCGCAATCTGATGCGCCACGGCCTCTGCCTCGCCGAGCTCGATGAGCGGCAGCGCGAGCTTGCTTATGGCGTGCTGCGCGCCGGAATGGGCGCTCGCGCTTATGAAACGGCGCGCAACGCAATGAGGCTCAACGAGCATCTCGCTGAGCTTACCGATCTGCCCGAGGAATTTGGTGAACTATTTTACTGGATCAGTTTTTTCGGCGAGCCTTCGACCGAGGCGCCATGGGGCTGGCAGTTCGATGGACACCATTGCAACATCAACTGCTTTGTGCTTGGCGATCAGATGGTGCTTTCACCGATGCTTCTGGGCTCCGAGCCGGTCGCGGCGGAGTCCGGCCGGTACAAAGGCACAACAGTGCTGCGGGAGGAAGAGGCGAAAGGCTGGGAATTCATGAATGCGCTCACGCCAAAACAGCGCGCCAAGGCGGTCATCGGCATGGACCTGCCTTTCGATGGTTACGCTTCGGGCTTCAAGGACAATATAGTCGTGCCATATGACGGCCTGCCTGTTCCGGCGATGACGCCGGCACAGCGACATCAGTTTATCGATTTAATTGCGCTATATACGGACCGGCTACCGCCTGCTCATGCGAAGCTTCGCTTGGACGAGGTCCGCCAACACATCGAGAGAACAATCTTCGCGTGGATCGGACAATTCGACCCGGTCAGTCCATTCTACTATCGGATCTACAGCCAAGTGATCTTTATCGAGTTCTATCACCAGCCTGGTGTTGCTTTGCCGAACACAGGCTACAACCGGCGTCATGCCCACGCCCTGGTGCGAACGCCGAACGGTAACGACTACGGCCGCGAGCTCCTTCGCCACCACCGATCACTGTAGGCGCGCAAAACGCGGGAAGATGGCTTGCGCGTTAGCCGCCATCACTTTTTGGCGGAGCGCGTCATCGAAGCCCTCAAAACTGCGCACGGCCTCGACGGTGTCGCGCATGACCTTTTCGACATTCCGGGCCGATGGGTAATCTGTTCCAAACATAATGCGCGACGGATCGGCAACTTCGAGCAGCGCCTGCAATGCGAGCCGCGATGGAGATTGGGCCACGTCGTAATAAAGGCGCTTGAGGTAAGTCGCCACACCTTCCGGTACGTTCTCGTGCACCTTTGGATCATCGTCGAGGCCGCTCAGCCGGAATAGCAGAAAGGGCGCCACGCCGCCCATATGTGGCATGATCCAGCGGATGTTGGGGTATTTCGCCAGCATACCGGTGTACAGCATATTGGTGATTGCACGCGTGGTATCGAAAGTCAGTTCGGTGTAGCCGGCAGGGAATGCATATTGCGGCATGTTCTGCACCGCCGGGCGCTGAGGATGCACGAAGACAACTGCGCGACGTCGATCAAGCTCGGCATAAAGCTCGTCCTCTTCGGAGTGACCGAGATAATGATGCCCGGTATGGGTCTGCAGATTGATCCCATCCAGCTTAAGCACGTCGAGAACGTATTCCACGTCGCGGCATGCCGCCTCGACGTCCGGCAGCGACACGAACCCCATGGCGCCAAACTTCCCGGGGTTGTCGCTTACAATTTGCTCCATTGCCTCGTTGCAGGCCTTAACCAGCCGTTTGGTGAATCCGAGATCACCAAAATAGGCACCGGGCGAGGCGATCGAAATCAACGTAGCGCCGATACCGAGTTCATCCATCAACTCCAATTGCCGCTCTACGCTCCACGCTGGCCACGAATTTTCGCCACTGCCCTGCACGCCGATACGCGCGAGTGCGTCTTTGTAAACATTGGGTATGACATGTTGGTGGACGTCGATAAGGGCCATCTTCGTCGAGTCCCGCTTACATTGGCGGCGCTTGAGCCATCCGCCCACGGCGCTGGCGCGATCCAGTGCCGGAGAACAGCGCGTGTTGATTGCCTGCGATAATGCCGATTATCGAATTTAAATGGAATACCGCTAAGGGCCGCCACCGGATACGCCAAAGTATTTTCGCAAGCTGAAAGAACGGAAATTCAAACACCGCCTCACCGCCCCGCTGCGTAGCCCTGCATGCCGCGCGGGTTGGCGGCGGCGCGGCGGCGCTTGCCGACACGCGAGGCGGCCGTGAGGCGCCCTTCCGACCAGCCGGGGCCGACCTCGACCTCGTGACCGCGCTTGCGCAATTCCTTCACCGTTGCCTCCGGCACGCGGGATTCCACCACCAGCACGCCCGGGCGCGCCGTGCGCGGCCAGAACGAGATCGGAAAATGCTCGGAGTGCCAGGCCGGCGCGTCGATCGCCTCCTGCAGGTTCATTTTCGCGTGCACGTGGCGCAGGAAGAATTGTGTGGTCCACTGGTCCTGCTGATCGCCGCCGGGAGAGCCCCAGGCGAGGTAGGATTCGCCGTCGCGCAACGCCAGCGTCGGCGACAATGTCGTGCGCGGCCGCTTGCCGGGCTTGAGCGCTGCCGGGTGATTTTCGTCGAGCCAGAACATCTGCGCGCGGGTGCCAAGGCAGAAGCCGAGCTCCGGAATAACGGGCGACGACTGCAGCCATCCACCCGACGGCGTCGATGACACCATGTTGCCAGCCTGATCGATGATGTCGAAGTGCACGGTGTCGCCGATCACCTCGCCGACGCGGCCAACGGTCGGCTCGCCGGCACCAAGCGAGCCGACGGCGGCGCGCGGCCCCTCCTCGCGCCGGACCGTAATCGTGCCGCCAAAGCCAGCGAGCGAGCCGGGGCGCAAATCCATCGACGCCTTGTTGGAGATCAGCTGGCGGCGCTCGGCGTTGTACCTTTCCGACAGCAGCGTGTCGATCGGCACTTTCACAAAGTCGGGGTCGCCGTAGAACGCCTCGCGGTCCGCAAAAGCAAGCTTGGCGCATTCGACCTGGAGATGAATGAACTGCGGCCCTGCCGGGTCCATGCCGTCGAGATCGTAGCCCCGCAGCAATGCGAGTTGCTGCAGCATCACCGGCCCCTGGCTCCAGACACCGGCCTTGCAGACCGTGTAGCGGCCGTAATCGTAGGTCAGCGGCGCTTCGACATGCGCCTGCCAGCGCGCCATGTCGGCCCCGGTGAGCAGGCCGCCATGCGGCGCGCCGGTGACATCCATCACCTTCTGCGTGCGGCAGAACCTTTCGATTGCTTCCGCGACAAAGCCTTGCGACCAGATCTGGCGCGCGCGCTCGATCTGCTTGACGCGATCGCCGCCGGCGGCCGCGGCTTCGTGCAGGATCCGCTCATAGGTGTCGGCCAAAGTCCGATTGGCAAACATCGAGCCCGGCGGCGGCACATTCCCGTCCGGCAGATAGACGGCCGCGGAGGTCGGCCAGTGCTCGCGGAAAAGATCTTCCACAGCCGCGATCGTCGCGCTGGCGCGCTCGACGATCGGATGACCGTTGCGCGCATAGGAAATCGCCGGCGTCAGGACGTCGGACGGACGCATCGTTCCGTAGTCGCGCAACAGCAGCATCCAGGTGTCGAACATTCCCGGCACGCAGGCCGCGAGCAGCCCGGTGCCCGGTACGATATCGAGGCCGAGCTCGGTGAAACGCTTGATGGTCGCGGCGGCAGGAGCCGGCCCCTGCCCGCAGATCACCTCCGGCTTGCCGCGCTTCGCGTCGTGCAGAATAACCGGAACGTCGCCGCCCGGCCCGTTGAGGTGCGGTTCGACCACCTGCAGCACGAATGCAGTTGCGACCGCAGCATCGAAGGCGTTGCCGCCTTTCTCGAGCGTGGCCATGCCGACCGCTGTCGCGATCCAGTGTGTGGTGGTGACGACGCCGAAGGTGCCTTCGATCTCGGGCCGAGTCGTGAACGGATTGGGATTGATCTTTGAGACGCCCGCGCGCATTTCGGTTTCCTAATTATTCCGACGATAGTCCTCGAGGCCCCGTCATTTCCATAGCCGATTACTGGCGATGTCGGCGCCCGCGCGCATCGCCTTGAACTTTGCCCACACGACAGTCGGGTGGACTTCGGTTTTGTAAAGCGCTTGCGAGGAGAATCCGCAGTCGGCGCCGGCCATCACGTTTTCGCGGCCGACGAGACTGGCGAAACGAAGCAGCCGTTCGGCAATCCATTCTGGATGTTCGACAATATTGCTTGCGTGGGTAATGACCCCGGGGCAAAGGACTTTCCCATCCGGCAGCTTCACACACTCGAACAGGTGATATTCATGTTCGTGGCGCGGGTTCGCGGCCTCGAAGCTGAACGAACCAGCATTGACCTTGAGGACATAGTCTATGACCTGGGCCAGGTTTGCCTCGTAGATCCGGGGCCCTTCGTTGATGCCGTAGCAGGTGTGAAACCGGACGCGTTCCGCAGGAATCCCCTTGAGTGCGGCATTCGTGGCCTCGACATAAATTTCCGCACGCTTTCGCTTCTGGTTTTCATCAAGGTCCGGCTCAACAAAGATGTCCGACAGGAATGGATCGTCCACCTGAAGCAGGATGCCCGCGGCGACAATCGCGCGATATTCCTTGTTGAGTTCAGCAGCGACGGCGTGGAAGTAGTCCTCGTCAGTTTTGTAGTACTCATTGGTGCCTGCCCCTGCCGGGGCCGTCGCCGGCAGAAACACCTGATGGTCCGGCACGCCGGCAGCTTTCGCGGCGGCTTTCACATTCGCGATATCGACCTGCAGCTTGTCTTCGCCTTTGTATTTCACCGGTCCGGTGCAGGCGACCGGCACGAGCGGCAGGATTGCGCCGCCCATCATCGCCTCTTTGAAGTACTGCGCGTAATATTCGGGAAAGGCAGCGATTTCTTGCTGGAAGATCATCAGCTTTTGATTAGGCCGCGATTCATACCCATCGAAGCGCTCCCGGACGTAAGTAAAAAAGCCGGGCTTGGAATACTCCCCGTCAGTCACGACCTCGATCCCACACTCCACCTGCTTACGCACGCAGTCGGCAACCGATTGCGTCAGAACAGAATTCAGCTTGTTCTCGTCGTAGGACTGACCGGAATACTTCGCTTTCAGGAGATCAAGGAGGCTATGCGGTCGTGGCAGGCTGCCGATATGCGTCGTCTGAATGTGATGGGTATTTTGTTGCAACGCCATCATTAGAACCCCGTGGCAAAGCGCGCCATGACGGCGATGATGGCGACCTGCATGGCCCCCTGCACCGCGACGACGCGTACGTAAGTTTTCATCCAGCGCCCGATCTTTTCGCCGTCGGGCTGCGGCTTCTGGATCTCGAAATAAAGACGCAAATTGGCCGGCAGCAGATAACCGAGGCCCTGCACCGTAAGCACCGTGACAATCGCAAGCGCGGCGATCACCCACCAGAATTCCGGATAGCCGAGATCGAGGAAGCCCATGCGCACGGCCAGAAACCAGCCGGCGGTCGAGGTGACGATCGAAAGCGTCGGCATCAGGATCAGCGTGCGCGGGATCAGGCCTGCGATGATCGCGCGCCGTGTCTCGAACGACACGCTGCGCAAAATGGGGCCGATCACGAAGCCCATGAACAGGTCGATGCCGGTCCACAGCACGCCGGTCATCACGTGCACGAAATTGAGGAACCAGAGGCTTGGGCTCAAGATCGCGGCGATCATCACGGCAAAAGCCGCGGCCGCCGCGACGAGGTACCAGGCCTTGAGCGGAGCGGCGACACGGACAGGTTGCGCCGCAAGCGTGGTGTCGGACAATTCCAAATTCCCTCAACGAGCCCGAACGACGGTATCCGTCGATACGCGCATTGCCAAGGTTGCCAACCCAATTTCACCCCTTCCAGTGCAGCACGTTAAGCCTTTACAATCCCCTGGAAGGCTGGGCCCGGCGATGAAACGGCGCGAATTTGTCACTCTTATCGGCGGCGCGGTCGTTTGGCCGATTGCGGCGCGCGCGCAGCAAAAGAAAGCCCATCGTATCGGCATCCTTTCGCAGGACCTGCAGCCGGGCCTGCTCGAGACGTTCCGCGACGAGCTTCGCAAGCGGGGCTACGTTGAAGGCGCCGACATCAGCATCGAGCTGCGAAATGCGGAGGGTCACAACGAACGGCTGCCCGCACTGGCGGATGAGCTTTTGAAGTCCAATGTCGACGTGATCGTCGCTGTCAATACACCGGCCGCACAAGCCGCCAAAAAAGCCACCAACACGGTTCCCGTCGTGATGATGCGCGTTGCCGATCCCGTACGGTCAGGGTTGGTGGCCAGCCTCTCCCGCCCCGGCGGGAATATCACGGGACTGAGTTTCATGCCGGAGGCCCTCGGGCCAAAGGGGGTCGAGCTGCTCCACGAGATGCTTCCCAAAATCACGCGCATGGCAGCGCTCTACCAGGGCAATAACCCGGGAGCCGTCATCATCATCGACGACGTCCAGCGTAAAGGCGAGCAGATTGGACTCAATTTCGTGCGGCTTCCGGTGAAAGGCGAACAGGACCTTGCAGGCGCGTTTGACGGCGCAACAAAAGCCAAGGCTCAGGCGCTTTTTGTCATGGATGATGGTGCAATGACAGAACAGCGGCAGAGAATTCTTGAGCTTGCGGCAAAGCAAGGCCTGCCGGTCGTGTCGATCTACCGAGACTTTGCAAAATCCGGAGGACTCATCGCGTACGGACCGAACCTGGACGTCGTCTACCGGCGCGCCGCAGTTTACGTCGACAAGCTTATGAAAGGCGTACCGGCATCTTCTCTTCCGGTCGAACAGCCGGTCAATTTCTATCTCGCGGTCAACCTGAAGACGGCGAAGGCGCTTGGCCTCACGATCCCACAATCGATATTGGTGCGAGCCGACGAGATCATCGAATAAGTTGCGCAGGCCACACCAACTGTCGCATCGGCAGGAAACGCACTGCCAAGCGGTCCTCGCATTCTCCTCTTATTTGATTTCGTCAAGTCGATTGGACCGTAGTCCAATAGTGTCGGCGGCGTGCATCTGGCATGCGAAATAACCCGAAATTGTTTCGGACGAAATTCAGGGGGTAGTAATGCTGATCAATCGGCGGGCTGCGACCGCGGGCATGTTGAGCCTGCTTTCGGGAAATTTCATCGCGACCCTGACTCACGCGGAGTTGGGCGAACTTAACCTCGGCGAAGGCCTGGAGGATTTTTGGCTCGCAACCGACGCTTATATCTATGGCTATCCCCTCGTAACGATGGAAATGACCCGGCGCGTGATCACCAACGTGGCGCGTCCGGAAGGAACGAAGGCCCCGATGGGCCACATCATCAAGCTCCGCCAATATCCGGACGCGTCTTTTCGCGATGTGACCGCGCCGAACGCCGACACGCTCTATACGACCGCGTTCGTGGATGTCGGCAAGGAGCCATGGGTCCTGAGCATTCCCGACATGAAGGGCCGGTACGCCCTGTTTCCGATGCTCGACGGCTGGACAGATGTATTCGAGGTTCCCGGCAAGCGCACGACCGGCACGAAAGCGCAGACTTATGCGATCACCGGTCCCGGCTGGAAAGGCACTCTTCCGCCCGGCGTGCGCGAATATAAATCGCCGACCAGCATCGTCTGGATTCTCGGCCGGATCTACTGCACCGGCACGCCTGAGGACTACAAGGCAGTCCATGAGCTGCAGGACCAGTGCAAACTGGTGCCGCTGAGTTCCTACGGAAAGCCCTACACGCCACCGGAAGGCAAGGTCGATCCGTCGATCGATATGAAGACCGCCGTGCGCGAACAGGTCAACAGGATGAACGCAAAGGAATATTTCGGCCTTCTCTCCCAACTGTTGAAAACCAATCCGCCGTCAGCGGCCGATGCTCCGGCACTCGCGGGCTTTGCAAAGATCGGCCTGGTTCCCGGGAAAGACTTCGACGCCGCCAAACTGAATGCCGATTTTGTCAAGCGCATTCCCGAAGTCGGCTTCGACCGCATCATGGCGCAATTCAAGCTCAACAGAGAGGTGAAGGACGTCAACGGCTGGGGATTCACGACAAAGACCGGCATTTACGGGACCGACTATCCGATGCGCGCGCTTGTGACAGCCATCGGTCTGGGCGCCAATCGTCCCCAGGACGCGGTCTATCCGACCTCCTTGAAAGATTCGGAAGGGCATGCCTATGAAGGCACCAACAAATACGTGATGCACTTTCCAAAAGGGCAATTGCCACCGGTGCACGGCTTCTGGTCGCTGACCATGTACAACGACAAATACTTCTTCGTGAGCAATCCCATCAATCGCTACTCGATCAGTGCGCGGCAAAAACTGAAGTCGAACCCCGACGGCTCGACCGACCTCTACATCCAGAAAGACTCGCCCGGGCCCGAGAAGGAATCGAACTGGCTCCCCGCCCCCGCAGGCAAGTTTGTTCTGATGCTGCGCATGTATTGGCCGGACGAGCGCAAGCCGTCGATCGTCAACGGCAGCTGGACCATTCCTGCGGTGAAAAAAGCCACCTGACGACCGGGCAAAAGCTCTACTACGCGCGCGTGACCTGCAGGATGACCCGGATAACGGCGTTGGTTGCCGTCGTGATGGCGTGAGAGACGAATCCAAGATCGACGCCGAATTGCGTTCCGAGCAGCGGCAGCACGATGATCAGCCCGATCAGGATCGTCATGCCGTAGGGCTCGAGCCGCGCCAGCCAGCGCCCGAGCGCAACGGGAAGCAGCCCCACCGCGATGCGCCCGCCATCAAGCGGGGGCAGCGGAAACAGATTGAACACGGCGAGGATCGCGTTGATGACCACGGCGTTCTGCAAGTTGCGCGCCGTCCATTGCGCGGCGGTCGACGGCAGATAACCGACGAGGTGGAAGCTCAGGGCGGCGGCAATGGCCAGGGCGATGTTCGTCGCCGGCCCCGCTGCCGCGACCAGCACCATTCCCATGCGCGGGTGACGCAAAGCGCGAAAATTGACCGGCACCGGCTTCGCGTATCCAAACAAAAACGGTGAGTGCGCCAACAGGAGCAGCCCGGGCAGAAGCACCGTGCCGAATGGATCGATATGCCGGATCGGATTGAGGCTCACACGACCTAGCTGCGACGCCGTGTGGTCGCCCAGAAATCGCGCGACGTAGGCATGCGCTGCCTCATGGAATGTGATGGCGAACAACAGCGGAAGGAGCCAAATCGAAATGCTGTAAATCAGGTCCATTGCTCGGGCGATCAGGTCAGAATCGACGACATCGACTCAGCACGCAGCTATCATTCGGCAGTATATCAGGCGCCGGTATCCTGTTCGGCCGCGACGGAAAGATTGAACTGAATGGTTTATGCAAGTAACTCGTATGTCCGCTTAGTACCATAAACGGTCATAGCGCTATGTTGGGCCAACTACGGGGATACAAGGCAAAGACGAATTGGAGTGTAGAGGCTGGAGTCGTCATGTGGTCTCACCTACTCGTCCTCGCCTGCGCCCTGCTCATGCTGCCCGCCCAAGCCCTGGCCGGTGCCAAGGAGAAGGTCGCGGCGCTCGCTCCGTCGGGGCTGGTGCTCGCGATGGACGAAAAGGGCAACGAGTTGGTGGTTCAGAACGCTGACAAGCCCTTCGT
>Ga0111538_10004164_pt1 | contig 20155 bp, 20 predicted proteins | sample SoiMethybrSBSTD1_FD_79669 | JGI IMG/M metagenome (GOLD analysis project Ga0111538, IMG submission 79669) | Bulk soil microbial communities from a Populus tree surrounding site in Tennessee, USA - Soil MetaG P. TD hybrid SBSTD1 (version 2)... | ecosystem: Environmental > Terrestrial > Soil >... | reverse complement strand
TCGCGAACGCGACCTGCCCGGTGCGATCTCTGCTGCCGACGACGCGGCCACGACCCTGCCGGCGCTGGCGCCGCGGCTCGCGAACGCGACCTGCCCGGTGCGATCTCACGCTGCCGAGGATCCGCGACGACCCTGCCGGCGGTGGCGCCAATCGCGTCGATGGGGATCGTCTGGCCGCGCGGACTTGACGCGGCGCGTCGTTGGTTACGACGATATGCGCGGTCGATCACATCGCATGACATACATCCGCGTTGGTGCACGCCCCGGCCGATGGCTGGGGCTTTTCGTTTACGGTTTCTTTGCGCTCCCCGCTCTCGCGCGCGCCGACGGCGCGCTGCAGCTGCAGTCGCCCGACGGCCATCGCGTCGTCGGCGCGGTCGAAGCGCGAGCGCCGATCACGGTTGACGGCGCGCTCGACGAACAGGCGTGGCGCGACGCGCAGCCGGCCGGCGACTTCATCCAGGCCGAGCCGCACGAAGGCGACGCGGCCAGCGAGCGGACCGACGTGCGCATCGTCTACGACCACGACGCGCTCTACATCGGCGTCGTCTGTCATGACGCGACGCCATCGGCGCTGGTCGTCAACGACATCCGCAAGGACTTCGCCGCCGGCGACCAGGACAGCTTCGAGGTGATTCTCGACACCTTCGCCGATCGCCGCAACGGCTTCGTCTTCGTCGTCAACCCGGAGGGTGCGAAATCCGACACCCAGATCGCGAACGAAGGGCGCGACGTCAACACCAGCTGGGACGCGGTCTGGACGGTGGCAACGACGAGGGGAGCGAGCGGCTGGACCGCGGAGATGCGGATTCCGTTCAAGACGCTGCGGTTCGAGCGCGGCGCCGATCGCATCTGGGGCGTGAACTTCAGCCGCCGCATCCGGCGCAAGAACGAGGTCGACTACTGGTCGCCGGTGCCGCGCGTCTACAACCTGTATCGCGCCGGCATGGCGGGCACGCTGTCAGGTCTGCCCGACGCCAGCCAGGGACGGAACCTGCGGCTGAAGCCGTGGATCGGCGTCGATCTGACGCGCGGGGTCGGCGGCGATCGGTTCGATCGCGACGGGGAAGCGGGCCTCGACCTGAAGTACGGCGTGACGCCGTCGCTGACGCTCGACGTGACGGTGAAGCCCGACTTCGCGCAGGCCGAGGCGGACGAGCAGCAGGTGAACCTGACGCAGTTCAGCCTGTTCTTTCCCGAAAAGCGCGAGTTCTTCCTCGAGAACTCCGGGATGTTCTATTTCGGCGACATCCCGCGCGAATCGCGGCTCGGCAACGCGCGCTTCTCGCCGCCGGAGGAGGAGATGCTGCTGTTCTTCTCGCGGCGCATCGGTCTGACCGATCGCGGCGAGGAGATCCCGATCATCGCCGGCGGGCGGCTGACCGGACGCGTCGGCCGCACCGGCGTCGGGGCGATGACGATTCAGACACAGGACATCGACGGGCGCGCCGGCGACAACTACACCGTGCTGCGCGGGCGCCGCGACATCCTGCGCAACTCGGACGTCGGGGCCATCTTCCTGTCGCGGCAGTCGTCCGGGGCGTCGAACGATCGCAACCAGGTGGCGGGCGTCGACGCGAATTTCCGCTTCCACCGGGCGCTCAGCGTCAACGGCTTTCTGGCGAAGTCGGCGACGCCGGGCGTCGACGGCGGCGAGCTGGCGGGAAAGGGGTCGGTCGTCTGGAACGACAACTTCCTGCACACGCAGTATTCGCTGCTCAGCGTCGGCGACAACTTCAAGGACGACATCGGCTTCATCAAGCGGCGCGGCGTGCGCAAGCACTTCGCCGACTTCGGCATCCGCTTCCGGCCGGAATGGTGGCGCAAGCTCGGCGTCCGCGAGTTGCACCCGCACACGCGCTACAACATCTACACCGATCAGTCGAACCGCAAGGTGACGCACACCAACCACGTCGCGATGGCGTGGTTCTTCGAGCGCGGCGGCTACCTCGAGCTGCAGTGGAACCCGCGCTTCGAGCGGATCACGGTGCCGTTCGCCATCCGCACCGATCAGTCGTTTGCGCCCGGGAGCTACGGCTGGAACGAGTATGTGCTGGAGTTCGAGAGCGACCACAGCCGCAAGGTGTCGGGCTCGGCGCTCATCACCAGCGGCGGCTTCTGGACCGGCACGCAGGTGTCGACCAAGGTCGGCGTCCTGGTGCGGCCGTCCTACCATCTGACATTCGATACCGCGCTGCAGCGCAACGACATCCACCTGCCGCCGCCGATGCGCGATTTCGTCACCAACCTGGTCACGTCGCGGATCGGCTACGCCTTCAACACGCGCACGTTCCTCGATACGCTCGTGCAATACAACACCGACCTGAAGCAGCTGAGCGCCAACGTGCGCTTCGATCTCATTCACCGCCCGCTCAGCGATCTCTTCATCGTCTACAACGAGCAGCGGCTGACCGAGACGCCGACGCCAATCAACACCGGCCGCGGGCTGATCGTGAAGTACACCCATATGCTCGCGTTCTGACGAGGGCGGGTGGGGCAGGTAGGGGCAGGTGGGGCGGGTAAGGCAGGTCGAGCGGGTAAGGCAGGGCGGGCAGGTGTGGGGCCAATAGGGCGGTTCTCCCCACCTGCCCTACCTGCCCCACCCGCCCTGCCGGCGCTCTCTCAGCGCCGTCCGTACCCCTCGCGGTAGCCCTGCTCGAACGCCGCGCGGTACTCACGCTTGTAGGCATCGCGGGAGCCGTAGCGGCTGTCGTAGTGGTGATCGCCCGAGCGATAACGCGAGGTCCGCACCGGGTCGAACCGGTCGCCGTCGCGCGCATCGTCGCGTCCTGCCTCGAAGCCGTCGCGATAGCCGTTGTCGGCCGCCGGCGAGCGATACCCGCCGCGGTTCGACGGGTAGTAGACGCCGCCGCGGTTGTCGCCATAGACCGGATAGTTGCCGCGCGGATAGCCGTTGCGCGCGTAGCGGTTGTACGACTCGCTGTAGCCGGTCTGGAAGCCCTGCCGGAAGGAGCGGCGATAGTCGTCGCGATCGCCGATGCCGCGGCGATAGCCGTCGTCGGCGTCGCGGTATTCGTCGTGCCGCGAATAGGAGAAGTCGCGGCCGCGCCGCGCGTCGTTCTGACCCTGCTGCAGCCCTTCGCGGTAGCCGTTGTCGTAGGCGCGCCGCTCGAACTCGCGGTCGTAGACGCGGCGCTGGCCGCCGTAGCCGTACAGCTGCTCCGCGCAGGCCGGAGTGGCGACCGCGACGCCGGCGACGAGGAGCAGTGCGTTCAGATACCGATGGGTTCTCATAGTGGCCCTCATAGCGCTCCAAAAAGCTGGCGGCTGATGAGATTTCAAGCGCGATGCCACCGGAGAGGGCCGATTTCATTCGAAAAAACGCGCGCGCGTAAAGATAGCGTCACCTTCGGAGGTCGCCAGCTGCGACTCGGGCGGCAACGCCGCAGAGTCGAGGCCAACCGGGGCGGCTGCGTGAGATCGCACCGGGCAGGTCGCGTTCGCGATCCGCGGCGCCAGCGCCGGCAGGGTCGTGGCCGCCGTCCGTGACCATCGCGTGGGAAACGCGTCCGCCGGCGATTGTCCTGCCGCTGGAGCACGGCGCCTCTCGTACCGCGCGCGACAGCCCCAATCAGGGTCGGCAACCAGCAGGCTTGCCCGCCGGTGGCGAATGGGTGGCGCCGTGCCGGCAGCGCCTCCGGATGCGTTTCCCGTCTGACGCGCGAGACACGCGAGGTCTAACGGCCGGCGTCCACGACCCTGCCGACGCTGGCGGTGCGTGAGCGATCAGCGGCAGTCATGAGAGCACCGGGCAGGTCGCGGGCGCGATCCGTGTGACCAGGCATGCTCATGCGTCAGACGGCAACCGTGTCCGCAAGCGGTCCGGGCACGCCGCCGCCGTTTCGACAATGGTGCCGGGATCAGCTGTGCGCCGGGATGATTCCTGGCTGTCGTCGGGATCACCCCAGGCGGCGTGCGCATCGTGAGCACAGGCGCTGGAGGACACGGTTGCCATGCCTGCCGTCACCCGGATCGCGAACGCGACCGGCCCGGTGCGATCTCACCCTGCCGCGGATCGGAAAGCCGCGCTTATTCGGTCCAGACCAGCACGTGTGACCCGCGGCGATCGGCCTGGTCCAGGATCAGCCCCGGTCCACGCCGTTCGAGATCGTCGAGCGTCAGGCGAACGCGGTCGGAATCGAAGTCGATGCCGGTATCGCTCAGGAAGGTGACGTGCCGGCTCGGCGCCAGGCGGAGGAGCCAGAAGGGGATCGAGACGCGAATCAGCTTCTCGGCATGCGTGTCGTAGGCGAGGACGCGCAGCGTCTCCAGCTTGGCGGCTGGCATCTCCGCGGGGATCGTGTCGCGATGCAGCACCGGTTCGTCGTGCCGCATCTCGATCAGCGGCCGCTGCCCGGCGAACCGCGCCCGCGCCTCGGCGAACTGCGCATCCGCCTTTTCATTGGGCGCGAACTGCGTGTTGACGTGGCGGTAGATGAAAAACGCCGTCCCCCCAATCGCGGCAACCGCGAGGAGGCCGCAAATCAGGACCGCCGCGATGATGACCGAAACCCAGGTCTTCCGCGTGTTCTGCGCCATGGTGTTTCTTCTGTAGACGAACGACGCAGCCTCTCAGTTCATGCCTAAACGACCCGCCTTCGCTCGCGTGAAGCCTTGGAGAGCTACGCGCAAGCCCGCCAACTGACCTACCTGGCCAGTCTTCGCGCCTCGCTCGCGGTGGCCGGATCGTTGTCGCTGTCCGCCAGCATCGCGGCGGTGCCGAACTCCGTTCGCGCCGCCTCCGCTTTGCCGGCCTTCAGCTCCAGCTTGCCCAGCTCGAGCCGCGCGCGCCCGTAAACCCAGTTGCGCCCGGTGAGGCTGAGCGCGCGCCGCAGGTCGGCTTCTGCGTCCGCCGCGCGCCCGACGGCCGCCCGCGCCGCGCCGCGCTTGTAGAGCCAGAGCGGCTCCTCGCCGAACATCCGCGGCCGCCGATCTTCGGCGAACCTCGCGAACCCCTCAGCGAGGAATTTCTCCGCATCCGCCGCGCGTCCTGCGCGCAGCGCTGTCGATCCGCTCTCGAGCCACACGAGGCGGTTACGGGGATAGTCGGCCCGCAGCCGCGCCAGCTGCGCCAGCGCATCGTCGTACCGCTTCTCGCGGTTGTAAAGCAGGATCAGCGCGAAGCGTGCGTCCGTCGTGTTGTCGCCGCCGTATGTGGCGGCGTCTTCGATCAGGCGCATGCCGCGATCCCGGTTGCCGCCGAAGCCGGCCATGTACGCCATCCAGCGCAGCGGCAACGACAGCGTCGCCACGAGATAGCGGTAGGTGCCGACGATGAGGCCGGCGTCCTTGCGCTGCGGCGCCAGCGACAGGACGAGCTCGTGCTCCTCGTAGGCTTCCTTGGCGGCGCGGAACGCGCCCATCACGCTGCCTTCGACCGTCGCCGTGTACGACGCGCGCAGCCCCACAGCCGCGCCCAGCTGATAGTGCGCGTCGGCGTCCTTCGGGTTCACTTCGGTGCGGCGCCGCGCCAGGGCAATCGCGCGCTCGATCGACTCGCGGAAGCCGGCAACGCTCTCCGGCGCCGGCGGCGGCAGCTTCGCCAGGCTCGGCTTCGCCGCGCGGCCGAGGTAATCGTCGACCGTCATGTTGCCGCGCCGGAACGTAATGCCGAGCCACAGCACGGAGGCGACGCCGCGGTGCGCGGCGGCGTCGCTCGGGTCGGCGGCAACGGCCTGCCGGAACGCTTCCAGCGCGAGTTCATGCTCGAGGTTGTAGATGTGGTTGGCGCCTTTCGCGCGCAGCGCCTCCGACGCCGGGTTGGCGGCGACGCGTGCCGTCAGGCAGACGAACAGGGCGGCACAGCAGACCGCGGCGGCGCCCCGGCAGCTCATGGCTCGATCTTACGCCGACGCGCCGGGACCGCACCTTGCGCCGCTTGTGCCTCTTGCATACAATCGCTCCGCTTATGGACAAAACGGGCATTCATCCAGGCGGCGAGCACGCGCACGTTCATACCGACGCGCACGGCGAGCATCACGAAGAGCTGGGATTCTGGCGGAAATACGTGTTCTCGCTCGATCACAAGGTGATCGGGATCCAGTACGCGATTACCGGCCTGCTCTTCCTGTTGTTCGGCTTCACGCTGATGATGATCATGCGGTGGCAGCTCGCCTATCCAGGCAGGCCGATCCCGCTCATCGGCCTGTGGCTCGGGCAGGACCGCGCGCCGATGGGCATCATGCTCCCCGAGTTCTACAACCAGCTCGGGGCGATGCACGGCACCATCATGGTGTTCATGGGGGTCGTGCCGCTGGCGGTCGGCGGCTTCGGCAACTTCGTGGTGCCGCTGCAGATCGGCGCGCCCGACATGGCGTTCCCCAAGCTCAACATGATGAGCTACTGGGTGTACTTCTGCGGCGGCGTGACGATGCTCGCCAGCTTCTTCCCGAAGGGCGGCGCGGCGCAGTCGGGCTGGACCTCGTATCCGCCGCTCGCGATCATCGCGCCGGGGCAGACGCTGTGGCTGGTCGGCATGATCTTCCTGATCACGTCGTCGCTGCTCGGCTCGATCAACTTCATCGTCACGATCGTGCAGCTGCGGGCGAAGGGCCTGAGCTACATGCGCCTGCCGTTCTTCGTCTGGGCGCAGTTCGTCACCTCGTTCCTGCTGCTGCTCGCGTTCCCGCCGCTCGAAGCCGCCGGCGTCCTCCAGTTGATGGACCGACTTGCGGGCACCAGCTTCTTCATGCCGAGCGGGCTGGTGGTATCGGGCAAGCCGCTGATGATCGCCGGCCAGGGCAATCCGCTTCTGTGGCAGCACCTGTTCTGGTTCCTGGCGCACCCGGAGGTCTACGTCCTGATTCTGCCGGCGATGGGCATCGTCGCCGAGATCATCGCCAACAACACGCGCAAGCCGCTCTGGGGCTACAAGGCGCTGGTCTACTCGGTCGTGTTCCTGGGCTTCATGTCGTTCATCGTCTGGGCGCATCACATGTTCATGACCGGCATGGGCACGACGATGAGCGCGTTCTTCCAGACAACGACGATGATCATCTCGATCCCGTCGGTCGTCATCCTGACGGCGCTGCTGCTGTCGTTGTGGGGCGCGTCGATCCGCTTCACCACGCCGATGCTGTTCGCCCTGGCGTTCCTGCCGATGTTCGGCATCGGCGGCCTCACCGGCCTGCCGCTCGGCCTGGCGCCGTCGGACATCCACCTGCACGACACCTATTACGTCATCGGCCACTTCCACTATGTCGTTGCGCCGGGGACGATCTTCGCGCTGTTCGCCGGGATCTATTACTGGTTCCCGAAAGCGACCGGCCGGAAGATGAACGAGCTGCTCGGCAAGATCCACTTCTGGGGATCGCTCATCTGCATCAACGGCGTCTTCTTCCCGATGTTCATGCAGGGGCTCGGCGGCATGAACCGCCGGATGTACGACGGCGGCGCGCAGTATGCACACAATCAGCCGCTGCTGAAGTACAACATCGCCATCGGCTTCGCGGCCTGGGGCCTGGCGCTCTTCCAGCTGCCGTTCATCTACAACTTCTTCAGCAGCATCAAGTGGGGCGCGCTGGTCGACAGGAACCCGTGGGAGTCGACGACGCTCGAATGGGCGGCGCCGTCGCCGCCCGGACACGGCAACTTCCTGACCGAGCCGATCGTCTACCGCGGACCGTACGAGTACAGCGTGCCTGGCCATCCACGGGATTTCGTCCCGCAGTTCGAGCCGGAGAAGGCGTAGCGCGATGAATATCCCCTATACCGTCGAAGAACGGCCCGATACCGGGCTGGCGAACGGCAAGCTCGGCATCTGGCTGTTCCTGGCGTCGGAAGTGATGCTGTTCGGCGCGCTCTTTTCCACCTACATCATCCTGCGGACCGGCGCGCCCGAGTGGCCGCACGGCGAGCTGAACGTGTGGCTCGGCATGGCGAACACCTTCATCCTCATCGCCTCGTCGGTGACGATGGTGATGGCGTGGGCGTCGCTCAAGCTGAACGACTGGGGCAAGCATCGCCTCTATCTGATTTCGACCTTCGTGCTGGCGGGGATCTTCCTCGTCAACAAGTACTTCGAGTACGCCGATCACTTCCGCCGCGGCGAGCTGCCGTCGCACAGCACGTTTCTCGCCATCTATTACACGTTGACCGGGCTGCACGGCATCCACATCCTCGGCGGGATGATCGTGATGGCATATTTCATGGGCCCGGGCGCGAAGATGTGGAAGGCGAGTCCGGATCAGTTCGCCAACCGGATCGAGTACACCGGGCTGTACTGGCACTTCGTCGACCTGGTGTGGATCTTCCTCTTTCCGGTCTTGTACCTGCTGTAGGAGCGCGCATGCATTCGGATCCGGAAGCCATCAGAAAGCACGTCCGCACCTACATGATGGTCGGCGCGGCGCTGTTCGTGTTCACCGGCATCACCGTGGCGGTGAATCAGATTCACCTGGCGGTGCCGCTGGCCATCACCGTGGCGCTGATCATCGCGACGATGAAAGGATCGATGGTCGCGGCGGTCTTCATGCACCTCAGCCACGAACGGATGTTGATCTACGGCGCGCTGGTGCTGACCGTGCTCGGGTTCCTGATCCTGATGACGGTGCCGTCCTTCACCACCAGGGACACGATCGGCACGCCCGTTCACGTGGAGGCACCGGCCGCGGCGCACCCGCCGGCGCATTGACATGTCACTCAGGATGTTTCACCTGTTCTTCATCGCCGTGTCGGTGATCCTCGCGGCGTTCGTCGCGGCCTGGGCGGGGCAGCAGTACCGGACGCTGAGCGACATCACCTATGCGGTTACCGCGGTGGCCGCGCTGGCAACCGGCGTCGGCCTCGGGTTCTACGGCGCGGCGTTCCAGCGGAAAACCAGGAAGCTGAAGCTCTAATGCAAGGAATTCGCACCACGCTCGTGACGCTCGCGCTGGTCGCCGCGCCGCGGCTCGCGCTCGCCTGCCCGGTGTGCTTCGGCGACAACGACTCGCCGATGGCGATGGCGATGAACAACGGCATCCTCGCCATGCTCATCGTCGTCGCCGGCATGCTCGGCGCGTTTGCCACGTTCTTCATCTACCTGATTCGGCGCGGCAACCAGATCGAGCGATCCGCCGGCGCGGCGGCGACCGATCGGGCTGCCGAACAAAAAGGGACTGCCTGATGCAGGAATTTCTCCGGATGCCCGTGCAGGCGGCGGCGCACGCCGCCGAAATCGATCAGATGACGGTGCTCGTCCACTGGCTGATGGCGGTCCTGTTCGTCGGCTGGGGCCTCTACTTCATCTTCGTGCTGTTCCGCTTCCGCCGCGGCGCCAACCCGGCCGCCAGCTACGTCGGCGCGAAGGGCAAGATTTCGAAGGGCACCGAAGTCGCGGTCGCCCTGATCGAAGTGGTGCTGCTCGTCTTCTACGCGATTCCGGCGTGGGCGAAGCGGGTGAAAGCGTTGCCGTCCGAGAACGAAGCGGTCGTCGTCCGCATCGTCGCCGAGCAGTTCGCGTGGAACATGCACTATCCCGGGCCGGACGGCCGCTTCGGGCGCACCGACATCGCGCTGATCAGCGCCGAAAACCCGCTCGGCCTCGACCGCCGCGACGCGGCGGCGAAGGACGACATCACCACCATCAACCAGCTGAACCTGCCGGTCGACCGGCCGGTGCTGTTGCACCTGTCGAGCAAGGATGTGATTCACAGCTTCGGCTTGATCGAGATGCGCGTGAAGCAGGACATCGTCCCGGGCATGCAGATGCCGGTCTGGTTCATCCCCAACCGCATCGGCCCGTACGAGATCTCCTGCTCGCAGCTGTGCGGCCTGGGACATTTCCGCATGCGCGGCTTCGTCACCGTCCAGTCCGCGGCCGACTACGACAAGTGGTTCGCCGAGCAGGAGAGGGAGCTCAGCGCGGCGCGATAACGCGCGCTTCGCGTGTAAGTTCAAAGTCGGCATCGCTTCGCGCCTGTAAGTTCAAAGTACGAAGTACTTCAGACTTTGAACTTTCAGCGTCAGCTCCGACTTACAGCGTAAGCTCCTGACCGATGCCGCGCTCGACCGCCCGCCGGTAGGCGAGGTCGGCGGCGGTCACGTCTTCAACCGCCATCCCCAGGCTCTTGAAAATCGTGATCTCGGTGTCGCTCCCGCGGCCCGATCCGTCGCCCAGTTCACCGAGCTCGGCGACGATGTGGTCGGCGCCGAAGCGCCCTTCCTGAATCCCCATCACCACGTCGCCCGATTCCACCAGCGCCGCGGCGCGCGAATCGACGAACAACCGGGCGCGCGCGACCAGCGCCGGATCCATCTCGCGCTGGTTGGGGCGGCAGGCCCCGACCGAGATGACGTGCGCGCCCGGCTTGACCCAGCCGCTCTCGACGACCGGCGTGGGCGACGCGGTGACGAGCACGATGATGTCGGCGCCGACCACGGCCTCCCCCGCATGGTCCACCGCGCGGATCGGGGTCGGACTGGAGTCGGCCCGGGGTGGGACCCCGCGCCGAGTCCAGTCCAACCCCGTTGCCTCGGCAATCAACTGGTCGCGGTGCGATTTGTTCGGGCTCCAGACGGTGACCTGACGCAGATTGTGCACGCGCGACAGGGCCTCGAGGTGGCTGCGCGCCTGGACGCCGCTGCCGATGATGGCCAGCGAGCCGGCCGTCTTGCGCGCGAGCAGGCGCGACGATACCGCCGAGACCGCGGCGGTCCGCGCCTCGGTGATGTAGCGGCCATCGAGCAGGGCGAGCAGCGCACCGGTGTCGGGGTCCAGCAGCATGATCGTGGCGAGGTGCGTGTGCATCCCGCGAGCGGCGTTGCTGCCGAAGACGGTGACGAGCTTGGCCCCGAGCGCGGAGCCTGCCGCGCCGAAGTCCGCGGCGCTCGATGATTCCGCGCCGCGAACGAAGGCGGGCATCGTGCCGAAGAACGCGTCCGGCGCGATCACGATCGTCGGCCGCACCGGCTGCACGACGCGGCCGCTCGAAAAACGCTGCAGCGCCGCGGCCATCGCCTCGACGAGATCGTCCATCGACAGGACGGCCTTGACGTCGGATTCGGTGAGGAGGCGGAAGCGGATCGACACGCCGCTATTTTATTGAACTGCCGCGTGTGCCGTCGCACTGGCCCGCTCCATGCGGACGGCTTCGGCGATGGTGTTGACGTGGATGGAGACGGTGGCGTCGACGTCCAGGGCATAGCCGCCGCTCATCGCCACCGCCACCGGCAGACGCCGGCTGCGACAGGCGTCGAACACCAGCCGGTCGCGGGCCTGCAGGCCGGCGATGGTCAGCTTCAACCGGCCGAGCCGATCGCCCTCGTAGGGGTCGGCGCCGGCGAGATAGAAGACCAGGTCGGGCTGATGCTGGTCGAGCACGCGCGGCAGGTGAGAGGCGAGCGCGGCGAGGTACTCGTCGTCGCCGGCGCCGTCCTCGAAGGTGACGTCGAGATCGCCGGCTTCCTTCCGGAACGGAAAGTTGTGCGCGCCGTGCATCGAGAAAGTGAACACCGCCGGCTCGTCCCTGAAGATAGAGGCGGTGCCGTTGCCCTGGTGCACGTCGCAGTCGATGACGGCGGCGCGCGCGATGGCGCGCTCTCGCAGCAGCACGGTGGCGGCGACGGCGACGTCGTTGAAGACGCAGTAGCCCTCGCCGCGGTCGCGAAACGCGTGATGAGTGCCGCCGGCCAGGTTGGCCGCCACCTTCGCGCTGCGCGCCTCGGTGCCCAAGCCGATGCCGGGGCGTCCGCGCGGCGCGCCGCCCATCACCTCGCGCGCCGCCGCCAGCGTCGCGCCGACCGAGCGCCGCGAGCGCTCCACCATCATCGGCGACCAGGGAAAGCCGATGCGGCGCTGAGCGTCGGCGGGAAGCGTGCCGCGCGCGATCTGGTCGACGTAATCACCATCGTGAACCAGGCGCAGCGATTCCCACGGGATCGCGTCGGGCACCGACAAGTCCTCGTCGCGGAGGATCCCCTCGCTGACGATGCGCTCGCGCAGCAGGCGGTACTTCGCCATCGGGAAGCGATGATGCTCCGGCAGCGGCAGCACGAAGGTGTCGGAGTAAAAGGCCTTCATCGCGCCAGTGCTACAGTTCTACTGCAATGCTGCGGCTGAAAACAATCGATGCGCACGCCGCGGGCGAGCCGCTGCGCCTGATCGTCGACGGCTTTCCGGCGCCGCGGGGCAAGACGATGCTCGAGAAGCGGGAGTGGGTGCTGAAGCACGCCGATCACCTGCGGCGGGCGCTGATGCTCGAGCCGCGCGGCCACGCCGACATGTATGGCGCGCTGTTCACCGAGCCGGTGTCGCCGGGCTCGCACGCCGGCGTGCTGTTCATGCACAACGAGGGCTACAGCACGATGTGCGGCCACGGCGTGGTCGCGGTGACGACGATCGCCCTGGAACGAGGGCTGTTGATGCCTGGTGGGGATGGCGCGTCGGTCGTCTACGACTCGCCCGCTGGGACAATCCGCGCTCGCGCGCGGCTGCGGCCGCGTGGGTCGAGTGGGTTGGTTGGGTCGGGTAAAGAGGGCGCAGCGGGTCCAGAGCAGCTGCGCGTCGAGAGCGTGACGTTCGTCAACGTGCCGTCGTTCGTGCTGCACGGCGGGCTGACGGTCAAGCTCGGCTCGCGTCAGATTCGCGCCGACGTCGCCTTCGGCGGCGCCTTCTACGCCATCGTCGACAGCGAGGCGGCGGGGCTGCCGATCGACGCGCGCCACCTGCCGGAGCTGCGGCGCGCGGGGATGGAGATCAAGCACGCGATCGAGGCGGCGCTGACGATCGCGCACCCGCTCGAGCCGGGCCTGCGCGGCATCTACGGCACGATCTTCACCGGCCCGCCGAGCGACGAGCGCGCCGACCTGCGCAACGTCACCATCTTTGCAGACGCCGAAGTCGATCGCTCCCCGTGTGGCACCGGCACGGCGGCGGTGATGGCGGTGGTCGACGCGATGGGACTGCTCGACGGCGGCAAGCCGTTCGTGCACGAGAGCCTGATCGGCACGCGGTTCAATGGCCGCGTCGTCTCACGGACGGAAGTCGGCGAGTATCAGGCGATCGTGCCGGAGATCGAGGGGTCGGCGTGGATCACCGGCGAGCACACATTTTTGGTGGACGAGAACGATCCGCTGCGGGAAGGGTTCCGGCTGTAGAGCGCGAGAGGGTTCAGGGTTCAGGGTTCTGGGTTCTGGGTTGGTTCCAAGGTTAGGGTCCCAGAACCCAGAACCCAGAACCTGAACGCAGCACCTAGAACCCTGAACCCAGAACCCTTCCCGCGTCAGTACCCAATCGCCAAGCCGTCTTTGCGCACGTCAGAACCGCCCATGAGGACGCCGGTGCGCGGGTCGATGAGGATGCCCTGATAGCCGCCGTAGCCGCCGATGCTCTCGGTGACCTTGTGCCCGCGCTGGACGAGCGCGGCGCGCGCCGCCGCCGGGATCGCGCTCTCGACCTGCAGGCCGTTGTTGCCGTGCGAGACGCGCGCCGCTTCGCCGGCTTCCTGGACGTTCATCCCGAAGTCGATCAGGTTGACGAGCACCTGCGTGTGCCCCTGCGCCTGGTGATCGCCGCCCATCACCCCGAACGAGAAGTACGGCTTGCCGTCCTTCATCACGAACGCGGGGATGAGCGTGTGCAGCGGCCGCTTGTGCGGCGCGATCTGATCCGGATGCCCCGGTGTGAGGTTGAAGCTGCTGCCGCGGTTGTGCAGCACGATGCCGGTGTCGCCGGCGGTGATGCCGGATCCGAAGTCGGCGAACAGCGACTGGATCAGCGAGACGGCGTTGCCTTTGCCGTCGGCGACGGTCATGTAAATGGTGTCGCCGAGATCGCGACCGGTGAAGTTCTGATCCGCTTCGGCGCCGGCGCTCGAGCTGGTGCCCTTGATCGGCCCCGCCTTGTACGATTCCGCCGCGCGCGCCGGATCGATCTCCTTGCGGCGCAGCGCTGCGTACTCCTTCGAAATCAGCGTCCGCAGCACCGCCGGCGGCACTGAATCCGGATCGGCAATATAGGCGGCGCGATCGGCAAACGCGATCCGCTTGGCTTCGACCAGCAGGTGCAGATACTCGGGCGAGGCCGGCCCCATCGCCTTGATGTCGAAGCCCTCGAGGATGTTCAGCATCTCGAGCACCGTCGGCCCCTGGGTGTTCGGCGGCATCTCGTAGACGTCGTAGCCGCGATAGCTGGTCGAGATCGGCTGCGTCCAGTCGGCGCGGTGCTCGGCGAAGTCGCGCTCCTCGAGCAGGCCGTCGCGCTTGCGCATGTCGGCGAGGATCGCGCGCGCGATCGACCCCTTGTAGAACGCGTCGCGCCCGCCGGCGGCGATCTTCTGCAGCGTCGCCGCGAGGTTCGGGTTGGTGAAGATCTGGCCCGGCTCCGGCGCGTGGCCGCCGGGCAGGAAGGTCGCGGCGCTCACCGGATCGGCTGCCAGCTTCTTCTCCGCCGCCTTCCACTGGCCGGCGATGATCTCCGACACCGCGTAGCCGTTCTTCGCGTAGTCGATCGCCGGCGCGAGCACCCTCGACATCGGCATCGTCCCCAGCTTCGACAGCAGCTCCGACCAGCCCTCGACCACGCCGGGCACGGTCACCGACAACACGCCGGCGTTGGGAACGCGCTCGAGGCCGCGCTTCGCATACCCATCCGGCGTCGCCGCGTACGGCGAGCGGCCGCTCGCGTTCAACGCGCGCAGCGTTTTCGTTTTGGCGTCGTAGATGATCGCGAACAGATCGCCGCCGATGCCGGTCATCGAGGGCTCGACCACGGCGAGCACCGCGGCCGCCGCCACCGCGGCGTCGATCGCGTTGCCGCCGTCCTGCAGGATCTTCAGGCCGGCAGCCGACGCGAGCGGCTGGCTGGTCGCGATCATGCCGTTGCGCCCCAGTACCGCCGAGCGCGTCGCATGCGGGTTCGCCGCCGGCCGATCGCCGGGCCGTGATCGTGTGTCGCTGGTCTGCGCGGCGGGAACCGAGATGACGGCGAAGGCGGCGGCGAGGATGAACGCAGTGCGTCTCATGCGGCCTCCCAACGAATCTTTTCAGGCGGACCCTTCGAGGAACTGTCGCGCGAGTCGGTCGAGCAGCTTCGGCAGCGTCTCGCCGTCGAGCGCGAAGGCGCCGAGCTCCGGCGCCCACGCGAGCTTATAGCTTCTCGACATCGCCGACACCCAGATTTGCCGGACCGGCGCGTTGGGCGAGACCACGAACTTCATCTCGCTCGGCTCCTCGAACACCAGGTTGAGGACGCCGTTCTGAAGCTCGACCTCGAAACCGTCGCCACTGTCCGCCAGTGGCAGGAGCGCACGGCGTGCGTCTTCGAGCGCCTCGACGCTTCTGGTCCGGAATTCCTGCTCGGAGAGGGCGTTCATCGGCCTATTAAACCTTTGCCCGGGGGCATCCGTCTAACCGTGACAGTGATGGAAGCAAAGAAGGAGAAGGTCATGCGTGAATGGAGTTTCTCGGCGTCGGCGGAATGGGTCGTGGGCCTGCTGCTCGTCTGCGCGATTGTCGCTGCCGCGTTCATCTGAGTCGAAAGTCTTTTTGACTTTCGACTTTTGACTTCTTTTCTACTTGCTGCTCGAAAATTTATCCGCGGCCGCAAGGTAGCTGCGGCGGGCCCGGGCGGTCATCCCGGGCTGCTTCATCTTCACCGCCAGTTTGTGCACCTTGTTGTCCAGCAGGGTCGGTGCGAAGCCGATCACATACTGGCTGTGAAGCTCCTGCGCGACCTTGGTGAAGGTCGGCGCCAGCTCGCTCGACTTCTTCAGCTCGAAATAACCGCCGCCGGTCTCATCCGCCACCTTGCGCAGCCCCGCGTCGGGCCGCGTCCGCACCCGCTGGCCGTTCGGCCCGCCGATGTAATTGCTCTCCAGGCCGACGGCGTAGATCATCACTTCCTCGGCGCGCGCGCGATCGATCACCGTGCCCTGGCCGATGCGGCTCGACGTGTCGTCGCCGTCGGTGAACACCAGAACCACGCGTCGTCCGTCCACCGTCTTCAACTCGTCGAGGCTGGCGGCAATCGCGTCCCACAGCCGCGTGCCGTTGCCGTAATCGAGGTTCTTCACCTCGGTCACCAGCTGATCGCGGTTGCTGGTGAAGGTCGAGCTGAACTGAATCTTGTCGTTGAACGCGCCCACCTTGCCCTTGTCGTCGGGCAGCAGGCGGATCAGGAACTGCTCGGCGGCTTCGCGCAGCAGATCGAGCGTCAACGTCATGCTGCCGCTGGTGTCGAGCATGACGACGACGTTGATCGGCTGGACTTCGTTCTGGAAGAAGATGATCGACTGCGGCTTCTCGTTGTCGAAGACCTCGAAATCCTCCTGGGTCAGCCCCGGCACCAGCCTGCGCGTGGCGTCGGCGACGGTGACGAACAGGGAGACGATCTGCGTCCCCGACCGGAACGTCGCGCCCTGGCCGGGCGGCGGCTGCTGCGCGGCGAGCGCCGTGGACAGAATCGCGGCGAGCGCCGTGGCGCCCAGAAGACGTGTGGTACGGGGCATGGGGCCAGCTTATCGCAATGGCCGTGCCTTCGCGAGCGCGGCGGCAATCGCCGGTTCCAGGGCCGCAGCCATCAGCCTGTATCCCTCGGGAGACGGGTGCAGGTCGTCGGGAGAGGACACCAGGTGGTCTGGAGCGCCAGGCGCGGCGACCGCGGCGCGCGTGTCGCAGAACACCATCGAGTCGGCATGCGCCGCCGCGTGCTCGCGGATCCATTGATTGATCGCGTGCATCGCCGCGTTCTGCGCCGGCGTCGCGGTGTTGTAGGGGATGATGCTGCCGGCGACGATCGCGATCGACGCCGTGCGCCCGGCGTCGTAGATCGCCTCGAGCTCGCGTTGCACGCTGGCGGCGCTGCGCCCCTGGTAGACGTCGTTGACGCCGGCGATGACGATGACGACCTCCGGATGCGCGGCGAGGACGTCGCGCGCGACGCGCGCGGCAATTTGATCGCTGCGCTCGCCGTTGACGCCGCGGTTCAAGACGCGCCAGTCGGGATGGGCCTGCATCAGCCAGTAGGCGAACTGGCTCTGGATGTCGCCGAAGCCGTCGAGAGGTGCCTCGATGGGCGAGCGGAAGCCCGGCGTGCCGGCTGTGGTTGAGTCGCCGAGGGCGACGATGGTGCGCATATGTATGTAGTGTCCGGCTTCAGCCGGACTTTCGCGGGGTCCGCCTCAAGCCGGACTCTACAGGGAGACAATAGTCGTCAGATTGGCGACTTGACCGGTCGGATATCCCGGGATAGACTGGGCCCATCATCCTGAGATTGAATCTCATTTTGAATCGGTCGCATCCATGCTGCAGGCGTTCGTCATCACCCTCCGCGAAGGACTCGAAGCGTTCCTGATCGTCGCCATCAGCCTGGCCTACCTGCGCAAGAGCGGACGGCGCGAGCTGATTCCGGCGGTGCACTGGGCGATTGCGCTGTCGCTGTTCATCAGCATCGGCGCGGCGTATCTCTTCCAGCGCGCGGCGAACCACGCGCTGTGGGAAGGGGTGCTCGCGATCATCGCCGCGGTGTCGGTGGCGTCGCTGACCGTGCACATGTGGCGCACCGCGCGGCGCATCAAGACCGACATCGAAGGGGAGCTGTCGAGCGCGGCGCTCAAGACCGGCATCTCGGCGTTCGCCGGCGTCTTCCTGTTCACGCTGCTGATGATCACGCGCGAGGGCATGGAAACGGCGCTGCTCGTGGGCACGCTGCTGTTCCAGCAGACGCCGATGAACATCATCGCCGGCGCGGCGGTCGGCACGTTGTCGGCCGCGTTCGTCGCGTGGCTGTGGTCGCGCTACGGCCACCGCGTCAACCTCGGCCTCTTCTTCCAGGTCACCGCAGTCTTCCTCCTGGTCTTCGTCGTGCAGCTGGTGATCTACGGCTTCCACGAGCTGACCGAGGCGAACATCTTCCCCTATAGCGAACCGCTCCACTGGGCGACCGAGCCCTACGGCCCCGACGGCCGCTACGGCCAGTACCTCACGTATCTGCTGGTGATGCTGCCGCTTGGCTGGCTCGCGTTCAGCAGCCTCGTGACGCCGCTGCGCCTCAGGCAGGCGGCGGAAAAGCGCACCGCGTTAAAAGTCTGACGGTTCGCGGAGGCGCGACGGCATTCACAGCCGCCGAGTCGAAGGGCCCGCCCTGAGCGAGGCGTGATTCACACGCGCCGAGTCGAAGGGTACACTGCAGGCGTGGCCAAGCCGCCCACGGTCGTCGACCTCGCCTGGACCTCCGATCTCATCTTCTCAGGACACAGCGGCAGCGCGTCGATCACCCTCGATAGCGCCGGCATCGCCGGTCCATCTCCGGTGCAGGCGCTGGTGTTCGCGGCCGCCGGCTGCATGTTGACCGATGTCGCGCACATCCTCGGCAAGGGGCGCCATCCGCTCAGCGCGCTGCGCGGCCAGCTGATCGCGGAGCGGGCCCAGGACGATCCGCACCGCGTCGTGCGGATGACGCTGAGCGTGGCGGTCTCGGGGGCCATCCCGGCGGAGGCGGTCGAGCGCGCCATCGCGTTGTCGCGCGAGAAGTACTGCTCGGTGTGGCACTCGATGCGTCAGGACATCGAGTTCACGACATCGTTCAACATCGAGGCGGCGGCGCCGGCGGGGTGATGGCGGCTTCGCAGCGCGCGTCGGCCGATTCGCGCGCGCGGACGCGCCGCGCCTACATCGACTGGGCGCGCGGTCTCGCCGTGTTGATCATGATCGAGGCGCACGCGGTCGACGCATGGACGCGGGCCGCCGACAAGACCAGCCTCGCCTACCGCGACGCCACCATCCTGGGCGGCTTCGCCGCGCCGCTGTTCCTCTGGCTCGCCGGCCTCGCGGTGGTGCTGGCCGCGGCGCGCACCGCGGCGCGAACCGGCAGCCGCCGGCAGGCGGCCGACGCGATCGTCCGCCGCGGGTTGATCATCTTCATCCTCGCCTTCCTCTTCCGCGTCCAGGCCTTCATCGTCAGCCCCGGCAACCACCTGGTCACCCTGTTTCGCGTCGACATCCTCAACGTCATGGGTCCGGCGATTGCGGCGGCAGGAGTGGCGTGGGCGGCGGCGCGAACGCCCGCGGCGCGGGTCGCGGTGTTCACAGCGCTCGCGGTTGCATGCAGCATGGCGACGCCGATCGTCCGCCTCTCGCCGGCGGTCGATCGGCTCCCGCTGTGGCTGCAGTGGCACCTGCGGCCAGCCGGCGACATGACCGTGTTCACGCTGCTGCCCTGGGCCGGATTCGTGTTCGCCGGCGCGGCGGCCGGCGCGGTGCTGGCGGCGGCGCGCGACGCGCACGACGAGCGCCGGGTCAACGCGGCGCTGGCGATCTGCGGCGCGGGGCTGATCCTCGTCGGCTTCTACACCGCCGCACGCCCCTCGATTTACGCCTCGTCGTCTTTCTGGACCAGTTCACCGACGTGGTTCGCGATACGCGTTGGCATCCTCATGGTCGCGCTGTCGTGGCTGTATGCGATCGAGCAGGCCGCGGGACCGCGCGAGGCGAGCGATTCGTCCGAACCGCGCACGCGGTCGCGGGCGCTCGTGTCGTCGTGGCAGGCGCCGCTCGAGCGGCTCGGACGGCACTCGCTGTTCGTCTACTGGATCCACGTCGAGCTGGTCTACGGCTATTTCAGCTGGCTGTGGTGGCACCGGTTGCCGCTGTGGGGCGCGGTCGTCGGCTATGTGCTCTTCTGCGCGCTGATGTATCGCGCGATCGAATGGCGAGACCGTGTGGTTGATTTCTGGCGCACGCGGCCGCGCGGGGCAGTGCTCTCAGCGGCTTCGGGATAGTCAGCGGCGCCTGCATAACCGCGGAGACCGCAGAGCATTTTCTTCAGAAACAAAAACGCTTGTCGGCAGCCCTGAAGGGCTGCGCTACGTTTGCGGCAGCCCTGAAGGGTCGCGCCACGCGGGCCCGCCGTGTTGGTCTGGCCTTGGTCCTTCGTCGCACAGGCCTTCGAAACAGCCCCGTATTAAAAAAACGACTCTGCGCGCTCTGCGCGCTCCGCGGTTTCACAGGCCGCGCAATCCCAGCTGGTCGCTGCGCCTCTGCGGTGCGACGGGCGCCGCAATCGAGCTCGGTCGCCGCCAATCGATTAGAACGCCATCAGATACGTAACCTTGCCGATCAGCGCGCGGTCGATGAGATCGCCGGTGCGCGATTCGCGGCGATCGTTGTAGACGAAATAGAAGTCGCTGAGCGGCCGGTGGATGATGTTGAACCGGAC
>Ga0111538_10004162_pt1 | contig 20159 bp, 20 predicted proteins | sample SoiMethybrSBSTD1_FD_79669 | JGI IMG/M metagenome (GOLD analysis project Ga0111538, IMG submission 79669) | Bulk soil microbial communities from a Populus tree surrounding site in Tennessee, USA - Soil MetaG P. TD hybrid SBSTD1 (version 2)... | ecosystem: Environmental > Terrestrial > Soil >... | reverse complement strand
TGGGCTCAACGCGATACCAGGGTGCTCCCCATCGGATTGCTTTGATACCCAGAGCTTTGGCCACGAGCAAATCGTCTTTCCAATGCGTGTAGTGAGACATTAATTCGAACTCATCGAGTGAACGGTGCCCTGGTTTGGCTTGAGGTACTGCAGTATTTTCCACCCCACTCGCCCACCAGAAGTCTTCCGGCCTTGATCCAATCTTCAGGACACTCATCGAGTTGAATCATCCGTCAATTGGGTTACTCGAATCATTTCGAAGAATGCTTCCCCGAATGCGCACAATCCCACGCGCGTTCCAAAGGTCTCAATAGTGGCTTCGGCTAAGAATCGGCCTCGCCACATAATGGAAACAGTTGAACCATTGACGATCATGCTGAACTGTTCGTATCGAAGGGGATCAAAGGATTCAGGGAATTCGGCTAAAGAAAAACCGGTGGAGACGTCTCCATTAGGATCCATTACAAGGCGCCAGCTATTGCCGTCTCTTATAACCGCGATCAGAGGTCCATTTCCTGCGGCTGGCGCCGCTGGGAAAAAACCATAAAAACCGCCTGGCCTTCCACCGAGCCGAGCATTGACCGTAAATTCATACGGCCCCGACGGAATCTGCTTAAAGAGATTTGATTGAAGAAAATCTCCTTGATGACACAGTTCCATGGAACTAACCTGCCACGAACCGATATCTCCATGGAATCCGACAAGCAAATCGTTATCATCGTCAAAATCCAGCTGCCAGCCTGGTGTTAAGTTGAACGCGCAGAACTCTGCAGCGGTGCTGTGTGTGAAGAGCCCTATCGTGCGCACGGTGCCATTCAATTTCAAACTCTGGCAGCGAATCATTCCCCTGGAAAGTCGCAGAACGGTTCCGCACACCTCGAATCGCAATAGATGAAAGGCACTGGAAATCAGGAGTGAAGGCTCAGTCTTTTCTTCGCTTCCCTCGCTTTCAACTCCGTTGCAGAGAGATACCTGTCCTGTTGGCGAGATGGAGAGGAGAGTTTGAGTTCCGCTGCTATCGTGGATGGCAATGCCGACGCGTCCTGAGAAATTCCAATCCAACGCCTTAATGCTACACTCCAGGAGGAAGTCGGACTCCAGGGTCCCAGAGTAAAGGATCTCGCAATAGCCATGGTTAGAGCGCTGCACTATTCGTCCGCTTTCCACGCTCCAATCGCCCGAGCCCGCTGTCCAGTCATGCTTAAGAAAGCCTGCATGTGAAAAATTGGGGTGGTCTTGCGGGGAACTCGTGGGGCCAAAGACCGTAAGGTCTCGCCCGACGAACTCGAGACGGTCAATCGCCAGCATGCGTCTCGTTGCATCCTCACTCCACCGATGATAAACGCAATACAGTTGACGATTGTCAGGCCCTCGAACCACAGAATTGTGACCCGGACCTGTCACACCTGGCACGCTTCTCAGTACGGGTAGCACGTGGAGACCATCGGAAGCCTGTTTCCATTCAGCCTCATTGTCGATCGTCAATGAAGTCGCGTAACTAACTCCGTAGGATTCGTTCTTCCAGTTTCCGCCACTGAACATTTCGTAATAGACACCCTTACGTTTGAGGACTGTAGGGCCCTCAACTGTGTGCCATTTGACTCCACCCTTTTCTTTTCGCATTGGATCGAAAAGTTGCCAATCGTAGCAGGGGAGGACGACGGGTCTAGGCTGATTCGCGAGTGTCATCGAATCCATTAATTGATCGCGGACGGTTCCAGTGCCGATATGACTATGTTGGAGGAAGTCGGTTGCATAGAAGAGCCATCGTCGACCATCGTTGTCATTAAAGACGTGAGGGTCAATGGCGAAATCTTGTGAGGTGAGTCTGACACCACAGTCTCTAAACGGCCCGACAACAGACTCTGAAATTGCCGCGCGAATTTCCATCGATGATCCGTCACCGACGCTGTAGTACAAATAGAACCTGCCGTCCCATAAGTTGACTTCCGGCGCCCAATATTCCGAATGGCCCTGGTCGAGAGGAATCATTGCGCCGCCCTGCTCCTTCCAGTGAACCAGATCGTCTGAGGCCAGCACGGGAAAGCACATACCATCGCTCGCCCATCCCGTCGAGTAGCACCAATAGCTTCCTGCGTACTTGAAAACGAACGGATCCGGTACATTGGATGGGAAAACTGGATTCGTGAATTTGTTAAGTGGCGTGCTCATCATGCACAGACTCTTCGGAATAACCGCCAGGATGGGACAGGTTCCAGGCCCACGCTGAGCCTATGATTTCTTCGAGGCTCTGAAACTGCGGTTTCCATCCAAGTTCAGTCTCGATCTTCGAGGAGCTCGCTATGAGAGTCGCGGGATCACCGCGCCGCCTTTCCAGAACCTCGACCGGTATGTCTTTGCCGGTTATTCGGGATGCGCACTCAATGACTTCTTTAACGGAATATCCCTCGCCGCCACAACCAACGTTATACGTTGCATTTCCACCTTCTAAAGCTTCGAGGGCTCTTAGGTGGGCGTGGCCGATATCCCGAACGTGAACATAATCACGAATACACGTTCCATCGCGTGTTTTGTAGTCGGTTCCGTATAAAGGTATAGATTCACGACGACCGATCGCTACCTGAAGTATCAACGGGATCAGATGAGTCTCCGGCTCGTGCAATTCTCCGCAGAGCGCGGTAGCGCCTGCAGCGTTGAAGTATCTCAGCGAAATGTAGCGGAAACCGTATGCGCTGCTATACCAATACAAGGCTCTTTCAGCGGCCAGCTTTGTCTCTCCGTAGGTATTGGTGGGTGAAGTGGGATCGTCCTCATAGATCGGCTGCCGGTCTGGCTCTCCATACACCGCGGCCGTTGAAGAGAATACCAGCTTGCGAACGCCAGCCCGGCTCATGGAGTCAAGCAGGGACAACGTTGCCGTAAGATTATTCGAATAGTAACGCGATGGTTGTTTAGCGGACTCACCGACTAAAGAGCAGGCGGCCATGTGAACAACCGCTTCGATGCCATGATGTATGAGGGCTTTTTCAACAAGATCGGCTTGTATCAGGTCACAGCGAATCAGATCCACGCCGCAGGGGATCGAAGCGGAATGCCCCTTTGATAGATTATCGAGCACAACAACCCGATGTCCTTCTTCAACGAGTTGTTCGGTGATCACCGAGCCGATATATCCGGCTCCGCCCGCGACGAGGATCCTCATGCTATCAACCGCTGAGTATCCAAGGTTGTTATTTCGAGGCGTTCCTGAGCAGCTCGCAATGCGTTTAAGACTGGTTTATACGCCGTACGACGCATCGATCCTCCAGCATGATCCAGATCCCAGAGGCCCATAGGAGTCCACAAGCTCGGCATATGCCAATCCGCCATCTCGAGAACCGGGTACCAACATACGCCGAGCAGCGGAATCTTCAGTGCTCGGATGGCTTCAATTTCGCTGACCAACTCCTTCATCCATTGTGCGCGCATCTCGCCTACGTGACTTGTTTCCGACAGGAGGATTTCCTGGCCATATCTTTTCCATACTGTTCTGGCGATGTACCGGAGCGGCATTCTTCTTACATCCTGGGCATTTAAGGGAGCCCATGGTTCATCTAAGATCCATTGATTGGTCCAATAGTAATTAATTCCTACGATATCGAGATGTTTGAGGCTGCCACCCAGTTCGGGCATGAACCGTCCCGCCAGCATGTCCCAGCTCTGAAATACGACCGACGCGTTAAACGCATCCGCGCGAGCAATTGCATGGGGATCCAGCGAGTCTGGCGCGACTCGACAAAAGGGATCGACCGACACAATACGGGCATTCGGACATGCGGCCCAAATCGCCTCCGTACCACATATGGCGGCGCGCACCAGCGCAACCTTTAAGTCAAAACCCGTATTTTTGAGGTATGGTGGGAATAAGCCGACATCGCCGCCCGCCCAAGCAAGGTAAGACGGTTCATTTATCGGAGTGAAATAGCACTCTCCCTCGGTCTCTCGATGGACACGGCGGGCGACCTGAAAGCAGTATTCAGCAAATCTCTTTGGGAATTCTTCCGAAAGAAGATCGATGGAATCTGGGTATCCAAAATGGAACAAGTCGTAGATTGTCGTGAAGCCAGCCCGCCGACCCGATTCAATGAGCACATCCAGCGTCGAGAAATCGAAGGTTCTGCCCCTATTGACGAGCGGCCAACGCACACACTCGCGAACCGTAGAAATTTTGAAAGTCTTCAATAGAGAGTAGTCTTCGTTCATCAATCGATCGTGATGCGTCGACGAAATTCCGTCAAACCAGTTCCCCTGACGGTTACGGCCGGCCGCTCCTTCGAAACCACCCAAGAAAAATCCTTTGAACACGGTCTGACTCTCCGAAAAGGTTAAGGCCGATCGTTGACAAGATTCGAGGTGCCTGCCAGCACTGTACGTCCAGAGTTCAGTTTCAATTCTCCTGGGCGGAGAATCTTCGTATACAGACTCAGTGCCTGCGCGGCAACCTGATCCATGTTGTAGTACTTGTACGTTGCGAGCCTACCGACAAAGTGCACATTGGGTGTGCGCGCCGCCAACGTCTGGTACCGCAGATAGATTTCCTGATTAGAGGCGCGGGGAATAGGGTAGTAGGGATCTCCCTCGGCCTGTGGATACTCATAGACAATGCTGGTCATATGATGCTTTTGGCCAGTGAGATATTTGAATTCTGTTATGCGCGTGTATGGATGTTCATTGGGATAGTTGATCACCGGGGCACTCTGAAAACATTCGCCGGCAAGCGTTTGATGTTTGAACTCCAGAGACCGGTAAGGCAATTTGCCGTATTGATAATCGAAGTATTCGTCTATAGGGCCGGTGTAGATAATGCGAGCGAGCGGAAAGCACGACTGAACATCTCGGTAGTCGCAGTTCAAAAGAACTTTGATGCGGTGGTCATCGATCATGTTCCCGAACATCCTGGTATAACCATGACGAGGCATTGCCTGATACGTGTCCGTGAAATAGCGATTATCGGTGTTTGTTCGCACCGGAAGGCGGGCAGTCACACAAGCATCCAGTTCAGAAGGGTCCAGCCCCCACTGCTTCCTCGTGTAATATTTAAAGAATTTTTCGTACAGCTCCCGCCCTAGTCTGCTGGTAATTACGTCTTCCGACGTCTTGATTGAGGCGCATGGTTCGGCCGCATGCTGGAGGAACGTCTCCATCTGAACTGCTGAAAGATCGAGTCCATACAGGCGATTTATTGTATTGAGATTGATTGGAATGGGCAGTAATTTGCCATCGACGCTTGCCAGGACAATGTGTTCGTATGATCGCCATTCAGTGAAGCGAGACAAATAGTCGAAAACCTCTTTGGAATTCGTGTGAAAAATATGAGGACCATATTTATGAACAAGTATGCCTGACTCATCATAGTGATCGTATGCGTTGCCCCCAATATGAGACCGCCGGTCGATCAGAAGAACTTCCTTGCCGGAGCCCCGAGCTAGACGTTCCGCCAGGATACAACCCGCGAAGCCAGCACCCACGATGAGGTAATCGAACATTATGGCCTCTAGCTGGCGTTTGCGTGTGGAGCACGCGTTGCAATGACGTTATCGATCAGTTTTCTCATTTGAGACCAGGTCTTTTCCCACGAGGTGTTTGCCAGAAATTGATCTGCGCGTTCTATCCATCTATGGAATCGTTCGGCGTCAGCCGTTTCGTCCAGCGTGAGCTGGATTGCATCCGCAAACTCGGCGGGAGTGTCCGCAATTCTCACTAAACCTTTGCGCTTGTATGTTTGAACTACGTCTCGGATTGAAGTTGAGACCACAGGTTTCCCAGAAGCGAGATATTCCGGCGTCTTCGTAGGACTGATGTAACGCGTCGCGTCATTCTTGGCGAACGGCATCAGCGCCACATCCCAGCCACCGATATATGAAGGGAGTTCCTCATAGAGTTTTTTCCCAAAATAGTGAATATTTTTTGCTTTAGGCAGGCTGATAGGGTCGATCTTAACGACAGGACCCAGAAGAATGAATTGCCACTCGGGATGTTGTTCAGAAAGTGTGGCCAACAATTCTAAATCCATGCGCTCATCGATGACACCGGCAAAGCCAAGGCGAGGCCTTTTGATCCCGGCCTGATCAACAGGATCGACGGTCACAGTACGCGCCTTCCGGAAGTGCTCAACGTCGATGCTGCTGGGAGCAGCATGGACATTATTGTGTAGAGATCGCTTCCTTTCGTATAGGCTCAGACCGCCCGTAAAGACGATATCCGCGTTTTGAATCAGTTTAGCCTCGTAATCAACGAGGTCAGGAGGAGCTCCGCTGAATAATGACAATTCGTCCATGCAATCGTAGACAACGACACTACATGGCAGATCATGAGCAAAGGCGTATGCCATTGGTGTGTAGTACCAGGCAATGCAATTGCGAATGACACATTGCGCAAACATGACACTCACAAGTCGCTTCTGGATCGACTTTGAGGTCTCCCAACTTAGTCCCGTCGGAAGTTGCGGAGTGACTACGCAGACTCCAGAATTGTCATCAATGCGGGTTTTAATATGGGCTTCGTCGGACGTGGGTAGAGGTTCTTCAAAAAAGAAGACGCGGCCTTCCCTTGCAAAGCGGCTCATCAAATGCTGGGGTCTCTGGTAAACAAAATCCCACCTGAGATGCGAGAAGCAGACGACATCCTGCGCCGAATCAAAAGTCTCTTCAATATGTTCAAACGTCGGAAGCGAGCGGATGGATTGAGTCGAGGGACCGGCTGTTAACTTATCGGCGTCTTTCATGCGCACGCACCCCATTTTGAATTGCAATGAGGTTTGGCTTAACCAAGTCCCCGCCAAATAAGTGCAATTCAGTCGCCAATGCATGAGCGCTGTCGAAAGCGCGACCGATGAATGGGATTGGGCGTTATGTTTTCGCCAGCCACCATCGATACGATAGGCGGGCCGGTCGAGTCGATTCATGGAGAGCAAGAACTGAGTGGGAGTTCAGGGCTAAAAGCTTACTGGCAGGCAATCCTGCTGAAGCAACCTCAGAAGCGCTTACAGTAGAAGTCGGCCGTTGGTCGGATTACATGAGATGGCGCAATTATTCGTTACTTCGAGAAAAGCCGGCGATGACGCATCGGCGGAGCGGAGCTGGAGCGCGACCATTGCGGACCTCAATCATCTGCAAGCCGTGCCTGCGAAATAGACAACTGAAACATGCAAGACAGACGAGGAGGTGATGGGATCCACTCGAAACGAGGGCTTGCTGCAAACGTCGGCCGGGCTTTTGCGTGTAAAGAGACGGCCCGTGAAGTTTGTGAACAACTTTCCGTCGGCTGGGGGCATCCTAGCACGATTCCTTCCGGTGCCACCCTGGCTCCGCGCTTGAATGGTCCGCCACTTTCAAAGTCAGCGGCATGTGCCAGATATTGTGGAACCATGTAGGCGACTGTACGCATGCCATGAAACCGGGCTCGTAGAAAAGGCGCTACTTGAGGGACCGTCCATGGTCTCAATTCGGCACAGTCAGACCACTCGAAATCTGTTCCGTTCGGGTTCCATGATTCCCGCACACTCTGCATTCGGTAGAGGGGACTTTCCCCTTAAACTTCCGGTCTGTTGCGATTCTGCCTTACCTTTAGTCATACCCATTTCAGCCCGCGCGCCAGGTGGGCAATTGCAACGACAAAGCTGTTGCCCTCGGACCGACCCTGTCTGTGCCAGTGACGTTTTCATCCCAAAGCTCCCCTATCTGCTTCCATGCGAACAGATGAACTTCCTGGGCATTTTGTGCGACTTGACGCTCTCCTGGGCGGTGTCACTGCCAATGTTCCGACCCAAGCGAAAAACCAAGAAACTGGCTCTAAGGTTGCTAATAGTTGGCACAGCCAGAAGGAGGACAATTTATGCCAACCAGGAAAAACGTTAAGAGAGAAACCGCGTTTACACTGCTCAAGACCGATCACGATAAGGTCAAAAGACTCTTCGTTCAATTTGAAAAAGCCAATCCTGACGAGAAGCGAGACGTTGCCAAAGAAGCGCTGGAAGAGCTTAAAGTCCACGCAGCTGTTGAGGAACAGTTGTTTTACCCCGCTCTCCGTCAAGAGATGGAGGATCAGGAGGGATTGATGGACGAGGCCGATGAGGAGCACCACGTGGCTAAATTCCTCATCGCAGAACTCGACGAGATGCAGGGCGACGAAGAACACTGGGAAGCGAAGTTCACTGTACTCGCCGAAAACGTACGCCACCATATTAAGGAGGAAGAAGGGGAAATTTTCCGAGAAGCAAAAAAGACAGATATCGACTTCGTCACATTGGGCGAACAGATGTCGGAACTCAAGCAATCCCTTTTGGAGCAAGGTGTTCCTGAAGACTCGGAAGCAGCGATGGTGAAAAAAGGCGGGCTTCGCGAAGAGAGTCCTGCGAAGAAGGCGCAGGGGAATCTTCAGGTGCCATTGAAAGTCGCGTAACGCGCCGGAAGGCACATCGCGATAGAGGGGGAGATGTGCCTGTCGCGCGTCCCAACTGCGCAGTAGCGCCCCAGTCTCTCTCGAGAGGACACAGCGAACGAAATGTTCGCGCCAAAAAATTGCCGCATCGGGACGCTGGCAATCGGGTCAGCGTCTCCGATACGGCAGCGGATCACTTTTTCTTCTTCGGTGCCCCCTTGGACTTCTGTTTCTGGTAGGACTGTTCATGCGACTGCTTGCTGACGCGCGATCGATCGGCCTTGCCACGTTTGTTCAGATTATCCGGCATGGTACACCTCCGGAATCGCTGGTTGCATTCGCAGTGCCAAGCACGATCATGACCTTACCGTGGCTAGTCAGATTCGCCAGTTGATGTCGGAGGGTTAGGTCAATGTGTTCCGCAGTTTGAGCGTGGTGGCACGAGAGTTTTTTCAACCGCTTTTACGACGGTTAGCGTTTGTTACGTCGGGGAGTTGCTCTTGTTGCCCTCCTCCTCACCTCTCACGCGATCAGCGGGCCTTTCTTCAACCTGTTTCGACTTTTTGTCCTTTTTAAGTCCCTGTTGCTTTTCGCGTCTCTTGAGATCCGATTCAGCATTCGGGTTCAACGGACGACTATTTTTATCGTGTTGTGGCATTTGTTCCCTCGCAAACCCTTCGGCCGACCTTTACCGAATTCGAGTTCTTGTATTGACAGTGTTCCGGCTCAGAGCCTGAGGCGGCAGCCGCACGTCTTTCCCCGAGCCCTTGGTTTTTAGGCAGCCCGATCGGTCCTATCATGACCCTGGAGTTTGACCATCTTGTTATAGACACCCAGAATCAGCAGAGTCGGAGCCCATTCGCCTACCCAATTCGCTGCGTCCTTTTTGCCGCACAGGCGCAGTGTAACTGAGGTTGCGATTGCACCGCCGGCGATCCATAGAAAGAGATCGGAAGGCAGCTTCGCTGTTTCTGACTCAATTGCTTTCGCAACAGAACCTTCCTGGTGTTCTGTCTCATTTTCAGCCGCATATTGATTTTCCAAATCGTTTACGTTTCGCATTGATAACCTCCTTGAAACATCTTTCTCCGTGCATGCTGAGAGCCTTTACTCGCACTATCGCTATTCACCCGTTGCACACGTCTTTTCGCGCGGCCGGCTCGTAGATCTTCTCAATCTGAAGTCTGCGATTTGCAGTCCCGGGAACAAACAGTCGTTGATAAATGCCGCAACTGCCTGCGCTTTATCCAGTGCCGGAGCTCGATTCCGCGGTCACGAGTATGAACTCAGCGGCCTGGGAAAGGCGGGCGGCGTGCACAATGTTCATAGTTGAGAAGGAGGACCAATGAAATTTCCCAACATGTCTCGAAAGTTTCAGTTGTGTATCTGTACTCTTGCTCTGGGTGGGTCTGTGGTGTTTGGTCAGAGTCAAAGCCAGGACGGGAGAGGCAATCCCTCGCAGACCCCCGGCGCGACCAGTGAGCAGCAGCGGGGAACTGGTGGACAGAGCCCAACGAGCGGACAGCCTGGCGACACGCGCGCAAATTCAACAATTCCAACCAACAATTCAACCTTCATTTCGAAAGCGGTGGAGATAAACTCAGCCGAGATACAGCTTGGCCAACTGGCTCTAAAAAACTCGCAAGATAGCCGGGTCAAAACCTATGCGGAAATGATGGTGAAGGACCATTCGGAGGCTCTGCAGAAATTCCGAGTTGCAAGCACATCGTCAACATCCAATGCTTCAGCGAATAGCCAGTAGATCGGGCGAAACCGCTATCAATAGTGATGACCAGGACAAAAGCCCTCGCGCTAGTGATGACCAGGACAAAAGCCCCCGCGCTTCGTCAGATTTGCCGGAGCTTAGTCGACAGCATCAACAACTCATGACTCGGTTGGAGAAGATGAAGGGGAGTCAGTTCGACCGCGAATACCTGACAGCCATGGTTAATGGGCACCGTGACGCTGTCCGACTCTTCGAACAAGAGGCGGGTATCAATTCTTCAGACAGATCAACCGCCTCAAAAGGCCAGACAGGGGCAAGCACTCCGGGTCAAAGGAGCAGTACCGAGCGAGGGTCGATAGACACTGCTGAAAGGACGGGTACTTCAAACACTGCCACCAACTCGAAGAACCTTGCCGCCGAAATGCTCCCAACCATCAAGCATCATTTGCAAGAAGCAGAACGCCTTCGAAAGACTGTTAAGTAGGGCACCGTAAAAATCGTGAGCGGCCTGTGGAGTTGCTGCAGGCCGAAATCGAATTATCGTGCGTTGCCGACTCTCGGTGGCGACACTAGAACGAGCAGCAAGCGCTGTATTATTTGTTCAGTCGACCGCTTGCCCCCACATCTGAGTTTGTAGGTCCCCTTTCACCACGCAGAGAAAAAGGCCAATTTAGGGAGTTCCCCGTGTATTGGCGCGAAAACTGCACTCAAAGGTCGGAGAAGAATTATGAACACAAACCCAACGCGCTGGTATCTCGGCTTTCCTGGCATGTTGCTTGTCGGCACTTTCCTCATTACTGGCTTAGCTCAGAGCCCACCCCAATCCCCAGAAGATTCTGTAGTTCGGGGGCAGACAAGCAATCCGACCGCAAGCACACGGCCCGAACAAACAAAGACCGACCACGATCGCTCGGGCATCTTCAGTGCGAGCAACGCACGACCGGCCTCAGAGGTAGCTCGTGAACAACCGAAAGGGGGACGCATAACGGGATTCGATTTCTATCGCGATCCCCTCAATTCGGATCAGCCCAACATGAACCCGGACGACATCGTCAAGAAGGAAACCGCCAACAGACCGAGTGTGTCGCAGGCTCAACGGCAGCTCCTCGAACTACGATACGTCCTCGAGGCGAAGACTGACCCCTCAGCAAAGATGTCACGCGGAAAGCCGTTGCCCGTGGGGCCTACGGCCCGGCTGGCATCGGGACTCACGTGGGATCAACTCGCAGCACTGGACCCGGCAACGATTCGTGACCGGAATGTCTTTCCCTATCTCGCGCTCCCTCATCCACTTCAGGTCAACGGCGGGCAAGTATTTCCCAAAATGCAACTGGACATGTTCCCGCGACTGGAGCGATTTGATGTCGAGTTTGACCTGCCCGATGCCTTTCTTCCGGAATTTCCACCTGCGATGTTCCTGATTAACCGGCCGGAACTTGGGGATGTCTCTCGTGGAGAGGTCGTCTCGATCAACAATTACTACAGACTCTTTAAGGATGTGTTAACCCCGGTCCAATTGGACGGATTGCGCCTCTTGTTAACGCCGTTTCCTCAGGAAGAATTCAATCCCACCGATGACCGTAAGACTGTGGAACCGAGTCTTGGCGTTACTTGTCTGGACTGCCATGTCAACGGTCACACGACCGGACAATTTCATCTCACTCCGGATATGCGACCTCAGGAACGAAGGTTTCGGCTGGATACCACAAGCCTGCGAGGGGTTCACAACCAACAGATCCATGGCTCGAAACGCAGTCTACGATCGGTGGAGGATTTCACAGAGTTTGAACAGCGTACGGCCTACTTCAATGGGGATGAAGTGCATGCCATTAAGAAAGGAATGAACATTCTGGACCGAATCCAGGTGAGCCATATGGCACAGATGCAGAACATCTCGACTTTCCCCCGGCACCTAAGCTCGACCTCCACACGGGCCGACTAAAGTCCGGCGGGGGGGCAACCGAGGCTGAACTGAGAGGTGAACAACTCTTTCTCGGTAAAGCACAGTGCGCGAGTTGTCATAGTGGCCCATTCTTTATGGATAACCAGATGCACGATTTGCAACTCGAACGCTTCATCAAGAACGAGCCAGGCGATGGGCCAATCAAGACGTTTACCCTTCGGGGCATCAAGGACAGTCCGCCGTATCTGCACGACGGTCGATTGCTGACGCTGGAAGACACCGTCGAGTTCTTCAACATCATTTTACAAACCCGTTTAACTGCCCAGGAGAGGAAAGATCTCGTCGCGTTCCTTCGGCGACTGTGAAGTTGACTCACTCAAAGGGTAATGGGTCCTCTACATGCACACATAAAAAGCGAATCGATTCGGCGGTTGAGGGCAGATGAGTCGGTTTAAGAACGAAACGAAATTTAGGAAGGTAAATATGGCAAAGGACGAGAAAGATACACAGAAGAAAGGCAACTCAGGAAATCAGGGTGAGAGTCGCCAACGCCAACGGGGTGAAACCGGTCAACGTGATACCGGCAAGAAGGAACAAGGACAAGGTGGCGGAAAAAAGGAGGACCAGGGCGGCGGTCAGCGTCAAGGTGGTCAACATAGTGGGCAAGGCGGCGGCCAAAAGCGTCGGTAGCTAGAAGCACCCGTTCGCTAAAAGGCGTGCTTCGGCGAGCGGAATGGGTACGAAGATGTCCCGTTCCGCCACACGTCCTCATATCCGTCCCGATCGGCAAGGGACTCTAGTGATGACGAAGCCCCTCGATTGGGGCTTGCCTACTATGCGTCGTCTCCATCCCGCGATCGTTCTTCTTGCTTGATCTAGCCGCTCGAGCGATTAAATAAGTCGCCGGCCGGTGGAGTTCTAGTGCGTTCTCGATCCCTGCACCGCGAATGAAGAATTCGACCGCGCCTTGTCCAATCAAGAATCCAGGTCCACCGAGCAGAGACATGATGGAATTTATTCTGCAATCCCGGGTGCGAGGAAAGCGCTTGGACGGTTTAGGACGACTTGCGCTTGCGGGAACCAGAGCGAACGGCCTTGTTTGTCTTTACGGACGTTCCAGTTTTTTTCGCCGCCAGTTTCTTTTTGGTCGTCGGGCTGGTGTTCTTTTGTGTGGGTTTTCGCGTCGTTGGTTGGCTTCGATTGGTGTTGCTGCGATTGACCATGCCAACAAGTTTGCCCGCTGCCTTTCCAATGCTCGTGGCTGCCTTGACTAGAATGTTGTCTCGGTTTTCAACGGGTGTGTTTCTTTTCATCTGTTGTTGTGTGCTTTCCGCGTCATCTAGCAGATAAAGCCTGACATGGGCTACCCCCTCGAATTCAAAACGTGTAGCCTACAGTCATTCTTATGGTTGGCGAGGGTCCGGAGTAAACAGACGTCTTTAATTCCAGGAACATTCCTACCCGCCGCCTCACCCCACCCAAAATATTCAAAGCCGTGTCACTATGAAAGTCCCCGAAATCGATCCTCTGGCCATCTTCCTCAGCCTCGAAATTCTGATGAATGAGATTAAAGCCGATTCCGGCTCCGAAGTAGGTCGTCCATCGATCCTGGTTTGACGAAAATGGCAGCCTATAGATAATGTCTCCGTTGAGACTGAACATGGCAGTGAACTCGCCCAAGCCGAAGTCCACGTTGGGACGAAAATAGAGGCCGGACCGAAAAATCGGACCGATCTGCCCTTGCACGCCAATAAGGACCAGTTCTGGATCGAGTGCAACTCCGCCACGAACACCGATCTGGTACCGTCTTGCTTCTCTTTCGATGTCGCGTTCCAGGCTGCGGACTCCTTCAGGTACCGTGGTTGCCTCGTCGGGGCTTGGTTCCGCGTTCCCAGCTTGGACGAGTGTGATCTCCGTTGCGCTTCGAACGCCAGGATCGTTAGTGGGAGAGGAGGCAACGCGGACCCTCGACCCGGCGGGAATACTGGCCGGTTTTCGTACATTTCGAGCAAAAACGAACAGTTGATACTGCCCCTGACCCATATTCACCGTCATCGTATTTGGAGAAGTCGAAACGACAACACCCGTCGCGGACGTGCCCTGCGCATATCCGGGTACCTCATTGGCAACAATGGAAATCGAGAACACCAGAGCACAGAGCAGAAAGGTCGCCAGTCGTTGGCTTCTATTCATAGGGCTCCTTCTTAAGGTTCACAACACGGTCTAGGGAATGCACGAACAGTGCCAATGACTTCAGCGGGCGAAGAACGTGTGAATCACGTTTGAAAAAGACCTTGTCTTCGCAGGCACGTTGGACAAGGCGGCTCAACACCAATTGAGTAACCCATCCACCCTTCCAATCGCGATAAGTTGGAAGGCGGAGGTCAAAAAATGGAAGGGCCGTCCCTTGTCATTCTCCGCCAAGAGCTCGAACAATTTCGCCGTCAGACGGTCCTGAAGGTTTCAGGCAACACCAAGCAGCCAAAGGACTCACTCAAAGGCTGCACACTTCACGGTATCGACACCTGGGGCAAGCAACTCTTTCTTGCCTTTGCGTCGCCGAGGCGGGGAGCCGCTTCGATCGTTACGAAAACACATTTCCTGATGTTCGGCAGCTATCGTATCAATGATCCAAGAATCGGACGTGTTCCCCGGCTCGAACTGATCTTCAAAAACGGGATCGTGTCCTTTTACGCGTGTTCGATCAAATTCGGGGCCGACGAGGATCTTCAAGCACTGGACCGACGGGTAGATCTAATGTCCCAGGAGTGGGAAGAGGATTACGTCGTCCATTTGATGGGACGCAAGAAGGACGCCGCCCTTTGTGACTTGTTTCTCGACCAGAGAGTTTTTGCGGGGTCCGGCAATATCGTGAAGAATGAAGTGCTCTTTAACATCCGCCGCCATCCGCTGACGAAGCTTGCTCACGTCTCGAGTAAGGACTGGCCAAAGGTCGCGCGGGCCGTGCGCGAATACTGCTGGAACTTTTATGAATGGAAGAAGAAATTCGAGCTGAGAAAGCACTGGCAGGTCTATCGTCAGGCGAAATGTCCTCTGTGCGACAAAAAGCTCGTCCGAGAGAACGTCGGTGTATTCCTACGCCGAACCTTCTATTGCCCTCAGCATCAGAAGCTCCTGCGGCGCGTCCAAAAGCTCGAGGTGTTTCCCGTATTGCCGATGCGACGGATGCAGGAGGCAGAACCTCCGGTTGATCATTGATTGCTCAACGAACGAGAGCGCTTCTGATGAAGAGGGAGACGACGCCACGCTCCAACCGTTTGGGCCGGAACCTGCTGGTAACTCTGCGGAGCCAACGCTTTTGCTTCCGAACTCTCTCGCGGCTGGAACTCCGTCACTCGTTCTTGGAGGTGTGGTCACGTACTTCCTTCCTCACTATGTCCATATACCGCTTCATCGGTTATGGGCCTTCGCTACACTTCAGGATGAGCTAAGTCCTTCTGAACAGGCCCACATTCTAGACTGTGATGATTGCCGCATTTCGCTGCAAACGTGTCTCAAATTGGAAAATTTCGGGGCGGTCCTAAAGGAGCTGCAACCTGAAGATGATGGGCAGGCCGCTTAGTTCCGTGAGGAAGAGAGAAGCTATCTTCGTTGTTAGTGTCTTGGTTTGAAACAGCCTCGGAGTTGAATTGAGCGTCGGACCGGCAGGAGACAATAGGCATGGCAAAAACGAAAAAACAGCAGATCACCATCGATGGTCGCGACGTTCCGTTATCGAACCTGGACAAGGTCCTTTTTCCTGACGGTGCAGTGCGAAAAGCAGATGTCATCGACTTTTACGTTCGCATGGCAGAAGCCCTTCTACCGCATCTTAAAGATCGCCCGGTTACGCTCAAGCGGTATCCAAATGGCGCTCTCGGAGACTTCTTTTACGAAAAAAATGCTCCGGAATTCACACCGGATTGGGTCGAGACATTCCCCGTTCCGCGTCGAGAATCGGGCGGCAACATCCGCTATATTCTCGTTAACAATCGCGCGACACTTGTTTGGCTGGCAAATCTCGCGAATCTAGAGATGCACCCCTTTCTTCACCGCGTCCCGCGTATCGACCGTCCTACTTCAATCGTGTTCGATCTCGACCCCGGAGAAGGCGCTGATGTGCTGACATGTGCGAGCGTTGCCTTTCTTATTCGGGCGATCTTTGAGAAGCTCGAACTCAAAACATTCGTGAAAGTATCGGGATCAAAGGGACTTCAGGTCTACCTGCCGTTGAACACCAACGTTACCTATGAAACAACCCAACCCTTTGCGAAAGCAGTAGCAGAACTTCTTGCAAACGAACACCCGACACTGGTTGTCTCGGAGATGGCAAAGACACTCCGTGGCGGGAAGGTCCTGGTTGATTGGAGCCAAAATGCCGACTTCAAAACGACGGTCGGCGTCTATTCGTTACGGGCAAAGAGTGCCACACCGTTCGTCTCGCTTCCTCTAACGTGGGAAGAACTCGCAGCAGCACTAAAGACAAAGAAACCGGAGAATCTCTATTTCCGGATGGATGCCGCACTTAAGCGGGTTAACAGGATCGGCGATCTTTTTTCAGAGGTTCTCACCTTGAAGCAGAACTTGCCGAAATCGTTCGTGACGCACCCTGCCGTCAAGACGCCCAGATCTCTTAACGTATATGCAAAAAAACGAAACTTTTCAAAGACCGCGGAACCGGCACCTGCGGGCGTTTCGCGCAGCAAGCCAGGCGGCCGCCGGCGCTTCGTGATACAAAAACATGCCGCAAGCCACCTTCACTACGATTTTCGTTTAGAGATGAATGATGTCCTCAAATCCTGGGCCGTGCCAAAAGGTCCACCCTACCTCAAAGGCGAAAAACGCCTTGCCATGCCGACGGAAGATCATCCACTCGATTATCTCGACTTCGAAGGCGTCATTCCGAAAGGGCAGTATGGCGGCGGAACAGTAATGGTTTGGGATATCGGCACGTACGAACTGCTTGAAGGAAACTATTACCAGGGGCGTCTGCGACTCCATCTAAGGGGCGCAAAACTCAAAGGCGAATGGGAACTTGTTCGCTGGCCGAAAAAACAAGAACGCGAGACATGGCTGCTCATCAAGGCCGGAACGACAATGCGAACCATCTCAAAGCAACGAGATGACTCCTCTGCTATCTCTCGCCGCTCGATGGAAAAAATTGCCGCGGCTGCTGACAAGACATGGAACAGCAACCGAGGATAAGAACGGATGAGAAAGGCAGGCTTTAATTCCGCCGATGCTCACACGAACGGGGCCCTTTCAGAGGACCTATGCTGCAGGTCTGCTCTTTTTAGTCTTTCAGATGTGGACACCGCGGAGCTTCAGATCGATCAGGAGTCCTTCAGCGATGAGTTCCATGTCTTGAAGGTTTGTCAGTTCCATCGGTTCTCTCATTTGCAAAGTGCCAATGGCAGCCCTGAGCGTCTCCACCATCCTGCTCGTTATGAGAACGTAAGCGGCAGAACGATTCGGCTCTGACCCCACGGCGGCTTCGGCAAGGGCATGATCGTAGTCTATTCCGGTGATCTCATGGGCTTGATTGAGAAGCCAGTTGAAACGCGGATCCTCCATAAAGCTGTGCATGCACCGCGACTTTTCGTCGTCGGTCAAATTATTCCAGTCTTCAGGTTTCACTTACTTCCGCCTCCAAACCCATTCGAAGGGCTGATCTGTTTCATTACTGCGCCGAGATATTCAACGATCGGTCTAATGGCCTGGTCACTCAGGTTTCAGCACAACCTTAATGCATCCGTCCTTCTTTTCATGGAATGTTTTGTAACCGAGTGGGGCGTCGTTCAATGCAATCCTGTGTGTGATTACGAAACTCGGATCGATTTTGCCAGTCGAAATGTAGTCTAACAAACGTGGCAAATAGCGGTGCACGTTCGTTTGGCCCATTTTGAGCGTCAACCCCTTCGCAAACGCTCCGCCAAGGGGGAACTTATCCAGGAAACCGCCGTATACGCCTGGGATTGATACCGTCCCGCCCTTGGCACAAGCGAAAATTGCAGCGCGTAAGGCATGGGATCGATCCGTTTCAAGCAGGACTGCGGTCTTGATACGATCGTACAACGCATCAAGAGTCGCGCCGTGCGCTTCCATGCCGACAGCGTCGATACAGTGATCGGGTCCGCGGCCGTCCGTCATATCGCGCAGCTTTTCCTGGACTTCTTTGTCTTCGTCATTCAGAGTTTCCGCACCGCCACTCCGTGCCATTTCTAACCGCTCAGAAACATTGTCCAGCGCGATGACCCGCGCTGCACCCAGAAGAAATGCACTTCGGATCGCGAACTGTCCAACCGGTCCACAACCCCACACGGCTACGGTCTGCCCTTGTTCGATCCCACAGTTTTCGGCTGCCATAAAACCAGTAGGGAAAATGTCGGTTAGAAAAAGAACCTGCTCGTCCGACAACTCGTCCGGTACCTTGAAAGCTCCGAAATCTGCGTGAGGGACCCGTGCATACTCCGCTTGACCTCCCGGATAACCTCCATACATGTGTGAATAGCCGAACAGTCCTGCAGCAGCCTGCCCGTAGGCGATTTTCATTTTTTCGGCACCTTCGGGATTGGTTGTGTCACACAGAGCTGTCTCCATTCGCTCGCAGAAATGACACTGCCCGCAAGCTATCTGAAAGGGAATGATCACGCGATTGCCTTTTTTCAGCCGATGGTGTTTTCCTACTTCTTCGACGATACCCATGAACTCGTGCCCGAGCACGTCACCTTTCTCCATCGTCGGAATATAGCCATCGTAAAGGTGGAGGTCAGAGCCGCAGATGGCCGTGCTCGAGATCCGCAGGATGGCGTCATGCGGGTCACGAAGGACTGGGTCCTTAACGTTTTCGACCCGGACGTCATGCTTTCCATACCAACGCGTTGCTTTCATGGTGTCCTTCTCACAGCTTCTCCTCGGCGTTTACGAAACAAACCGTTGGCGCGGCCTCTCTTTGTAGAGCGAATTTCTTACTTCCAGCGGAGCAGCCTCTTGCGAAGTAACGATGCTGTGCGAGGGCCTGCACGATGTTTACCCTCGCGGCTAGCTCGCCAACTTGTCCCGGTCTTGTTTCGCACGCGCTGCGCCGATAGCGGTTTTCACATCCTTCTCCTCCTCTGGGGGAGGCAGGGCAGCCGGCATTCCTAAGGACTCTATCCATAATTCCCGAGCCCATCCGGTGGTGTGGTAAAGATGTTCATCCTCTTCCTCTTCCACTTCATCAACGGCCTCCTGAATGATCTCGGATTCCGAACCTTCCATCTTCTCCGCTACTAGTGCCAACAGTTCCCAATTCAGATGGTCTTTCGTCTCTGCTTCCACGACGCACTCCGCCGCGACCAATTGTGCGGCTTGGGGATTTCCCGCACTCAGTGCCATTTCCATGGCTTTCACCAGTGATTGACCTATGTGGCGAACAACCTGGCGACCGGGTGTCTCAGCTTCCGGGTCAAGACTCAGCTTTTCGAAAACATCTTGGACGATCTGGACATGATTCTGCGTTTGCTCCAGATACTTTTCCCACTCTTCGTGGAGGTCTTCATTGACCGCGCAGCGAATCGCTGTCTCATATACTCGGACACCACCCAGCTCGGTTTCTAACGCTTCATACAAAAGTTGATTCAGTTGTTCATTTTTCACGCATTATCTCCTTCGGACATTCCGTGCGGGCGATTCGTACGGAGACAGATTCTCCGATATTTAACGCCGTATTGGGGTTGGTGCTGCACGCTACTGGCCATTGCACAGCGAACATGTGCAAAGCTCTTGGCCCTCGTTTCCGCTTCAAGTAACTAGCCGCCGGTGGAGCTCTAATGCGTTCTCGATCGCTGCGCCGCTGGCCGTATTATCGAAAATGCACCATGTGTCAGCTGACTGCGATTGTTGCTTCAAGGTTCGAGCTAATACATCGATATATTCCTCGGAATAGCGCGACCAATATTTGTGCGGTGAGCCGTGCAGGCGAAAATAGACAATCCCGCCCCATGCGCCTGGCCGTTTTCCAACTTCCAGAATTGCGGGATCGGTGGCAACGCGAGCTACGCGGTATGAAACGAGCAGTTCAGACGCAATCGTCGAGAACCATGTCTCATGTCGGGGCTCACAAACCAGCGGACCAGCGTAAAGAGCGCGAAGCGTATCAAGAAATCGCCT
>Ga0111538_10004161_pt1 | contig 20162 bp, 14 predicted proteins | sample SoiMethybrSBSTD1_FD_79669 | JGI IMG/M metagenome (GOLD analysis project Ga0111538, IMG submission 79669) | Bulk soil microbial communities from a Populus tree surrounding site in Tennessee, USA - Soil MetaG P. TD hybrid SBSTD1 (version 2)... | ecosystem: Environmental > Terrestrial > Soil >... | reverse complement strand
GCGAAACCAAGCCACGCGTCGTCGTCGAGCTCCGATCGGATGGGACGGATCGCGCAGTGATCCGCGTCATCGACAACGGCCCGGGCGTGAGCGACGACATGCTTCCCCGCCTGTTTCAGCCCTACGCTACGAGCAAACCGGACGGCACGGGCCTGGGTCTGGCCATCGTCCAGCGCATCGTCCAAGAGCATGGCGGCGAGATCGTCTACGAGCGCGGGCCGGAGGGGAGCGCCGTGTTCCGCGTCGTGCTCCCCGTTGGGGGACCTACGCTCCTACCCGCGCACCTCGAACCACCACCGGGGAGCGAGCAGCCGCGCGGGTAAACCGACGGTTTCTTTAAAGTTGCGTGGAGCCCCTTCGGGCTCTTACGCTCGCCTTTACAATGCAGCTGACCTCTAGGCACCTCGTGGCACTGCTTATCGTCGTCGGATCGTTGATGTTGGCGCTGTATCTCGCGAAAGACTTCGGACAAATCGCGGGTCTCGTGGGGCTCTTGGGGGGTGTCATCGGCGTTCTTTATGCAGGGACGGGCGCCTCGTCGGGGCCGCCGGTCGAGCTTTTGGTCGACGCAGTCCGCAAAGCAACGCAGGGGGATCCTCCATCGACGCCCGCGGGCACGACGGGTGCCGCTGCACAGGTGTTCGAAGAGCTGCGTCGTTTCGCCGAGACCGTGGCCCGCGAGCGAGAGACGGAAAAGCAGGCGTCGGCCGAAACGCGCGCCGCCGTCGACGTGCTCGACGATCTGATGAAACGCCTCGGCGATGGCGTCGGTACGCAATTGTCGGCGAGCGAAGAAACCGCGCGGTCGATCAAGGACATGACCAGCGCGCTGAAGGACATCGCGCAACACGTGGAAGTCCTCGCCGCCAGCGCCGAGGAATCGAGCTCGTCGATCTTGGAGATGACCGCGACCAACGACGAGGTGGCGGAAAACATCGTGGAGCTGGCGGGCAGCGTGCGCGAAACGGTCTCTTCGATCGAGGAGATGGCCTATTCGATCAAAGAAGTCGCCAAGAACATCGACGCCCTGTCGCTCACCGCCGAAGAAACCAGCTCTTCGATGAACCAGATGGACGTCTCCATCGACCAGGTGCAATCGAACGCCAACGAGACGGCGCGCCTGTCGGAAGAAGTCGCGCAGGACGCCGAGAAGGGCGCAGAGGCCATTCTCAAGACGATCGGCGAAATCTACCGCATCAAAGAGTCGAGCCAGGAGGCCGTGGCCGTCATCTCCAACCTGGGATCGCGCATCGACGCCATCGGCCAGATCCTGAACGTCATCGACGACGTCGCCGAGCAGACCAACCTGCTCGCCTTGAACGCCGCCATCATCGCCGCCCAGGCCGGCGAGCACGGCAAGGGGTTCGCCGTCGTCGCCGACGAGATCAAAGACCTGGCTGAACGCGCCGGCGCGAGCACCAAGGAAATCGCGGATCTCATCAAGACCATCCAGGCCGAGTCGAAGAACGCCATCAACGCCGTCGAGCGCGGCGCACACAACGTCGATCGCGGCGTCGAGGTCTCCAACGAAGCCGAGCGCGCGCTGAAGAAGATTCTCGAGAGCTCGCAAAAGAGCACCAACATGGTGCGCGCCATCGCCCGCGCCACCGTCGAGCAGGCCAAGGGGAGCAAGCAGGTCACCGACGCCATCGGCCGCATTGCCGAAACGGTGCAGCAGATCGCCGCCGCCACCGCCGAGCAGGCCCGCGGCTCGGAGCTCATCATGAAGAGCGCCGAGAAGATGCGCACCATCACACAACACGTCGAGCGCTCGAGCCAAGAGCAAGCTCGCGGCGGCCGTCAGATCACGCAGGCCATCGAGAACATCTCGAACATGGTCAATCAGCTCAACACCAGCCACCGCAGCCAAACGCGCGGCAACGAACAAGTCGTCAACGCCGCCGGCCGCATCGAAGAAGCCGCCCGCGCGCAAGACATCGCGCTCCGCTCCCTCATGGGCGCCCTCGAAAAGATCCGCAAAGCCCGCGCGGCGTAACGGGCGTTGTAGAGGCCCTGCTCGTCGTGGGGCGAAGGGGGATTTACAGGGAGATCAGGAGATCAGGAGGGAACGGTGAGCGTCGTGATCGCGCAAGAGGGATTTTGTCTTCCCCATTGCCTTCGCGACCCGCACGGAACCGGCTCGGCCCGCCGCAACCCGACTCGCAGGGTGATCCCAACCCCTTCCCCTCTTCCTCCTGATCTCCTGATCTCCCTGTAAATCCTTCTGATCGCCCATCGGAAGGAATCGACGTTGTCGCATGTGCAGAGTTAGCGTCGTGATCAGCGCGTGATCGACGAGCCGGGGCCGCAGCGGGCGTCGCCGGGGGTGGAGACGGTGACGCCGTATTCGCCGACGGCGAGGCTCATGGGGAGGACGATGCTGCCGTCGAAGTGGCCGCTGGGGTCGGTGGTCAACGAGCCGACGGGCGTTTTGGAGCCGGTATCGAGGCGGCGGAGCACGACGTCGACACGGACATCGCCGCAGCCCGAGCCGTCGACGTCGACGCGACCCGTGACGTGAACGCCGCCGCCGTGGCGGGCGACGGTGTCGGCGCTGGTGACGCTGACGCGCGGGCGGGGGCGGTCGTCCCCCTTTCGTTCGGGCGCTTGATCGGTGAGCCCACGCTCGGCAGCGCCGCTCGATTCACGCGATCGCGCGTCGGAAGAAGCGGCGCGGGAGGGGTCGACCCGTGCGCCGCTGTTAGGAGCGGACGTCGGCCCCGGTGCGTCGCCTGGCGACGTGTTGCCCGGTTGCCCGGGCTGCCCGTTCGAGGATGCGCGTCGCCCGCGTTCCGCGGCTTGGCTCCCCGAGCCGCTGTCCGACTGAGGCCACCCGAAGGTATCGGGCGGGGGGCGATGTGACGGGCGCCCGTCGGCCGATCCCTCGTCGATCGTTCCCGCCGCTCCGCCCAGATCGATGCGTCGCCAGATCCCGTCCGCTTCGACCTCGACCCACGCGTGCGCCTCGTTGGTGACGACGCGCGCCGAAATCCCGAGACCGAGCGCGGTGACGAGAAATGCGAATGCGCGATGCCGGCAAACGCCTTTCTGCGAAAGCGCGAGATCCAGATAGATGTCGCGATGGCCCGCGGGGGGATCCTCCGACGGCGCGAAACTGCGGAAGTACGACACGAGGCGGCGCACGGTTTCGGCCGGGGGAATCGCGCGCGAAAGGCCGAGCGCGGCTTCGACCTTGGTGAAGGCGCGCGCGGCCATGGGAGGAAGGGGTGGCACCGGCCGCAAATTTTCCCAGGCCGGCATCGTAAAATTGCCGCCGAACGCGGCGCGACCGATGGCCAGCTGCATGACGAGGCGCACGCGACCGCGGTTCGCGCCGGTCGTCTTGGCGTACCAATTGTCGGCGCCGTCGCGCCAAACCTCGATCGGGGCAGGCGGCGTCGTGTGAAGGCGCAAGATGCGCGCACCCGGGCCCACGGACGGTATGAGCACGGTGGTCGCCGATTCGAAATCGACGGCCATGTCGCCGTAGAATTCCTCCTCTCCGACGCGCGCCTCGCCCCCTACGGGTACACGGCCGAGCGCGGTGTCGCGAACGCGCAATCCATAATCGAGCCCCACGCTGTCGTAGGCGCGCAGCCGCTTGTACGGCGCGACCGATGGCGAGAACGGGTCGTCGTAGCGCACCATGTTCGGGCGACGCGTATCGCGGTCGGGCCGAAAGACCGAAGGCATGTGGGGCGAGAGCCCCTCGTGGTACGCGTTTTCGCCGCGCACCGGCGCGCGCTGCGTCTCGGGAGCGCGCACGACGCCGCTCGGCGTATCGATGGCCGCGGGCAGGTCGCCATCCGCGGTCGTCACCGACATCGCCAGGTCTTCGCCGTCGTCGGGCGGTATGAATTCGTGAAGAACCGGATCGTACGCGTGGGCCGGTAACGCCACCAACGCGCCGAGCGCAACGATCGAAAGGCGAGCCCGGACTTTGTGCGAAAGCATGTGCTTTACCGCGCGCCGGCCTGGGCGCGAATCCCCCACCGTCCCGCCTTGTACACGTGACGGCCATCGACGATGACGTAGCTCGGCGGCACCCACGCATACCCCGAGGGGGGACTCTCCCAGTGACCTGGGATCCATACGTATTGCACGCCGTTCCAATGCCAATAACCTTCGACCCACACCATACCCGGTGCCGCGGGGGCGCCGCGCACGTCGACGAGGGGCGGAGGGGGAGGCCCGGCGACGTAGACCACACGCGATGGGCGCTCCTCGATGGTGGCGACGCAACCCGCGCAGAGTGACGCCACCGTGAACCAAACGGAGAGCCGCCGGAGAGGTCGTATCGGCATGCGCACGAGACAGAAGGGGGAGCGAGCCAGTTTACCGCTTCGCCGCCGCACCAGCACAATGATAAAGGTTCATCTTCGATGAATCACCAACGAACACGTTCAAAGACGCATCTTCCGAGCTCCCCCCTCGTCTTTGCGTCGATCGCGCTCGTTTTGGCGACCACGACCCGAAGTACGTTTGCGGACTACCCCCCGCAGCGGGAAACGCCCATCCCCTCCCCCGGGCGCTCCGTCGCGGCCAATGACCAGTCGAGCGCCATCTCGACCAACCCCGCCAACCTCGGGTTTTTGTCCTCCAGCGAAGCCCGTTGGACGTGGATGCGCACTTCCGAAGATTCGCGTGTGCCCGCCCGCGGCCACGCGTTCGACTTCGCGCTCGCCCTTCCGTGGCGCATCGGGACCGGTCTCCGGCTCGACTTTGCGCGGCCGGGGGGGCTGTGGGCCGACTATACCTGGCTCACCTGGGCTTTCGGCGTCGCGCCTACGCAAGCGTTCGCCATGGGCGCGTCGATTCAGCACGCTTATTCCGACGCGTTTGCGCTCGATGGGCCGACTTCGATCACTCTGGCGGCCTCGGTCCGACCCTCGCCGTTCTTGGCGCTGTCGCTCGTGGGCCGCGATCTGACGCAGCCCGACGCGTACTACCGCTACATCGATCGCAGCGTGGATGTCGCCGTCGCGGTGCGCCCCACCGGCCGGCGGAACATCGAAATCGGTCTCGAGGATCGCTACCTCGATCGCTACAACCAATGGCTGCCGCGGCTCACACTCGGCGTCGACATCCCTTATCTCGGGCGCCTTCGCGGCGAAGTCAGCACCTCGGACCCGACGCGATCGGGGCGCTTTACCTACGTGGCCACGGCCGGGCTCGAGGTCGGCATCGGCACGTCCACCGTCGAAGGTGGCGGCGTGTTCGGCACCGGTCTCGGCAGCGGGGGCGAAGGCTTTTACGTCGGCGCGGCGCTCACCGGTTACCGCAGCCCGGGCATCCCCGAGTCGTCGTACGCGCAGCAGATCCGCATCGAAGAGACGCCGGGCGCGCGCTCGCACATGAATCTATTGCGACGGCTCTGGCGATTGGCCGGCGATCGCGATCTCAAGGCCGTCGCGCTCGTCATCAAAGCCGAACCGGCATCGTCCCTCGCGCACGCCGAAGAGCTGGGCGACGCCATTCGGATGCTCCGCGCCAACGGCAAGAAGGTCATCTGTCACCTCGAAGACGCCGCGGGACGTTCACTTTACGTCTGTTCGCAGGCCGACCGCGTCGTGATGAACCCCGCCGGGGTCGTCCGCTTCGCCGGCCTACGCACGCAATACCAATATTACGGCGCTCTTCTCTCCAAGATCGGCATCCGCGCGCAGTTCGTTCGCATCGGCGCGCACAAGACGGCGCCCGAAGCGTACATGCGCGACGGCGCGAGCGAGGTCGCGCGCGCCGACCATCTCGACCTCTTGCACGAATACGAAGACGTGTACATGTCCGACATCGGCGGAGGGCGCCGCATCTCGCGCAGCCAGCTCGCCGAGACGTTCGCGCACGGTCCGTTCGTGGCGCGCGAAGCCGAGCAGGCTCACTTGGTGGACGGCACGGCCTTCGACGACGAGGTCGAGAAGGTCGTACGCGAGGTCGTGGGACGACAGGTGTCCCTGCGCGAGGAGCCGCGACCCAAGCTCGCTCCGGCCCGCTTCGGCTCGCAGAAGAGCATCGCGCTCATTTACGTGGAGGGGGACATGGTCGACGGCAAGAGCCGCGACATCCCGCTCATCGACACGCGCCTGGTCGGCTCGTACACCATCGCCAAGGCGCTCAAATCGGCGCGCGAAGATCCCCGCATTGGCGCCGTCGTGATGCGCATCGAGAGCCCCGGTGGATCGTCGCTCGCGGCCGACGTCATCTGGCGCGAGGCCGTCCTCACCGCGAAGGCCAAGCCGTTCATCGTCTCCATGGGCAGCGCGGCGGCGAGCGGCGGCTATTACATCGCCAGTGCGGGCAGTGTCATTTACGCGAATCCACTCACCATTACCGGGAGCATCGGCATCTATTACGGCAAGGCCGACGTCAGCGAGCTCTTCTCCAAGATCGGCATCACCACCGAAACCTACAAGACGACCCCGCGCGCCGACGGCGAGTCGATGTACCGCCCTTACACCGAAGACGAGATCGCCGAGCTGCAGAAGAAAGTGCGCCAGCTCTACGACGTCTTTCTCGACCGCGTGTCCGAAGGACGGAAGATGTCGAAGGAAGCGGTCGACGCGGTGGGCCAGGGGCGGGTGTGGACCGGGCGCCAAGCCTACGATCGCAAGCTGGTCGATCACTTGGGCGGAATCCGCGAGGCCCTCGACGACGCGCGGCGCCGCGCCCGTCTCCCCGAGGACGCACCCATCGTCGAGCTGCCAGTCCCCGAGGAGTCGCTGCTCGGGCTCGCGCTCAAGCTCGCGGGGGGGAGCGACAACACCCCGGCCGCGTCGCTCTTGCCGAGCCAGCTGATGGATGTGGCGCGGGCGATGGCCCCCTTCACCGTCTTTGCGCCGGACGAGCCGCTCGCGCGCATGGAATACATTCCCCTGGGCGATCCGTGAACGCCCCCCCTCTCGTCGCCGCGCAGGATCTCCGCATCGACGTCGGGGGGGCCATTGCCATCGAAAGGGCGACCTTCGTCTCGCACGGCGCGTCGGTCGCCCTGCTCGGCGACGAGCACGGCGTTCTCTCGGCCATCGCCGGATCGGCCGAGATCCGCGCGGGCACCCTCTCCATCCTGGGTACGGAGATCGGCGACGGGGCGCACCTCCGCTCGAACCTCGTCGGGATAGCCGCGCTCGATCCACCGCTTCCTCCGCGCTGGAGCGCGCGCGAATACCTGATGTGGGGGGCGCGGCTCGGCGGAGCCTATCACGCGACGGCCGCGCGTGACGCGGACGCGTCGCTCGCGGCGTTCGGCCTGGAGTCGGTCGCCGGTCAAAAGCTGGAGTCGATGTCGCTCATCGAGCGGCGCGTGCTCGTGCTGGCGCAAGCGGTGATCGCACGCCCCGCCGTGCTCGTCGCGTCGGGCCCTCTCTCGGGCCTCGGCGGCCGCGAAGCGAACTACGTGGGGAGCGCATGGGCGACGGCCTCGCACGGACGCCGGTGGATCGTTTCTCTATCGAATCTTTACCTCGGCTCCGCGGAAAGCACCCTCGCGCAGACGGCCGACGACCTCTTGCTCTTTGCGTCGGGCAGGCTCGTTCGGCAGGGAAGGCTCGATCGCATCGAAAGCGGCGCCGTCGGCTACACCGTCACCGTGCGCAGCAGGGTCGACGAGCTCAGGGCCGCCCTCCGCGCGCGCGGCGTCGACCTGGCCGGGGGGCCCGAGCGCTTCTTCGTCGAATTGCCCCGCGAGATGAAGGCGCAGGACCTCTTGGCCCTGTCGCTCGACGTCGGCGCGCCCATCGTAGAGCTCGTGCCGCGCATCCCGGTCGAGCCCTGAGATGTTAGGTGGCGCCCTGACATGTTAGAAAGAGAGACTCCATGAGCGACGCCCACCGCGCCTCCCCCATCGTTCTCCGCACCGCGGCGGCGGCGCCGGCGCGTGTCTCGGTGATGGCTTTGATCGGCATGATCGCGGGCGCCGTCCCCCTCCCCTTCGTGCCCGCCGCGGTGCTCAAGCGCATCCGCGGGGCGCTCGCGCACGACGTCGTCACCCGCTACGGGCTCTGTCTCACCCAAGAGGCGCGCGACGAGCTGGCGGCGGCCTCGCGCGCCGTCAAAGGGGGCGCCTTCGTCACGACGGTCGCGTTCTTCGCGCGGCGCACGCTGCGCAGGTTCGGCGCGCTCGGCGTGCTCCCTCCGCTCTCCGCCTGGTTCGAGGTCTACGCGTTGGGTCTGCTCCTCGATCGTTACCTCTGTCGCACGCGTTCTTCCCAATCGCTGCGCATCCACGAAGGCGAAGCCAAGCGCGTGCGTGCCGCCATCGACACCGCCGTATCCCGCGCGCTTTCGCCGAAGCTCGAGACCGCGCCGCGCGACCCCTTGAATGAACCGACCGAAGAGCTGCGCGATTTTTCCACCCGCCTGCTCGACGGCATTTTGCTGGCGGCCGCCGCGGTGCCCGATCTCGTGAAGCGGCGGCTCGAGACGGCCTTCGACGCGGCTCTCGCCGACAATCCCCCTGTTGCTTGATGCTCACCGATTCGTCCATGCCCCCCGACGGCAAGACGTCTGACGCCAAAGCGGACACCGCCGATGCCCGCTCCGCAGTGGCGCGCGCAAAGCGCGTGGTCGTCAAGATTGGCTCGCGCGCGCTCGCTACCGAGCCCGAGATCTACGATCGACTCGCGCAGGCCGTGCGCGCGGCTCACGACGCCAGGCGCGGCGTGGTCATCGTCTCCAGCGGCGCCATCGCGCTCGGCATGAAAAAACTCGGCTTGGCGACCAGGCCGCGCGACATGCCGCTCCTCCAAGCCGCCGCGGCGGCGGGGCAGAGCGTCCTCATGCGCCTCTACGAAGAGGCCTTCGGCCGGCACGACCTCGCGGTGGCGCAGGTTCTTCTCACCCACGCCGATCTTGCCGATCGCACGCGCGCCAACAACGCGCGCGACGCCTTGGCAGCGTTGCTCGATGCGAAGTGCGTCCCGATCATCAACGAGAACGACACCGTTGCGGTCGACGAGATCAAATTCGGCGACAATGACATGCTCGCTTCGATGGTCGCGCCTCTCGTGAGCGCCGACCTCTTGATTCTGCTCTCCGACGTCGCAGGGCTCTTGGATGAAAAGGGACAGCGCGTGCCGACCGTGCGCAACGTCTCCAAAGAAGCGCTCCCGCTCGTGACCCAGGCCAAGTCGTCGACGGGCACGGGGGGCATGTCGAGCAAGGTCGAAGCCGCGCGCCGCGGTATGCTCGCCGGAGCATCGGTCGTCGTGGCCGACGCGCGCCACCCCGGCACCCTCGCCTCCATCTTGGCCGGCGAGGACGTGGGGACCCTTTTCGTCCCTTACCCGCAGCGCATCCAAGCGCGCAAACACTGGATCGCGTTCACCCTTCGCCCGCGCGGCGCTCTCCTTCTCGATGCAGGCGCGGTCACGGCGGTCGTCGAGCGCGGGCGCAGCGTGCTTCCCGTGGGCCTTCTCGGCGTGCGCGGAGACTTTAGTCCCGGCGACGCCGTCACCTTGCTCGCCCCCGATGGCCGCGAAATCGGGCGGGGCCTTGCGCGCGTCGGCGCTACCGAGGCGGCCGCCGTGGCTGGAAAGCGCAGCGAAGAGCTCTCCTCCTCGCGCGGCAGCGACGGCGATCTCGTCGTCGTGCACCGCGATGATCTGGTGCTCGCGTACGAAGAAGGCGACGCCTGATCGATCGCAAGTCGCACGATCGGCGATCTTTTGCGGCGCTTCGGCGACCTTTTGCGCAGACGAGCGGCCCCGACGTATTGAAAAAAACGACACCGTTCAGCCCGCTCGCGCGGCGCGTCTCAACCGATTGAAGACATTCGATAAAATGTCGCTATCTTCAAAGCGAGCGGACCCGTGCGCCATCGAGTTTCTGCGAAACCCATGGGCGAAAGTCCCAGAAATGGTGCAAGCTCATGTGAGGTGCGAGCGGTACGGACGTGAGATTTTGGCAAGGCGTGGCTTTGGTTCTAGCTGGCCTCGAAGTAGGCGGATGCAGTAGCCACGTCCAGCGACTGCCGAAGCCGGCCGCCACCCGAACCAAGGTCGAAGAGCACCGGCCCTGGAGCTTGAGTCCCCCCCTGGCGATCTCGATGCCGGACGAAGCCGTCGTCCACGTCGTCAGCCGAGGCGTCGGCTGCTCGGGAACGCTCATCACAGATCGGCTCGTGCTGACGGCGCACCATTGCGTCGTCGAGCGAAGCTCCGACGGCGACATCCTCGAGAAGGACCTTCCCGCGAGCGCGCTCGAAGTGGAGCTCGGAGGCGATTACCTCCCCTGGGGCACCGTCAAAGTGCAGGCCGTGGTCACACCGCCGTGCGGTCACCAAGGTGGTCACGGCGACATCGCCGTTCTCGTGCTGTCGCGCAAGTTGGTCGGCCTCAGCATCATGCCCGCTCGCCTCACCGAGCCGCCGCACGTCGGCGAATCGATCGAGCCGGTGGGATTCGGGCGCTGCCCGATGTCGACGGACGGCGTTCACCGCATCCGCCGCGATGGGGGACCGGTCGAAAAGATCGGCTCCGGTTCGGTGTTCGCTTCGACGTCGATTTGCCCCGGCGACTCCGGGGGACCGGGGCGAAGCCGCATGTCCGGCGAGGTGCTCGGAGTCGTCTCGGCCGGCGTGATGGACGACGACGACCAGACCCGCGATCCGACGACGTTCACGCGCCTCGACGTCTGGCGTTCGCTCTTTGCCAACGCGCAGCTCATCATCGACGGCTCGAGCCCCGCTGAGCTGCCCCCCGTCGAGGGGTGCGAGCGCCGCTAGCGCGAGCCACCGGTGATCGGCGTGGGGCGTCCCCCGCGACGAACGAGCGCCGAGAAATCCCGTTTCGCGTTATGCTGGCGATGGCGTGCGCGGGTTCGTCAGGTTCGTCGTGTGGTTCACGCTGCTCGGAGTGGCGATGATCGCGGCACTCAAGGCGACCTGCATCGAATTTTGGACGATGCCGAACGACGACCCTCTGTTGTCGCTGTCCGTCATGCCCACCATCGAAGCGGGCGATCGGCTCATTCTGCTGCGCGTCGGAACTCCCGGCTTCGGCGACGTGGTCCGCTGCCCGGATCCGGAAGTTCCGGGACGATTCGTCGTAGGGAGAATCCTCGGCGAACAGGGCGATCGCATCGTCGCTGAGCTGAGCAGCGTGACGGTCAACGAGAAGTACATCGGTACGCGCCGCGCGTGCATCCCTCCGCAAGTTTCGGTGCTCGATCCCAAAACGAGCGAGGCGGTCGACCTCTCGTGCGAAATCGAAGAAGCCGGCGGCACGGAATACACCCGCCTACGCGCGACCAAACCAGCGCTGAACCCCACGCCGTACAAAGTCCATGTGCCCGACGGGCAAATCTTCCTAGCGAGCGACAACCGCCACTACCACGACGACTCGCGCGACTTCGGCCCGGTCCTCAAATCCGCCTGCCACAACCGCGTCATCTTCCGCCTCTGGAGCGCCCGGGGCTGGTTCGACGACTCGCGCCGGCTCACGATCATCCACTGAGCCTCCCGCCTACGCGCGGCATGCGCGAAGCGCGCAGCTGCTCGCAGTGGGTTTGCCCGGACGTTACCGCTGCCAGAGAGGGGATTTTACAGGGAGGAACGGAGGCGGGGAGGAGGACGGGGAGATTGGGATTGAGGGTGGTGCAGTGAAGCCGAGAGAAAACCGCGTGCCGGGAGTCTGGGGCACGAGCGGAACTGCGCGTGCGAGGAGCAAGCGCCAGCGGCGCCGCGCGCGGCTGCAGAATGTGCAGTTCAAGGCTCCGGGACGGCGGCAGGTCATTGCAGCGAGCAGTGCCCAACAAGATCAAACCTCAAAAATCTCCGCGTCCTCCTCCCCGCCTCCGTTCCTCCCTGTGAATTCTTCCCCAGCGGACCGCGCTGTTCTTGTGACGGCCATGGCCGTCCCTCTCTCTCAGCGCTGCTGGACGGCGACGCGGACGACCTTCCAACCCGCTTGCACCTTGGCGAGCTCGACGTCGGCGATGCGATGCTCTTCCGTGTCTTCGCGGCGGATGTCGATGGCGTAGTCGAAACGGACGCGCTCGCCGCGGCTGCTGCGTCCGGTCCGACGCCAGTTGACCTGGGCAGCTGCCTCGGCCGGGAGGTAGCCCTGTTCGCGTACGCCACGCGTCAGCTCGAGCTCCCGGTCGAGCATCTCGGTCGCGCCAAACGCGGTGAATTCGCGCGCCGCCTGTTGATCCATGTGCTGGAAATACGCCTCGACGAACTGGTCGGCGACGAATTCGGGGGCGTTATGGTCCTTGCAGCCCGACATGATTTGGAGCCCGAGGGCCAGGGCAAGGGCAGCCGTGCCTCCAGGAAGACCGCGACGCGTGATTTGGCTTGGGATGGGCTTCATGGGTGGGAGATAGAAGGACGGCGTCGAGGGGACGAGCGGCCTCTCACCGAGGCGTGCGGGAACGCGCTGGGATCGTGTGGGTGCGCGACCTCGAGGCGACCTTGAACTGGGTCTTGCCCGGCGTAAAGAAGCCTGCGAGGCTAGCGGTTACTGTCGCGGTTTTTCACAGCGGCAGGGCCGGTACCGGGACGAGCGGATGGAGTTCGAGATCGGAATCGCCTGCGGGCATTGCGACACGTACAGTCCGATGAGCACGCCGGCATGCCCCCTCTGCGGGCATGATTTGTCCCTGCTGGGTGGGGACGGGGCGACGCCACCTTCGAAGCGTACGCCGGCGCGCGCTGGGGGAGCGCCCGGGAGCCGACTCGCTCGGCTTTCCGTCGGACCCCCGGCCGCCCCTCGCCCCGCTGCGCCCGGTGCGCAAGGGGGCCCACCCCCGCGATCGCTCACGCCGGCCGCTTTCGAGGCAGTGGGCAACGGGAACGTACGCGGGGAGGGTGCCTCCCTGGGGGGCCATGCTTCGGCGGGAAACGCGGGCCGCGACGATCCCTCTCACAATTCGTCGCAATCCCTAGTAGAAAGCCCATACGCCCGTCTCTCGCAGGAGGAGCTCATGGAGCAGGCTCGCCACTACGTGTGCAAATCGTGTTCGACCCCCGTCCCCGCGGGCCACAAGTTCTGCGGGCGATGCGGCGATTCGGTGCCGGCCGAGATTCTCAATGCGCGCACGATGTTCTTCAGCGACATGCAGAACCCGGCCAAAGCCAAGCTCATTCTCATCCGCGGCGAAGGGATGGATGGCCTGTCGTTTCACCTCAAGGCCGAGCAACACATCGTGGGGAAGAACGGACAGCTCGTGTTCCCCGACGATCCGTTCATCTCCCCCAAGCACGCCAACTTCTTCTACCGCGACGGGCGGCTCGTGGTTCGCGACGAAGGCTCGCTCAACGGCGTCTACCTCCGCGTACGCGGGACGGTCGAGCTCACGGCCGGCGATCAGTTCCTCGCCGGCGAGCAGCTCTTCCGCCTCGACGTGACGCCGCGCGCCTCCGACGGCCCCGAGCAGGACGGCACGTATTTCTACTCGTCCCCCAAACACACGAGTCCCTTCCGCATCAGCCAGATCCTGCAGGGGGGCATGATGGGGATGGTGGTGTGCGCGCGCAGCAATGCGCTGCAGATCGGCCGCGAAGGTGGCGATTTGAATTTCCCGAACGACCTTTTTATGTCGGGCTCGCACTGCCGCATCGAGGAGGTGCAGGGCAAGTTCGCGCTCACCGACTTGAACAGCCGTAACGGGACCTACGTGCGCCTCAAGACCGAGCGGGAGCTCGGTCACGGTGACTACCTTTTCATCGGGCGCAAGCTGCTGCGCGTCGAGCTCAACACCAACTGAAGGCGGAGCTCGGCCGCACCGAGCGCGCGGCCAGGGCCGTTGACCGCTCGCGGCGAGCGAGAAATCGCGGGGCGCCGCCGAGTTCGTCAAGCTCTGCTACGCTTTTCTTGTGCGCGGCCTACGAACGCTGGTCTCACTTGCCGCTCTCGGCCTGACGCTCGGAGGCGCGGCGCGTCCGGGTGCCGCGCAGGACTTCGACCCCGCCGGTCGACGCCGAGGCACGCCGTCGCCCACGGGAACGGACAAGCCACGCGCGGCTCCGCGGCCCTCCGAAGGCGCGCCACGCCCCACGCCGCGCGCGCCGGCCCCACCGCGCACGCCGGCACCTGCGGACGAGGGAAAAGCGGCAAGTGGTCCGGGCGCGGCCACGCTGATCGCGCGGTACACGGCGATCGTTCTCTCGCAGCCACTCTCGCCATTCCCGCTGCAACGGCTGACGCAGCTGTACCGTGAGCGTGACGGCAATCTCAAAGCGTTGGTCGCCGACTTCGAAAAACGCGCCGAAACGCCAGGGCCCGAGCAGTGGAACGCGGGGCTCGCGCTGGCAGCCTTGTACGTGGCCGATGGAAGGCCGGACGATGCCGTCAAAAAGTACGAGGCAGCGAGCGCCCTCAAGCCGACCGATCCCGCGCCGCTGCTCGCCTTGGGTCACCTGGCCCGCTCGCGCAACGAAACGGCAGAGGCCAAGCGGGACTACGAACGCGCGCTCCCCTTGGTCAGCGCGGCGGATCGCGAAACGACGCTGCGCGCCCTCTTGGCGGTGTCGCTCGATCTCAAGGACTTCGACGCCGCCAAGCGTTACCACCGCGACTTGGTCAAGCAGAATCCGGGTTCGCTCTTGGTGCGGGCCGAGCTGGCGCGCGAGCTCGAGACGCGGGCCGAATACGACCGCAGCGAGGCGGAGTTTCGCGACGTCGTCAGCGCTTCGAGCGGCGACAACCGCACCTTGGCCCCCGCCCTCCGCGATTTGGGCCGCGTGCTAAAAAAACAGCACAAAAACGCCGAGGCGCTCGCCACGCTCAAAAAGGCGCTCGCCGCGGCGGGTGGCGAAGCCGGGGTGCGCGGCGAGATCTTCGCGCTCATTTCGGATGTCTACCGGTCGGACAACAATCTGGGTGAGCTCATCCGCCTCTTGGAAGAGGAGCGCCCCACCGATTTCCAGCGCATCGTCGCGATGGGGGCGCTCTACGAAGAGACGGGACAGGTCGACAAGGCCCTCGCCGCGTATCGCCGCGCGCTCGCCACCGCACCGCGCAACATCGACGTGCGCCTCAAGGTGATCCACCTGCTTCAGGCGCAAGGGGAGCTCGAGCAAGCCATTCGCGAGTACGAGTCCCTCATTCGCGCGGCGCCGCACAACCCCGACTACGTCTTCGAGCTTTCGGAGACGTTGATCCAACGTGGCGATCGGCCGCGCGCCCTCGCGCTCTTGGCCGAGCTCGAGCGCCGGGCCGCGCGCGACGAAGACGTGCTGGTGCGCCTCGCCGATTTCTACGAGCGGGTCGAAGAGAAGCAGAAGTCCATCGACGTGCTCGGGCGATTGGCGGCGCTGGCACCGGGCGATCCGTCGCACCTCATCGAGCTCGGCGACCGTTTCTATCAGCAAGGGGACAAGAAGCGCGCGCTCGAGACGTGGGCGCGCATCAAAGCCGTGGTTCCGAACCGAGCGAGGGCGCTGGCCACGCTGGGCGAGGTGTACCTCGACCATGACATGCCGAGCGAAGGGGTCGAAGCGCTCAAAGAAGCGACAGCGCTCGAACCGCAGAACGTGGCCTTCCTCAAAGCGTACGCCATTGCGCTGGAACGCACGGCGACCGCCGCTGGGGCGTCGACCCTGGCCACGACGCGCTTCGAGGAGGCGCGCGCCATCTGGGAGAATCTCGTCACCGCGAGCAAGGGGGACAAGAACATCGCCCGCGAAGCGCGCTCGCACATCGTCACGCTCTACGGCCTGCTCCGTCAGCTCGAGCAACAGGTGCCGCCGCTGCAGAAGCGCTTCGCCGCATCTCCCCCCGATCTCGAGGCGGGCAAACTGCTCGCCGACGTGCAGATGCGCCTGCACAAGCTGCCCGAAGCCGAGCGCACGCTGCGCCGGGTCATCGAGCTTTCGCCGGGGGATATCGAGACGTTCTTGTCGCTCGAGCGCGTGCTCGTGTTGCGGCAGGATTTGATGGGGGCCATCGATGTGCTCAAGCGGCTCGCCGAGATCGAGCCCAAACGCGCGCGCGAGTTCTACCAGCGCATGGCCCAATACGCGGCCGAGCTTTACCGCGACGACGAGGCAATCGCCTTCGCCGCCAAGGCGGTGCAGCTGTCCCCCGACGACGCCGAAGGGCATCGAAAGCTCGGGGAGATGTACCGCAAGAAGCAGGACAACGCGCGCGCGGTCCTCGAGCTTCGCGCGGCCATCTCCAAAAACGACAAGCTCTTCCCCGTCTATTTCGAGCTCGCCGAGCTGCTCATGGCGCGCGGCGAGGCGGACGAAGCCGATCGCCTGTTTCGTCGCGTCGTGCGATCGGCGCCCGACGAGGAGCTCGTATCGCAGGCCGCGCGGCAATCGATGCAGATCAACCTCGGCAAAGGGACGCTCGAGGTCCTCGAGCAGGATCTGCTCCCGGTCGCCATCGGCAATCCGCGCAAGAGCATCTACCGGCGCCTCTTGGTCGAGCTTTACGGCGCCATGGCATTTCCGCTCGTTCAAACGGTGCGGCTCGGCCAACCCAGCGAAGCCGCGCAGGCCAAGCGCGCGCTCTACACCATCGGCACGAGAGCCATCAAGCCTTTGCTCGACGCGCTGGCCGACGACAAGGAAGCGCAGCAACGGATCGCAGTGGACCTCCTCGGGTTCGTCGAGAATCGCGGCGCGGGGCCGGCGCTGTTCGCGTTTGCTACGGGGGCCGCGGAGCAGCCCCTGCGGGTGCAAGCCATGATGGCCTGCGGGTCGCTGCGCGATCCCGCGCTGTTGCCGAAATACAGCGCCTTGCTCCTCCCGAAAGACGATACGGCGCTGGCCCCCGGTGATCCCATCGCCGTCGCAGCCGCGTGGAGCGTGGCGCGGCTGGGGGACAAACGCGCCGCTCCCCTCTTGACGCGACTGTTGGTGAAGGGCTCTCCGGAGCTTCGTGCGCTTGCCGCCATCGGTCTCGGCTTTTTGCACGAGAAACGAAGCGCACCCGAGCTCGCGCAACTTGCGCGATCGGTCGAGGCGGGCAACGTCGCGCGCGCCGCGGCGGCCTTCGCTCTCGGCGAGATCGGCGCCAAAGAGAGCATCGGGACGCTGCTTTCGCTGGCACAAGGGGCGGAGGCACCGCCGCGTCAGGCCGCGCTCCTCGCTCTGGCGCGCCTCGGCGGCGACGCGGTCTCCTCGACCATCGCCGATTCCCTCTTGGCCGCCGATCCTGCGGTCCGCGAAAGCGCGGTGCAGGCGGCCCTCGTGCTGGAAACGCGCCAGTATCGGACGTCGGGCGATCCGCTCCGCGTTCCCGAAGGTCAGATCGATTTGCGCGTCATCCTCCAACGCCTTGCGCCCGCCGGATACCGCGAAAATGAGCGTGCGCGCGCATTCGTCGCCGAGAGCGTACCGTTGCGTCGCGCTGCCGTCGCGTCGGCAACGACGACCGCCGAGCGTGCCCTCGCGCTCGCCGATGCGCTCTTGGCGCGCGGGGGAAAGCCGGCGTTCGCGCCCTTCACGGACGGGATCGAAAGCGTCGACCCCGACTTGCGCCTTCGCGCCGAACAGGCAGCGGAATCCATCGCCGCCGCCGTGGTTCCGGCCTTCGTGACGCTCGAGCGCCACCCGGCCAACGACGTGCGGGCGCGCGCCATCCAGTTTCTTTCGACGCGCAAAGAGGACGAGGCGCAAAGCGCAGTCGTCGACGCGCTGTCCGATCCCGACGAATCGGTACAGAAGCTGGCCGTGTCCGCGGTGGGGGCGGTTCCTGCGCCGCCGGTCTTCGGCGCGATCGCCGTGATGCTGCAAAAGAGCCCTTCTTGGCCGCTCCGCGTACGCGCCGCCGAGGCGCTCGGCCGTTTCGGTCCCGCCGCGCGGTCGGTGGGCTCCCCTGCCCTTTCCGAGGCCGTGCGCTCCGACGGGTACGCCTTGGTGCGCGAAGCGGCGATGCGATCGCTGAGCCGCGTGGACCACGGCGGCGCAATCGCCGTGCTGCGCGACGCCGCCGAAAAAGATCCCGAAGCGCGGCTTCGTTCACTTGCCAAAGAGCTCGCAAGCCACGATCCTGCGCCGTGATGCGAATGCTCGCTCTCGTGCTCGGCGTCCTTGCCGGTTTGACGGGGTGCAAGGACATCGATCGGTTCTCGACCGAGCGGGGACAGTCCTACTGCGGCAAGATCGTGACGGCCCCCATCGTGCGCCGCGGGTTTTGCAGCTCGGTGTGCATGCGCATGACGTTCGACGCGCATCGCGCGAGCACCCAGCCGGGCACCCTGACGACGAGCGACGGCCTGTTCACCGAAACGCCCATGCGGGCCATTCCCCAGCTTTCGAACGATCCGCTCCTCATGTTTTCATTTGGAGATGGTCGCGAGAAAAACTTCCTCTTCGCAGCCGAACCATCCCGAGCGGACCGCGGGCCGGGCTTGACGGTGGTGCTTTCACTCATGCATTCGGGCGAAGCCGAGGTGCGCCTGATCCGCGGCGCCGAAGGGGGCGAAGAGCCGCCGTGCGGGCCCGACAATCCGGCCCTGTTCGGTGTTTTTGCGCCTCTGCAGCGACAAGAGGGGGATTGTCGCGCCGAACCTGGCTGTACGTGGATGCCGGAATAGAATGGCGCCGATGCTCACCTTGGGAATCGAGTCGTCGTGCGACGAAACGGCGGCGGCAGTGGTCGACGAAACGGGACTCGTGCATTCCGACGTGGTTCGCAGCCAAGTCGCGTTGCACGCGCCGTACGGCGGAATCGTCCCCGAGCTGGCGAGCCGCGACCATGTGCGGGGGATCACGCTGGTCATTCGCGAGGCGCTCAGTCGGGCGGGGGTTGGCTTCGATGGCCTCGGGGGCGTCGCGGTGACGGCGCGGCCAGGGCTTTCGGGGGCGCTGCTCGTGGGGGTGCAGGTGGCCAAGGGGATCGCGTGGGCAAGGGGATTGCCGATTGTCGCGGTGGACCACTTGGTGGGGCATCTGCTCGCGGTATTCTTGCGGAGGGCGGCGGTCGGCGTCACTTGGACGGCGTCGAATACGAGTACGAGTGAGGGGGAGAGTCTTCGGTTTCCCTTTGTGGCTCTTTTGGCTTCGGGGGGGCACACCGCGATTTACCGGGTCGATGGTGCGCGGCTCGATCAGATTCAGGAGCTGGGGGCGACGCGGGATGACGCAGCGGGGGAAGCGTTCGACAAGGTCGCGAAGGTGATTGGGCTCGGGTACCCGGGCGGACCGCTCGTCGACCGGTTGGCGGCGCAGGGGGACGCGCAGCGCTTTCCGATTCCGCCGCCGATGGCGCGACGGGATTCGCTCGAGTTCAGCTTTTCGGGGGTGAAGAGCTTCGTGGCACGCCACGTGGCCGAGCATGGAAAGCCGACCACCGATGCAGCGATTGCGGATTTGTGTGCAGGTTTTCAGCACACGGTGGTGGGCTCGCTCGTCGACAAGACCGTGCGCGCCGCTCGTTCCGAGGGGGTCTCGAGCGTCGTTTTGGCGGGCGGCGTCGCCGCCAATCGCGAGCTCCGACGCAGGGCGGGCGAGGCATGCTCCGCGGCTGGTCTCACGCTGCATGTGCCGCCGATGGCAAGTTGCACCGACAACGCAGCGATGATCGCCTACGCCGGCGCTTTGCGCCTCGCGAGCGGCGAGCGCGATGACCTGTCCTTCACGACGGCCACCCGAACCGCGCTCCCCCGCGTGACGCGCAAAGGGGGCGGGCGGCGAGCGGCGACGCGCTGACCCAGCCTCGACAGGCCGTCGAAGCGCATGCCGGAGGGCGTCACGACGGTTGTCGCCGAGCGCGCCATGTTGACGTGAATGGCCACCAGCCGCTCCACGGGGCACTCTGGGCCGCGCAATCGACAATGCCCCGCTGTTGACAATCGCGAAACGCGTGCGGTACGCATGCGAAATACGATTGATCGCCGCGGAAGCCGGCATTCGCGCAGGCTGGCTTCGGCTATCGAAACACGGGGAAAACCGTTTGCTTTTTCGCGGCTCGAGGTGCTTGCCGATACTCGTTGGTACGGTGCTCATCGCCGCCGGATGCTCGGGCGACGCGACGGGCACACCCGCAGCCCTGTGTGGCAACGCCGCTTGTGTCGATGCTGCGCGTGATCTCGGGCCTCAAGAGGACGACGCTCGCGGCGATGACACCGCGACCCCCGACGCCGGTTCCCCTTCCGACAGTGGATCGATGGAGGACGCCGGGCGCGATACGGGGGGCACCAATGGTGACGCCCGCCCCACGGAAGCAGGCGTCGACAGCGGTAGCCCCGCCGACGCGAACGCCGACACGCGGCCG
>Ga0111538_10004158_pt1 | contig 20166 bp, 18 predicted proteins | sample SoiMethybrSBSTD1_FD_79669 | JGI IMG/M metagenome (GOLD analysis project Ga0111538, IMG submission 79669) | Bulk soil microbial communities from a Populus tree surrounding site in Tennessee, USA - Soil MetaG P. TD hybrid SBSTD1 (version 2)... | ecosystem: Environmental > Terrestrial > Soil >... | reverse complement strand
CTAACGAATAGAGTTTTATCCGGCGTGCGGCAGCATGGTGGATAAGACTTGTTGAACTGAACCGCTGGATTCAGTGCGAAGGTGTTTGGAATTTGAAAGCCGATCCACGCGCGCCGGGAGGCAGGAAATGCGGCGAGGAACACGGTTGGCGTGGGACATGGGTCGCTCGCAGCGGTATCAGCGGGCCGATGACGATGCGGATCACTATGGCAGAGCGCCGGAACAGGGTCAATGCGGCGTGCCTGTAGGCGCGGCATCGCCGCGGGCCGAAGGGCGCGCGAGCACGGGATAGCACGGGATGGGAGGCATTGCGGATCATTGAGGCGGTGCGTGAGCGCGCGGGGTGAGCATGGCGATGCGACACAGCCGGCCGTTGCGGCATTGGGGGCACTGGTGGATATCGAGTTGAGCGATGCGCAGCCAGAACGCTTCGATGGTTTCCGGTGCGGTGGGGACAGGCTCGGGTCGGGGCGCATTCAAGGCGGCACGGGCCAAGGCAAGCTTGTGAGTCTTGGCGCGATTAGCGTTGAGCCCGTAGTGGCGGATGCGCATGAAGCCCTTGGGGAGCACGTGCAGGAGGTAGCGGCGGATGAACTCCTGGGCGTCGAGGCTCATCACCTTACGGCGGTTGCCGGCGGCGTAGTCCTTGTAACGGAAGCGCACCGAGTGCTCATCGAAGCTCACCAGACGGTTGTTGGTGAGCGCGATGCGGTGGGTGTAGCGACCGAGATACTGGAGCATCTGCTCGGGGCCGGCGAAGGGGCGCTTGGCGTAGATCACCCAGGGCTGGGCGTAGAGACCGATGAGCATTGCGGCACGTGTGCCGGCCTCGGCCAAGGCTGCGGTGCTGCCAGCCAAGGTGAGCACGCCGGAATCGAACGCCTGCTTCAGGCCGGCGACGAACTTGCTGCGGAACACCGCCGAGAGCGCCTTCACCGGGAAGAGGAAACCTCGGCGGGGGTGAATCCAGCGCCCGTCGACGCCGAGGGCACCCCCGCTCACGAGGCAGTGCACGTGCAGGTGCTGGGAGAGCGTCTGGCCCCAGGTGTGCAAGACCATCGTGATACCGACCTCGCCGCCCAGCCAGCGCGGGTTCTCGCCGAACTCGATGAGGGTGCGGGCGGCTGCGTCAAAGAGCAGCCGGTGGATCACACGCGGGTTGCCTTGGGCGAGTGAGTTCAGCTCATGGGGCAGCGTGAACACCACGTGGTAATAAGGCACCGGCAAGAGCTCAGCTTGCCGGGCGGCAAGCCAACGCTCCTTGGCGAGGGTCTGGCACTTCGGGCAGTGCCGGTTGCGGCAGGAGTGGTACGAGTAGCGTAGTTGCCCGCACGCATCGCAACGCTCCACATGCCCGCCGAGCGCCGCTGTGCGGCACGATTCGATAGCCCGCAACGCACGATACTGCACCGGGGCAAGCCGGTGCGCGGCGCGATAGGCCGCGCCGTGGCGTGCGAGGATCTGCGCCAGTTCTACCTTCCCTGGCGCATCCGCACCGTGCGGATGCGCGCCCACGGCGCGCTACGAACGCTGCTTGGGCTCGGGCCGCGGCAGGATGTCCAAGGGCGAGGGCACCTGTCCCAAGTGCTTGCGTGCCAGGTGGAAGTAGCGCAGCGTGGAGCTGATGTGGCTGTGGCCCATCATGTGCTGGATCGTGGGCACGTCCACCCCGGCCTCCAGCAGATGTGTGGCGAAGGCGTGGCGCAGTCCGTGAATGCCGCACTCCTTGGTCACCCCGGCGCGCGCCTTGGCGCGTTTGAACACGCGCTGAACCGTGTGCGGCAAGACCGGCAGATCGGGATGACGGGCCGCGAACAGCCACGTCTTTGGGCGGTAGAGCACCCAGTAGCGGCGCAACTCCGTGAGCAGCCGAGGCGAGAGCGGTGTATAGCGGTCCTGCGCCCCCTTCCCCTGCTCGACGTGGATCGTCATGCGCGCACTGTCGATGTTGGAAACCTTCAGATGGCACACCTCCGAGAGCCGCAACCCCGCTGCATAGGTGGTCACCAGAATCGCTCGGTGCTTGGGATTGGGCGCGCTCTCGATGATGCGCATCACCTCCTCGGGCGCGAGGATCTGCGGTAGCTTCTGCGGCTGCCGCGGTGTGGGCAACTCAAACTGCGCCTCACTGCGCTTGAGCGTCACCCGGTAGAAGAACTTCAGCCCCGAGAGCGCGATGTTGCAGCTGCTCCACGCGAGCTGCTTCTCCTGAATGAGATAGAGCAGGTAGCGCTGCACCTCCTGCGCGCTGATCCGATCGGGACTGCGTCCATAGTGCTTCGCCAGTGCCGACACCGCCCCCGTGTATGACTCCAACGTACGCGGGGACATCCCCCGCACCACCAGATCGTCTTCCATCTGCTTGCGCAACGCGCCCATGCTGTGTCTCCTTCACGGCAATCGCGGGGACGACCCCCGCGACTGCACGCTGACACAGCACAACGATCGCGCTCAGCGACGCTTCAATCCTTCACTCTGCTTACTCGCTCACCGGACGGTGAGACTCAGGACACCACCGCGAAGCGGTTTAGTTCAACTACTATTAGGTGACAAATTAGTTGACTTATTTGTTGACAATTTAGTTGACACTGGTCGACCCCGCGTAATGGCGTGGGACTTGGCAATCACTCTGTGGCTCTTCAATACGTTACGCCGGACGGCGTAGTGAGGCAATCATCGAACCCTAGAGTAGTGACACGCCATATCTGAGCCGCCCCATCTGAGCCGCCTTATCTGAGACGCCGCGGCCTCCGACATATCACCACGAAATATAAGCTCATCGGTGTCGGCCGCTCTGCGCGCCGCCGGGGGTCGCATCCCCGGAAACCGGGGCCCCTGCTCCGCCCCTCGGCGCGTATCTGAGCCGCAGTTGATCAGGCAGCGTCAGCTGCCTTCCTCAAGCTGGCGATCATCGACACTTTCAGCAGGTACTCCCGCGCGAGGCGGGGATCGGACGCCGCGCGCGACATCTCCTCGCGCCAGCGCCGCTGGTGCTCCGGGTCGCGGGATTCGAGATTGCGCTTGTTGGCCGCGCTGATCGTGTTCACGTACTCGAGCGCGACCGGGCGGCGCTGCCGCTCGTAGCGGTCGAGCGCCGCGGCGTCCGTCTCGCCCCGCGCGACGCGCGCGAGCGCTCCGGCGAGGCTGAACGCGTCGTGTATGCCGCCGTTCATGCCCATGCCGCCCAGCGGATTGTTGAGGTGGGCCGCGTCCCCGGCGAGAAATGCGCGGCCCTTGCGGTAGGTCGCGGCGACCCGCTGGTGGACCGGGTACAGCGTGCGGTGCACGATCTCGTAGCGCCCGGCCTTGGGCCACACCCGCTGCAGGCGCCGCTCGATGCCGTCATCGGACAGTATGTCCGCGTCCTGCTCCTCCGCCGTCGTCGGGAACATCGCGCGCCAGACGCCGACGACGCGCAGCAGGAAGAACCACTCCTCCGGATCGGCGAAATAGCTCACGTCCGAGAGGCCCGGAATCACATCCGCGAACTCGAAGCGCGTGCTCGCGACGAGGAAGCGCTCCGGCCAGGTGTAGCCCTCCAGGGGGATGCCGAGCGCCTCGCGCACCCGGCTGCGGCCGCCGTCGGCGCCGATGAGCCAGCTCCCCGTCACGGCGCGCCGTCCCGCAGGCCCGTCGACGGTGAGCGACACTCCGTCCGCGCCCTGCTCGACCCCGACGACCGCCGAGGAGAACTCGATGCGGGCCTGCGGCAGGCGGGCTAGCCGCTCCGCGAGCACGCCGTTCAGCCTGAATTGCTCGCACTGGACGCGGTAAGGGTGCCCGGTAACGTCCGCGAGCACGTCGAAATCGAATTCGGCCACCCAGCCGCTGCGGTCGCGGTATTGCATCCTGCGCGCGATGCGCCCCATCTCGATCAGGCGCCGGGACGCGCCGAATTGCGACAGCAGGTCGAGCGTAGGCGGCTGAAACGTCGAGGCGCGCAGGTTCTCGGGCAGCCGCGGCTCGGCCTCGAAAACGGTGACGGGAATGCCCGCGTCGGCGAGGCAGTTCGCGGCGACGAGCCCTACCGGACCCGCTCCGGCGATGAGGACGTGGTTCATCATCACCCGGATGATAATGCGGCCCAGGTGAGGCGGCTTAGATGAAGCGGCTCAGATGAAACGGCTCAGATAAAGCGTAGCCGACTAGCAGTTCGACAACGCACCATCTGGACCGCCGTACCTGAGCCGCCGTACCTGAACCGCTGTATCTAACCCCCCAACGGCTTGGTATCCGCGACGGTGGAGTAGTACTCCCACGCCCGTCCTGCCGCCATGGCGCCGGGCCCGGTCTGGTCGCGGGTCAGCCTCGCCTCCTCCAGCGTGAACGCGCGTATCCGTTTCGCGTCGCCGCCCGCCGCGCTCAGCATGCGTATCTGCAGTCCCGCGCTTTCCTCGAGAAAGCAGGCCGCAATCGTCGCCGCGCGCACGTTATCGCTCGCCGTGGTGATGCCGTGGCCGCGCATCATCACCGCGATGCCCTTCCCCAGGCTCGCCGCCACGTCATCGCCCAGCTCGCGCGAGCGGATCAACCCGATGCGTCCGTATTCGGGCACGCCGTCCGCGAACGCCCCGCCCTGGTTGTGCACGACGCGATGCGGCTCCCCGATCTGCGTGAGCGAGACGCAGGCGAGCGGGTGGGCGTGGCAGATCCCGTTCACGTCCGGACGCGCCGCGTAGATGCGCGCGTGTATCCAGAACTCGCTGTTTGGCGTGCCCTCCCCGGACAGGATCTTGCCGTCCGTATCGATGACGAGGAGCTTGTTCTCGTCGGCCAGCCCCGGGCTGCGCCGCGTTGGAATGTAGAACCGGTTGGTCCCCGGTATCCGCGCACTGACGTGCCCATACGCGGTCGCCAGCCCGAAACGCTCCACGATGCGATTCGCCACCGCCACGTCGTGGCGCAGGCCCTGGTCATCACTCATGATCTCCTCCTATCCGGAACTTGCATTGGATTGTATCCCCGTTTCCCGGAGGGCTATCATCACTGGTCAGCGGTCACTGATCACTGGTCACCGAAGAAGGACGCCATGCCCAACATCACCATGCTCGACATCGAGGCGTTGAAGCGGACGAAGCTCCGCCCGTACATCGAGAAATGCCTCGCCAATCGCGCGCCCGACCCGGGGTTTCACGCGATGATGGGGCACAACATCGAGCTGTGCGAGGCGATGTTCGTCGCGTGGGACACGGTTTTCAACACCGGGCGCGTCAGCCACCGGCTGAAGGAGGTGATCCGCGTGCAGCTCTCGCGCATGGCCTCCTGCGTCTATTGAGGGAACGTCCGGTCCGCTTCGGCGAAGCGGCAGGGCCTGAAAGAAGACGACATCGACGAGGGCATCGCCCGCTACGAGACGAGCGAGCGCTTCAGCGCGGCGGAAAAGATCGCGCTGCGTTACAGCGAGCTGATGGCGCTCAACCCGGACCGGATAGACGCGGCTTTCTACGACGAGCTGCGGCGTCACTACTCCGATGAGGAGATCGTCGAGCTGGGGACTTTCATCGGCTTCAACATCGGCTACCACACCTTCTTCGGCACGCTCAAGTTCTACCCGATGTTCTCGCCGGACGGGCAACTAGTGAGCCAGGAAGAGTCGGCAAGGATCTACGGCTCGACGCCGCGATCCCTGGCCGAAAGCGTCTCAGATACGGCGTCGCAGGTACCCCGTCCCAGATAGGGCGTCTCAGATAGAGCGCGGTTGCCAGCTGCCAAACAACAATGCTTCGCTAGAGACGCTTTACCTGAGACGTTTCATCTGGGACGCATCATCTGGAGACGCAGTACCTGGGACGCATTTCAAGGCCATGCACATAGAACCCCTCCCTCCCGAAGCGATCCACGACCCCGAGCTGCTGGCGCTCATGGACCGCTGCACTGCGCTTGGCGTGCCTGATTCGCAGTTCGCCCGTGTGCTCGCGCGCGTCCCGGAGTATGCGAAGGCGCTGCTCCGCGCGCTCCTCGTCTCCCACACCGAGGGCGGCGTGGACCACCGGTTGAAGGAGGTGATCCGCGTGCAGCTCGCGCGCACCGCCGGCGACGCCTATTTTGGCGGCCTGCGCTCCACGAAGGCGAAGGACGAGGGGCTGACGGAGGAAACGATCGCGGCGGGCTGCGGCCGGTTCGAGACCGATCCGCGCTTCACGGCCGCGGAGAAATGGGCTCTCGCCTACGCACGCGAGATGTACCTCAATCCGGAAAAGGTGGACGCGGCGTTCTACGCCGAAGGGAAGCGTCACTACACCGAAGCCCAGATCATGGAACTCGGCGCGTTTATCGCATTCCACTACGGCATGCAGGCGTTCACACGCACGCTGCGCTTGCGCGAGTGATGTATCCTTCCGCGTTCCCAATTCCGGAGCGTTCATGAAAGTCTGCGTGTTCGGAGCAGGCGCGATCGGCGGTCACGCCGCAACGCGGCTGATCGCGGCCAAAGCTGCGGAAGTTTCGGTAGTGACGCGAGGGGTGCAACTGGAGGCGATACGCGCCCGGGGGCTCAAGCTCCTTACGGGCGGCAGGGAAATCACGGGCCGGCCCGCGGCGGCGACGGACGATCCGTCCACGCTGCCGCCCCAGGACGTCGTGATCGTGACGTTGAAAGCGCATTCGCTGCCGGGCGTCGCGGATTCCCTCGCGCGGCTCGCCGCCCCGCAGGGCTCGATCGTGTTCGTGCTGAACGGCATACCGTGGTGGTGGCGCCTGGGGCTGCCCGGGGCCGCGGGCCCGCTGCCGCTGCTCGACCCGGAAGGCGCGATCTGGACGAGGGTGCGCGAGAAGACGCTCGGCTGCGTCGTCTACGGCCCGGTCGAAGTCCAGGAACCGGGCGTCATCTTTCATTTCTCCGGCAATCGCTGGCTGATCGGCGAGCCCGACGGCTCGAAGAGCGCACGGTTGAAATCGGTCGTCGATCTCTTCAACGCGGGCGGCCTCGTAGCAGAGATTCCCGAAGACCTGCGCCGCGAAGTCTGGCGCAAGGCTTTCGGCAACGTGGCGGGCAATACACTGGCAGCGCTGACCCGGCTGCGCGGCTCCGAATTCGGCGCCGTACCGGGGCTGCAGGACGTCTTCGCCGGCCTCATGCGCGAAACGCTGGAGGTCGCCGCCGCGCTGGGCTGGGATCTCCGCCCGGAAATCGAAGTAGACAAAGTTGCGCGGCGCTCGGAGCCTTCGCGGTTCCGCTCGTCCATGCTCCAGGACGTGCAGGCGGGGCGGCCCCTGGAAACCGAGGCCTTGCTGGGTCAGGTACAGGCTTTCGCGCGGGAAACCCGGGTCGCGGTGCCTTTCATCGACGCCATCGTGCCGCTGCTGCGCGGGCTCGATCGCTCGCTGCGTCTCAAGGACGGTTGACCAAACCCGTCATGGGTCAGGGGTCAGGGGTCATGCGTCTCGGAAGGCGACTGCTGCTTGCGGTCGCGGTATCGACAACCGCAGCCGCGGCCACACCGGAGGCAGGCCTCGCGATTCGCCAGGCCGAGTTGGCGTGCGGCCGGGCGATCGTCTCCGCCAGCGCGCTGTGCCATGGCAACACGGCGCTCTGCGTGCGCGAGACGCTGACGTTCCGGCGCGTGGATAGCAGCACGACTGTCGCCCCGCACGCACGGACCCACAGCCATCCGGCGCCGGAGGGAGGCAGCATCGCTGCGCTCGACTACCGCGCGACTTCCTGGACGTGCGCGCCCGGCAGGAACGGCGGCCGCTACGTCGCCGTCGTGATGGTCCGGGCAAGCGGGGCGGGTTGCGGAGAATGCCAGTACCTGCGCCTGTACCATCCCAACGGCAGCCTGATCGCCGCTACACTGAAGTTCGACCTCGCCGGACGGGCGAGCGGGGATGAAAAAGGAGCGATCGTGGTGCAGAAGGTGCTGGGCCGCCCGTGGCCCGATGGATTGAAGGTAATCTACGACCGATGAAAGCCTTGGTCACGGGATTCGAGGCGTTCGGCGGCGAGCGCACCAACGCTTCCATGGAGGCGGTGCGGCGGGTGCGGGCGCGTGTCGGCACTCTCGACGTGGAAACCGCCGAGCTGCCGACCTCGTACGCGCGCTCGCACGCGGCGCTCGAGGCCGCGATCGCGCGGGCGAGGCCGGACATCGTGCTCTGCGTCGGGCAGGCGGGGGAGCGGGCGGCGCTGTGCGTCGAGCGCGTCGCGGTCAACCTCCAGGACGCGGAAATCGCCGACAACGACGGCGCGTGCCCGGTCGATGCGCCGGTCGTGCCCGGCGCGCCGGCGGCCTATCTCGCGACGTTGCCGGTACGCGCCGCAGTCACCCGGCTGCAGGCTGCGGGACTGCCTGCACAGCTTTCCATGAGCGCGGGCACGTTCGTGTGCAACCACGTGTTCTACGGGCTCATGCACCTGGCGGCGGCGCGAGGGCGTCGGTTTCGCGGCGGGTTCCTCCACGTCCCCTGCCTGCCGGAGCAGGCGCAAAGCGGCAAGCCGTCGCTGCCGCTCGCCGACATCGTGCGGGGAATCGAGATCGTGCTCGAGGTGGCTGTCGCCACAGGAACTAGAGACTAGGGACCAGGGACTGGAGTTTTCCAGTCTCTAGTCTCCGGTCTCATGCTGCAGGCGCGGTTCGCCTGCCGGGGCTATCAGTAGCGATGGTGACGGTAGCCGCCGCCACGATAGCCATCGCGGTAGCTGTAGCTGAAGGACACGGCCGGCGCCGGCGGGCCGTAGTAGTAGCCGGCCGGTTCCGGATACCCACCATACGGTACGGCAACGCAGCCGGCCAGTCCAAGAACCGCCACCAGACACGCAATCAGGCTCTTCATTTTCAACTCCTCGAAATGTTCTTCAAAAAACTTTCTCTTACTGCTTTGACTATGAAGAACGCGCGAGGGTGCGGATCGGACTGCAGGAAAGTTGTAAACGTTTGTTACGCCGCTTGACGACGCGGGCAGTGCGACAATCGTCGCCGGCGAACGACAGGCGCGTCCCGGGTGGCGCGCCGACGCGAAACATGCGCTACATGGCGGGTTTCTTGCCCGGCGGGGCGTAGTGGGACGGCACTTCGCCGGTAAGCGATTCCAGGAACGAGACGATACTGCCGACGGTTGCATCGTCGAGCGTGCGTCCGAGCTGCACGGCCGCCATGACGCGCACCGCGCGGTCGAGCCGGTCTACCGAGCCGTCGTGGAAGTAGGGAGCGGTCTTCGCGACGTTGCGCAGCATCGGTACGCGGAAAACGTAGCGGTCTTCTTCCTTCTTCGTGATGGCGAAGCGGCCGGGGTCGGGCTTCTCGGAGCCCGTTTCGAGCCAGTAATCCCTGGTCACGCCGAACTTCATCATCATCGTGCCGCCGAGGTTGGCCCCGCCGTGGCACCCGGCGCAGCCCGTGGCGATGAACGTCTTCAACCCCGTCTTCTGCCGCTCGGTGAGCGCCTTGTCGTCGCCGGCGAGGAAGCGGTCGAACGGCGCCGGGGTCACCAGCGTCGCCTGGTAGGCGGCTAGCACGCGCCCGTAGTTCGCCGCGCTGAGCGGCTGCGCGTCCTCGGGAAAAGCGGCGCGAAACCGTGCGAGGTAGCCCAGCTCGGCGAGCTTTGCGACGCCGGCGTCCTTGGTGGCAAAGCCCATCGAGCCCGTCAGCGAGCCCTCGGCCTGTTCGGCGCCGGTCTTGCGATCGGAGAGCCAGCGCAGGCCGGGCTGGTGCATGGAGTTGAAAACGGTGGGCGAATGCCGCGAGGTCAGAGCGCCGCGCGCGTCCGTCGAGAACTTGCGCCGGTCGGCGCCCCAATCGCGCGCCTCATGGCAGCTCGCGCAGGCCGTCTTGCCGTCGGCGGAGACGCGCGTATCCCAGAAGATGGCCCGGCCGAGCTCGGCCTGCGGCGAAGACGGGTCGGCGCCGCCCTTGATCTGCCCGAACAGGGCGGCGGCTTCCTTTCGCAGCGTCTCGTCCGCGTCCGCCGTGGCGGGCATGGCGATTCCGAGTGCTGTGATACACGCGAACAAGACCGCTCTCATGCGCGCTGCCTCCGTATCGATATCGCAATTATCAAGTTATCGCGTCGGCAGCACGCGCCACCGGGGGTGCCGCTGCGACTCGGTGTGCGCAGCAGGGTGCGGGAGCAGCGAGCGGCACCGGAAAGTGGACGTGTATGCGACGCAGCGGCTCCGCGCCCCGTCCCGCACCACCGTTCCGGAGACCGAGGCCGGGGCGCATCCCCAACAAGAAACCGTTGGGGCCACTGCTCCGCCCCTCGACGCGTTCCCCCTTCGGATGGTGCGTACGGCACGCAACCATACCTCTCCCGGGAGCGCGTTCGCTGCGAATTTCGTCACAGCGTGGCTATGCAATATGTATCAAATGTATTGGACGGCAACTCAGCGGTTAGTACAACCGCTCTCAAAACCCCCTCTCCCCGTGCGAACGGGGAGAGGGTTGGGGTGAGGGGCAAGAAGATTCGAGGTCTTGCAGGGCGAGCGCTGCGCGCGTTCCCCTCACCCTAGCCCTCTCCCCAATTCGGGGAGAGGGGATTATTGAGATGTGTTCCAGTCACTCCCCCTTGATCCCCGCGATCCGGATCACCTCGAGCCACTTGTTCTGCTCGGACACCATGAGCTTGCCAAACTCGGCGGAGCTCATCTTGACCACCGCGCCGCCCTGCTCGTCGAGACGTTTCTGGAATACCGGCGTGGAAATCACCTCGTTGGTCTCGGCATGAAAGCGGCCAATGATGTCCGCCGGCGTCTTCGGCGGCGCGAAGATGCCCCACCAGATGCGGGACTCGTAGCCGGGCACGGTCTCGGCGATCGTCGGGATATCGGGGTACTTGGGGTGGCGCTTCGGGCTCCCGATCGCAAGCAACCTGACGCGCGAGCTCTGGATGAACGGCATCATCGTGACGAGCGAGGAGATCTGCAGCTGGCTGTGGCCGGCGACCAGATCCATCGACGCCGGCCCACCGCCCTTGAAGGGCACGTGCACCATCTTCACGCCGGTCTTGAGCTGGAAAAGCTCGGTGTTCATGTGCGGGAAACCGCCGATGCCCGAGGAGGCGTAGAGCAGCTCGCCCGGGCGCTTCTTCGCCAGCGCGATCAACTCCTTCACCGAACGCACCGGCAGGGCCGGATGCACCACCAGCGCGCTGTCACCGAACCCGATCATCGCGACGGGCGCGAACGAATTGACCAGGTCGACGGGGACCTTCGGCTTGTCGATGAGAAACCCGTACGCGGTGGAAGTCATCATGAAAGTGTAGCCATCCGGCGGTGAGGCCGTTGCTATCTGCAGCCCGACGATGCTCGCGGCGCCGGCCCGGTTGTCGATCACCACCTGCTGCTTCAACCGGGCGGTGAGGTCGTTGGCGAGTATCCGCCCGACGATGTCCGTGCTGCCGCCCGGCGGCCAGGGAATGATGATACGCACCGGTCGCTCGGGCCAGCCCGCGGCCCACGTAACAGAAATGCACCCAGCAATCGTCAGGACAAGCCCAAAGGCCCTAATCATCAGTACTCTCCGCGACATGGCATTACTCCAACGGATTTCAAAGAACCAGGATGGTTCGTACCTGTTTTTCCACCGCACTTTCGAGACATCCGCGAGGTCCGGGATGACCGCCGTCTACGTTGAGTCAGGACTTGTGATCGATCGCAGGAGCAACCAGTCCCTGGGGAAAGCTCTGCAGAAGTGGAGTTTCCTAAAGTAGAAACGCCGTCCGGATCGCAAAAGGGGAAAAGGGCGCGGCTCGAAATCTGTTAATTGATCGACTGATAAACGAGCTGGCGCATGAGCGCCCGCAGGCGTTGCTGTCCCGGCGCCTGTATCATCATTATCGCTATCAACCGCTCCCTGGGGTCGACCCAGAAAGCGGTGCCGAAAGCGCCGTTCCAGTAATAATCCCCCACGGATCCCGGCAGCGGATTCTTCCCGGACTCGGTGCGTACCACGAAACCCAGACCCCATCCCTGGCCGACATCGGGCGACGGGCTTGCCGCTCCGAGCCCAACTGCGTGAGGCGTATAGCGGATCCCGGCCGGCAAGTGGTTGGAGGTCATCGATGCCACGGTCTGCTTCGACAGCAGGCGCACGCCGTCCAGCTCGCCGCCGTTCAGGAGCATCTGGCAGAAGCGAACGTAGTCCGACGCCGTCGAGATCATCCCGCCCCCGCCGCCGAAGCGACTGGGACGCTGGACGACGTTTCGGGTCACGATGCGCTGGCCGCTCGTCTTGTCGACATGGGATTCCGCGATCCGCCTGGCGCTGGGGCCCGCCACGAAGAACCCGGTGTCCGCGAGCTTGAGCGGCTTCGAGATGCGCTCGCGGATGAAAGTGTCGAGATCCTGCCCGGACACCGCCTCGACGACCTGCCCGAGCACGTCGGTGGCGACGCTGTAGTCCCACGTCGTGCCGGGCTGGTGCGCAAGCGGCAGTTTCGCGAGCCGTCCGATGAACTCGGCCCCGGTCAGTTCGGAGCCCGTCATGCCCGCATCGAGGTACGCCGTCTTCACCAGCGTGCGCGGTCCGAACTGTCCGTAGGTCAAGCCGGAGGTATGCCGCAGGAGATCCTGCACGGTCATCTCGCGGCGCGCCGGTTCCAGCGCGAGCTTCTGCGTGCCATCGGCGTCGCGGCTCTCCACGCCTACCTGCACTCCCTTCATCTCGGGCAGGAACCGCGACACCGGATCGGTGAGCACCAGCCTACCTTCCTCGGCCAGCATCATCGCGGCCACGGACACGAACGGCTTGGTCATGGAGGCGAGGCGGAAAATCGCGTCCCGCTGCATCGCATCGCCCGTCACGGGATCGCGCGCACCCAGCGCCTCGAAGTAAGCGACCTTGCCGTTGCGGGCGACAAGCAGTACCGCGCCCGGCATCGTGCCCTTCTCGATCTCGGCCCTGAACGTCTCCGTCAGCCGCCCGAGGCGCGCCGAGGACATCCCGACTTCCTCGGGACTCGAAGCGCGCGGCAGCCCCTGCGCGGCGACTGCGAACGACGCGAAGCAAAGCACCGCCGCCGTTGCGAGAGTCCGGCAGCGCAGCCGGGCGGCACGAACATTTACCATGCAGTCTCCCTCCATCTCCCCCCTGGTCACTGGTCACGGGTCACGGGTCACGGGTCACTGTCGTACGGAGTCTACTCGAAACTGCTTCGCGCACTGATTGCGGTTCCACGCCCTGATTTGGGGCGGTTGCCGCCCTGCCGGGTGCCCGCTTCGGTCCGAATCGCCGTGATACCCTGCTTTTCCCCGGGAACGGCTCTTGCTTGATGTCAGTCGCCTGCATATCGTTAGAGCATGACCATCCACGTCGCGCTGAATCACGTCACCCACTACCGCTTCGACCGGCTGGTCGGCCTGTCGCCGCACCTCATGCGGTTGAGGCCCGCGCCGCATTGCCGCTCTCCCATCGTCTCCTACTCGCTGCGCGTGGAGCCCGCGAAGCACTTCATCAACTGGCAGCAGGACCCGCAGGCGAACTACATCGCGCGCGTCGTGTTTCCCGAGCGGACTAAAGAGCTGCGCGTCGAGGTGGACCTCGTCGCCGAGATGTCGGTCTACAACCCGTTCGACTTCTTCCTCGAGCCGCAGGCCGAGGAATTTCCGTTCAAGTACCCGGACTGGCAGGCGCGCGAGCTGGCGCCGTACCTGAACCGGGAACCGGCCACGGCGCGCTTTGCGGACTACCTGAAGGAAACCTCGCGCCAGAAGCAGCGCACCGTCGATTTTCTCGTGGCGCTGAACGCGCGGCTGGCGCGGGACGTGAAGTACCTCATCCGGATGGAGCCCGGGGTGCAGACACCGGAAGAAACGCTCGAGAACGCGAGCGGCTCCTGCCGCGACTCGGCGTGGCTCCTCACGCAACTCTTGCGCCACCTCGGGCTCGCAGCGCGCTTCGTGTCGGGCTACCTGATCCAGCTCGTCCCCGACGTGAAATCGCTCGACGGTCCGGCGGGCGCGGCGGCCGACTTCACCGATCTCCACGCATGGTGCGAGGTCTACGTGCCCGGCGCCGGCTGGATCGGCCTCGATCCCACCTCGGGCCTGTTCGCGGGAGAGGGACACATCCCGCTCGCGTGCACGCCCGAGCCGTCGAGCGCCGCGCCGGTGACCGGTCTCGTGGACGAATGCGAGACCGAGTTCGTGCACGCGATGTCCGTGACGCGCGTCCTCGAATCGCCGCGCGTGACGAAGCCGTACCGGGACGACCAGTGGGCGGACATCGTCGCCCTGGGCCGCCGCGTCGATGCGGATCTCGCGGCCGGCGACGTGCGCCTGACGATGGGCGGCGAGCCGACGTTCGTGGCCGTGGAGGATCGCGACGCGCCGGAGTGGAACACCGAGGCGCTGGGTCCCACCAAGCGGCGCTACGGATCCCGTGTCCTGGCGCAGCTGAAGGCGCGCTACGCGGCCGGCGGTTTCCTGCATTTCGGCCAGGGCAAGTGGTATCCGGGCGAGCAACTGCCGCGCTGGGCGCTCGCCGCGTACTGGCGCGCCGACGGCGAGCCCTGCTGGACGAATCCCGCCCTCTTCGCGGACGAGTCGGCGGCTCACGGCTGCGGCCCGGCCGAAGCGAAGCGCTTCATCGAGCGCCTCGCGAACGCGCTGTGCGTGGATGCGCGCTGCATCACGCCCGCCCACGAGGACGTCTGGTACTACCTGTGGCGCGAGCGCAGGCTGCCCGTCAACGTGGACCCGTTCGATTCGCGCCTGGACGACGAGATGGAGCGCGAGCGCCTGCGGCGCGTGTTTGCGCAGGGACTCGATCGTGTCGTCGGCTATGCATTGCCCTTATTGGCAAATGAGTTGTCCAATGAGTCGTCGAATGAGGTGCGCAACGAAGCCGGCAACGGGGCGCGCTGGCGCACCGGCCCGTGGTTTCTGCGCGACGAGCGGCTGTACCTCCTGCCGGGCGATTCTCCGATGGGCTATCGCCTGCCGCTCGACTCGCTGCCATGGGTCGCGCCGGCCGACTATCCGCGGCTGCACGAGCGCGATCCGTTCGCTCCCCGGCCGCGGCTCCCCGAGCACGATCGAATTCGCCACCAGATATCGCAACCGCCGCGTCCTGCACATCCGGATGAACCGGCGCCTGGCGCGCAGGCAGCCGCGGCCGATAGCGCAACCCGTCCAATGGATAGTACGCGGCGGCCGGGGCGCTTCGAATCTGCGCACTCGATCGCACGCACTGCACTGTGCGTAGAGCCGCGCGGCGGGGTGCTGTACGTGTTTCTCCCGCCGCTCGCGGCGCTGGAGGACTATCTCGCGCTTCTCGCCGCCGTGGAGCAGACCGCCGCCGCGCTCGATTCTCCGGTGGTGCTGGAAGGCTACCCGCCCCCCGCCGACCCGCGCTTGAGGAACATCACGGTTACGCCCGATCCCGGCGTGCTCGAAGTGAACGTCTGCCCGGCCGAAAGCTGGGACGAGCTGGTCGATGCGAGCACCTTTCTCTACGACGTCGCCCGCGAAAACCGCCTGTCCTCGGAAAAGTTCATGCTCGACGGCCGCCACACCGGCACCGGCGGCGGTAACCACTTCGTGCTGGGCGGCGCCACGGCGGCCGACAGCCCGTTTCTGCGGCGGCCCGATCTCCTCGCCAGCCTGCTCGCGTACTGGCACAACCATCCCGCCCTCTCGTACCTGTTCTCGGGCCTGTTCATCGGCCCCACGAGCCAGCACCCGCGCGCTGACGAAGCGCGCAACGATCAGCTCTACGAGCTGGAAATCGCGTTCCGGCAGCTGCCGGCGCGCGGCGGCGAGAGCGTGCCGTGGCTCACCGATCGCCTCTTCCGCAACCTCCTCGTCGACGTCACGGGCAACACGCACCGCACCGAGTTCTGCATCGACAAGCTGTACTCGCCGGACACGGCCGGCGGGCGCCGCGGGCTCCTCGAGCTGCGGGCCTTCGAGATGCCGCCGCACGCCCGCATGAGCCTCGCGCAGCAGCTGCTGCTGCGCGCGCTCATCGTCCGCTTCTGGCGGCAGCCGTATGCCGTCGCATTGAAGCGCTGGGGCACGGAGCTGCACGACCGCTTCCTGCTGCCGTGGTTCGTCTGGCAGGATTTCGAGGACGTGCTCGCCGAAACGGCGGAGGCGGGATATCCGCTCGAGCCCGCATGGTTCGCGCCGCATTTCGAGTTCCGCTTCCCGGCGATGGGCGAAATCACGGTGCGCGGCATGCACGTCGCGCTGCGCGGCGCGCTGGAGCCGTGGCACGTGCTGGGCGAGGAAGGCACGTCCGGCGGCACCGCCCGCTACGTCGATTCATCCGTCGAGCGCCTGCAAGTGCTCGCGACCGGTCTCGTCGGCGAGCGCTACGTGCTGACCTGCAACACCCGCACCCTGCCGCTGCAGCCGACGGGACGCGTGGGCGAGTACGTCGCCGGCGTGCGCTACCGCGCGTGGCAGCCGCCGTCGGCCCTGCACCCGACGATCGGCGTGCACGCGCCCCTCACGTTCGATGTCATCGACACCTGGACGGAGCGCTCGCTCGGTGGCTGCCAGTACCACGTGATGCACCCGGGCGGCCGCAGCTACGACCGGTTCCCCGTCAACGCCTACGAAGCGGAGAGCAGGCGGCTTGCGCGGTTTTTCAGGATGGGGCACACGCCCGGGCGCCTGCGCCCGCCGCCGCCGCAGCGGAGCCTGGAGTTTCCGTTCACGCTCGACCTGCGCCGGTAGTTCGCTATTATTGCCGGCGTGGAACGATCGCTGTCCCCGGCACCGGATCAAGCCAGTACCCAGCGCACGTCATTGCTGCGCGACTACCTGCCGTCGGCGGGCCATTACGACGAGATCGCCGCGGTTGAAGACGGCAGGCGGCAATTGCGGCCGCACTGGCGGACTTTCGTCGGGATGCTGGCCGCGCTGGGGCTCGACCATCTCGATGCGCTTGCCGGCGAGCTCTCCCGCCGCGTCCGGGAAAACGGCGTCACCTACAACGTGTACGACGAGGCGGAAGGGGCCGAGCGCCCGTGGAATCTCGACCTCTTGCCGCTTGTCCTGCCGCAGTCCGAATGGACCGGCCTCGCCGCGGACATCGAGCAGCGGGCGCGCCTCGCCAACGCCATGGTGGGCGATCTCTACGGCGCGCGGCGGCTCGTGCGCGAGGGGCTCCTGCCGCCCGCGCTGGTGTACGGGCATCCCGGCTACCTGCGCGCGTGCCACGGCATCAACCCGCCCGGCGGCGTGCACCTACACGTCGTCGCCTTCGACCTGGCGCGCGACCCGGCCGGGCGCTGGTGCGTCGTGTCGCAGCGCACGCAGGCGCCCTCAGGCACCGGTTACGCGCTCGAAAACCGCTTGCTGTGCAGCCAGCTCTTTCCCGACGCGTTTCGTTCCCACCACGTGCGGCGGCTTTCGGGATTCTTTGGCACCCTGCAGAACACGCTCCTCGGTCTCGCGCCGGCCGGGCAGGAACGGCCCTATATCGCGCTCCTCACGCCGGGACCGCACAACGAGACCTACTTCGAGCACGCGTACCTCGCCCGCTACCTCGGGCACGCACTGGTGCAGGGCGCGGACTTGACGGTGAGAGAGGACCGGCTCTACCTCAAGACCGTGGAAGGGCTGCAGCGCGTGCACGTGCTGATGCGCCGCCTCGATGACGAGTTCTGCGATCCGCTCGAGTTGAGAAGCGACTCCCAGATCGGCGTCCCCGGTCTCATGCAGGCGGTGCGCGCCGGTACCGTGGTGATGGCGAACGCGCTGGGCAGCGCGCCGCTGGAATCACCCGCGATCACGGCGTTCCTGCCGGCGATCTGCCGCGCGCTCTTCGGCGAGGAGCTGAGACTGCCGTCGGTCGAATCGTGGTGGCTGGGCGAAGAGGCCGCCGCGGCCATCGCGCTGCCGAAACTGAAGGACCTGATCGTCAAGCCGGCCAATCCGCGCCTGCGCTTCGAGCCGGTTTTCGGCAGCCGCCTCGACGCTGCGGGAATCGGAGAGTGGCAGGAGCGCCTGCGGGCGCAACCGCAGGACTACGTGCTGCAGGGCCTCGTTCCCCTGTCGTACGTGACCGGGTGGGACGACGGCCGCGTCGTTCCCTGCGAGCTGATGCTGAGAGCGTTCGCGGTGTCGGACGGACGCGGCGGCTACGCGGTCATGCCGGGCGGTCTGACGCGCGTCGCCCCGCCGGGACGCGAAGCCGTTTCGATACAGCGCGGCGGCGGCGCCAAGGACACGTGGATCGTCGGTCCGGAGACCGCGCCGCCGGCGTCGCTCCTGCCGGGGCGGGTCACGCCCGCCGGGCTGCAGCGCGCGAGCGGCAACCTGCCGAGCCGCGTGGGAGAGAGCCTCTACTGGCTCGGCCGCTACGGCGAACGCTCGGAGAACGCCGCGCGGCTCTCGCGCACGGTGATCACGCGGCTCGCGGAAGCCGAGCCCATGCCCACCGATTTGAGCGCGATGCTCGCCCGGATCTGCGTCCGGAACGGGCTGCTGCCCGCGAGCGGCGCGACGGAGCCGGTGTCCGAGGAGGTGCTGTGGCGCAGTCTCCGGACGAGCCTCACCGACGCGCACGGCGCGCAGGGCCTCGCGTACGCGGTCGCGCGCACGCACCAGTGCGCGGCGGGGTTGCGCGAGCGGCTCGGTGAGGACCATTGGCGCTTCCTGCAGCGGCTCCACCAGTCGGTGGAGCGCCTGCGCGGCCAGGTGATGGACGTAGGGCGCGCGCTCGACCTGCTCGATACATGCATTCTGCACCTCGCGGCCGTCGCCGGCCTGCACTCGGGCTACATGGTCCGGGACCAGGGGTCGCTGTTGATGACCGCGGGCGCGCGGGTGGAAGGCGTAGCGTTCCTCGCCGATGCGCTGGCCGAGGGAATCGCGGGCGGCGCGGCCGGGTCCGGCGCATTGCTCGAAACGATGCTGGAGCTGGGCGCGAGCACGCTCACCTACCGCGCGCGCTACCTGCGCCCGCCCGAGCTGCTGCCGGTGCTCGATCTGCTCGTGCTCGACGAGCGCAACCCGCTGTCCGTAAGCGCGCAGTTGATCGAGCTGCGGCACGCGCTGGGAATGCTGCCGGATCACGCGGCGCCGGAGGCGTTGCTGGAAGAGCTGCTCGTTCCTTCCGAGCACGAGCAGGTGTGGCTGGATCTTCTCGCCGGGGAATCCGAGGCGGTGCAGATGATCGCCATGCTGCGCGGACTCGTGGAGCAGATGGCCGAGCTGTCCGACGCCGTGACGGCGGCCTGGTTCGCCCAGACGCAGGACCTGGACATGTCGATGGTGACGGAATGACGGCGCTGACACGCCTGCGCGTGGAGCACGTGTCGTGCTACGAGTATCCGACCCCGCTCGTCAAGTCGCGTCACGTCGCGTGCCTCTGTCCGCGCGAGACGCCGCGACAGCGCCTGCTTGCCCATCGGCTGGCCATCACCCCGGAGCCCACCTGGCGCAGCACGCGCACGGATTACTTCGGCAACGTCTCCGATTTCATCGCCATCATCGCGCCCCAGGAGCGCTTCGAGGTGAACGCAACGAGCGAGGTCGAGGTCGCCCCCCGGCCGCCGCTTCCCGACGCCGAGGCGACGGCGCCGTGGGAAGCACTGCGGAACGCCCTCGCCTACCGGTCCGGCGCGCGCTACGGGGAGGAGGCGGAATTCGTGTTTGCTTCTCCGCACGCGCCGCTATCACCCGAGGTGGCCGCCTACGGCAAGCGCGCGCTCCGCGCCGGGCGGCCCCTCCTCGCAGGCGTGACCGACCTCATGCACGCGATCCGCGAGGATTTCCGCTATGTACAGGACTCCACCGACCTCACCACGCCGGTCACGCGGCTCCTCGTAGAGCGCAAGGGCGTGTGCCAGGATTTCGCCCACCTGATGATCGCGTGCCTGCGCTCGCTCGGCCTGCCGGCGCGCTACGTCAGCGGCTATCTCCTTACCGAGCCGCCGCCCGGGCAGCCGCGCCTCATGGGCGCCGACGCTTCGCACGCCTGGGTGCAGGCGTACGTGCCGGAAGCGGGCTGGATCGATTTCGATCCGACCAACGGCGTCCTGCCGGACGGCCAGCACGTGACGCTGGCCTGGGGCCGCGACTACGGCGACGTGTCCCCGCTGCGCGGCGTTATCGTCGGCGGCACCGGGCATGCGCTAAGGGTGGCGGTGACGGTGACGCCGATTCAGTGACTCGTGACCGGTGACCTGTGACCTGTGACTGGTCGAGGGTCGAGCTCAAAGCCATGTGAGGTCCGCGCCATGAGCGTGGGCGTGGGCGAGGAGCTCATCGCTTCG
>Ga0111538_10004156_pt1 | contig 20170 bp, 16 predicted proteins | sample SoiMethybrSBSTD1_FD_79669 | JGI IMG/M metagenome (GOLD analysis project Ga0111538, IMG submission 79669) | Bulk soil microbial communities from a Populus tree surrounding site in Tennessee, USA - Soil MetaG P. TD hybrid SBSTD1 (version 2)... | ecosystem: Environmental > Terrestrial > Soil >... | reverse complement strand
CGTAGTCGGCCGGGTAGAACGCGCTGCTCGAGGTGCGGGACTGAAAGGGATTGAGCGCCGGAAAGTAGACCACTGCCTGGTACGGTGGCTTCCCGCCGCGCGGCAGGAACACGTAGACCGCAAATCGCTCGTTGTCATATCCGGCATCCAGCGTGACGCGCTCGCGGATCGTACCGCTCGGCGTGTCGTCCCGTGCCTCGACGGGGGCGGTGGCGGCCGACGGGATGTAGGCGAACTGTTTCGCAAAGAGCGCGTAGATTTCGTTGGATACGGGACGAGCGTCGCGGTAGTCGGGTGACGTGACGTCGATCGGGGCGAGCAACGGCTCGGGAACCGGAGCGCTGCTCTCCGTTCGCATACAGCGGAATCCGTTTTCCGCTGAGCGGTCGCCAGGCGGCAGCGAAGAGGGCACGCTGAACATGTAGTCGGGATCGTGCCAGCTGCCTCCGAGAATCCATCGCCGGTCGGCCGTTGAGACGTTCCACGCCCACTCCCGGAGATTGCCGGCGATGTCGTAGGTTCCGTACGGTCCCATGCCGGCATAGCTCGCCACCGGAGCCGGGCCCTTGCCACTGAAGTTGCTCAGGGGAACGATCGCGGGGCCAAGCGGCTCGACAATCTCACGTGGTGCCAGCGCGGCCCGAGCCCAATGAAAGACGGTGGGCAGGCGTTTGTCTCGAAATGCGCAGTACGCACTGGCTTCGTACCAGCTCACGCCGCCCACGGGTTCCTCGGCCCGGCCAACTGGGAATTCTCCAAGTTCCCAGGTCGCTGGCCCAGGTCGTCCGGTGGTGTCGCGAAAACTGCCCGGCTGTCCTGCCGCCGTTGGCCAAAAGTCGGCGCGAGTGTATCCGCCGGCGTCGACAAACTCCTTGAACGCGCGATTGGTCACCTCGGTTCGATCGATCAGGAACGGAGCCACGGCCGTCGTCGTTTCGGAATTGAATCCGCTCAAGCTCACGGCGAGTTCGTCACCCGGTACGGCGACCATGCCGCCGAGCGTGCCGGCTGCGTGAAGGTCGATCGTCCGCGGGCGAAACGGCGAGGTGAGCGATTGGGCCAGATAGACAGGTTCATAACCCTCCTTCTCGATCAGGAAGCGGAATGATCCACGCGGGAGGCGGATGTCCTTCAGTGGCGTGGCGCCGAGCAACCGCCATGTCACGCCGGACGTGCTGGCGTCCGCATATGGGCGGTACGACACGCGCGCGGCCGGCGGGTTCGTGCTGATGGAGGCAACGATGGAGATGGCCGGCCAGAGGGCGGTGAGCGCCTGGTCGGCGCCCAGATGCCGCTCCGCCTCGGTCGCCAGCGCAAACGCGTCACTGTACTGGTCCTGTTGAATCAGCCGCTCGATCTGTGGGAGCGCCTGTTCGCGGGCCCATCGAACCCGGCTGCCCCGGACGATCGCCCTGGTCGTGAGCCCACCGATCACCAGCAGAGCGACAGCGGCCGCCGCCGTGAGCCACTTGCGTCGCGTGCCCCACGGGCGAACGACGGGAACGGTCAGCGCATGGGCGCGGGCCCGCGCGAGTTCGTCGGCAAATTCGCGCGCGGATCGATATCGCTCGTCGGGATCCTTCTGGAGGGCCCGGGTCACCAGGCGCGTGACAGGCTTCGGAACGTCTCGGCGGACCTTGTCGATCGACGGGGCCGGGTCGGTGAGGATGCTCTTGAACAGCGCCACCTCGTTGGGTGCCTGAAACGTGCGCGCGCCGGTCAGCATCTCGTGAAGGACGAGACCGATGGCCCAGACGTCGGTCGCCTTGCTGACCTTCCCTTCTTTGAGCAATTGCTCGGGTGCCATGTACGGAAGGGTCCCAACGGTGATGCCCGATCGCGTGGCATCGTTCGGCTCCTCGACCTTGGCCAAGCCGAAATCCAGCACCTTGACCAGGTTCGAGCCGGTGAGCATCACGTTCGTCGGCTTGATATCGCGGTGCACGATGCCGCGTTCGTGCGCACTGGCTAGTGCCTCAGCGATCTGTCCGGCGATGTCGAGCGCGTCCAGCAGGGGCAGGGGACCGCTCCGAATCCGGGTCGCGAGCGTCTCTCCCGATACGAACTCCATGACCAGGAATTCGAATCCCTCCTGGTGGCCGACGTCGTGGAGCGTGCAGATGTTGGGATGATTCAGCTGAGATATCGTGCGCGCCTCGAGTTCGAAGCGGTCACGCAGCAAAGGGTCGGCGGCCAGTGGTCCGGAGATGACCTTGATGCCCACCGTTCGGTTCAGGCGGGTGTCTCTGGCTTCGTACACCTCTCCCATGCCGCCGGCGCCGATCAGCGCGACGATCTCGTACGGTCCGAGTTTGACGCCTGGCGCAAGTGTCACGGCGTTACGCTTGCTCCTGCAACAACGCCGCGATCAACTCTTCGATACGGGCCCACATCCCCCGGTGAGTCCAGGTCGCCAGGTCGACGCGTCGACAGCGCGCGATGTCCTGTTGAAAGATCTTCTCCAGGTCGCGGGCGAGGCCGCGATCGTACACGCACACATTGGTTTCTTCGTTGAGCGCGAACGAGCGGTTGTCGAAGTTCGTCGTCCCAATCGTCGACCACACACCGTCCACGACCATCGTCTTATGGTGCAGCATCGTGTGGTTGTATTCGAGGATTTCGATCCCGGCCTTGAGCAGCGGGCCGAACAGCCGCACGCTGTTGTGCCGCGCCCACCAGTTGTCGTTGTAGATACCCGAGACCATGATCTGCACATCGACACCGCGGCGCTTCGCGTCGACCAGTGATTCAATCGCCGCGGCGTCAGGCAGGAAGTAAGGATTCGCGATCAGGATGGACTTCCGCGCGCAGATGATCGACAAGCAGTACATGATCCTGACCGTTGATGCACCATTTTCCGGCGAGCTCATGATGGTCTGGGCGGCGAGTCGGCCTGACGGCGACGAAGCCGGGTAATAGTCGAGTCCCGAGAGCAACTCACCAGTCGTTTGGAGCCAGTTCTGGGCAAATCCCGTTTGCAGCGGCGCGACTGCCGGACCTTCGAGCCTGACCTGCATGTCGCGCCAGTGCGCCGGGTCTTGGGCGTCTCCCTGCCAGTGGTCGGCAATGCCCGCGCCCCCCGTGTAGCCGATGCAACCGTCGATGATCACGGACTTGCGGTGGGTGCGGTGGTTGACGCGCCCGAGCCGGTACCAGCGAAGTGGGTTGTACCAGGCGAGCTGACACCCGCCGGCCTCCAGAATCTTCAGGATCTCGTCGCCCACCGTGGCCGAGCCCACAGCGTCGAGCAGAATCTTCACCGGAATGCCTGACGAGGCTTTCGCCGCAAGCGCCCGAGCGAACGTCATCCCGACCGACCCCGCCCAATAGATGTAGGCCTCGATGGTGATTGATGATTCGGCGCGCCGGATGTCCTCCAACATCGCGGGATAGAACTCGTCGCCATTGTTCAGGAGGTCGATCCGGTTGCCCGCGATGAAGGGCTCCCCGGTCGCTCCGGCCATGGTCGGCAGAAACTGAGGATCGTGCACACCGAATTCGTGATCCAGGCCGTAGCGGGGCGGCGTTTCGGCCGGCCCGGCGAGGTACGTCAGAACGCCAACCAGACCGGTGCCGATGGCCCAGCCCCACTTGTCGTACACCATCGCCGTGATGCACATGAGGGCCCAGGGCCACCACGACCACAACAGGCGTCGCGCGCGGGCCCAGAAAGACAGCATCCCCTTGGGACGGCGCTTTACAGGATCGGGCGCCAGGCGTGTCCGCCAACGACGCGGCACGTTTTTCTGCCGCCAGCGCCGCGGCTGATACGTCGGAAGCCGATGTCTGCTGCTGCTCACGTTGGAGGAATTATGGTCCGGGCCGCCCCCTGAATCGCCAATGGGTTCGCGCCGATAGGACTCAAGAGGTTTCCAGGCTCAATGCGTCTGTTACCAGCAATATTCGTTCTTGCCGCTCTGTCCTTCCTCCGCGTGCCCGCGGTTTATGGCCAAACAGCTGTCGGCAGCGTCAAAGGCACAGCTGTCGACGCATCGGGAGGCGTCCTTCCGGGCGTCACAGTGATTGCCATGGCCAGCGGTCGCCCGATGGCGACGACTGTTACGGACGAGGCGGGCGCCTACTTATTTGCGGCGTTGCCCGTTGGACGGGTCGAGGTCACATTTCAGCTCGAAGGTTTCGCCACGGCTGTCGAACCGCTTGCGGTCCTGCAAGGCACCGAGTCGACCCTCGTCGGACGTTTGGAGCTGGCGCACCAGTCGGAAACCGTGGTGGTACTGGGCGTTCCGATCCCGCCGCCTCCCCCTCCTCGACCCGTAGCGAAGGCCGTTCCAAGCCACGACCCCGACTCGATCTGCGGACCGTCAAAGGCGAATGGCCTGCCGGAATCGTTCGGCACGATCCGCTCCCGTCGTCACGAGGGACAACACGGTCTCTACGCGGCCGGTGATGAGCTGATCATCGAGGGCGGTACGCTCAACGGCCTCGAGGCCGGCCGGAATCTCGTCGTTCGCCGGCGCTATCGCGTGAACGGGCGCGGGTCCCCTGAGTTGGGCGAGCACACATCGGGTCTGTTGCAGATTGTCGAAGCTGATGAGCGCGTCTCGACGGCGGTCGTCGTGTACGCGTGCGACGAGATGATGAAAGGCGACTTCCTGGCGGCGTTCAAGCCGGAGCCGTTGCGGGCGCCGGAGCCCACCGGGGCGCCGGTGTTCGACCAAGCCGCACGGATCCTGTTCGCGGACGCCGGGCAGATGATGGGAGTCGCGCGCCGCCTGATGGTGATTGACCGCGGGAGCGACGAGAGTATCCGGGTCGGGCAGCGCCTGACGCTCTTTCGCCGACAGCTTCGCGACGAAACACCCGTGGTGGTGGGGAACGCCGTCGTGGTTGCGGTCCGCGGCGATTCGGCGACGATCCGGGTGGAGAGCGCCAGCGACGCGATCGTCTTCGGCGACTGGGCCGCTCCGCAGCGAGCTCGACCATCCTCGGCCGATCCGCCCGCCGCCGACTCTCCGCTTCCCTGAATCCCGCGCTCCGCGCTCCCTCGCATTTTTCGATTACCCTGTTGGGCAGTGCCCGATTCACAGATTCGCCTGCGATGGCCGATCGCGCTGCTTGGGGGCGCGTGCCTGCTCGCAGGGGGCGCCGGTGCGACGTACTTCCTGATGCACCGGACTTCGTCGCCCGACACGCCGAGCACCTCACAGCTGGACCTGGTCGCGGTGTCGTCCCAGCCGATGCCGATGCCGCAACCGGGTGAGCCGCTGCCCGACGTCGCTCTGACGCTGACGCCCGATGGCATCACCGGGGCAGGCATCACTATCGGGACGGTCTCGACTGGGGCCGTCTCATCGCGGGTCATCGTGTCCGGCACGGTCGAGCCGAACACTTCTCAGCAGGTTGCGGTCACGTCCCCGGCCGCCGGGCGCGTGACGAGTGTGTCGGCGGAGCCCGGAGCTCAGGTGGAACGAGGACAGGCGCTGGCCCAGGTGTCCAGCCCCGAGCTGGCAGAAGCCCAGACCAAGTTTCTCTTGGCGCAAGCGTCGGCGATCCCGATTCAACAGCAGCTGGAGCGAACCGAAAGACTGATGGGGATCGGTGCGGTGAGCCGCCAGGATCTGGAGCGGGCCCGGGCCGCCCACGCGGCCGCCTTGACCGACCTGGACGCGGCGCGGGCGCGGCTCACCCTGCTTGGCATGTCGCCAGACGCCTTGACCGCCCTGATCGCAAAAAGAGAAGTGGCCACCGCGGCGACAGTCGCCTCGCCGACACAGGGGACGATTGTGCAGCGCGACGCGACCGTGGGGCAGAACGTCGACGGATCGACCCGCCTCTTCACCATCGCCGATCTCTCGTCGGTGTGGATTGCCGGCGATCTTCCCGAGAAGGATCTGTCGCGCGTGCGGCTCGGCAGCCCTTCCACGATTGCCGTCACGGATCTGCCCGGCGTGACGCTCAACGGGATCGTCGGCTACATCGATCCGCAGGTGAATGCCCTGACGCACACGACGCGCGTCCGCGTCGATGCCCAGAATCCACGGGGCGAGCTGCGTCTTGGCATGCAGGCTGAGTTGCAGATCGGCGAGGCGGGATCCGCCGAGGCGACGCTCGTGCCGAAGGAAGCGATCCAAAACGTCGGCGATCGGCAGGTGCTCTATCTTGCGAATGTCGGCGAAGCCGGCCGGTTCGTCGAGCACGAAGTCCGGCTCGGCGATCCGGTTGGCGATCAGGTCGTGGTAATTTCCGGCGTCAAGCCAGGCGATTCGATCGTGGTGAAAGGCAGTCCGTTCCTCCGAGCGGAGCGAGACCGACTCGGTCTTCGCGCGGCGCCGCGGTAACCCGATTCGAAATGTCCTGCCTGAGGTTCAGAGAGCTCTGATCAAATCCCTGCGGGAAGCACACCGGGCAGCCAGGGCAGAAATGCGCCGCTCGACAGAGTGAGACAGAGGAGACTCTCACCGGGATTCGCCGGGCTCGCGCCGCGGCCGTGAGCTCTGCCAACCTCGGTCCGAGCGCCGCCACTTCAGCGGAACGCAGCCGGAATGCGCGTCGATCGACTGCCACCAACTCCGTGCCCTTGAACGAGGCGCGCATCAATCCTCTGGGTGCGTGGCCCCTCTGCGACAGCAGATAGTGACCGAGTTCGTGCGCCAGCACGCGCCCGATCGCACGTCCGGCCAGATCCTCGCGGAGCGCTGGCGGCATGTCGCTTAGCGGACGGCCGTTCCAACCGGCGGCCAGAGTCACCGCCTCGACCACCTCGGGCCTGATGGTGACGACCCCGTCGGGAATCCCATTGACGAACAAGACGGAGCCGAGTGGACGCGCGGGAGCTCCCGCTGTCTGCTTCTCCGGCGGTGACACCGGCAAGCGGACGATGATGCGGACGTCTTGCGGCTGCTGATCGGTTGTCAGCCACCCGACGCCGATGCCGTACGGACGCCAGATCGCCGCCGCCTCAGTACTGATGGCCCGGAGCTGCCGTCCGGAAAGCGTCGCGGAATTCACGAGCACGATGCCGATTTCGGCCGTGGTGCGCTCACCGGCGCCGAGCGATATCGATGTGAGAGCGGCCAGGAGCGCGGTGGACGCCAGAACGTCGCGAATGGGCATACCCGCGACAGTACGAGCGGTTCGTCAATGACAAAAGGTCTTTGTTTTCATCACAACCATGAAAACTGTTAATGTGAGGTATGGACCTCGAGATTCGCCACCTGGTGCTGGTTCGGGCGGTCGCGGCGGCGGGCACCTTGACGCGCGCCGGCCTCGCCCTCCATCTGACGCAATCGGCACTCAGTCATCAACTGCAGGACATCGAAGCGCGGCTCGGCACCGCGCTCTTCCTCCGCGTCGGGAAGCGGATGGTCCTGACGCCAGCCGGCGAACACATCCTCGCCTCAGCCGAAGGAGTGCTGACGACGATGGAACGGACCGAGGAAGCGGTCCGGCATCTGGCGGGCGCGCGCAGCGGCGTCCTGCGCCTCACGACGGAGTGCTACACGTGCTATCACTGGCTGCCACCACTGCTCAAGCGGTATCGGGGCACGCATCCGGGCGTCGACGTTCGCATCGATGCGACCGCGACCAACGATCCGTTGGCGTATCTTCTGGACGGGCGGCTCGACGTGGCGATCGTGAGCGGCCAGGTGCACGATCGGCGGATCATCGTGCAGCCCTTGTTCAACGACGAGCTCGTGGCGATCATGGAGCCGAGACACCCGCTGGCCGGCAAGCCGTACCTGCGTCTCGAGGATTTCGCGGATCAGACGCTTCTGATCTACCCGCCGAAGGAAGAAAGCACCTTTTATCAGCGCATGCTCCTGCCCGCTGGGGTTGCGCCGGCGTCCCTGCAGCAGATCATGCTGACCGAGGCGATTATCGAGCTGGCGAAGGCGGGTCTCGGAATCGCGGTGCTCGCCGCGTGGGCCGTGGCGCCTCATGTCAAGGCGGGGACGCTGCGCGCCTTGTCAGTAACCCGCCAGGGCTTCCGGCGAACCTGGAGCGTCGCCACGCTCAAGGACACGGCCCAGTTGCCGCACGTTCGCGAGTTTATCCATCTGCTCGCCGCGTCTCCGCCGTTTGGGACGCAAGTATCAGCGCCGCACATCGCGCGTCCGACGCGTGCGTCGAAGCGAAGGGTGACAGCGAAGACGTCGCGCTTGCAGAGCCTCTAACGGGACCATCGCGCGCCACCAGCGCGGCCGCTGGACTCCGCTGTGTTGATGCTGGCAACAACCCTGCTACAATTCTCGTGCATTCAACGCGATGCGACAGAAACGGGCCGCTATAAAGACGGACATCAAGGCCAAGCTGCCGAAGCGGTCGAGTCCTGCCCGAGGACGCCCGATCGTGCACCACGAGGCCTGGACCAAGGTGTCGGTCGTGTTATTTGAGCGACAGATTCTCCACCTCGATCGGCTGTCCACCGACGTGCGGCGCACCGGCGGCAAGACCATGAATCGAACCGAAATCATTCGGGCATTGATCGACGGCCTGATTGGTAGCGGCATGGACATTACCCAGCACGGCTCCGAGGCTACGCTTCGAGCCCTTGTCGCTCGTCGCCTTGGTCGCGATGCTTAGCGCGACATTGAAGGTAGTGAATTCCATCCCTATTGTTGCCGACGCGCCGGAGCCGACGCCCCGGTCGAGATTCACCTTAGAATTCGATCGTGAGTGCCCGCCGCCGAACCGCACGTGCCCGCCGCACGGTCGCCAGCCGGACGCACCGAGGGTTCTCGCAGACCCGCGCGCTCCGCGTTTTGAAGGAAGTCGCGGAAGCGCTCAACAGCGCCCCCACTGAACAACGCGCCGCTACTGAAGCCTTGAGTCGGATGGCCGATCTCCTCGGGGTTGAGACCGGATGGGTCTGGTTGCGCGATCCGGCGTCCGGGCATTTCTACAATGCCGCCGTGCAGAACCTTCCGCCGTACCTGCGGGAGCCGGTGCGGATGACCGGGCGGTCGTGCTGGTGCCTCGAGCTCTTTCGCAGCGGCGAGCTGACGGCGCGCAACATCGACGTGGTCGAGTGCAGCCGGCTCGCTCCCGCCGCGGAATCACGCGAATCGTCGCTGACCCAGGGTTTGCGGTGCCACGCGAGCGTGCCGCTCTACGCGGGAGGCCGGCCGCTCGGCGTGATGAACCTCGCGATGCGGGGATGGCGGCGGCTGATGCGTCAGGAGCTCGACCTGCTGACGACCATCGCGGATCAGCTCGCCGTGGCGATCGAGCGCGCGCGTCTCGGTGAACAATCGATCGAGCATGCACGAGCCGATGAGCGCTCGCGCATCGCTCGCGATGTCCACGACACGCTCGCGCAAGGATTCACGGCCGTCGGCCTGCACATCGAGGCCGGGTTGTCGCGCCTTCCTTCGCGCAACCGGGCGCGGCCGGCGCTCCGGCTCGCGCTCGACGCCGCCCGCCAGGGTCTGGAGGAAGCGAGGCAATCCATCACCAGCCTGCGGGGGTCGCCGCTCGAAAACCGATCGCTCGCCGAGGCGCTCGGTGCGCTGGCACGCCGGTTCACGACCGAGACGGGCGTCCGCGTGCGCGTGGATGTCACCGATGTGGGCTCTGTTGGCGTCGCCATTGAAACCGAGTTGTTCCGCATTGCCAGTGAAGCGTTGACGAATGTTCGCAAGCACGCCGGCGCAAGCGAGGTGACGCTTCGCCTCGAACAGACCCGCCACGGCCTTCGACTGACCGTCGCCGATGGCGGCCGCGGTTTTCGTGTGCGTGCCGCAAAGCGCCGTGGCTTTGGGCTGTCGGGCATGGACGATCGGGCCCGCACGGCGGGCGGGCGGGCCACCATCCGGAGCGCGCCAGGGCGAGGGACCACCGTGACGGTGACCATTCCGCTGAAGCGCCATGATTAGCGTGCTGATCGTCGAAGACCATCCCATCGTTCGCGAAGGTGTGATGGCGGTGCTCAAAGCCGAGCGCGATATTGATGTCGTGGGCGCGACCGACAGCATCAAGGACGGACTTCGGCTTGCCGGCAGGCTCCATCCCGACGTCGTTCTGCTGGATCTCAAGCTGCCCGACGCCGGCCCGGTCGACGCGGTCTCGAGCTTCGCCGCCGATGGGCGGAGCATCGTGGTCTTCACGGCGCACGATGCGGATGAAGAGGTGTTTCGCGCCATTCGCGGCGGCGCGCGCGGCTACTTGCTGAAAGGGACGCCGGCGGTGGAGATTGCCAAGGCGATTCGACAGGTGCACGCCGGCGAGTCGTATTTGAGTCCGCGGATCGCCGCGAAGCTCGTCAAGGGTGTGAGCCAGCCGCGCGGACGCTCGGGACGACTGAGCGCACGGGAGCTGGGCGTGCTGCGCTTGATCGCGGCTGGCCTCTCGAATCGTCAGATTGCCGCCACGCTGTCGATTTCGGAGCGGACCGTGAAGTTTCATGTCACGGCGCTCTTCAACAAGCTGGGCGCCGACAATCGGGCGCAGGCGGTTGCCCTCGCCGCCGAGCGCGGCCTGCTGTCCACAACATCGTAATCCACTCGTAGTGCAGACCCTGAGGTCTGCCGTTTCATGCAGGACTTAAGTCCTGCACTACGAGTACGACGGCTACGCACCCTGTCCAAACGGACAGGTCCCTGCCTGTCCCGTAGGCCGAAGGCGCGCTCCAGAACAATCGCTACGATGAGTCATAGAGAGGGGAGCAGATCCATGACACCAAGTGTGACTGCTGATAAATCGAGCGGGCTCGAAGGCGTGCGGGTGGCGATCACCGGCGGAACCTCGGGGCTCGGGTTGGCGATGGTCGGCGAGTTGATGCGTCGGGGCGCGCGCGTGGCATTTGTCGCCAGAACTCGTGAACGCGTCGATGGAGTGACGCGCTCACATCCAGGCGCCTTCGGGATCGTCGGCGACGTCGCCGCGAAGGGCGACATCTATCCGATCGCTCTGCAGGTGCTGGGCAACCTCGGGGGCCTCGACGTGCTGGTGAATAATGCCTCCGCCCTCGGGCCCGTGCCGCTGGCGCCACTGGCAGACACCGACTGTGAAGCGTTCGAGCTGGCGCTTGCCACCAACCTGCTTGGGCCTTTCCGACTGACCAAGGCGCTATTGGGCGCCCTGGCGGCTTCGGCCCGCGACGGCCGTGGCAGCCTCGTCCTGAACGTGTCGAGTGACGCGGCAATCAACCCGTATCCGGACTGGGGTGCGTACGGAGCGAGCAAGGCCGCGCTCGCTCATATGACCCGGATCTGGAATGAGGAACTCGCGGCGGAGGGCATTCACTTTCTTTCAATCGATCCGGGAGACATGGATACGCCGCTACACGCCGCGGCTGTGCCGGATGCGGACAAGGCCACCCTGAAGCGGCCGGCGACGGCCGCAGCGGAGCTGACCGAGACGATCGCGTCGGGTCTCCGGCGTGCCTCACTCACCGGATCACGAGCATGATTGCCGCACAGGAGCCCGTCCAACGGCCGCTCGACGCCAGGCTGCTTGTCGTGGACTCGCGAGGCCGGATCACGGAGACGCCGCGAACTCGATGGCTGGATCAAATGGATGCCGGCGACCTGGTCATTGCGAATGATGCCGCCACGATCCCGGCCAGCCTTCACGGTGTGCACCTGGCAACCGGCGCTGCGATCGAAGTTCGACTTGCCGGTTTCACGAGTCAGGCGAAGGGCGCGACCGTCGGCCCGATCGACGTTCGCCGGTTTGCGGCAGTCGTCTTCGGAGAGGGTGACTTCCGAACCCGAACTGAGGATCGACCTCTCCCGCCGCCTCTGAAGACTGGCGACCATCTCGCGTTCGGAGATCTCTCTGCGTCGATTGAGGCGCTTCTCGACCATCCCCGCTTCGTCTCGATCCGATTCGCCGGCTCGAGCGCCGGAATCTGGGAAGGGATCGCGAGACGCGGCCGGCCGATTCAGTATGCGCACGTCACGGCACCGCTGGCCCTATGGGACGTCTGGACGCCGATCGCTGCGCTGCCGGTCGCGTTCGAGCCGCCGTCTGCGGGGTTTGTGCTGGATTGGAAAATGATCAGGGCCATCCGTGAACGTGGGATCAAGTTCGCGACGATCACGCTCGCCGCCGGGATCTCATCCACTGGAGACGCTGAGCTCGACCGCCGACTACCTCTGGACGAGCCATATTGGATTCCGGAGGCGACCGCTTTGGCGGTACGCACTCGGGCGGCCGGTGCGCGCGTGGTGGCCATCGGCACCACAGTCGTACGCGCGCTCGAGCATTCCGCGGCCGTTCACGGGATGGTCCGTGCCGGCGACGGGCTCGCGGATCAGCGCGTGGGGCACGGAAGTCGACTGCGGGTCGTTGACGCCATCATTTCAGGAACCCACGAGCCGGACAGCAGCCATTACCAGCTCTTGCGCGCATTCGCGGACGATGAGACCCTCGTCCGAGTGAGTGCGGCACTCGAGTCCGGCGCATTTCGGACCCACGAATTCGGGGACTCGGTGCTGATCGAGAGCGCCAGACAGTCTGTCTGCGGTTCGTCGCACAGTCGTAAGCGGCGCGACGATCTCGTTGCGACCGCGGCCTGATCTGCTTTCCAGAACCTCTGCAGCAGGTTAGCGTTGTGTGCGCTCAGCACGGGAATCGCGGGGCGCCGTCTCGATGCCGAATCCGAATCGCAACGTCGCGATCCTCGCTGCCAGCCTGTTCGGCCTGGCGCTCGGCGAAGAGCTGTGGCAGGCCTACGTGCCGGCCTATCTGACTGCGCTTGGGGCGAGCGGCGTCGCCGTCGGGCTCTTCGGTTCGCTGAAAGATCTTCTGGATAGCGCGTATCAGTACCCTGGCGGCTGGCTCGCGGATCGTGTCGGCCGGCGAATCGCGCTCATGGCGTTCACCGCCACCGCGATCGCCGGTTATGCGGTGTACGCCATCGCGCCATCCTGGCCGGTGGTGTTCGCCGGTCTGTTTGGTGTCATGGCGTGGAAAGCTGGCGCCTTTCCCACGACGTTTGCCGTCATTGGCGATGCACTCCCCCCGGGCAAGCGCGGAGTGGCCTTCAGCGTCCAATCGATTCTCGTGCGCGTCCCGCGCGTGTTGGGCGCGCCCATTGGCGGCCTGTTGATCGCGGGTCTCGGCCTCGTGGCCGGCATCAAGATGGCGCTTCTGGTCACGCTCGCTCTGGCAGTCGTCGTTCTTGCTGGCCAGTACTTCGGCTTTCAAGAAGATCGCGCTGCGCGGCCGATGTCGCCAGGCGGCAATCTGCGCGCGGTCTTCTCGAGTATGCCGCCCCCGCTGGTTCGCCTGCTGGCAGCCGACTGTCTCGTTCGGATTGGAGAGGGCATTGCGACGTCGTTCATCGTCTTGTTCGTGCTGCAGACGCGCCACACCTCGCCGGAAACCTACGGTCTTCTATACGCGACCCAGCAGGCGGTGGCGATTGCCTCTTATCTGCCGGGCGGTAAATTTGCCGACTTGACCGGACGCCGCCCGATCGTCGCCTTGACGTTCGTGTTCTTCGCCGCGTTTCCGATGGCGGTCCGGCTTGCACCAGGCGGAGCGGCCCTCATCGGGGCGTTCGTGATCGGAGGCTTGAAGGAAATTGGAGAGCCAGCCAGGAAGGCGCTGATTGTCGATCTGGCGCCCGACGAACGACGGGCCCGCACGGTCGGCGTTTACTACACCATTCGCAACTTTCTGGTCGTGCCTGCGGGGCTCGTGGGCGGACTGCTGTGGCAACGCTCCCCCTACCTTCCACTGGAAGTGGCCTGCGTGGTCAGCTCCGTGGGGGTCGTTGTGTTTCTGGCCACCACGCGCGGATCGCGCCTGTAGAACCGCCGGGGCGCGACTACCGCTATACTGCGCCTCGCAACAGCGGATATGGGATTCGTTTCTCTCTTCTTCCCATGGGGCGTGATCCTGCAGGCGGTGGCGATGGTTCATTTCATCCGTCGCCGGCCGGATACCATCTGGATGTGGGTGATCATCTTTCTTGGGCCCCCAGGCGCGCTTTTTTACATCGTCATGGAGGTGCTCCCGGACCTCTCGCTGCTCAGGCAATCGTTTGAGGGCGTCAGGAGACGCAAGCGGATCAATCACTTGCAGGCGGTCGTACTCGACAACCCCGCAGCTGGGAACTACGAGGAGCTGGCCGATCTGTATCTCGATGAAGGGCAGTTCGCACGCGCCCGGGCGAGCTACGACAAGGCGATCTCGTCGCGGATGGATTATCCCGATCCGATCTACCGCCGTGGCATTGCCTCGATTCACCTCGGCGACTTCGCGGCCGCGGTACCAGATCTCGAGTACGTGACGGCGCGGGATCCGAAGTACGACTTTCATCGAGCGATTGCGCTGCTGGCCCACGCATACGCGAACACGGGGCAGCTCGACAGGGCCGAATCGCTGTTTGAGCGCGCGACCGAGATTTCCACGTTGTCGGAAACCTACTTGAACTACGCGGCCTTTCTCGCCTCGCAAAAGCGGCCTGCGGAAGCGCGTGAGTGGGCGGAACGCGTCCTGGCCAAGAAGCCGACGATGCCGCGCTATCTGCAGCGCCGGGAGCGGCCGTGGTTTCGTCAGGCGCGTGCGTTGCTGAAGCGGCTGCCAGCGGCAGGCTAAAGCCGACAGGAATCAGCGTCGGCGTGGTGGTCCAGCGCGCTCCGTCGTCTGGTTCGGACCCGCGTTGGCATCGAACTCGGCGGCCAGCGGCGCAAACGCCGGCGTCGGACCACGCCAGCGCAGATCGTCAACCGAGTCAAACAGTGGGATGTCGGTTCGCAGTGTGGCGAGGTCTCGAAAGAGAAACGCCCGCTCGCGCTCGCGCGCGAATGTGGCTGCCAGAGCGCCTGGGCTGGTGGCGGCCACGTGCCACGTCCGCCAATCCTCCGGAATAGATTCCAGATGGCCGTATTTTGCGAGCACGGCGGCGGTTGATTTCGCGCCCCAGCCAGGCAGGCCAGGATAACCGTCCGCGGCATCGCCGACGAGCGCCAGATAATCCGGGATCGAGGCGGGCGGCACTCCGAATTTCGCAATCACGCCGGCCTCGTCGCGAATCGTGCGAGTGCGCCGGTTCAGTTGCACGACACGTGTGCCGCGCACCGACTGAGCCAGATCCTTGTCCGGCGTGCAGATCACGACTCGCGCCACGCGCGCATCGCTTGCCGCTGTCGCGGCCGCAGCCGCCAGCGCGTCGTCGGCTTCGAACTCGATCATCGGCCAGACGGCGACGCCCAGGGCGGACAGCGCTTCTTCGAGCAGAGGGAACTGCGCGAGGAGATCGGGATCGATACCAGCGCCAGTCTTGTAGTCCGGCCAGAGCCGATTGCGGAAGGACTCGATGACATGGTCCGTCGCGACACCCAGGTGCGTCGTCCCGCTGTTGATCATGCCGAGCACGGATCCGATGACGCCACGGACGGCAGCAACTTCCCGCCCCGTCCGATCTCGGACCGAGGGGAGCGCGTAGTAGTGGCGGAAGAGTTCGTAGGTGCCGTCGACGAGATAAACCTCCAGGGTGGCTCCTCTTCAGTGACGCTCTGAGCGAATATAGATCACGGGAGACATGTCATGAGCGAACTGGCGGGTATCTTTGTCCGGAAGTCGTGCAGTCTGCTTGCAACTGAATACCTGCCGAAAATCGAGCGTTCGATCGAGCGCCTGAGCGAGGACCTGATCTGGCGTCGGGCGAACGACGCTTCGAACAGCGTTGGTAATCTCATGCTCCATCTGCGCGGCAATGTCACCCAGTGGATCATTGGCGGTGTCGGTCAGCGTCCGTACGACCGGCAGCGATCGGAAGAGTTCGCCGAGCGCAGACATCTGCCGGCAAGTGACCTGATGCAGAAACTTCGCATCGTGGTCAGCGAGGCGTCTCAAATCATTGGTGACCTCGACGCGACGGCCTTGTCGAGCCGGCGCCAGATCCAGGGATATGACGTCACGGTCCTCGAAGCTGTCTACCACGTGGTGGAGCACTTCAGCATGCACACCGGGCAGATCATCCTGCTGTCGAAAGCGTACACCGGCGAAGACTTCCAGCTTTGGCAGCCGCCGCAGTCGTGATAGGTGGAAGGGTCGGCTCAGCTCGCACAATCCTGGCCCGCTGCGTGCTTATCGAGCCCCAAAGGGGGAATCATGGTTCAGCCCACCTCGACGGCGCGCTGGAGTGCCTGGGAGCCGACAGCGCTCAGCGTGCTCCGCATCATCGCCGCGTTTCTCTTCCTCCAATACGGAACGACGAAGCTCTTTGCATTTCCCGCGGCGGTCATGCCTGATGGCGGGACAGCCGCACTCGCATCACAAGCCGGCATAGCAGGCGCGTTGGAAGTGATTGGTGGAGCCCTTCTTTTGGTGGGTTTGTTCACGCGCCCTGTGGCCTTTCTGTTGTCTGGCGAAATGGCGGCGGCCTATTTCATTGGCCATGCCGGGCAGGGGTTCTGGCCAGTTCTCAACGGCGGCGTGCCGGCGGTTCTGTTTGCCTTCATCTGGCTCTACGTCTCCGTAGCCGGGCCGGGCTCCTGGAGCATCGATGCCATTCGTGGAAAGCGAGGTTCTGGCGACATCCAGGAGCGCTTCGACCACGCAGCGTGAGTTCGAATAGTCCGGCTTGAGGCCGGACAATTCGTCGTACTCGTAGTGCAAGGCTTCAGCCTTGCCGTGACGGCAGGACTGAAGTCCTGCGCTACGAGTTATTGGTAAAAACAGTATCTGGGCGTCCTCCACTGAAGGGGCGTATAGTAGCGCCTCGTCCATCGCCAGCGTGGAGGGAGCTATGAAGAGTTTGTTTTGCTGCATCGTCGCGCTATCTCTGTCAGCGTGTTCCAGCGGAACGACCAGCCCGCCCTCGGAGCAAGCCGCGGCGCAGGAAATAGCAATCACCTCAAAATCGCCTGAGGCCATTGACCATTTCAAGAAAGGACGCACGCTGCTCGAGAACGTCCGCAACAGCGAGGCCGCCGACGAGTTCAAGCAGGCCCTCGCACTTGACCCAGACTTCGTCTCGGCACGAGCGTATCTTGGCGTCGCCACACCTGGTGCCGAGGGGTTGAAAGAACTCGAACAAGCCAATTCGAGTGCGTCTGCTTTGCCGGAGACAGAGCGGCTATTCGTTGAGGGCAGCCTCGCGAGCCGCCGCGGCGAGCTGGACAAGAGCACGAGTCTCTATACCGAGCTCACGCAAAAGGCCTCAGGGGATTGGCGGGCGTTCGCCACGCTCGGTCAGCAACTGGCTGTTCAGCAGAAGCACGCGGAAGCGATCCAGGCGCTCCGCAAAGCGACGACGCTCAATCCGAAAGCGGGAACAGCCATCAACTCACTGGGATACGAGAGCTTGCGCCAGGGCGACGTCAACGGCGCCATCGAGGCGTTCCAACAATACGTCGCGCTCGAGCCCAACGAACCCAACCCGCAAGACTCGTATGGCGAAGCCTTGCTCGGGGCCGGACGCTTCGACGAGGCTGCCGCGGCGTTCGAGAAGGCCGCGACACTTTCCCCGAAGTTCTGGAATGGCTGGGAAGGGAAGGCCTACACGAAGTACTTCGCGGGTGATTGGGCTGGCGGCGATGAGGCGCTGGGGAAGGCCCGCGCCAGCGCCTCGCGTCCGAGCGATCGAAACGCCATCGACGAAGTGGCCGGATTTGCCGCGTTGGCCAGGGGCAGCGCGGCGGACGCCTTGAAGCGGTTCGACGCGGCGGCGCAGGAGTCCGGCGTCACGCCATCAGAGGTGGCGCGAATGCACCTGGATCGGGCGTTCGTCTATACCGAGACAGCCCGCTATCCTGACGCCCTGTCACAACTGTCTGCCGCGCTTACCTTGGCCGACAGCGGCAAGCTGCCGCCGAGCGCGGCGACGAACATTCGTCACCTTGCGCTGGCTGGACGAACGACCGTTGAAGCGAAGACCGGACAGGTGGCCGCCGCACAGAAGAGCGTCGAGGCTCTCCAGAAGGAAGCTGCCAGCCGGTCCGACAATCCGCTCGTGCAGTCGTCGCTGCACATGGCGATGGGCATGCTGAGCGTGGCGCAGAAGGATCTCGCGGGCGCTGCCGCGCACTTCAAACAGTGCACGGCTCAGGATTCGTACTGCCATTGGCAGCACGTGCTTGTGGCCGACAAGGGCACGGATAAAGCTGCCGCGCAAGCAGTGCGTGACGAACTACTCCGTGTGAATCTGCGCGATCCCATCTTCTTGTATGTGCGCTCGAAGGCCGCGCCAAAGACGGCTCCTCGTCTCACGAACTGAGGAGGTAACAGAGAAGAGGTTAGAGGTTGGAGGTTAGGGGTTGGCGTGCAGCAACCTCTACCCGCTAACCTCTAGCCACTGACCTCCAACCTCCAACCTCCAACCTCCAACCTCTACCCTCTGACCTCCGACCTCTCATTTGGTCCACAATTGAGAGGCGCATGCCGACGCACACACATCCGGAACCAGCGTCCGAAGTCCTTGATCCGGTGTGCGGGATGATGATTGCTCCCGAGGATGCGGTTGGAACGGCTGACTTTCACGGTCAGACGTACTACTTCTGCAACCAACAGTGCCTGGAACAGTTCCGGGCCGATCCGGGCCGGTTCGTCGCGCCAGATGGCCAGCCGGTCGAGGCGCCGAGTGGCCCCGCCGACGCCGAATACACCTGTCCGATGGATCCGGAGGTGCGACAGCAAGGACCTGGCCCATGTCCGAAATGCGGAATGGCGCTCGAACCGATCCTTCCGGTCCCGCTGACGAAGACCGAGTGGACCTGCCCCATGCACCCCGAGATCGTTCGCCAGGTACCCGGGTCGTGCCCGATTTGCGGGATGGCGCTCGAGCCTCGGGTGGTCACGCTCGAAGAACAGAACCCTGAGCTGGTCGATATGACGCGCCGCTTCAGGGTGTCGCTGTTTCTGATTGCCCCGATTGTCGTGTTCATGATCGGCGACCTTTTGCCGGGACAGCCGCTCGCGCACGCACTCGGGCATCGGGCGATGGCGTGGATGCAACTCGTGGTGGCGACACCGATCGTGCTCTGGGCCGGATGGCCGTTCTTCCAACGAGGCTGGGCCTCGGTGGCGAATCGCCATCTGAACATGTTCACCTTGATCGCGCTTGGCGTCGCCGCCTCGTACGGCTTCAGCCTCGTCGCGACGCTTGCGCCTGGCGCGTTTCCGGAGTCGGTCAAGACCAATGGCCAGGTCGCGGTGTACTTTGAGGCAGCTGCGGTCATTGTGGTGCTCGTCTTGTTGGGGCAGGTGCTGGAGCTCCGGGCGCGCAGCCGTACCAGCGCCGCCATTCGCAACCTGCTGGGGCTGGCTCCCAAGACAGCCCGGCGGATCACGTCCTCGAACGTCGAGCAAGACGTGCCCTTGGACCAGGTCATCGTCGGCGATCGACTTCGCGTCCGGCCCGGTGAACACGTGCCCGTAGACGGAGTCGTCATCGAAGGCGGATCGGCAGTTGATGAGTCTCTCGTGACGGGCGAGCCCGTGCCGGTGGAGAAGGCTCAAGGGGCGGCCGTGACCGGTGGTACGGTCAACGGCACCGGAACCTTTGTCATGCGTGCCGAGCGCGTTGGGAGCGACACGCTCCTCGCGAGAATCGTGAAACTCGTCGGCGATGCCCAACGGTCCCGCGCACCGATTCAGCGACTTGCCGACCGGGTCTCGGGGTGGTTCGTCCCGTTGGTGGTGTTCGTTGCGGTTGTGACTTTCGGTCTGTGGGCGGCGCTCGGCCCCGAGCCCAGACTGGCCCACGCGCTGGTCAACGCCGTTGCGGTTCTGATCATCGCCTGTCCGTGCGCCCTCGGCCTTGCCACGCCGATGTCCATCATGGTTGGGACCGGCCGCGGTGCCGAACTCGGTGTGCTCCTCCGGAATGCCGAAGCGTTGGAATGGCTCGAAGGGGTGACGTTGCTCGTCGTGGACAAGACGGGGACATTGACGGAAGGCAAGCCCCAGCTGCTCCGGGTTGACCCGCACGCAGGCTACGCCGAGCCGGAACTGCTGCGCCTCGCTGCCAGCCTCGAGAGTGTCAGCGAGCACCCGCTCGCTGGCGCGATCGTGAGTGGCGCGCGGCAGCGTGGTGTGTCGTTGGCGAGCGTTCAGGATTTTCGATCGGTGACGGGCCAGGGCGTCAGCGGCATCATCGATGGACATCAAGTGGCGGTGGGGAACGCGAAGCATCTCCATGCGCTCGGCATCGATTCTGTTGCCGACGTGGCCCAGGCTGACGCACTCCGGCTCCAGGGACAGACGGTCATGTTCGTGGCGATCGATGGCCGACCCGCGGGCGTGTTGGGGG
>Ga0111538_10004153_pt1 | contig 20174 bp, 37 predicted proteins | sample SoiMethybrSBSTD1_FD_79669 | JGI IMG/M metagenome (GOLD analysis project Ga0111538, IMG submission 79669) | Bulk soil microbial communities from a Populus tree surrounding site in Tennessee, USA - Soil MetaG P. TD hybrid SBSTD1 (version 2)... | ecosystem: Environmental > Terrestrial > Soil >... | reverse complement strand
GTTGTAACCAATAGTACCAAGAGCGGTACAACAGGTATACTCTGGGCAACAGCATTATTCCCGGCTGACGTACCTGTGAGTAATGGGGACCAGTTGAAATGTTCCTACACCTTATCGTGTTAATAGAACTACTTCGATGATCTCCTTTTTAGTCAATAAGATGTATAAAAGTTTGATAATTAATCAACTTATTCATGGCACCATACTTGAGATTATATCTATCCATTAAATCTTTAATAGACCAACCCTGATTATAGAATAAATTGCGAGCTTCTCTAACATCGTCATCTGACATTTTACGATTACCAAAAGAGGGTTGAACTCCTTTATAAAAGGCATCAAGAATATTTTCTGACATTGTACCTAACCATAAATGCTCTGGATTAACACATGAAGAATTATCTTTATTTGGAAAGCAATCATGACAAACACATTTTGATTCAGGATCAATACCATAATGAAGATAATAAGCTATTCTTGTTGCAACATAATTAATACCATCAATCTTAAAAATAGGTGCGCGTCTATTACCTTTATTAGCTCCGGTGTGACTACTTTGCCAAATCCAACACTTGTCAATAGATTTACGCCAATACTTCTGTTGGAAACGGCGAATTACTTGATCAGTAATCAAATGAACAGGAAGCGATAGATATTCCATGATTAATCAATCAAAATGTGGGTACGGAGTATCACCTATCTAATTATAGCATACAAAATTAGAGTTGTCAAGAAGAATTTTCGGACGTAGTTAGAAAAGATTTGATTAACGCCCAGGAATCTGTTATGGGCGACTTATGGATTCCTTCCAATGGTCGCTGTTGTTATGTTGGACAAAGCGGCCTTCCTTGTAATGCTCAAGCAATATGGAGACTCTATGACAATGATGGACAGTACACAGAATTATGTGACGAGCATTTACATTTGATTAAGGAATCAGAAGATATTCAGGTATTAATTAATGGCTGAAATCTATGTAATTGCAATTGATGCATTGACATTTGATCAAGTAGCTACAGCTACCCCTAATCGGGTAGCTGTCAGCGTCGAACATGCTATTATATTTGAACAAAATGCCACATGTATTGTAACCAATGTTGATAATGGATTAAATTATACAAGAACTGTAGAACAAGAACTAACTTTCAGTCAACAGGCTCGACCGGGATTAATTAGAGTTTCGGCAGAAAATACTCTTTATCTAGATCAACGTGCTAATAGAATTATTTCTGTTAGCACTCAAAACTATTTATCATTTTCTCAAGCTCCGGGACGTGTTAAAGAAGGAATAGCCCATCAATTATTAGTATTTTCACAATATGCCAATCCGTATGCTATTCATGACCATTTGATTTTTAATCATTCTGCTATAGGATTTAGAGTTCGTGTTGGTAAAAACACGTTAACATTCACAAGTACAGCTAGTTATAATATAGTTAAGTTATGTCCGGTAGCACAAGCGTTATTATTTGATTCATTTGGTGTAGGATATATTGTTCATCCAAGAATTATATTAGATACAATTGAAAATCCACCAATAGAATATGCTGGTGTAAGATTAACTTATGGAACATTAGTTCTTGATTTACCGGCTCCTGAATTTGATGATACTAATAGCCTGGACCAAACACGACTTAATATGAGAAGTCGCGGTGGTGATCTCATAATCTTTAGAGATCCTATTTGGCCACAAGCTGAAACTTTATCTATGCGATGGGAAAAGCTCAAGGACACACAACTTCGTGATTTGTTAATCTTTTTGAAAGTGGCACTTGGTCAAGTTGTACTATTGAAAACACATGAAGGCCGATTATTCAATGTCATTATACAATCACCTGATGGAGATGGATCGCAAATAACACAAGCTCGTTATGGTGCGTCGTTAGATTTCCATGTAGTTGGTAATGAGTTATTTGTATAGATATGGCACGCAATATCAAGCCTGCATCCATTGCGATGCTGAATAAGAGGGTAGGCGGAGAGTGTATCACTCTCGTGGAAATTCTATGGACTCGTAATAGTGGTTGGTTTCGTTATGCTGATAGATTTATCAAAGGTGTTACTATTGGAAAACTGCTCGAAGTCAGTAATCTTGAAGCTATCATAGACGTTAATAAATCAGGATCATCTACATCATTACATGTAAAAATTAGTGATAAAGATGCAACAATCAAAAACATATTTAACTATAATGATATTCATAATAGACCTGTACGAGTCTATCAATGGTTCACTAATCTTCCACTTTCTGAAAAGATTTTAATCTTTGAAGGTGGAATTGCGAGTCCCATAGTTTGGGATGAAGGTACACGCTCACTTGAATTTGATGTGCTAACTATGTTAGCGGATCATGAAGTTGGATTCTCTCCAGAAGAAGGCAGATTTGACGGGCTGCCTAGTGAATTGATTGGTAAGCCTTGGCCTTTGATTTTCGGTACAGTAATCAATGCAACAACTGTTAAGATGGACGAATTGCCTAATGGTATCTTAGCAGAAGATATAGGGATTCCTGATCATAATATTAAAAGACAACTCACCTACATTAAAAATAGACAATCGAATGAAATGGCTAAAGCTGCTTGCTATAGCCGTGTTGGAGCTAGATTGAAATTTGAAGGCGGATTAGGTGGAGCTGGAAGAGAAGTATACGAATTAGGGCAGCAGTATCAAAGACAGGCTCGCGATATATACAACGGAATGGCACGCGAGATGCAAAGTGATATTCAACGATTAGGCAAAATTGATCAGGAACAAAAAGCACCAGATAAAAGTAGCTTTAGGGTCATTGGCGGTAGAAATTTTAAGCAAGGAGAAACTATTGAATTAGATATAAATGGAGCTAAGTATATCGGTACTTTTGAAGATGAAACTTTTAGCGTACAAAGCCGACAACCACCTAAGAGAGATATCGCACGTACACCGGGAACTGGTGCGCCAGCTCATATAGACCAAGGACAAGGATATAAAATCCTTGTAGAAGATACCGAAGAATTTCACGATCGTCAGTGGGCTAATTTTTATTTTAATGAGCCAATAGAATATGGGACAGGTGGCGAAGACCGAACGAGCGTTAGTGGTGATCCTTGTTCTCCGCCAAAATTCTACCCGCCAGCTCCTATACAAGATTCTATTTCCCCCTCTGGTAGTGAACCTCCTAGAGAGAGCGAACCATTCTTTGCTAAGGCTGGCACTTCAATTAGGATTGGTGGTGCTTATAGTGTTAGGTATATTGTCGGTGTTACAGATGGGATACAACTTATTTCGGTAAGTGCTAAGAAAAGTGTTGGAGGAGTAATCAAACTTGTCGAAATTCCACAGGATCTATATACCACAGGATATCAAACTTTCGGAAGTGTTACGGCTTACATAATCACACTTAAGCAACCCTTATCAACTATTTCTGATGAAGATTGGCAAGATGAATTATTTGCAACAGTAAGAAGTAATGTTGGCCCCAATGTGGTTGACATTCTACAATGGGCAATATTCAAATATACACCCTATGCCATTAACGCAGCATCCTTCGCGCAGGCGCGGGTGTATGTAGCTCCATTTCCTGCGAACTTCGCGATGTATGACCGTAAGAATATTCAAACCTTTTTGAAAGAAGTAGCTTATCAAGCAAGATTAGCAATCTGGATGAAGGAAGATGTTTTCTTTATTAAATATTTGCCAGCTACAGGAACTCTAGTAGACACACTGACTGAAGATGATGTTGAAGTTGCTAGTATGCAAATTACTACAACTCCGACCGAAGAAGTAATTACTAAATATGTTGCAACATGGAAAAATGATTATTCAAGAAGCGATAGTAACAAATTGATTCTTCGTTGGAATATAGGCAAATATGGCTTGCATGAAGAGACTTATGATTATTATATTTATAATCAAGAAGCTCTTGTTATGCATTCAGCTACATTTTGGATGTTGAGACGTGGCAATGTATGGAAGATTCTAAAATGCAAGGCTTTTATAACTAAGCTAAAAGCTGAAACACTTGACAATATGTTATTGAATTTCACTTATAACTGGATAGCTAATGTTGCTGTTGTTGGACAAGTTGAAAAGGTAACATTTAATTCAGCAGATTTAAGTCTTGATTTCGAGATATGGACTCCTGTTAGATTAGGAGAGATGTATCCGTATGGATTTGCATATCCTGCGGGATTAGGAAAAGAATCAATATTTCCTAATGAAAAAGAAGAGGTTGGACAGATACCTGGTGGTGATGGCCCCGGTGCCGGCGCTACTGGTGATTTGAGTTATGGTGCGCCTGCTAGTGGACAAGTTGAAACTTTTACTCGGCCCCGCGATCTAGGTGCCCTTAATCCGGGTGATTTGGATGCCAGTTTCCCAACATTGGAAACTACGGCCGGCATTTATAATGCTAGTGGACCAGCTCCAACTTATGATTATAAATTCAGGCAGTATCCCAGGAAGCAAGTACCTATTGATCAAGTGGCTAGTAAAAGTATCCCAATTCAAATTATTTCTTATAAGGGGCCTGCTGAAAAGGTATCAAATGCCCATGTGTATACTGCCAAAATTTATAACTTCGGCATAGACGGTAAGCCAGTTGAAGGTGAGGTTATTCAGCTCAATCAGCATCCCGAAGATAAGTTGCCTAAAGATACCTGGCAGATTTGTACTCGAACAGTATATTATGAGAAAGAAAAACCTCGTGTCGAATATTATATCCAGGCGCCCACATTCTTAAAGAAGAATGAAGAATGAAAGTTGAAGGTCGTATAACAGCAGATGGGAAATATGTGTTCCCACAACGAGGGCCACATCCTCCGCTTGTGGATGGGTATATAAGAGATCCTGGCGATCCTTATACTTTGATTCCTAATTTTATTGAAGATTGTACACAGCGAACATTTCGATTAAAAGTATTACCATGCCACGGCTGTATGCGCGAAGTGGCATGGTATTACTGCGAGCATCTTGAGGTAGAAGTAACGCCTGTCTTCTGTAACGAATCTTGTTGGGTTGAGCAGGAGATTAAGAAGCAACCTGTTGTCAACAGGAAATTATAATTTTCTCCGAAACAATCTTTCATTACCATCTACATCGCCTGATTCCTCACAGTTCCATTTGACTGTTTTACCAATGAATTCATGAGTTACCTTAAGCCAAGGTTCATGACAATCAATAGAAAGTAATGTTGAAACACAACCTGTTTCATCATTACTTTCTATTATTTCGTCATCATTAAGAAGACGATACTCTTTTCCTACAATCGTATGCTTACTGCTAATCTTCTTTCGTAACATTTTCTTCTTTCGTAACATCTATAAGATTACCATCCAGTTGTAAATTGGCATAGACTTCTTGTACAGTGTAATTCGCGGGCATAAGATCATTAATCAAATTGGTAATGATCAAATCTCCGCGAATTACCATATGATTACCTTGAATATCAATAGGTGGTTCCATGATTACCTGATCATAGGCATCAGGATCATTTTTTAATTCATGATACAAGGCAATTGCAAGTTCGTTAGAATACCAAATTCTTAGTGAGCTTGGTTCTTCTAGAACTATGATCCCCATTCTTTCTAGAGCATTACTTATCGTCTTTGCAGTTATCATAAAATACATCTTTCCTTAGTTCTTCGATATTCTTAATTTCAATCTCACCTGGCGATCCATCACCGAATATACCGGCTACTTCTTCATCCATAAATTGCTGGGCACTTTTCTTTGGAATATTAATCATTCGATCAAACTTCGTAAATTCATCAGCAAGATCAGTAGCCAGATCGCTCACTGACCAACGATGTGGATCATCATAATTTGCCGCAGATTTTACGCCAAGATTTCGCAACGCTAGTTCGATCATTTGCTTAGTAATCATGTTATGAACCCATCATCCTTTAATTTAGCTTTGCCCAGCTCACGAAGATAATCAGGAGTTACGCCTAAATGATGTGCCAGTTCAGGTAATTTCATACTTGGATTAGTCATAATAGCTTTAAGAACTTCTCCAAGCTTAACAAGTTCATCATTGAGAGCGATGGCTAATTCTTGTCTTGAAAGACCTTGTGCATTTTCAATTCCAATATTCTTTAATGCAATTTCGATAATGTGTCGCATCAAAATCTTCCTTTCATCATTCGTTTCCACACTTCCATAAGCATTAAGCATTCTTCAGCAATTGTAGCCTGACCAGAAGGCAAGTCAAGTTGTAACTGAGATGCCAGATACCTAAGATAAGTCTTAGGATATGGGCATGGTTCTGCGAAATAATCTGCCTTGTCATTACAGTAGAGTGCAGCAATACTTACATCACGAACACGATGATCGAAGTACTCCACATAAGTTTCAAAGCCGAGCCAGTCTTCTACAAATTCTCTATCATTCTCCCATTCAGACACTAGAAGGCTAATCTTTTTGCCTCTTGCCATATTGAGTCTTTCAAACCATGAATCAAATCTGGCTTGTGCTTCATCCCAAGCTATTCCTGTATTGCAACATTCCATAACTTGTTTGACATTTTTGATTTCCCCACTCTCAATACGTTCTTGCAAATTCCATTTACGCTTAGGAGCAACAGTTTGCAGAAATGGAATAATACCCCTCATAGGCTTAAATTCGTTATTAATCGGTACTACGGCTATTTCGATTAAATCATCGTAGCGAGGCTTAGGGCCAGTTTTATCTATTCTCAAAGCACATAGAAGATTATTATTCAAATGCTTGAGACTAAGGTCTTCTCCTCTATGAGCTAAGATAGGCGTATCGGATTTTTGTCCCATTTCATACCCATGTTACTATTGTATCATGATCAGTGCTGGGCTTATCCCAGATTACCCAGCAATAACCAGAGATATCGTAATTATTGCCCAAGAAACACGGACGATCAGATAGTAAAATTATTTGACTAGGCTTGTATTCCTTGTAAAATTCACAATGGCCTTTTCCTGAGAGCATTGGTGTGCGAATAAAAAATGCCAACTTACCACCATCATTAGTCAATTCAAAACAACGTCTAAAAAATTCATGATAATTGGAAAATGGAGGATTACAAATCACTCTGTCAAATCGACGATATACTTTCCAATCAAAGAAATTGCCCAATTTTGCTGCCACAGGCAGATTAACAAGAATGTCAAATTCTTGCTTAAGAATCTCACATGCTGATACTTCGGTTTCTGGATGCCATTTTAGAACAGTTTCAATAATGGCACCTTGACCAGCGCAAGGTTCTAATAGTGTTGCAGCCCCATTCATAAATCCTGATTGCAAAAGACTATCAACAATAATTTCCGGCGTGCGATAATGATCAAACTTCATATGTTTCCTTAAATGGCTTGTCCTTATTAACGATAATTGGCCTGAACCACATAACCTTAACGTGCTTTTTTCCTTCACCATATCTTACGCAATGAAGATGACCAGTGCGAATATGGGCATATCGTTGTTCGTCACCTTCACCGTATTGCTTAGGTTCGCTAAGCCGTCCAGCATTCTCAAATAGCTTTTCACTTACACCTACATTATACCCATTCTTCCCTCTTTTCTTAGAAAGATTAATGATCTCTTCTCGACGTTGTGGGTTTGATAATTCAAATTCACGAATATAGCTGTTAACAATATCAAACCTGATTAGATCATCATTGGGACAATCCTTTAGAAAATTGCAAATGGCAATGCTTCTAATTGCCATTTTCATTTGATCAATTGGCATGTCATCGATAGTGGTTCTATTTTCTGTTTCCTTAACTAAATCTTCAATGGATTTGTCTTTCTCCACTGAATAACCATGTAAAAAGATTCTATCTTTGCTGATCACTTTGTAACAAATCAGATCATCAATACGACATACAAAGACATTCTTGATATGGTAATCATAAGGATAATTCAACACAAATGCTCCCACGTAATCTGGGAACATAATAAAATCACTAGGAATATTATCCAATCTGACTCTTTCAATCGCTGGAAGAATGCTAGGATGTATATTGTAGTAAGGCTTATTGTCTTTATGCCAAGTGATCTCACCAGCTAAAATGCCGTAATTGCTAAAATGTTGGGTATGTTCTGGATCATGTTTTATATGATCAATCTGTTTGGTTAAAGCTTCTTCCCATTCTTCAAGAGTAATATTCTTACGACGGGTGCGAACATCCATAAATCCTGATTGATATACATTATATCGCATTAGGTCTTTTCCTCAATTAGACCATCAAGAATTTGATTTATTGCAACTGCTGCTTCTGGATAACTTTCCCTTATGTGTCTTGCAGTTTCTAAATCGCCTCGTTCAATTGCTTCCATATAATCAGTACATATCATATCTAGTTCAACACGTTTCATATCATTTTCATTCAAATTGTAACGAATTCGTAAAATATCTTCTGGTGTCATTAGTCTATCCTTTTCAATTTTCTAGGGCTGAACACTTCATCATTATAGTTGAAATTGCCTTTTTCGTAATTAATCCCAATCAATTTATCTGACCTGAATTCCCAGTATATTGTACGGTCTTTCCATTTGCCTGTTCCATCTGATCGAAGAATCAAAGTTCTTCCATCACAATGGTATGTTCCAGGTGGAAACTTATTTTTCGGTAGTGGTGCTGGGGCCAACATCAACCCGCTTAGCAACAGTTTTCCAATAAGCAATTTTCTTCCTCAATATTGGAGCGCATTCAGCTATCTTACCGTCTTTGATTACGAATCCGGCACACAGATATTTAGTCGTTACTTGGTAGAGTCCGTCTTTCATGAATATGCCTCGAATTTTTAATTGTAGAATAGAAATCTAATCCACCAGAATCAAATTGATATACGAAACAAGGAAGGTGTGTAAGCTTTAATCTTTTAGCTGCTTGATATCTTCCTCTTCCATCAAAGATTAAATATTTCCTATCACCTAACTTATATACAAATAATGGATTTTGAATACCCATTACTCTTATACTATCGACTAGCAATTCGAGATTAGGATATTCGTAGGCATGATCCAAGATAAAATTTGGATCAAGAAGCAAATTATCAATCGGTATTAGGAGTGCTTCCATTATATCTTCAATACCTCTTTCACCATGTCAAGAATAATGCCATCTTGATTAATAAGCCCTATCGTAAATTCATCAATTTGATCTAACCTATAATTATCACCATGAATACTAAATCCTGGGTCTGGATCTGATCTATCTGCATCTGAAGCAAGATTCAAGAATGATGCAGCTAGAAAATGTGCAAATGCCATATCAGATGTAGAATACCGTGCAACAATGTACCAATTGTCAAATTCATAGCATGCTAGTATATAATGATATAAATTTGCCTTTCTAAGTCGATAGGCACCACGATACACTACGCCATGTTTTTGAAACAACAGTACTAGCTTAAAGATGTCTTGCATAATGAGCCGGGTGGGAATCGAACCCACATTGTCTTGATTAAAAGTCAAGTGCCATACCAATTTGGCGACCGGCCCAAATTTTACTTATGTTCTTTGTTGTATTTACTCTTTTTAGCTTTGCATAAATCACATGGACAATTCTTTTTACCTGATAATCCTCCTCCGTGATCAACAGACATTTGTAAGTTGCTTATTTTCTTATGACATGGTTGACATCTTAATACACATTTTTCTAATTCATTTTCAAACTTTTTCTTAGAATAAGACCACATTTTACTTATGTTTTTACTTTTCTTATGTCTATCAAGATGATCAAATTGTAAATCTTCTTCTGATCCACAATCAACACATTTATTTCCTAATTTTATTTTAGCTTCTTGCATTCGTTGTTCATATCTTTTCAACATATAATTTTTCATATATGTATTATAACAGTCTGCACATTTGCGATGATGTGCATATATTTCAACCATTTTACCACAGTTAGAACATTTATCCATTGAGCTACCGGCTCCATTAACTGCGATTAATGATCACAGTTAATCTGCTACCGTAATCCAATTCTGTTCATAAAGCACAATCAACGCTGATTCAAGAATAGCTTTTTCGATAGTGTACCCACTCTGAGGAGTGTACAGTGGATTGCCGCCTGCCAAGTTGCGAACAAAACGATGACTGGTTAATGGTGGAACACCATTACCTGCGTCCGCAAGTACGGCAATCAAAATCAAATCTGCATCACCAACCCTTTCCATTTCACCAGGAGGTAATACGTTAGATTGCTGAAAATAAGCTTTACTTGTATATACAATTGCATTAAGAGATTTAACTGGTGCAGCATACTTACGCGGGGCGCAAATAATCGGTTCGCCTCGATGTTCTCGAACAAACATTTCTTCAATAGGAACATCTTTACGATTCGCTACACCGCAACTTACAGTGTCATTGGCATTGATAATCATAATGGTTCCCTGTCCATTTTCAGGGAACTTATACATATATAATCCATTACGGAGCTTATGCTCGAATTCCCTTTGATTAATAATCTTGGTGCCTATGCAATTGGGTTCATAGGCTTTGAGAATGTACGAATGGGCAATCTTCATAGACATACATTACCTCACTGTTTTAACATAATTCCTACCTTCTTCGTCTGCGTATTGCACTTCTACAACGTGTAGATGCAATTTTGATTCTCGAATCCAATTCTTAAATTGTTGACGCCTAGCGTCGCCTTCAGCAGATTCAGGCCAACCGTCATTACTGCCATCTGGACCAATCATAAAACTATGTGTATTATTGACTTTGGCGACAATGATATTAGTAACATCCTCTCCAAATATTTCCTCGGCTTTTTGCCAGGCAGTTACAATGTGAGCATCATCCCAAGTAGTTACAATAATAGCATGATGTCTTGTGTTACTCATTTTATCCTTCTATTAAAATAGAGATATTTCCATTGATCACTACGATGTCTTCTTTTACTGTCAAAGATTCCGTGTGGCAGAAAAACGATTCTTGAATCTTTCTTTATTTCAAACCATCTTCCTGTCCAATTGTGGTGTCCGTATATTTTGATTACAGATCCAAAAGTTATTTTTGCTAGATGATTACAGGCATGCATTATTTTGACATAATGCCGTTGTCTGGATGCGGCTGCAAGCATGCCATGTTCTTCTAGCCAATCTGCAAATATTAATCTTTGCCTAATATCGGCTGGAAATTGCCAGATACCTTTTACAAACTTCCAATATTGTCTGTCTTTCATAGTTTGTTTTTCATAAATTGGGAGCCTTGTGGGGCCTATCTCACTCGGCTCCCATAAAAGAAAGGCACCAACACGATCATTCCTAGAGCTAAGGTGCCCACAGCGTCTAGGCTCTCAACAGGTGGCCATATACAGAGATGCCTGTTGACACATTCCTCTGCTTTTTCCATTCTATATCTCTTTAAGTCGAGTAATCAGTGTGCTTTTGAATGCTTCGACGATTTCGCTAATCATTATTTCACCTTTTTTAATTGCATGCTTAATTAACGGAGTAGGACAATCTTCGGTCCCTTCTAAAAACGATTCGACGGCCTTCTCAACAGCTTCATACACTAATTGCCGAGTCATATAGCTTACCTACCCTTTTAACGTGGGACGGAGGCAATAGTAGCAAAGGCATACTGTCGAAATTATACTTGTAATCAAACTTTAAGTTAGATAAGTGGCCTTCCCTGAATCCAGAGATTACTAGCTTAGAGCGATTGATTGCTTGATCACGACTCAGATAACGAAGTCGAACACCACGACCTTCCTGACTCATGGTTCCTTCATAAGTTACATATCGAATCTTATTATCAGCTGTATACAAAGCGCGCTTGGTTACACCATTACCCGCAGTGTAAATCTGCGTGCTATGTAACACATAGCCAGCTTGCAATAGTGTACACCAGCGATCATCTAATTCAGCCCAAGCATGTTGATTCTGACCAAAAAGATTAATAAGCGTGTTTGTCGTTTCCGCAGAACGAGGATATTCGTCTTGCTTAGTAATTCTAAGCATTAGCAAATTGCCCCGCGGATCTCCTTGCTCCATTAGGAAATCCGCCATAGCCATCATATCACCGATTAGCTGATCAGGAATCAAAATGTCCAATCCTGAAGTCCAGCCTCCGCAATTGCTATAAATAGCATTGAAGAATGGAGTGAGCTTGTTGTCATTGAGCATGGTAGCCATTTGATCCCTAATCCTTTCTGTTAATCAATCTTTTCTTGTATGACGGCGCAGACCGTCCCGGTACTATAGTATAGCACGCATTTTGCCGGTTGTCAAGTAAAAATTTGGGCGACACAGGGAAAGATTGATTATTCACTCTTGGGCCAATTTTTCAAGTAATTCTTTCTTAGTCATGCCCAACTCCTATCCATTCACCTGAATTATCTGGCTTAGGCTGAAGGGTTATATTTCCTTTGCAATGGTAACAGAAGTTAAATTTATTAATCTCATCTGTGTAATACTCAATGTCAAGAAGCTCATTACAATGTGGACACATATTATTTGGTAACTTAAGAATTTCTATGGCTGTTACTTCTTGTAATGCAGGTGGAATTTCACCAGCCGGGACGTGATCGAATTTCTCGTGTTCGATTAAAAATCCAAATGCATCCCTTTCATGATCATAAAACATCTTGTGAACTTTGTAGCCTGGTTTGACCTTATAATTAGCTTTATGTGTCCCAAACAGAAATCCGAATAAAAATCTTTGACTAACAAATAACGTCTTATATCGCCTCAGTTCTTTGAGTCCAATAGTTGACTTTTTCTTTTCCTCATTTTCTAATAAGTATTGATTAATAATGAATTCTGCATTATAGAGTATAGCATAGTAATTACCTAATACCTGACTACTCATAATTCCATCATTAGCTTCTAATACATCAATAGAAAATTTATTTGTGCGAATTAAATTAGCAGCATATTCCAAAGACGAAGGAATATTCTTCAAACGCAATAAAATATTATAAGCATATGATACCGCCTTAATATAATTATCTTTGGAAATGGTTAGAGTATTATCTCGATTAACTTCAAAATCTGCTTTACGAGCCAGAAGCCAGTCTATATACTGTTGCATGATGAACCCTCTGAATTGAGACATGATCTGACGATCGATCTCACGCCGAAGGCCGATGCTATGTCGTTCAATTTCACACTGCGGTCGATTGTCGTAATATTTCTTGCGCAAGCTCTGTAATTTTTCTGTTAAAATCTTTAAGCGTTCCATCGTTTCGGATGATTTGGCTCCATCCTGTATATCCTTCCAGGGGATCATCTGCTCCATCTGTCACCTTGAGTTGGCCTGGGCGCTCGATTTTGATTACTAATCCGCCGTACTTCTTAATATATTCACATTCTGTTGGAAATCGTAAATCCTTAATAATCAATTGTGAACAATTGCAGTTACGAAATAAATATTCGGCCCAAGTCCAATCAAGATCCATGGCCCGAATTCCATTCCCTACAGCAATCCATAGATCGCGGGGTGTTTTGCCTATTGCTGGTAATACAATATCTTTGAATTTTTGAGTCTCATCAGATTCATAATATTCTCCAGGCATCAATCCTGCCCAACTATATATCTGATATGCAATATCTTTTACCTTATCAGCAAATCCTTTTATTTGGCAATTGCTATTATTCTGATTCATACGAATATAGGAGCAAAGAAACTTGGCAGCACTATCTTTGCCCACTTGCTTACGGTGGCCGAATGCAATGATTGTTTGGGGAAACATTACTACTCCATACTATCGAAGTAACTGCGCAGGTGCTTTTTACATAATGCATAGACCATATCATCGTATGTAAATACCAAGCACTGCCTCATATATCTTGATAAAAATTCTTTATAGATCACCCATATCGGATCATCGGCCGGAAATGTTTTAGTATGCTGCCATCTGGAATCTTTACTAATCATATGTTCATCAAGTATATTTGATAATCCAATTTCTTTAGCACATTCATCGCATGTCCAATCTTTGATTTCTAAGGGAATCATCCTGGTTCCTTATCTTGAAGATAATCTCCTGCGATTTCTGCATCGGCTTTATTACCTACCAGATGGTAGCAACAAATAGCTAATGCACCACGCACAGTATAACGCACACCGTTGAGTGTGACGTACTCTAACGCTTTCTTGTGGTTATACATATTGTATAATACATCTGCTATAGGTTTCCATTTTCTAGTCTTGATTTGAATTTCATTCTCCAAAATATCAATAATTATTTTGTCATGGACATGAGGCAGTGTTAATCTCAAATGATCATCCCATTCAACTTTGAAAGCTTGTTGAGCATCTTTCAAAGTTACTATTTCTTCATCAGTCCAAGGATTGTTCGCCATGTATCTTGCTAAATCATTTAGATGATATATTCTTCCAATTGCCGACATTCCTGCAATTTCAAGTTCTTCTTTGATGAGTTTCTTTCCCTTATACATTTGATTAAAAATCGAATTTACTTTTAGCATCTCCAATCCTTGGAATTTTAGTTCGTTCCATTCTTTCAAGGATGTCTCTAAGTTGCTCATGATCCTCGATCTCCAATGCACCATATTTGATTGCCAATATTCTTTTGCTCGGGACAAGGTCATAATGTGGAATCCTTTTATTCTGAAACCATTCTTTCTTTAATCCTATCTTATCAGCCATTATATGAAGTTCGCGTAATGTATCGGCTATCATATGTGTCCAACGTGTACCAAACTTTCTTGCTGCTGGAGCTACTTGAGTAATATCATACTCAGTGATGGCATCGACATATACGCTCATTGCTGAATTCCATAAAACTTTAGAATTTTAGGAACTATACTCTGCAAATAAGCTATTTGTGACCCTGCTCCCTCATCTCCACCATCTATGTGAGTGATTCCAAAATCACTACATTCACTTGCTATTCTTTCCGCAGATTGTCGAGATGCATTATTAATTTCTTCTACTTCTGCTACTCTTTCTGGGGATGCATCATCGCCGGGTAAAAATTTATAAGTTACAATTTCTCTCATAACATTTGAATATAGTGGAAACATCCTTTTCCAATATTTAATATCTTCATCTACACGTTCATCATTAGGCAATATATTTGTTTCAGTGAAAGTTATGTGATCAAATACTACATAGGCATTAGCTACATTATCAACAAAATACATTACCTCTCCACCAGCCCAGTTTTTTTCATCCGTTTTATATAAAAGAAAATCGTAATCAAAATCATCATGACTGAATATATCATATCCTTCAAATGGCATAAAAATTTGTACTGGACTGGGAACAAAATTGGGAACAAAATTAATCCATACATTAATACCATTTTCATCTAATTTATTTATTACTTCTTCTAAAGCTGTTTTAACTCTAGCTGCTGGATCTAATGCAGAATCAATATCAGCAGTAACACCAGTCACATGAATGTACACCATTCTAGGTGAACGAAGAAAACAGCCTGGTGAACCCCATCCTTTTGATGATCTATAAATTTCAGGATGTCCCGTATAATCAGGGCTGTTGGGATCTATTATCTTATACCATTTCCCTATAGGTGCTGCCTTCAAAACTTCTATATCAGGCCCAGGATGTATAGGATCAATAATATCTTCAGGATACACTCCTATTATTGGCACTTCCATAGCTCTTTCATCTGTAATAAATCTTCCATCCCAATCAAAATCTTCGACTTGCCTAGTTTGATAGTTTCTTCGTTTTTTAGGTAATCCTCCAACAAATGATTTATAATTAGGCATTAGGTCTTCCTTCTTTGGGTGCTTCAGTAGCGTGATATACTTGAGCTTGAATATATTTTTTCTGCTCAGTATCCCATACAAACATTTGATTTGCGTATGTAACTGCACGCGGCATAGGTGTTTGGACACATACACAATATAATGCGCGTCCATCAGTGCTATAGAGCCAAGTTGGGATCATCGATAATTCTCTTGAGTATTTCTAACGACTGATAAAAACGATGAGCTACAGCAGAATAACTTAAATCTATTTTTCTTCCAATTTCTCTGAATGTGTATTCTTCTAAAACATATAATCTGAATATTTTAGCGTTCAATGGAGTTAAGTTAGACAATATTTTATCAACACATTCTTGTTGTTCTATATCTGAAATTTCAATATAGATTTCTGGATTGAGGATTTTATGTCTATTCTTTCTCCGTGATTTTTGCTTTCGTATTTCGCTAATAATCTTCCATTCAATCGCTTGACTTATAAATGCGTTTTTAGTATGTTGATCTTTTACTTTTGCCATTGCATTAATATAAGCTTCATTTGCTATTGATTCAAAATCTTGTCTAAGACCTTCATTATTATTCGCAAATTTACGAGATATCAGACGGGGCAAATCTTCCGTGATCATTGATTAACTCCCATAAATCAGATGCGGGGCTTATTTCGTCAAAACTAATAGTTTCTACATCGTCTGTCAATGTACGATTATTATAGTCAATCTTCATCCGTCCTTCAGTAATTTCTATATAAAGAAATTTGTCAAATTCCAAATCAGATATTTCTTCTCGGATCTGATAATATTTATCTGTCCAAGGCTTATCACCTGGCTTAATACCCAATGAATTTACACTGCACACATGCAATGTGCAAGAAGGTCGTAAATGCGGGGCCGCAGTACAACCTGTTGGTCCCATGAGAGGTAAGTTTGTTTTTCCTTCTTTGAAGTAATCACTATTCTCTAAAATTACATTCCAATGTTTCTCTGCATGCTTGCGAGTTGATTCACAAAAGAACGGTTCACAACATCCTAGTGGACGTAGACAATTATGACGGCATTCAGGATTAGTGTGATCCGACATTCTTTTATACGCATCAATCAATTTAAGTTCTATTCCCATGATGTTCCATCCAATGCCTGATGCCTGCCTGTATGATTGATTGGTAATCCACAAGTCGTTGTTCTCAGTCCATCATTCCAAGGTACAGGGAATGGGCATCCCTGTGCACAAATTAATGGTGTTTCTTCATCGGCCATCAATTTATCTTCATAATCATCAGGAAACGGAACATAATCTAATGCATCATATACTATTTCTTCATATGGTTCCGCAAATTTCCATACCTTAGCGAATTCATCCGCCATCTCTTTATTAATGAAAGGGATGGCAGGTCGCTTAGGCCAATTTGTTGTTACAATCCATATCGATTGTGGCATTAGTTCCATCCATGTGTTCTTAAATCTGCTGAAAGCTTATATACATGCTTACGTAATTCTTGTAAATCGCCTATTGGAAATAAATCAGGTAAGCAGTTATTTACGTTAAATGCAATATTCTCTTCTTCAGAGATTAGCAAATCAATATCTTGTGGAGGAAAATGTAATACAAATGCCGGCCATTCGCAATTATTCCAAAGAATGACAAGCTGGAAATAAGTATCCTTAGTCCATACATGATCACTAATCCTTCGTCGTAAGTAGTTTGACCACCACATCCAATCAACATTTACAACATCCTTAGATTTTGGTACTAATTTAAATTTTACTTTTTGATCACCTAACTGCCATTCTAATTGTGACCAATAAGTTGTCAGTAATAAATTACGTCTAATCTTGAATGACGTAATTATGTTCCATATCAATTTAGGATGTGTGAAAAATAGTTTCCATGCTCCTCCATTAGCCTGTGCATTCAATAAGGCGTCGATATCCTCTACGTTATCTGTGAAAAATGATTCTGAATCACTAAGCAATATGTCAACAGGCTTATCTTCAAAATGAAATTTTATTCCTACTCCATGAATATCAGGAATATAATCTTTCTTTACGCGACCATTTGAAAGTCGCATTTCAACATTAATAGGATTTACTTTGTCAAATATTCCTTTTGCCAATTCGGCTGGTAAAGATTTATGTTCTCTTGTAATCCCTTTAATCAATGCGTGCCCATAAGGGTGCTGTCCGCGGAGATAAGAAGCATCGCCTCTTTTCTCAATTATTTTAAGTTGATTTCGAGCGATTTTATCTTTCATTTCGGGTGTCAGCATATTCCACCAGTGCATAAATGGCCCAGGTGCAACGTTGCTCCAAGAAATTAATGATCTTGTGATCCATTCTATCCTTGAGCCAATCTGCTAAGATTGGTGATTCATAATCTTTAGCTTCTACCATTCCTCTTGCCATTCCTATAAATTCAGGAATGAGCAATGATTCGTCTAATTTTAAGAGCGGCATCAATTGATAAAATAATCTACACTGTTCTCTCTTTTCTAATGTTTTATCAGAAAGCAATTCATAAAAATCATCATGAGTTTCTAATGTTCCTCCGCCACTGGCATCAAAGCCGGTATAACAACAACTTGCTTGGAATTTGTAGTATTTGTCTTTATGGTTATATAGACATAACCAACTTGGGCCATCATTATTACCTAAGACAGCAGCAATTAGCTCATCTATCTGATCAACAATTGAACCTTTCATATCATAATCATTTTCTACAGCTTGCATTGCATAGTGCCATTCCTCTTCTTGTCTTATTGTATCAACAGTCCATATTCTATCCATGATCGCAGGTATATATGTCCATCCTAAGTCCTTAGCAGCATGTAATCTATGTGTACCATCTATAAGATCCATTTCTGGATTAATAATCACAGGATTTTGAATCCTGCCTTCTATTGCCAAATCCTTTTTCAAAGTTTCTATCATATGTCTGTTCAAAGTACGCATTTGGAAAGGAATATTAATCCTATGAATCTTACAAAACATATTCATTGGGAATGTCCGGTAAAGGAATCTTTTGTCCTGCTAGTTCATGACTACAATCATTGAGATATTCAATGATGCCATCTCGGAGAAAGAGATGGCAATTCGTATTACCTGCTCCTCCTTGACATAAGAGAGAAGGTTCAAATGTTGGACGATCAAAATTACCATTGAACGTCCAAGATGGTGGCTTGGTTCTGTCTGTAAGGTAACTATGTAGTTCCCTACAACCTGGACACCAGAAAACATGACGACTACCGCCATGTTCATCTAGAATCTTGAACGTTTGAAGTTTCATGAGTCCTCAATTTGGTAAAGTTCTTTGAGTTCCTTTAACGACCATGTAGGGCCAAGTGGAGATAACACTTCTACTTGTTCACCAACGTATTTGATTGTTGATGCAAGTACAATGTAGTTGCGATTTGTCTTCGCAAGAACATTGATGCCTATTGGAATGTTTTCTGGAGCGTTCAGATCAAGAGCTTTTAACTGTATCATATTTTACCTTACAGAAAAAGATTACGCAAGTGCTAGAAAATATAGTAAAGTCTGGAATATCTCCTATTTCTTTTTCAGCTATTCTAGCACCAGCACAAGTAGGAAAATCGAATGACAAGCTATCTTCTGTCATTTCTGATAACCAACCATTATGATCCTTAATCTTTCTTAATACATCCTTGGGAAGAATCATATTTTACCTTTTAGCTTAAGGCTTCGGTTGATCGCTCTCGCTTGGCGGGCTGCTTTGGCTCGACTGCTGTGACACCTGCCCTTGGTTTTGCCCGACGGGCTGTCCATCACGCAAAATTTCTTTCCCTTCTTGTACACTTTGACTGGCATGGCCATTCCTCGCATCTACTTCACGTTCAGGAACAAGGAAGTCATTTCTGATTACTAATCTCGGCTTAATAGGATCACCAGGCTTAGGCGGATGGAAAGATATATTTCCTATATGCCATTGTGAATGATCATTCCCATATCTTGCTTTTGGAAATTGTGGTGGAATGTGTTTGCCTGTGAATATTTTGGTCCATTGTTCTGTGTATTGAGAATCAAGCTGCTCAAAGAATTTTTGATATAATGTTTGCCAAGGAATTGTACTTCCTGGAACATAGTGACAGCAATCCTTCAAGAACAATTCAAATGGGTTCATGTTTGATTCCTGAATCCTTCTCTTATCTTCAGTTTGAAGGACAGGAACCGCCAATCGATCATTAGATGGCGGAATATCAATCCGTAGAACCTCTGCTAGAAAATCCGGTGCTTCTTTCTGAATTAAATCTTCCAATTGAATCCTGGGAATTAATTCCTCTGTTGGAATTACATTAACTCTGATCACTACGATTCGAGAATCACCCTGGAATACCGGACACGAATTTCTATCATTACTACATTGTACCCAATGCGTGCTATTGGGAATTGTGAATGGTGTTTTCAACTTCACATGAATAGGTAATTGTCTAGCTGTTACCCAATCTTTAATCTTATTATAAGTTATTTTACTGCCTGTTCTTTTAGTATTCAAATCTGT
>Ga0111538_10004151_pt1 | contig 20184 bp, 13 predicted proteins | sample SoiMethybrSBSTD1_FD_79669 | JGI IMG/M metagenome (GOLD analysis project Ga0111538, IMG submission 79669) | Bulk soil microbial communities from a Populus tree surrounding site in Tennessee, USA - Soil MetaG P. TD hybrid SBSTD1 (version 2)... | ecosystem: Environmental > Terrestrial > Soil >... | reverse complement strand
TGAGCAGCGCTGCGGCACGCCCGCGAATGTCGGCGATCGTGGTGCCCGGCTCACACAGCGAGCCGTCGGCGTGATCGATACGAATGGCGACAGCCGAATCGAGTTGCCGGAACGCCTCGGCCGCCACCTCGAGCCCGGCGACGACGCATCGCGATTTCGCCAGCAACACCGCGCGCGCCTGATGCGTCGCGTCCACGGTTGCCTTGGTGGTGACGTCGCCGGCCCCGACATCCTCGGCGAGCGCACGGCGCACGAGCTCGCGATACGAATCCGGCGCGAGCGGCTGGAGTACAGCGGCGTTCACACGTGTGATTCGGGCCCACCTTCGCCCGCGGGCTTCGGCGGGGCAAGCGGCGGCGTCTCGTCGTGGAACGTCAGCTCCATCGCCGGCACGTCGCCAAACGAGAGATCGCGGACGTGGGCCGCCGCGCGGAAGTCGTTCACGGCCGGCATGATCTGCTCGAAGTGCTTCGGAAACAGGACGCTGACCGGCGTCTTGATCGATTTCTTCTGCAGCGCCTTCCCCTTCCGGACCTCGCCGAGGGCTTCGCGGGTGATGCTGAAGACCGGCACTGCTCTGTCGTCCCCGCCGCTGATCGATTCAACGACCTCTTCGGGGGTTGGCCATTTCGCGCGATGCACGGACCCCGGCTGCCACCACGACCACACTTCCTCGGTGACAAACGGCAGGAACGGCGCAAACAGCCTGAGCAGCGTCGACAGCGCCACGAGCATGGCGCTGTTCGCCGAAGCGGCCCCTGCCGCGGTGAAGTCACCGTAGCGTCGCGACTTCACCAGCTCGAGATAGTCATCGCAGAAGCCCCAGAAGAAAGTATTCGTATTGTCGAGGACCCACGCGTAGTCGTAGTTCTCGAGCTTCTCGGTAGACTCGCGAACGAGTGCCGCGAGGTTCGTCAGCATGCCACGGTCGAGCGGCTCCGTGATTGGCCCGCGCGGCTCGGCCTGCATCAACGCGAACTTCGCCGCATTCAGCAGCTTGATCGCCAGCCGGCGTCCGACCTTCATTTGCTGCGAGTCGAACGCCGTGTCAGTGCCTGGACGGCCGTTCGCCGACCAGTACCTCACACCGTCGGAGCCGTGCTCCTCGAGCAGCGCCATCGGCGTCACGACGTTGCCCTTCGACTTCGACATCTTCTTGCGATCGGGATCCAGCACCCAGCCCGAGAGTGCCGCATGCCGCCACGGCAGCGAATCGTGCTCGAGGTGGGCGCGCAGTACCGTGTCGAACAGCCACGTGCGGATGATGTCGTGCGCCTGTGGGCGCAGATCCATCGGGAACACGCGCGCGAAGAGCTCCGGATCGTCGAGCCATCCCGAGACAAGCTGCGGCGTCAGCGACGACGTCGCCCACGTGTCCATAATGTCGGGGTCGCCGATGAATCCGCCGGGTTGATTGCGCTGGTCCGCGGTATAACCATCGGGCACGTCGGTAGACGGATCGATCGGCAGCCGTGATTCATCAGGCATGAGACGGCGTTCGTACTCCACCGTGCCGTCGGCACGCACCGGATACCACACGGGGAAAGGCACGCCGAAGAAACGCTGACGGCTGACGCACCAGTCACCGGCCAGGCCGTTCACCCAGTTCTCGTACCGGACGCGCATGTACTCCGGATGCCACTGCAACTCGCGGCCTCTCGCCAGCAGCGCCTCCCGAAACTCCATCGTCTTGATGAACCACTGCCGGCTCGTGACGATCTCCAGCGGACGGTCGCCCTTCTCGTAGAACTTGACCGGGTGCGTGATCGGGCGGGGCTCGCCGAGCATGTCGCCCGACTCGCGCAGCATCTCGACGATCCGCGTGCGCGCTTTCGCCGCTGACAGGTTCGCCAGCTGATCGTATGCCGCCTGTGCCCGAGCCTGGTCGCGCGACTCCCATCCCGGTGAACCCCACGTCACTGGCCGGAATGCGCCGTTCGGCATGATCACCGCACGAACGGGCAGCGACAGCTCGCGCCACCACGTGACGTCGGTGAGGTCGCCGAACGTGCAGATCATCGCAATGCCGCTGCCCTTCTCCGGATCGGCAAGGCTGTGCGCCTTCACCGGCACCGGGACATTGAAGAGCGGCGTGAGCACGTCGCTGCCAAACAGCGGCTTGTACCGCTCGTCGTCAGGATGCGCGACCAGCGCGACGCACGCCGGGATCAACTCGGGACGGGTCGTCTCGATCTCGACGTAGCCGCTCGCCCCGAGCGCTGTCGAGGGGTCGGATTTTCCGAAACGAATGCGATGGTACGCACCGGGCTGCTCGCGATCTTCGAGCTCGGCCTGCGCAACGGCGGTGCGGAAGTCCACATCCCAGAGCGTTGGCGCCTCGGTTTGGTACGCGACACCCTTCTCGAGCAGCCCGAGAAACGCCGCCTGAGAGACCTTCTGCGAGCGGCGATCGACCGTCGCGTACGTCCGCGACCACTCCACCGACAGGCCGAGCGTTCGCCACAGGTGCTCGAACGCTTTCTCGTCTTCCGCCGTCAGCCGCGCACAGAGCTCGATGAAGTTCGGACGCGAGACGGAGATCGGCTGCTTACCAGGCTTGTCAGGTGGAACGAAGTTCGAGTCGTACGGCAGCGACGGATCGCAGCGCACACCGTAATAGTTCTGCACGCGGCGCTCGGTCGGGAGGCCGTTGTCGTCCCATCCCATCGGATACAGCACCGCTTTGCCGCGCATCCGATGGAAGCGCGCCACGATGTCGGTGTGCGTGTACGAGAAGACGTGTCCAACGTGGAGCGATCCGCTGACCGTGGGTGGCGGCGTATCGATCGAATAGATCTGGTCGCGCGGACGATCACCGGGCTCGAAGCGGTAGGTGCCGTCCGCTTCCCATGTCGCGGTCCACTTCGCCTCGAGGCCTTCTAATGCCGGCTTCTCTGGAAGATTGATGGGGTGTGCCAATGCTGTTCAGCGCTTCGTGTTTGCGGCGGCTTTGATGCGCGCGATTTCCTCTCGGATCAGACGTTCGGCGACCTCGGCCACGACCTGCCTCACCAGATCGCGAGCCGCAGTCGGCGCCAGACGCTCGAGGACGCGCCGCGTCACTTCCTCGACGAGCTCGTCGGTGATAGCGGCGGGCGCGGACGCCGGAGCCTGCGCACGCACCGCGGGTCTCGGCTCGCCTTGCTCCATCGCCAGCAGCGCGTGGAAGGCGTCGAGAATGACATTGCCTCCATCAGCGGGCGGCGCCGGCGCGTTTTCGGCGCTACGGGAGTGACCACTGATCGCATCCATCATCGAGGGCCCAATGGGCGACGCATACGACGCGTCCGCGGCCGAGCCGGCGGTGTCGCGCGACGAACCAAGCAGCTTCTCGAGCGTCGGCACCTCAGAGGCTCTGAAATCCTCCAACTCCGGCGGCATCGATCGACGAGTGTCTCCCTTGTTGTCGAGCACGGCCAATGCCGCATCCAATCCCTGAAAATAGTCGTCGAGCTTTGATTCCGTCTTCCGCGGCTCCGCCGTGGCGACGCGCTCGGCCGGGGCGGAGAACTGGGACGCTGGCGAAGGCGGAGGTTCGGGAACAGACGCCGTCATCGCCTTCTCCCGCGCGCCATTGACCAGCTCGCGCACTCGCGCGACGACCTGCTGCGGCTCGAACGGCTTGACGAGCACCCCGTCGCACTTCACCTGCTGCGCGCGGGCGTCGTCGACCGGCTCGAACGCGCCGGCCAGGAGCAGGACCGGAATGTGAGACAGGTCCGGCCTTCCCTTGACAAACGCGGACACATCGTAGCCGCTGCGCTTCGGCATCCCGATGTCGGCGAGCACGATGTCGGGACGCTCAATGGGAATACGGGCGATGGCCTGTTCCCCATCCCCGACAGTGACCACCTGCACATCCTCTCCCGAGAACGTCAGCTCGACGACGCGCTGAATAGTTACGCTGTCATCGGCAAGCAGGAGCTTGTGCGTCACGGTCCCCCTTAGAGTGTGCCCGCGCGCTCACGGGCATGACGGTTGATGAAGTCTACGATTTCCTGCATCGGCGTGCCCGGTTGAAAGATCCCCCGCACACCCACCGCGTTGAGCCTCGGCACATCGGCGTCCGGAATGATCCCGCCGACGACGACGAGCACGTCGGTCAGCCCCTTCTCGCGCAACAGCTCCATCACCCGAGGGCAGATGTGCATGTGCGCGCCGGAAAGGATGGACAGACCAATCACGTCGGCGTCTTCCTGCAGAGCGGCGCCGACAATCTGTTCAGGCGTCTGGCGAAGGCCCGTATAGATTACCTCCATGCCGGCGTCCCGCAGCGCGCGGGCGATGACCTTCGCGCCGCGGTCGTGGCCGTCGAGGCCCGGCTTGGCGATGACAACTCTGATTTTCTGGCGCATTTTTCACCGCGGGCTGACGGCCCGCACGGGCTCAGACTATCGGCGTTTCGACGTATTCCCCCCAGACCTCACGCAGGCTGTCGCACATCTCCCCGACCGTCGCATACGCTCGGGCTGCGTCGAGCAGGAGCGGCATCGTATTCGCGCCGCTGCTGGCTCCGGCCTGGAGCGCCGCCAGCGTCCGGCGGACCTCGGCGGCATCGCGCCGTGCGCGCAACTGCTCGAGCCGGGCTAACTGACGCTCGCCTGCCGTCTCATCGATGTAGAGCGTACCGACGCCTGCCGCCCCCGACTCGACGAAGTCATTGACGCCGACGATGATCTGCTCCTTCGCCTCGATGGCTTGCTGCGCGCGGTACGCGCTCTCGGCGATCTCACGCTGCGGGTAGCCACGCTCGACAGCCGCCACCATCCCGCCCATCGCGTCGATCGCTTCGAAATAGGCCAACGCCTCCTTCTCGAGTTGCGCGGTCAGCGACTCGAGGAAATACGAGCCGCCCAGCGGATCGGTCAGATCGGCGACACCGGTTTCATGCGCGATGATCTGCTGTGTTCGTAAGGCCAGCGTCGCCGCTTCTTCCGTCGGCAGCGCCAGCGCTTCGTCGAGCGCGTTGGTGTGGAGCGACTGCGCGCCGCCAAGCACTGCCGCCATCGCCTGGAGCGCCGTCCGCACGACGTTGTTATAGGGCTGCTGCGCAGTGAGGGACACGCCGGCAGTCTGTGCGTGGAAGCGCAGCTGCCACGACCGCGGCGATTTCGCCTTGAACCGGTCGCGCATCACCCGCGCCCAGATTCGGCGCGCGGCGCGGAACTTGGCAATCTCCTCAAAGAAGTCGTTGTGCGAGTTGAAGAAGAAGGAGATGCGGGGGGCGAACGCGTCCACGTCCAGGCCCGCGTTGACGCCGTACTGCACGTACTCGACGCCGTCGCGCAGCGTGAACGCCAGCTCCTGAGCCGCCGTCGCGCCAGCCTCGCGGATGTGATAGCCACTCACCGAGATGGTGTTCCACCGGGGCACGTGCTCGGTGCAGAAGGCAAAGACGTCGGTGACCAGGCGCATCGAGGGTCGGGGCGGATAGATGAACTCCTTCTGCGCGATGAACTCTTTCAGGATGTCGTTCTGAATCGTGCCCGACAGCGTCTTCCAGCCGGTGCCGCGCTGTTCGGCCAAGGCCAGATACATCGCGAAGATCATCGATGCCGGTCCGTTAATCGTCATCGACGTCGTGATTGCGCCGAGGTCGATGCCTGCAAAAAGCACCTCCATGTCGGCGAGCGAGGTCACGTTGACACCGCACTTCCCTACTTCACCGAGCGCGAGCTCGTGATCGGGATCACGGCCCATCAGCGTCGGCAAATCGAATGCGACGCTGAGGCCAGTGCCGCCCGCCTCGAGCAGGCGGCGATAACGCTCGTTGGTCTCTTCGGGCGTCCCGAACCCGGCAAACTGCCGCATCGTCCAGAGCTTGCCGCGGTAGCCGGTGGCGTGAATGCCGCGCGTGTACGGGAACTGTCCCGGATCGGCCACGTCACGCGCGTACTCGATCGACGCGACGCTGTCGGGTCCATACAGGCGCTCGACGGACCGCTTCGCGTGCGTGCTGGCCGGGGTCCCCATTGATGGAATTATATCGGCACGCCTGAAGCCCACAGCCTAAAGCCCAAAGCCGATTAAGATTTCCCCATGTCCGAGCACGGCAGCATCTTCGGCGCGATGCTCAAGGAGTTCGACGGCGCCGCTCGCATCCTGAAGCTCGATCCCGGCATCTGGCGGATTCTCACGCACCCCAAGCGGCAGATCATCGTCTCGTGTCCGGTGCTGATGGATAACGGGGAGATCGAGGTCTTCAGGGGCTATCGCGTCCAGTACAACATCACCCTCGGGCCGGCCAAGGGCGGGATCCGCTACCACCCCGATGTCTCACTCGACGAGGTGACGGCGCTCGCAGCGTGGATGACGTGGAAGTGCGCCGTCGCTCACATCCCCTTCGGCGGCGGCAAGGGCGGCATCATCTGCGACCCGACCCGCATGTCGAAGCGCGAGCTCGAGGCGCTGACACGCCGGTACGTCGCCGAGATCATCGATGCGATCGGACCGGAGAAGGACGTGCCCGCGCCCGACGTGAACACCAACGATCAAATCATGGCGTGGGTGATGGACACCTACAGCATGCACGTCGGCCACACGGAGACAGCTGTCGTCACCGGCAAGCCGATCGAAATGGGCGGCTCGCTCGGCAGGCGCGAAGCGACCGGCCGCGGCGTGATGATCGTGACCCGGGAAGCAGCGAAGCACCTCGGCCTGGACATCAAGGCCGCGACCGTGGCCGTACAGGGATTCGGCAACGTCGGGTCGGTCTCGGCGGAACTGCTGGCGGCGATCGGCGCGAAGATCGTCGCGGTCACCGACTGGAAGGGCGGCGTCCACAACCCCAAGGGTCTCGACGTCGCGAAGCTGCTGGCCCATACCCAGCAGCACAAGACCGTCGCGGGGTTCGCCGGCGGCGACCCGCTCGACGCCGACGAATTCTGGGGCCTCGACGTGGACGTGATGATTCCCGCCGCGCTCGAGAATCAGATCACCATGGACAACGCGCCCCGCATCCGCGCCAAGGTGCTGACGGAAGGCGCCAACGGACCGACCACACCCGACGCGCATAAACACTTGCACGACCGCGGCGTGTTCGTCATTCCCGACATCCTCGCCAACGCTGGCGGCGTGACCACGTCGTACTTCGAGTGGGTGCAGGATCGCTACGGCTACTTCTGGGAACTGGACGAGGTGAACACGCGCCTCGAGAAGAAGATGGTTGAAGCGTTCGACGATGTGCTGCAGACGTCGCTCAAGTACAAAGTCGATCTGCGAACAGCCGCCTACATCGTGGCAATCTCGCGCGTCGGCAACGTCACGAAGCTGCGCGGCATGTATGCCTGACTAACACAATTCCCAACGCCCAACTTCCAACCTCCAACCACTCCCAAGTCCCAACTCCCATTAACATTCCAATTGGGAATTGGACGTTGGGAGTGGTTGGTAGTTGGGAATTGGGAGTTGGGAGTTTTCTTCAGCCTAGCAGCCCGTCCAGCAGAATGATGTCAGTTCGGATGTCGGCGACCGCCGCATACAGGAACCGACTGTCTCGCGACCACGAGACGCTGCGCGCAATGACCACCGATCGCTCGGCGAAGTCGGTCACAGGCTTCATCGGCCCGCCATCGGTCGGCAACAGCCACAGATTGGTGGTGCCGCCGTCGTGGAGAGAGGTCGCCGCACAGGATTCATCCGGGGAGAGGACGAACGTCCCGATCCGGGCCGGCATTCGTTGGCCAGCCACGCGGGCGAGCCGCTCACCAGCGCTTTCGGGAGGGTGGCATCGGACGAACTCGAGGAATCCCGCTCCGAACCACCCTCGAATCGGTGCGACGGCCGACTGGGCAAGGAAGAGCGTCGTGCCATCACGCGAGATAGCAGGAATACAGAGATCACCGCCTTGGTGAACGGACTCCACCGTACCGCCGTCGATCAACAACCGATCGATACCTCGAGGCTCACCCTCGAGCCGCCAGTGGTAGAGCCAACGGCCGTCGGCGGACCAGCAGGGCGCCCAACCCACCACCAGCCGGCGAAGGCCGGTGCCATCGGGACGGATTCCCCAGGTCGCCGCTCGACCGCTATCCGATCGGACAAACGCGATCCAGTCACCACGGGGTGACCAGACGGGAACGCCGATGGCGATCTCAGGGTCGGTCTCGAACGTGATCGGACGCATGCCGGTGCCGTCCGTTGCGGCAATCCACAGGTTCGAGTAACCGCCGGTATCGGACACGAACACGACCTCGCGTTCGTCCGGACTGACCGAGGGCACCTGAACCTGACCGGTCTGCCGCGTGATCCGAACCCCGTCCCGGGTGTTCTCGGCGGGCGTTCCAGTCACAGGGAATTTCCAGATGTCGGATTGACTGACCGTCTGTGCCGCGACCAGCTTCCCCGAGCGGTGAACGTCCGGCTCGACGTAGGAATGATCTCCGAATGTCAGCTGACGGTCACCGGTGCCATCACTGCGAACGAGTCGAAGATGAAACGCCGGCGGATACAGCATCGTGCTGCCGGGCGACCCGCTGTACAGGAAGCCCGAACCGTCGCGAAGCCACGCGAATCCCAGCACCCGGGTTCCGCTGGTCACTTCATGTCGGGCACCGGTCGCCAGGTTCACGACATCGATGTGTCCATCGAAGCCGGTATGTCCTTGACGTTGAATGGCCACGGACTGGTCGTCAGGCGACCAGCGCAGGAAGTTATACGTGCTTGTGGGGAGCAGGGTCACTCGGGTTGGCCGCGACCCGTCTCGCGCGGCAACGACCAGCGCCAGTTGATCGCCTTCCGCCTGGAGCAGCGCAATGCGGCGTCCATCGTAGCTGATGTCACCCGCGCCTATTGCCGTAATGATCTTGCGCGGCCATCCGCCCAGCGCGCCGATTTCCCAGATCGTGCCGTCCTCGGACTCGCTTGGCGGCGGCGTGTAGTAGATCAGCGTGCTCGAATCGGGCGCCCACCGCGGGTGCATGTGATCGACGCGGTCGCGGGTCAGCTGCAGCACTCCACCGCCGGCAAGCATCCGAATCCAGATCTGACGCGTGCCATCGACCATCGTCACGAAGGCGACCATCTTGCCGTCGGGCGACACTGCAGGCGTCTCCTTCAGCCCTTCGACGTCAGTGAGCCGCTGAAACTGGACGTCACGCTCGCGTGTCCGCACGTCGAGGGGCATCGACTCGGACCCGCTCCGCTGTACGTCTTCGAGATCGAGCCGCGCATCGCCGATGTCGCGCAACCGCTTGCGCGCATCCTTCTCGAGGCACCGGCGCAGGAGCCGCGTGACAATCGCCGGCACGCCGGTCGGAAGAGCCGACCAGTCCGGGTCTCGATCGAGAATCGAGACGATCGTGTCCGACAGCGTCTCGCCTGGGAATGCCAGTCGTCCCGTCAGCATTTCGTAGAGCACGCAGCCGAACGCCCAGATATCCGACCGCTTGTCCACGGTCCTGCCCCGCGCCTGCTCGGGGCTCATGTACGCGGCCGTCCCCAGGATGACGCCAGTAGACGTGGCGCCGACGTAGGTTGGTGAGTGAGACAGATTGGCCGACGACGATCCCGGCGCATCCGCTTCCATCGCTTTGGCCAGGCCGAAATCGAGCACCTTCACACGCCGCTCGTCGGTGACCTTGATGTTGGCTGGCTTCAGATCGCGATGCACGATACCGCGCTCGTGCGCCGCATCCAGCGCGTCGACGATCTGCAGGGCGAGCGGCACCACGTCGGCAACGGACAGCGGCGCACTCGAGCGTTCGCGCCCGTTCTCTCTCAATGACGCGACGCCGGTGATGATGTCGTGTAGGGTGGCGCCTTCGATCAACTCCATGACGAGCGAGTGAACGCCGCCGTGTTCTTCGAGCCCGTGAATCGTCGCGATGTTGGGATGGTTGAGTGATGCCAGCGCGCGCGCCTCGCGCTCGAAGCGCGCCAGACGATCGGCGTCAGCCTGAAGCGCTGAGGGCAGGATCTTCAACGCGACGTCGCGACCGAGCTTCGAGTCGTGCGCGCGGTAGACCTCTCCCATTCCGCCGACACCCAGGAGGTTGCTGATGCGATACGGGCCGAGCTGCGTTCCAGCCGACAGGGTCACGTGGCGACAGCGGGCACCGGCTCGACGTTCGGGTTCAACCGAAAGAAGTTGTGCGGATCGTAGTGAGCCTTGATACGTCGCAGCCGATCGAGGTTGGCGCCGTACGCGTTGGCCGTCAATGTGCTAGCGGTCTCCTCTGCTTGTCCGGTAAAGCTCGTATACGTCATGCCGTTTGAATACGGCGCAATCTTCCGGAAGCTCTCTCGCACCCAGGCGATGTTCGCTGTGGTATCGGCGGCATTCTCCCAGTTGCCATCGATCGACGACATCCACGGCGCAGATCGTTCGGCATAGGCCGTCTCGGTCGGACCCACCCGGTTGATCGCGCCTCCCATCTGGAAGGTCACAACGAGCGTGAGCGGTGAGGGCCGCTGTTTGGCCCGATCGGCGATGACGGCAAGGGCCTCGTCAGGAAGCGCCGGGAGGTGCTGTGCCTTCCAGTAGCTGTGGAGTTTCCCCATCGGGAAGAACCCGTCGAACGCCGATTGCACGGCGGTAAATGGCATCGGCTGTGAAATGTCGGCCAGCGGTTGGCCTAGTTCGCGCAGCGGCTGCATCACCCTCATGCCCTCGTCGGCGGCTCCCGCGTACACACCCGCGATGACGAGACACGCCTGGTTGTGAACCGGAGGAGGGAGATGCGGATCAGCGGGGAACGAGATTCCTATAGCCACCGACGAGACTTCGTCCGGCGCCGAGGCGCAGTAATCACGCCAGCGCGGAAGGATGCGTGCAGCGTCGGCGACGGGATAGAACACCCCGGCGAAGGCCACGATCGGTCCAAGCGGGTGTGCGCGAAACTCGAACGACGTCACGACACCGAAATTGCCGCCGCCACCGCGCAGTGCCCAGAACAGATCGGGCTCCGAGGTGGGCGATGCGGTATGTACTGAACCGTCAGCGCAGACGACTCGCGCCGAGAGCAGGCTGTCAATGGTCAGCCCGTACTTGCGCCGGACCCAGCCCTCTCCCCCACCGAGCGTCAGCCCTGCGACGCCGGTCTCAGACACAACGCCACCAGGGACGACGAGGCCGTACGGCTGCGTCTCTCGATCGACATCGGCCCACAGCGCCCCACCCTGTACACGCGCGACGCGGGTATCGGGATCGGCGTCCACGCCACGCATGCGAGTCAGATCGATGACGAGTCCGCCGTCGCAGCTCGAATGGCCGGCCACCGAGTGGCCGCCGCCACGCACAGCGATCAGCAGTCCGTGTTGTCGCGCGAACTTCACCGCCGTGACGACATCAGCAGTACCCGCGCAGCGGGCGATCATCGCAGGCCGCCGCTGATGCATCGCGTTGAAAATCGGTTTGTCCGTATAGGCGGACTCACCCGGCATCACGAGGCCGCCGCGAAGTGTCGTCCGAAATGCGTTGAGTTCCGTATCGGCCAGATCGATCTGGCCACCGTCGAGGGTTCTGATGGCAATCGACACGGTGATCCTCCCGGGTACAAGGCTGTACCCGGCGGATTATATGTTGCGGGTTTGTTCGGTGTATTACGCGCCTAGGAGCCGACTCGGAACGGCACCAGCTCCTTAGCCTCGCCACCGGCGGCCTTGCCGGTGATCTCGACGAGATACTCGCCGACGGGAATCGAGGCGAGACCGAGATCGATCTGATGCGTGGCGCCCGCAGCACCTGGTGCGATCTGCACGTCCGACATCTTGCTACCGCCACGGTTCAGCAGAACAGCCGTGACCTCGGGTTTTTCAGTGCCTGGACCGTAGGCATCGAAACGGATCAACAGTCGCTCGGTGCGTGAGAATTCACGGCCCGGTGCCGGAATCGCGTTGGGATCCGCAGCAACCGTCTGGAACTCCCGTGCGGTGCGCGCGTGGTAGACACGCGGCGTGCTCAGTGCCACCTGCGGTGCCGTGAAATCTGGCACCGTGATGTCGCGAATCTCGCTGTCGAGCGTGCCGCCTGATCCAGCCGCCTCGACGGTCATGCGCAGTTCGATTTTCCCGGGCGGTGCATCGAATACGAGACGCTGTGGTGCGGTCGCGGCGGCGGCGGACGGCGAGCGCCCGGCAGCGGCTCCAGTGTCGTTCGGTGCAGGAGCCGGACCGGCCGACGCCAGGGCGGCGTCGGGCGAGCGGCCGCGGAAGACGAGACTCCCTTCAGCGGTTGCTGCCAGCAACGACACGCGACCGGGCTGTTCACGACGCACGCTTGCGCCCTGAGCCGGCAGCGGTTCCCAGATCAGCGTGACACGGGTCTTGCCGTTCTCTCCGCGCTCGGTCCCAATCCAGGTCCGCACATATTTGCCGGACTGCACCGATGTCGCGATCGATGCCAGCGCAGTCTGCACCGGCTTGGCGACGTCGGGCGCGGGCTTGCTGATCTTCTCCACATCGGCGGCGGTCAACGCCCAGAAGCCCTTGCGAGCGCGGACGTCCATACCACTGCGTTTCACCTTCACGGAAATCTGATGGAACTTGCCGTCGGCGCCGGTCTGCTTCGACGTGTAGCCGAGCAAGTAGTAATAGCTCGAGTCGCGCATCATGTCCGCGAGACCCTGCGCGAGCGTGTTGCGGTTCACAATCGCCCGGCCATCGGTCTCTTCCGACAGCACGCGCAACGTGTCCTGCGTCATTTGCAGCGCACGTCTGTCCGTGGCAAAGCTCGGCGGCGGACCGAACGGGATGTCATCGAATCCGTACTCGAACGGCGCGAGCCCGCGCGGATCCAGCGAGTAGACGGCGGTGTTGTTGCGGTTGGCGACGTCGTAGACATCCCGCAGCCGCGAGTAGACGTCCATCTGTCCGAACCATTCGCTGGTGATCTCGCGGCTCGAGTCCTGAAGTCCAGCGGCCGCCCCCGACTGGATTGGATCGGCCGGCTGTGAGGCATCCATGCGCCGCATCTGCGGCGGCAACATCGCGGTAAAACCCTCGCTCACGTAGATGATCGACTTGCGTCCGTCGCGCAGCGATCCGAGGCGAGTGGCCAGGCCCTGCAGAGCGCCCATGACGACGTCGTTGCGGATGCGCTCGACCTGATCAGTCGAATACCGGGCGTAGTTCTGCTCGACGATGTTGCGGGGCGTGTAATCGAATTTGCGGCCCTCGAACGTGTTGATCGCATTCACGATCTTCTCGTGATCGCGTGTCAGCAGCAGATCCGATACCGGCATCAGCGGATACATGATGCCAATCATGTCCGTCGGTCGCAGCTGCTCCTGGATGAACCGCTGGATCGTCGGCCGCACCGACATCGAGTTCGCCTTCCGCACGTGATAGTCGTCCATGAAGAGCACGAAGACCCGCACATCGTCTCGTGCGGCCTCGAGCTCTTCGTCGTTGCGGTCGCGAATCTGCTTGGGCGGAGGACCACCCGGTGTCGGGTTGCCGTCAACCTTGATCAGCTTGAACTGTTCGATGGCGACCGGCTTGCCATCCTCGAGCACCTCGAAGTCGTTCTGCGTGAGGTTGGTGACTGGCTGCGACTTCTTGTCCGAGACGATCACGTCCACGCGGACGAAGTCGATGCCGCCGCGGAACACGGGCTGCTGCTGCCCGTCGCCCTGCTGCGCATTCTGACCGCCCTGCTGGCCCGATTGACTCTGACCTGCTTGACCCTGATTCGACTGACCCTGGTCACCTTGACCCTGGCGTGTCTGACCCTGCGGCGCGGGGGTGGCCGGTTGCTGTTGCCCAGCCTTGGCCGGCTGCTGCGCAGTCCCAACCTGGACCAGTGCGAAACAGACGAGAAATGCGGCCGAAAGTCGCAGTCTAAGCATGGTGCGCCGCCTCTGTCTCGATCTTAGCACTCTAGTGGGAACGCCTTCGGGCCTTACGGACCACAAGGATAATAGGGCCCGTGACTGATCCGGCTGATGTTCCCTCAGCGCTTACGACGCTTTCTGACGTAGAACGGCTGATCTATGACGGCGTCTACGAGTTCGCCGACAACGAGATTCGTCCGCTCGTCCGCCAGATGGATGAGGAGTGCAAGATCCCGCGCTCGCTCCTCGACCGCCTCTTCGCGCTCAACGTCATGGGCATCGAAATCCCCGAACCGGACGGCGGCGCCGGCGGCACCTTCTTTCATTCGGTGCTCGCCGTCGAAGCGCTCTCGCGCGTCGACCCCTCGATCGGTGTCCTCGTGGACGTGCAGAACACCCTCGTCGTGAACGCCCTGCTTCGCTGGGGCAGCGAGGCGCAGAAGAAGACCTGGCTCCCCCGCCTCGCACAGACGAGCGTCGGTGCGTATGCGTTGTCGGAAGCCGGGTCCGGCAGCGATGCATTCGCGCTGACGACGCGCGCCATTGAGCACGGTGACAGCTTCGCGATCACCGGCCGCAAGCTCTGGATTACGAACGGGAATGAAGCCGAGCTTTTCATCGTCTTCGCGACGATCGACCCGGACGCCGGTTATCGCGGCATCACCGCGTTCATCGTCGAACGCGGGATGGCGGGGTTCACGGTCGGCAAGAAAGAAGACAAGCTCGGGATTCGCGCCAGCAGCACCTGCGAGTTGATCTTCGAGGACTGTCAGGTGCCCCGCGCGGGCGTGCTCGGCGAGCCCGGCAAGGGCTACAAGGTCGCGATCGAGACGCTCAACGAGGGACGCATCGGCATCGGCGCCCAGATGATCGGGCTGGCGCAAGGCGCCCTCGATCACACCATACGCTATACGAAGGAGCGCAAGCAGTTCGGCAGCGCGATCGCCGACTTCCAGGGCGTGCAGTTCCAGATCGCGCGCGCGGCCACCGAACTCGAGGCGGCGCGGCTGCTGGTCTATAACGCCGCACGTCTGCGTGACGCCGGCCGCCCGTTCCTTCGCGAGGCAGCCATGTGCAAGCTGTTCTCCTCAGAAGTGGCGGAACGCGTGACGTCGCTCGCGGTGAACCTGTTTGGCGGAAATGGGTTCGTCAAGGACTACCCGGTCGAGAAGCTGTATCGCGATGCCAAGATCGGGCAGATCTATGAAGGCACGTCCAATCTGCAGCTGCAAACGATCGCGAAGCAGATTCTGTAGGACTACGGTCTACGGTCTTCGGTAAACCGGAGACTGGAGACTGGAGACCGAAGACCTGTAAAATCTAGAGATGCAAGTAGGCATCATCGGCTGGCGCGGTATGGTCGGCTCGGTCCTCGTGCGGCGCATGCGCGAGGAGCGGGACTTCAATCTGGTTGATCCGGTTTTCTTCTCTACGTCCCAGGCGGGTGCCGCCGCGCCAGAGGTCGGTAAGCGAACGTCGTCAGTGAAAGACGCCAATGACGTCAGCGAGCTGGCGGCCATGGACGTCCTGATCGCGTGCCAGGGCGGCGAGTACACGGCCGACATTCATCCCAAGCTGCGCAAGGCGGGCTGGACCGGCTACTGGATCGACGCCGCGCGCCATCTCCGGATGGCCGACGATGCGGTGATCGTGCTCGACCCGGTAAACCGGCCGGTCATCGATCGCGCACTCGACCGCGGCATCAAGGACTACATTGGCGGCAACTGCACTGTCAGCCTGATGTTGATGGCGATGGACGGCCTCTTCCGCGCCGACCTCATCGAGTGGATGACGTCGATGACCTACCAGGCGGCGTCGGGCGGCGGCGCGAAGCACATGCGCGAGCTGCTCACGCAAATGGGCATCGCGCACAAGTCAGCGGCCGATCTGCTCGACGATCCGAATTCGTCGATTCTCGACATCGACAGTGCGGTCATTGCCACGCAGCGGCGCGACTTCCCGGTTGACCACTTCCACTTCCCGCTCGCCGGGAGTCTGCTCCCGTGGATCGACGCGGATCTCGGAAACGGGCAGAGCCGCGAAGAGTGGAAGGCGCACGCCGAGGGCAACAAGATTCTCGGGCGCTCGTCGCAGCCGATCCCCATCGACGGCATGTGCATCCGCATCGGGTCGATGCGCTGTCACAGCCAGGCGTTGACGGTGAAGCTGCGCCGCGACGTGCCGCTGGGCGAGATCGAACGCATGCTGGCGACCGCCAACGATTGGGTCACAGTCGTGCCGAACGAGAAGGAGGCGTCGCTTCGCGATCTGACGCCGACTGCGGTGAGCGGCACGCTGAAGGTGCCAGTCGGCCGTCTGAAGAAGCTCTCGATGGGCGGCGATTACCTGCAGGCGTTCACGGTCGGCGATCAGCTGTTGTGGGGTGCGGCCGAACCCCTGCGCCGCATGCTGCGCATCCTGCTCGAGTCGAAAGCCGACACGCAGTCTGAGCCGTTGAGCGCCACGGCGCGACGATAAGGCGGGGTAATACCCGCCTCTACGGCGCCAACCCCTAGAGCGAGAACTGCACCGTCAACGCGATCGTCGTCGGCGTCGGCACGCCGTCTACGAGCAGAGGTACGTACTCCCACTGCTTGACGGCGTCGACGGCCGCCTGATCCAACTCCGGAATCGAGCGTAGCACCTGCACGTCGACAATGCGTCCATCTGCCCCGATCACCGCTTCGAGAACCACGACTCCGGTGATCTTCGCGTCGCGCGCTGCCGCAGGGTAGACGGGCGTCACGTGCTTCACTTTCGTCGCCGAGCGGTGAATGCCGGAACTGCCGGCGCGCAGATCCGCGTCGGCCGGAGCCAGCGCAGGTAAAGAATTCTGAGCGAGCACTTCACCATCTCCCTGCGTCGAGAAGCCAATGACCACGTCGAACGCAATGGGCGCCTCCGCCGGTCGCTCATAGAGCCACTGCCCCACCGCATCCTTCGCGGATCGAACGAGCGCGAGCAGGCCCGCAATGAACGCGCGCTCGTCAACCGGACTCGGCGGCGACATCGCGCCGAGTACGGGCGCGCCAACCGTCCGGACCTCCGCGACAGTACCTAGATGATCGATTGTCACGCGCAGCGTGACCGTCGCGCGCGCGCCCACGACTGCGGCGTCGGATGGGTAGGACGGCCGGACGAGGCGCGTCCGGCGTGGGATGGAATTCTCAGGCGTGACAGGTTTCGCCTGCCGCTCGAGCGGACCAGGTTCGCTCTGAGGAAACAAACCGGCAATCTGCCACTGCTGGCCGCCGCCGAGCGACAACTCCTGCGCGGCGTGAACCGCTGCGCCGGCGGCAACGACCGTGATCCACAGGAACAACGCGCGCGCGAGCGCGCGGGCCTGCAGTGATCGACTCGTCATCAGCGTGTCCTCGTGCAGCGGCTCGTCACGGGGCCGCATCGCATTAGACACCCCAACGCGTCTCGAGTTCCAGTGCCTTATGGCTGCAACGTGAACTGCACCGTTGCCGTCATGATGACGGGCACCGGCGCCCCGTTCAGCAACGTCGGCGTGAACTCCCACTGCTTCACGGCGTCGACGGCCGATTGATCGAGCAGCGGTATCGATCGCAAGATACGCGCGTCCTGGATCTTGCCGTCTCCCCCGATGAGCGCCTCTAGGATAACCACGCCCTGCACGTTGGCGGACTGCGCGATCGGGGGATAGACCGGCGCCACGTGCTTGGTTTTCATCGGCACCTTCATGTTCCCGCCCACACGTACGGCGTTCGGCGGCCAACCCGGTTGAGGCGGCGGTGGAGGCGCCGGCGGAATCGACGACGAGGGAGCGCCGAACACAGCCGGAGCGCCGTGAGTCACCATGCGCGGCTCGGCACCCGGCATGAAAGCAAACGCCACGTCGAATGCGATCGGGCCATCGGCCGGAGGATCGTATTGCCACTGTTTCACGGCATCGATCGCGGCTTTTACGAAAGCCTCGCTTGGCGGTGCGACCGGTTCGGGCGTGGCACCGCGTCCACCGCGCGCACCGACGCCCGCGGTACGGGCTTCAGCCACTCTTCCCTGCCGATCGACCACGACGCGCACCGAGACGACCACCACACCGCTCGCATCGACTGCCGGATTCTGCGGGGTCACCGAGAACGTCCGCCGCGGGATGGGATTTTCCGGCGTGATGGGCTTCGCCTGCCGTTCGATCGGACCCACCTGGCTGAGGCCGGCGACCGACACAAGGGGAGGCGACGGTGCGCCCGCGCGTCCCTGGGCGATCACGATCTCGGTGAGGGGAAAGACCGACACCGCGGACCACGCACCCGCCGCGATAACCGCCGTCATGGTCGCAACCGACACGAGTATTCGCCTCGACGACATGACCGTCTCCTTCGAAATCAGCACCATACGCCTGAACAGATGCCGCCGGCGTGCGAATGCTGGGGCGGGTGCCTGGCTCGGCGTATCTGCGAACACCAGCAACGCTTCGATATAGGCACGACGCTGCGCGGTCGCGAGCACCGTCAGTTCGTCCACCACTTCTTCGCGCGCCAGCCGCACGCGCGCGATCAACCACATCACCGCCGGGTGAAACCACAGCGCCGCCTTCACGATCTCTTCAGCGACGACCCAGATCCAATCCCGCCTGCGTACGTGAAAGAGTTCATGACAGAGAACCAGCTGTTGAATCTGCGCGGGTTGGGCGCGGAGCATCTCAGGAAGAAGAACGACCGGGCGACGGAATCCGAATGTCACCGGCTGACCGCTCGACACATAGCGGATTTCCGCTCGCGCACGAACGAGATCCTGCGCCTCGTCATGGATGAAGCACGGGGCGGCGATGGTTCCAGCTCGGCTCAGTCGTCGAAGTCGCCACAAGCCGAGGCTGACCCAGAACAGGCGAAGCACGACCCCGGCAATAATCACCCACCCGAGAAGTGCGACCCAGTCAGTGACGCCGGCGGGAACCGGCGCTGTCCGCGCGCCGACGGACAGACTGGACGAAGGCAGGAGCGCGATCGGAACGGTGTCGGTAATCGTCACCACGACGGAGCGGCGCACCGGCAGCCACGGCAGTATGAGACACAGCGCGAGCAGCAGACGCCAGTAGACATAGCGCACGCCGGCGGCATCAACGCGAACGAGAGCCGCAAGCCCCGCCCCCACCACAACGAGGAGCGCGACCTGCGCGCTATACGCTACGAGATTCCCGAGCAGCGTCGCGTCCATTACTCCTGCTCCTCGATGAGTTGTTTGATGATGCGCCGCTGCTTCTCGGTGAGCTTGTTGTCCTTGGCCAGATGGACCAGCAGGCTGTCGGACGCGCCGTCGAAGACGCGGTCCAGGAAGTCTCTGACCATCGCGCCAATCACCAACTGCCGGCGCTGTGCGGGCTTGTACACGTGCGCGCGATCGACGAGGGTCTTCTTGAGGTATCCCTTGTCCTCGAGGATCCGCATCATCGTCATCACGGTCGTGTAGGCGATCGACCGCTTTTCGCGCATGTCCTCGTAGACGTCGCGAACGGTGGCTTTGTCGCGGGCCCAGACGACCTTCATGATCGCCAGCTCCTGCGGGGTCAGCGTCGGATGTGGCGTCCGCATATGTGTAAGGGCGACGCATCCGTCGCCCTTACTACTAATACGTTAGTACTAACGATGTGTCAAGCGCGAGGCAAGATCTCGAGAGCCACGGTCTCGCGGAGCGCCTCAGTGCGTCCAGCGAAGAGCTCGAGCGCACGCACGTCCTGGGCGAGACGCTCGACGATGTGGCCGGCGCGGAATGAGTCGGCGCCCACGATCTGCGTCGCGCGAGCCACCGCACGCTGGGTCGCCTCAGTCGCCAGCAGTTTGGCCATCGATGCGTCCGCGAGCGACATCTCAACGGCGGAGGCGGCCTTCCACGTCAGCATGCGCGCGGCATCGAGCTCCGTCGCCGCATCGGCCAGCAGTCCCTGGACGGTCTGCTCGCCGCCAGCACCACGGTCGCGATGACCGCGCGCAACCGTCAGCGCTTCGTGCAGTGCGCGTCGCCCCATGCCAAGACCGGCAGCGGCAAGCAGGACGCGCGCGCGGGCCATGAATGGCTGCGTCGCACCGGCGGCTGCGAAGGGGGTGCGCTCGAATCGCACGTGACCGCACACCAACCCGCTCAGCCCGGCCGTCGCCACGGGTTCCTGCGTCACGCCTCTGGCATCGAGCCTCACCGCGGCGGCCGTGAGTGAGTCGCCCTGTCTCACGCCAACGATCACCAGCCCGTGAGCTGTCAGCGGCGTCACCCACGACGCGCGGCCTGACAGCGAGCCCTGTTCGACGACAGGTACCTCATCTGAGGACAGTGCGATCGCGCCGACACACTCGCCTCGGGCCAGCTGAGTGTTGATATTCGTTTCACCGAGTCCCATCGTTACGCCGACATGCATCGCGAGCGCAACGGCGGCGCCGGCCGACTCCCACGC
>Ga0111538_10004150_pt1 | contig 20187 bp, 14 predicted proteins | sample SoiMethybrSBSTD1_FD_79669 | JGI IMG/M metagenome (GOLD analysis project Ga0111538, IMG submission 79669) | Bulk soil microbial communities from a Populus tree surrounding site in Tennessee, USA - Soil MetaG P. TD hybrid SBSTD1 (version 2)... | ecosystem: Environmental > Terrestrial > Soil >... | reverse complement strand
CGGCCCCTTCGGCGCGTTCGCCGCCAACTTCGGGCCCGCGTTCAAGGCCCGGTACGGGCTGGTCCGCCCGGTCACCGGCCGGCACTTCGCCGGCGTGTGTGCCGCGGTCGGTCGGGCCACCAACACCGACCCGGTGCTGTGGCGGGTGCTGTTCGCCGTGCTGACCCTGTTCGGCGGCGTCGGCCTGCTCGCCTACCTGATCGGCTGGCTGCTGATCCCCGCCGACGGCGACACCGCGTCGCCGATCGAGGCGGTGCTCGGCCGCGGCCGGTCGCGCACCTCCGCGCCCATCGCGGTGATCGGCGCCGTGGCGGCGATCCTCGTGTTCGCGCTCGTCGCGTCCGAGGGGCTGCGGCCGGCGGTGGTCGGGGCGCTCGTCGTGCTCGGCGCGGCGATCCTGCTCAGCCGCGGCACCCTGCAGCGCCCGAACCAGCAGCAGCCGACCGAGCCGGAGTCCCAGCCGGCACCACCCTTCCAACCGGAGCCAGTGATGCCACCTCCCTACCAGTCGGCCGCCGACCTCGGCACACCGTTCACCGCCGAGTCCGTGACGGTGCCAGCCCAGGCGGAGCCGATGGAGACCGTGTCACTGGACAAGGAGCGGGGCGGGGACTCCGGATCAGCCCCCGCACACGCCGGGTCCGAAGACGAGGTCGCCGTGGGGCAGCCCTACGACGTCGCATCGCAAACCCCGACGGCGCCGGCACCGGCGCCGCGGCCGCAACCACCGCAGCCGCCCTACGGCCAGCCGTTCGCGCCGCACGGACCGTTCGCCAGCCCGCCCGGGCCGTACCCGCCGTCGTTCGGGCCGGTCGGCCCGCAGACGCCGACCCGCCGGCTGCCGCTGTACGGGCCGTACCCGCCGATCCCGGGTGCGGGGCTGCCGCTGCCGGTGTCAAGCGACCCGATGCTGCAGTACCCGGGCATGCCGTACTCCGGGCCGCCGATGTCGGCGCCGCCGAAGGAGAAGGTCAAGCGGCCGCGCTCGCGGCTCGGGCGGGCGACCCTGTCCGCGACGGCGATCGCGCTCGGCACGCTGGCGATCGTGCACCTGGTCGGGGTCTCCATCGACCCGTCGGCGTACTTCGCGGTGGCGCTGACGATCGTCGGCCTCGGCCTGGTGGTGGGCGCGTGGCTGGGCCGGGCCCGGCTGCTGATCCCGCTCGGGTTCGCGCTGAGCATCGGGATGCTCGCGGCGACCCAGTCCGAGCACGCGGTGCCGTTCCCGGACACGCACCGGGCGCCGGAGGTGTTCATGCCGCTGTCCGTGCAGGAACTGACGGCGAACAACCCGCGCCACTACGACAACGGCTCCGTGCGGATCGACCTGAGCCAGCTGAACTTCGAGGGCCAGGACGTGACGTTCGAGGCGCAGAACGAGATCGGCGAGCTGACGGTGATCCTGCCGCCGAACGTCGACGTGGTGGTGAAGGCGAAGGTCGAGATCGGCGACGCCAACGTGTTCCACGCCTCGTGGGGTGGGCTCAGTGACGAATGGCGCACCGTCATCGACAACGGCGACGACGGGGAAGGCAAGGGCGGGAAGCTGACGCTCACCCTGTCCGTGGACGTGGGCAACCTGGAGGTCACCCGATGAACAAGCACCGCACCGACCGGTGGTCCCTCGGGTTCGGGATCCTGTTCCTGACCTTCGTCCTGTGGTGGCTGCTCGCCAGCCAGATCAACATCCACCTGCCCACCGCGGGGCTGATCCTGGCCACCGGACTGATCCTGTTCGGCGTCCTCGGGCTGCTGGGTTCACTGCGCCCCCGTCGCTCGACGGATCCGGTAAGCGGCCCGCCGTCGGACGAGTTGTAGGTCTTTCCGCGATCTTGGATTCCTGCCGGTGCCCTGACACCGAGAGGAGTCCAAGATCGCGTTTGGGCGCCCGCGCACGGCGCACCGCGCCGCAGAATATGCTCGGGCGATGAGCGATTCCTTCGCCGCCCTGCGCCGCCCGGTCACCGTGGGGATGCGGGCCGCCGCCACCCTCGTCGACGATCTGGCCCGCCACAACGGACCCAAGACCGGGCTGCTCATCGGTGCCGGAGCCGGCTCGGCCGTGCTGACGGCCGCCGTCGACGCGCTACTGCCCGACGACCGGCTCGTGGTGGTCGGCGACGACGTCGTGCGCCAGCACGTCGCGACGCAGGGCAGCTGGGTGGCGAGCCGCGTCTCGGTCGTCGACGCGCTGGGCGCCGCCGACCCGGCCGACGTGGTGATCTACGCCGAGCCGCTCACCGGCACCGCCGAGCAGACCCGAGGGCTGCTCGAAGACCTGGGCAAGCGGGTCAACGAGGGCGGCGTGCTCGCCGTGCTGGTGCCGGCGACGAGCCGGCCAAGCGGTGCGGTCGACGAGATCGAGCGGCAGGTGGCGCTCTACGGCGTCGGTAGTGACCTGGTGCTGCGCAACGTGCCGCCGGTGCGGGTGCACCGGCTGCGGTTCAGCGCCGTCGACCACTCGGTGGCGGCCCGGCTGGCGCCGGCGGTGCGGCCGTCGAGCGTCCGGCTGACCCGCGGCATGCACATCGACTCCAACGGCCTGGCCGCGGCCGGCATCGCGCTGGGGTTGGCCGCGCTGGCCAAGGCGGCCCGGCCCAAGTCCCGGTTGTGGCTGGTGCCGGCGCTGGCGGCGGCTCCCGTGGCGGCGTTCTTCCGCGACCCGAACCGCGACGTCCCGGACGACCCGGCGGCCGTGGTGGCGGCCAGCGACGGCAAGGTGCTCGGCGTGGAACGGCTGCACGACGACCGGTTCGGCGACCAGGAGTTCCTGCGGATCGCCGTGTTCCTGTCGGTGCTCGACGTGCACGTCAACCGGGCACCGGTGGCCGGGAAGGTGGCCGACTACTTCGTCGAGGCAGGCGGGTACGCGGCGGCGATGAAGCCGTCGGCGGAGCACAACGTGGCCGCGTACACGGTGCTGGAGACCGCGCACGGCCAGGTGATCGTGGCCCAGCGCACCGGGCTCATCGCGCGGCGGATCGTCCAGCGCGCACCGGTCGGGTCGCTGCTCGCGAAGGGCGAACGGATGGGGCTGATCCGGTTCGGCTCGCGCACCGACGTCTACCTGCCCAGCGAGCGCGCCGTCCCGCGGGTCTCGCCGGGCGAGAAGGTGATGGGCGGCGCATCGGTGATCGCCCGCTGGATCTAGAAACTGCTTCCGCGATCTTGGAGGTTCGGGGCTCGTTTCGAGCCCCGAACCTCCAAGATCGCGGACTGTCAGGCGGTGGCGCGGTTCCTGATCCAGAGGACGGGGCCGCTGGCCAGGTAGGCGAGCACCACCACCGCGAAGGTGACCTCGTAGTTGACCAGCGCGCCGACCACCGGGAGCACGAGCACCCAGGGCGGCAGGCGCAGCAGGCGGGCCAGCTTCACGTACGGGAAGCTCGACACCATCGCCAGCGCCAGCAGCACCACGGCCGCCACCTGCAGCCCCACCGGCGCCGAGGGCGCGATCAGCGTGCCGAGCGCGAGCACCGCGGCCACCATCGTGGTGGGTACGCCGCAGAAGAACCGGCCGTCCTTCGGCGAGACGTTGAACCGGGCCAGCCGGATCGCGGCGCACACCGCCACCAGCGCACAGGCCGGCACGGTGATCGCCGCCGCCGCCTCGCCGGCCAGCAACGCGTGCACCACCACGGGCGCGGCGATGCCGAACGAGCACATGTCGGCGAGCGAGTCCATCTGGGCGCCGAACGGGCTCGCCACCCGCAGGCGACGGGCGAGGGCGCCGTCGAGACCGTCGAAGACCACGCAGGCGATCAGGCACATCGCGGCGAGCCGGACGTCGTCGCCGTGCGTGGACAGGAAGATGGCGGTGACCCCGAGCACCAGGCTCAACAGCGTGCACCCGTTGACGACCGCGAACCGGATGCGCCGGCCGATCGTGCGCTCGCCGGGGAGCAACGGGATGTTGAGGCCGGCGGTGGGCACCGGGCCGGCCGGCGCCGGGATGGCCGGGCTGAACGGCACCAGGCCGGGGAAATCCGGGTCGATCAGGTCGGGCGAGTTCTCGGAACGGCCGGGACGCCCGGCGATCGCGATGCCGCCGCGTCCCGCCGCTCCGCGCCGCAGCGTGAACCGCCGGCGCTTGGCCAGCGAGTCGGTGCCGATCTCGGCGGTGGGCCGCTCGGGCCGGCGCCCGGCGAGCACCTGACGGGCGAGGGTTCCGCCACGCCGCAGCCGGCCGGCCCATCTGCGCCCCGCCGGGCGGGGGCTGTCGTTCACGCGACGCCGGCGCCAAGGGGCTGTCGGCACGTAAACCTCCATGCGGGAAACGGGTGGCTCCACCACTCGGCTGCGCGTCTGCTCAGCCCGCCGTTTGCGGCCTTCACCATCGCATTTTTCGGCGGTTTTCGCGACAGCCAGGTGGTCTCACTTTTGGGCTAAATCCGGGCGATTACGCATGTTCCAGTCGTCGCTTACAGTAGCCGGAGCATGACGCGAAGTCTACAGCCGCAGGTCGCGGCGCCGACGGTCGTCAACACGTCAGAACCACCTCCATCGTTGCGTCACAACACCGCCGCCGCCAGGTCGGTCAGGGTCTGCCGATCGACCTCGGACGGCCGCATCCAGGCCGCTTCGACCGTCGACCCACCGGCCGCCTCGGTCACCCGCGGCTCGGTCGGCTCGTCGACGGTCAGCTCGTAGACGACCCGGATGGTGTGCCAGTTGATCGGATACCCTTCCCAACCGCGCGCAACCGGATTGTGTCTGTGCGACACGCTCAGTAACCGCCCGACCCGACCGCGCTGGCCGGTCTCCTCGGTCACCTCGCGCAGCAGCGCCTCGGCCGGTGCCTCCCCGACGTCCGTGCCGCCGCCCGGCAGGTGCCAGCGGCCGGCGCTCGGGTAGCCGGTCGCGATGCGGGCCAGCAGCACCCGACCGTCCGGGTCGGTCGCCCGGGCGTACGTGGAGAAGCGCTGCACCCGGTGGTTGGGTCCGGCACCGTCCATGGCCATGCCCCGGCTGACCGGCCAGGCGTCGTCGGGATCGTCCGGGTCGGCGGTCTTCGCGTCGGCGTCCGCGCCGAGCGTGCCGGCGGCGTACGCCGGCAGGTAGACCCCGCCGAGGTCGTCGGGTGTGAACCAGCGCGCGCCGCCGCGCAGCGCCCGCGGCGCGCTCGGGCCGGCCGGGACGGCAAGGTCGAAGACCAGCCGGTCGTGGTGCACGAGGACGCCGTCGGGCCGGCGCTCCTGGTCGGCCGACGCCGTCCGGGCCGGCCGCACGCGCGGGGTCAGACCGGTCTGCGCGACCGTCCACCGGGCCACCGCCGCCTGGGGGCTCTCCCCGTGTGCGACGGTGCCGCCCGGCAGCGTCCAGTGATCGGGTTCGCGGCCGGGCACCAGCAGCACCCGGCCGGACCGGTCCCGCGCCACGCCGTACGCGGCGACCCGGCGCCGCCAGTGGACGCCGGCGGGTGACGCGTGCTCGGGAACGGCCGGCTCCGGCTCGAGGGCACCCGGCTCGACGGCGTCGGGCCCCGGCTCGACGGCGTCGGGCCCCGTCACGGCAGTGCCCCCCGGCGCTCGCTCACGGCCGCAGGCCGGCGGCGTGCAGCGCCTCTTCGGTGACCTCGGTCAGGGCCAGCCCGGCGCACTCCTCCACCGTGTGCCAGCGGGCGTCGTCGGTGGACCCGCCCGCGTCGATCACGGCGAGCGGCGCCGGGTTCGGCACGGTCACCCGGTAGAAGGCGCGGACGCCGTGCCAGTCGATCGGATAGCCCTCCGGGCCGAGCGACGCGGCGTCGCGGTGGCTCGCCACGCCCAGCAGGCCGACCAGTTCGCCGTGCTGCCCGGTCTCCTCGGCCAACTCGCGCAGCAGCGCCCGGCCGGGCTGCTCGCCGAAGTCCGTGCCGCCGCCGGGCAGGTGCCACCGGCCGCCGCCGGGGTAGCCGGGGGCGACCCTCGTGAGCAGCACCCGGCCGGCCGGATCGGTCGCGACCGCGTACGCCGCGAACCGCTGGGCCCGGTGCAGGCCGTCGGGGCCGGGGACGGCGTGGAACGACGGGAACTCGGGCGGCGCGTCCGGCCGCAGGTCGACCTGGGCCGGGGGCAGATCCAGCGCCCGGGCGGCGAACGGGCGCAGCGGCTGGGCGCCCGCCTCGGCCATCGTCAGCCAGCGGGCCAGGTCGGTCGGCTGCCCGATGCGGTCGCGCAGGCCGCCGCCGCGCACGGTGACCTCGTAGATCAGCCGATCGGTGTGGATGGTGACGCCGCGGTTCGGCAGCGCCCGCATGTCGGCGAGGACGTCGACGAGCCGGCTCACCGCGACGGACAGTCCGGTCTCGGCGGCGGTCTCGCGGACCACGGTGTCGAGCGGGTGCTCGCCGTGGGCGACGGCGCCGCCGGGCAACGACCACACCCCGGGCGTGCCGCTGCTCGGCGCGGCACGGACCAGCAGCACGCGACCGTCGTCGTCGGTGCAGACGCCGTAGGCCGCGATGCGGCGAACCGGTTCCAGGGCGGGGGTCACAGGCGGCTCCACTTTTTTGGCGATCTTGGACGTTTGCTATCGCGGCAGCGATAGCAAACGTCCAAGATCGCGCCGCTGGGATTCCACCGACAGTGTGGCGTGTCCGTCACCCATCGGCTAGATCATCTCACTCCTCGGAGTGATGCGATGCATCACTCCCATTCGATAGTGCCCGGTGGCTTGCTGGTGACGTCAAGCACGACCCGATTGACCTCGCTCACCTCGTTCGTGATTCGCGTGGAGATCCGCGCGATCACATCGTGCGGCAGCCGGGACCAGTCGGCCGTCATCGCGTCGTCGCTGGAGACCGGGCGAAGCACCACCGGATGACCGTACGTGCGGCCGTCGCCCTGGACCCCGACGCTGCGCACGTCGGCGAGCAGCACCACGGGGAACTGCCAGACGTCGCGGTCGAGGCCGGCCCCGGTGAGCTCCTCGCGGGCGATCAGGTCGGCTTTACGCAGCACGGCCAGCCGCTCGGCGTCGACCGCGCCGATGATCCGGATCGCCAGGCCGGGGCCGGGGAACGGGTGCCGCCACACGATCTCATCGGGCAGGCCGAGCGCCGCCCCGAGCGCGCGCACCTCGTCCTTGAACAGCGTGCGCAACGGCTCGACGAGGGTGAACGCGAGGTCGTCGGGCAGCCCGCCGACATTGTGATGGCTCTTGATGTTGGCGGTGCCGGCGCCGCCGCCGCTCTCCACCACGTCCGGGTAGAGCGTGCCCTGGACGAGGAACTCCACGTGCCGTTCGGCGTCGACCTCGCGGGCCGCCTGCTCGAAGACGCGGATGAACTCGCGCCCGACGATCTTGCGCTTCTCCTCCGGGTCGGTGACGCCGGCGAGCGCGCCCAGGAACCGGTCGGCCGCGTCGACAACCTTCAACCGGATGCCGGTCGCCTTGACGTAGTCGGTCTCGACCTGCTCGGCCTCGCCGGCGCGCAGCAGGCCGTGGTCGACGAAGACGCACGTCAACTGGTCGCCGATCGCGCGGTGCACGAGGGCCGCCGCCACCGCCGAGTCGACCCCGCCGGACAGCCCGCAGATCACCTGCGCGTCGCCGACCTGGGCCCGGATCAGGGCCACCTGCTCGTCGATGATGTTGCCCGTGTTCCAGGTCGGTTCGATCCGGGCGATGTCGTACAGGAACCGCTTCAGCACGTCCTGGCCGCCCGGCGTGTGCGCTACCTCGGGGTGGAACTGCACCCCGGCGAACCCGCGCTCGGGCGCCTCGAACGCGGCCACCGGCGAACCGGCCGAACCCGCGGTCACGGCGAACCCGTCGGGGGCGGCGCTCACCCGGTCGCCGTGGCTCATCCACACCGACGGCGCCGGCGGCATGTCGCGCAGCAGGACCCCGCGGTCTCCCGACACCCGCAGCGGCGTGCCGCCGAACTCGCGCAGGCCGGTCTTCGTGACCTCGCCGCCGAGGGCGAGCGCCATCGCCTGGAAGCCGTAGCAGATGCCGAACACCGGGACGCCGGTGTCGAACAGGGCCGGGTCCACCTGCGGCGCACCGGGCTCGTAGACGCTCGACGGCCCGCCGGACAGGATCAACGCCGCCGGGTGGCGCGCCATCATCTCGGCGACCGGCATCGAGTGCGGGACGATCTCGGAGTAGACGTCGGCCTCGCGCACGCGACGGGCGATGAGCTGGGCGTACTGGGCGCCGAAGTCGACGACCAGAACCGGGCGCGGTGTGGTCACGGCAACACCCTATCGGGCACGTCGGTCAGTTCCCCGATGGTCCGCACGCGCCCCACGGGTGACATCCGCAACCACAGCGGGCACAGCAGGACCACCACCATCAGCGCGGTGATCGTGATCCGCGGGGACGTGACGCTGGCCAGCGCGCCGGCCGCGAGCGCGCCGATCGGCAGCGTTCCCCTGGTGAACAGCCGCAGCGACGCGGTGGTGCGGCCGAGCAGTTCGCCCGGCACCGACGACTGCAGGGCGGCGCGCACGCACACGTTGAACACGCCGATTCCAGCGCTGATGCCGAACCCGCCGGCGGCGAACAGCGCGAGCCGCCAGCCGGGTGCGGCGAGCACGATGAGGCCGCCGGACAGCAGGTAGGTGCTCGGCGCGATCCAGATCAGCCGGGCGTCGCCGATGGCGCGGCCGAGCTTTGCGGCGGCGAGTGACCCGACCACCGCGCCGGCCGAGGCGAGGCCGAGGAGCAGACCGACGAGGGCCTCGCTCAGGCCGAGCGTGTCGTACAGGAACACGACGACGACCGCCGCGTAGCCGCCGAACACGAAGTTGCCGAGCACGCCGGCGCCGAGCACCGCGCGGGTGAACGGCCGGCCGAACGTGTAGCGCAGGCCCTCGGCGAGGTCCCTTCGCACGTTCGTTTCAGCCTTCCTGGCGGCCGGCTCCGGGCCCCTGATCATGAGGAGGGTGGCGGCCGAGACCAGGAAGCTCACGACGTCGACGAGCACCGTGCCGGCCGCGCCGACGGCCTGCAGCAGCGCGCCGCCGAGCCCGGGCCCGCCGACGTTCGCGGCCGACTCGGTGGCGAACAGCTTGCCGTTGCCGTCGACGAGGCGGTCCTTGGGGATGATCGCCGGCAGGTAGGCGGGGTAGGCCACGTCGAACAGCACGCTGAGCGCGCCGGCAAGCAGCGCGACCGCCACCAGGTGGGCGATCGTGAGGGCGCCCGCGAGCGCCGCCGTGGTCACGGTGGCGAGCAGCGCCGCGCGGCCGAGATCCGCGAGGATCAGCAGCGGACGACGTCTGCGCCTGTCGACGTACACGCCGAACGGCAGGCCGACGACGAGCCAGGCGGCGTACCCGGCGGCGGTGATCAGGCTGACCTCGAACGGGCCGGCGTCGAGCGCGGAGACCGCGATCAGCGGCAGTGCGACGTAGCTGACCGCGGTGCCGACGGCGCTGATGCCCTGCCCGACGAAGAGGAGCCGGAAGTCACGCTCCCGGAACAGGCTCCCCATGGCCACGCATCCTGCCCGATTTCCGCGGTCAGCGGCCGGGGTACGGGGGCTTGGCGGAGGAGAACAGCCAGGCCTGGAAGAACGCGTCGAGTTCCTTGCCGGACAGCTTCTCCGCAAGCGCGATGAAGTCGGCCGTCGTGCCCGTGCCGCTCTTGTGGGCCGAGGTCCACTCGGGGAGTAGCCGGAAGAACGCGTCGTCGCCGATCGTCATCCGCAGCGCGTGCACCGTCAGGCCGCCGCGCACGTATACCGAGTCGGCGAACAGGTTCTTCTCCCCCGGGTCGCCCGGCGGCGGCGTCCATATCTCGGCGGTCGCGGGTGCGCCGTACGTGTCGTCGAACGCGGCCTGGGCGCTGCGGCCGCCGTCGTGCTCCTCCCAGAGCCACTGCGCGTAGGTGGCGAAGCCCTCGTTGAGCCAGATGTCGCGCCACCGGTTCAACGAGACGCTGTCGCCGAACCACTGGTGCGCGATCTCGTGGGCGACGATCGAGGTCGCGTCCGACAGCGTCCGGTTGAAGAAGGCGGGCGCATAGATCGGCCGGGTCTGCGTCTCCAGAGCGAACGCCAGCCGCTCGCTGGTCACGATCCCGCCCAGCGCCTCGAACGGGTACGGGCCGAACCGCGTCGCCAGGAACCCGGTCACGTCGGCGGTGCGCTGCATCGCCTGGTCGGCGACGCCGCCGGCCGGCAGCCGCTCGTCGACCGCCGAGTAGACCGGCTTGCCGTCGTAGGTCCCCTCGAAGATCCGGAACTTACCGATCGCGATGGTGCTCAGGTAGCTCGCCATGGGCGTGGTCGCGGCCCAGCGCCAGGTGCGCCAGCCGGGGTCGGCCGCGTCGACGCCGCGCGATACGCCGTTCGCGATCGCCGTCAGCCCGTCCGGGACGGTGATCTCGAAGTCGTAGGTCGCCTTGTCGGTCGGGTGCTCGTTGGTCGGGTACCAGTCGGCACCGCTCGCGGGCTCGCCGGCGACCAACGCACCGTCGGTCGTGTGGTGGAACCCATCGCCGTCCGGTTTGCCCTCGTATTCGGCCTCGATCGTGAACTCCTGGCCGGCGCGCAGCGGCGCCGCGGGCGTCACGACGAGCTCGCGGCCGCCGTCGAGCCGCCAGGTCGCGTCGGCGCCGCCGGCTCGCAGCGCGGTGATCTTCAGACCGGAGAAGTCGAGGTTGAACTGGGACATCGACTGGGTTGCGGCCGCGTCGATCGTCGCGCGCCCGGTCAGCACGTCGGTCGACGGGTCATAGCGGACACGCAGCGCGTAATGCCTGACGTCGTACCCGCCGTTGCCCAGCTTCGGGAAGTACTCGTCGCCGGCCCCGTCGGCGCCCGGGGAGGGTGGACCGTCCGGCGGTGCCGACGGCTGCCCGCTCGCGGCGACCGGACGCACGCTGCCGCTCGGGGCGGCCACCCGCACCAGCACGACGGCGCCGGCCACGAGCGCGCAGACCAGCACCGCGGCCAGCGCGACGAGGGGCCATCGGCGCATACCTGGCCTCCCTTTGGTGCGGATCGGGCGTCAACGGTAGCCCCTCGATTCCGACGCAATCGACGACCGCGCGTGAAGGAGGCAACACAACCAGGCTGAGGTTCCGTATTCTGCCACCGACCGGTGACCAATCGGCGGCCGTCACCGCCTCGCACAGGAAGGTTCCCGCGTTGTCGGCGTCTTCGGTGTCGGCGCGTCCGCCCCGGGCGAGCGCACGGGGCGACGGCTTCCTGCGTCGCCTCCGGCTGCGCTCCTGGTGGCGGGTGCGCAGCAAGCTCGCCATCGTCGTCGCGATCCCGGCGGCCGCGTTCACCGCGATCGCCGGCCTCCAGATCGCGGCGGCGGCGACCGACGGCCGGGACCTGTCCGCATACGCCGAACAGTTCGCGCTCGCGCGGCCGGTCGCGGCCGTCGTGGACGCGCTGCAGGTCGAGCGCGACCGCACCGCGGGCGAGCTCGTGCAGCGGGTCACCGTTGAGCAGTTCGACGCCGCCCTGGCCGACAAGCGGACCGCGTCCGACGACGCGTACGCCCAGTTGGCCCGCGTCGCCGGCCCCGACCGGCCCGGGTTCGCGGCCGCCGCGAACATGTTCAAGCGGCTGCAGGACACCCGGGCGGCGGCCCGCGAAAGCTCCCTGCCCGCGGAGACGATCTTCAGTGCCTACCGGGACACGATCGCGGCCCTGTTCGGGATGCTGCCCAATCCGGCCAGCGCCCCGCAGCGGCGGCTGGTCGGCCCGGCCATCGCCGTGCTGGAGGTGGCCCGGGCCAAGGAGTACGCCTCGCAGCTGCGGGCCCGGCTGTACGCGGCCTGCCGGGCCCGGTTCTCCGAGCCCGAGACCTACTACCCGTTCGCGGAGTCCGCGGCGGAGCAGCATGCGGCGCTGGTCCGGTTCCGCGCCAACGCCCCCGGCGATGTCGCGGCGGCGCTCGGCGACGCGCGCGCTGTCAAGATCAATGACAATGCGACCGCGCTGCGCGACACGATCCTCGAGCAGGTCCGGGGCCGGCTGGTGACCGTTCCGCCGGACGAGTGGTGGGAGGTGTCGACGGCGGCCGTCAACCTGCTCGGCGAGGTCGGGTCCCGGGCCATCGACGCGACGATCGACGAGTCGGGATCCCTCGCGCACGCCCAGCGCCTGCGCACGCTGTGGTTGACCGGGCTGATCCTGGCCGTCCTGGTGATCACGCTCGGGTCGTGGGTGTTGATCGGCCGGTCGATGGTGCGGTCGCTGCGCAACCTGCGCGCCCAGGCGCTGGACGTGGCGACCCGCCGCCTGCCGGAGGCGCTCGAACGGTTGCGGGCGGCCGAACGGCAGGCCGACATCGACAACCTGCCGACCACCGCCTTCCCGCAACTCGGCGGCGACAACAGCCGGCGCGACGAGATCGGCGAGGTCGGCGACGCGTTCGCCGCCGTCCACGCGAGCGCGGTGCGCCTCGCCGGCGAACAGGCGGAGCTGCGTCGCGGGGCCAACTCCATGATCGTCAATGTGGCGCGACGCAGCCAGATGCTGGTGGAGCGGCAGCTCAAGCTGCTCGACGAGGTGCAGTCGGCCGAGGACGACCCGGATCAGCTGGCGAACCTGTTCCGCCTCGATCACCTGCTCACCCGGATGCGCCGCAACGACGAGAACCTGCTGGTCCTGGCCGGCGCCGACACCAGCCGCCGCCGGCCCGACCCGGTGCCGCTGTCCGCGGTGGTGCTGGCCGCGATGGCCGAGATCGAGGAGTACGAACGGGTCGTCTCCGACGTCGACGACGGCGGCTACATCGCCGGCGGCGCCGTTGTCGACGTCGTGCACATCCTGGCCGAGCTGCTGGAGAACGCCGCGTCGTACTCGCCGCCGGACTCGACGGTCCTCGTCATCGGCCGGGTGGCGCCCGACGGCCGGTCGGCCACCGTCCGCGTCGCCGACCGCGGGCTCGGGATGACCGAGAAGAAGCTGGCCGAGGCGAACGAGCGGCTGGCCGGTACCGGTTCGCCCGGCCGGCCCGGCGAACCGGCGTCGGCGGCAACTCCCGTCGCGGCGGCGACGGCACAGATGGGGCTGTGGGTGGTCGGCCGGCTGGCCGCCCGGCACGGCATGACGGTGCGGCTGCGGGCGCTGACCAGCGGGATCCAGGCGGAGATCTCGATTCCCGCGCCGCTGCTCGCCCCCGCGCCCGCCCGGTCGTACGCCGACCTGGCCCGATCGGTGCTGCGCAGTTCGATGACCCACCTGCTCGGCCACGACCCGTCGGCCGAGGCCGGGGCCGGTCCGGAGCGGCGTGCCCCGGTCGGTGGGGCCGGCACCCTCGCCGGCGCACCCGCGTTGCCGCCCGGCGGAGCGCCGTCGGCGGCCCCGGCCGCACCGGCGAGGGTGCCGGTCGAGGTGCCGCTCACCGAGCGGGAGACGCCCGCATACGGGTCGCCGCCGTTGCCCAGGCCGCCGGCCGACGACGAGGCGATCTCCTACGTCGCCCGGACCGAGTCCGTCGGGGCCGACCCCGACACCGCGAATCTCGACGGCTGGACCCGGCCGATCCGGCTGCCGTCCCAGGCCGGACGGCGCACCTCGCCCGACGTCCAGCGCACCAGGCGGGACCGGCAGCCCCCGAACGCCGCGCCGGCGACGGCCGCGGCGGCGCCGGCCCGCCCGGGCACCCGGTCACCCGCCGCCGGCCCGACGAACGCCGCCGGCCCGCCGAACGCCGCCGGCCCGCCGAACGCCGCCGGCCCGCCGAACGCCGCCGGCCCGCCGAGTGCGGTCGGTGCCGCGGCGCCGACCGCGGCAGGAGCGGCCCCCGCGCCGACCGCCGGCGGAGCGGCCCCGGCGGCGGCCGCCGGCGCGACGGCCCAGCCAGCGGCAACCCGCGCCGCCCGGTCCGGCGGGGTCCGCGGCAGCAACGTGCCGGCACCCGCCGACGGCGGAACGTCCCGCGCGGGCCTGCCGGTGCGCGTCCCGATGGCGCAGCTTCCCCGAAACCCGTTGGCCAGCCCGCCGGCGGCCGCCGCCGGCGAGACGCCGGACGAGTCCGACCCGGCCGAGGTGTCGGCCGCGCTGAATCGCTTCTACCGCGCCCGCCACCGCGCCAGCAGCGACGACACCCTGTCCTAGGCGCCGCGATCTTGGAAGTTTGGGGCTCGAAAACGAGCCCCAGAACTTCCAAGATCGCGGGGAAGAGCTCAGCCGAGCTGGAGGCCGACCTTCTGGAACTCCTTCAGGTCGCGGTAGCCGCACTTGGCCATCGCGCGGCGCAGCCCACCGAACAGGTTCAGCACCCCGGTCGGGTCGCCGGACGGGCCGAACAGCAGTTCGTCCATCGTCGCCGTGGGCGCCTCGGCCGGCGCGTACACGCCGCGCGGCAGCTTCGGGTGGCTCGCCGACGAGTGCCACCAGGCGCCCTTCGCCGGTGCGCCCTCGCAGCGGGCCAGCGGCTCGCCCAGCATCACCGCGTCGGCGCCGCAGCCCAGGGCCTTCGCGACGTCGGCCGAGGTGCGGATCTCGCCGTCGGCGATCAGGTGCACGTACCGGCCACCGGTCTCGTCCAGGTAGTCCCGGCGGGCCGCGGCCGCGTCGGCGATCGCGGTGGCCATCGGCACCCGGATGCCCAGCACCCGGTCGGTGGTGGAGTGCCCGTCGGCACCCACCCCGACGATCACGCCGGCGGCGCCGGTGCGCATGAGATGAAGCGCCGTCTGGTAGTTGGTGCAGCCGCCCACGATCACCGGCAGGTCCAGGTCGGCGATGAACTCCTTGAGGTTCAGCGGTTCATCCACAGTGGACACGTGCTCCGCCGACACCACGGTGCCCTGGATCACCAGGATGTCGACGCCGGCGTCCAGGATCACCGGCGCGATCGCGAGCGTGTGCTGCGGTGATACGCGGACCGCGACGGTGCCGCCGCCCTCCCGCATCTCCTTGACCCGCTCGACGATCAGCTCCGGCTTGATCGGTTGCGAATAGACCTCCTGCAGCCGCCGCGTGCCGCCGCCGTGCGGCAGCGTCGACAGCTCGGCCAGGATCGGCTCCGGGTCGTGGTACCTCGTCCACAGCCCCTCGACGTTGAGCACGCCGAGGCCGCCGAGGCCGCCGAGGGTGGCGGCCGTCAGCGGGCTCATGATCGCGTCGGACGGGTGCGCGACGCACGGGATCTTGAACTGGTACGCGTCCAACTGCCAGGCGGTCGATACGTCGTCGACGTCCCGGGTCCGCCGACTCGGCACGATCGAGATCTCGTCGAGGTGGTAGCCGCGCTGCGCGGTGCGGCCCAGGCCGATCTGTACGACCTCTCGCACGGTTGTCTCCTTCATAGGCGTGCCGCTTGACCGCGGGCTCCGCTTCGCTTCCGCCCGCTGGCGGCCCGCGCTTCAGCGCGCCGAGTAGTTCGGCGCCTCGAGCGTCATCTGGATGTCGTGCGGGTGGCTCTCCTTGAGCCCGGCCGCGGTGATGCGGACCAGTTGGCCCCGCTCCTGCAGCGCGGGGATGGTGGCCGCGCCCGCGTAGCCCATGCCGGACCGCAGGCCGCCGACCAACTGGTGGGCCACGCCGGACAGGTGCCCGCGGTAGGGGACCTGGCCCTCGACTCCCTCGGGTACGAGCTTGTCGTCGGAGCCGACGTCGTGCTGGAAGTAGCGGTCCTTCGAGTATGACCGGGCCTGCCCACGGGACTGGATGGCGCCGAGCGAACCCATCCCCCGGTACGCCTTGAACTGCTTGCCGTTGATGAAGATCAGCTCGCCCGGGCTCTCCTCGCAGCCGGCGAGCAGCGAGCCGAGCATCACGGAGTCGGCGCCGGCGACGATCGCCTTGACGATGTCACCGGAGTACTGCAGCCCGCCGTCGGCGATGACCGGCACGCCGGCGGGGCGGCACGCCCGGGTCGCTTCCATGATCGCGGTGACCTGCGGGACGCCGACGCCGGCGACCACGCGGGTGGTGCAGATCGACCCCGGACCCACCCCGACCTTGACCGCGTCGGCGCCGGCCTCGACCAGGGCGCGCGCGCCGTCGAACGTCGCGATGTTGCCGCCGACGACCTCGGCGGGCGTATCCCGCTTCAACCGCGCGACCATCTCCACGACCTGCCGGTTGTGGCCGTGCGCGGTGTCCACCATGATCACGTCGACCCCGGCGTCGACGAGCGTGCGGGCCCGCTTGTACGAGTCGTCGCCGACCCCGACGGCAGCGGCGACCCGCAGCCGGCCGGCGGGGTCCTTGGTGGCGTTCGGGTACTGCTCACTCTTCGCGAAGTCCTTGACGGTGATCAGCCCGCACAGCTTGCCCGCGTCGTCGACGAGCGGCAGCTTCTCGACCTTGTGCTGCCGCAGCAGCGCCAGTGCGTCCACTGTGGACACACCGGCCGGCGCGGTGATCAGCGGCATCGGCGTCATGATGTCGCGGACCCGCGTGGTGAGGTCGGTGATCCAGCGCATGTCCCGGTTCGTGACGATGCCCAGCAGCGTCCCGTCCGGGTCGGTGACCGGGGCACCCGAGATGCGGTAGCGCCCGCACAGCGCGTCGACCTCCGCGACGGTGGCGTCCGGCGAGACGGTGACCGGGTTGGTGACCATGCCCGCCTCGGACCGCTTCACCAGGTCGGCCTGCTGCGCCTGGTCGTCGATCGACAGGTTGCGGTGCAGCACGCCGATGCCGCCCTGCCGGGCCATCGCGATCGCCATCCTGGCCTCGGTGACCGTGTCCATCGCGCTCGACACCAGCGGCATCGACAGCCGCACTCCCCTGGTCAGCCTGGTTGAGGTATCGACCTCGCTGGGAATCACGTCTGACTCGGCGGGAAGCAGGAGGACGTCGTCGAACGTGAGCGCCAGGGGAAGGGAATCCATATGGTGACCAGCCTTCAGGAGTCTCAGGGGCGGCGATAGACCAATGCTAGGCGACAGGGCACCAGCACCCGCCCGGCGGCCCGGACCGCTACCGTAGGAAGGTGCAGGAAGAGCCCATCGACCCGTTCGCCGGTGACCCGGCCGATCCAGCGATGCCGCTCGGCGAGGGCGACGACGACAACGACCCGCTCACCGCAGACGAGCGGCAGGACGTGCTGGAAGACCTCGCCGATCTGGCGATCTACCAGGCGCTGCTCACGCCGCTGGGGGTCCGCGGGCTGGTCATCGAGTGCGAAGACTGCCACGAGCCGCACTACTTCGACTGGGACCTGCTCCGCGGCAACCTGCGGCACCTGCTCGACTCCGGCCGGCCGCGGGTGCACGAGCCGGCCTACAACCCCGACCCCGATCACTACGTGACGTGGGAGTACGCCCGCGGATACGCCGACGGCATCCACGACGCCCTCGCCGACGCCGCTGAAGATGCGGACGACGCCGACAAGGGCGAGGATGACGGTGACGACGACGAGCCGTGATCCGCTGACCCGGCCCCGGCATTCAATCGAGTCTGTCGTTTAACCAGTCAAAAACCGGGGTACCGCCCCCGCATGCCCAGGTCGCAGTTGGTCGCCGTCAGGAGACCAGCCCAGCCCGGAACGCCGACGCCACCGCGTGGGCACGGTCGCGCGCGCCGAGCTTCCGGAACAACCGCCGGGCGTGCGTCTTGACGGTGTCCTCGGAAACGAACAGCTCGCGGCCGATCTCGGCGTTGCTCTTGCCGTCGGCCATCCCGCGCAGCACCTGCAGCTCGCGCTCGGTCAGGTCGACGCGCCGCCGGGGCACCTCGGCCGCCGGGCCGCCCGCCGCGTCGCCGCGCTGCAGCGGCACCGACGACGTGGCCGGCCGCAGCGTCTGCGAGGCCAGCGCGCTCACCGCGGCGCCGACCGGGGCTGCCGGGCTGGGCACCGACGAGCCGTTGCGGGCACCGGCCCGCGCCGTGGCCGGCTCGCCCGCCGGGCTGAGCACGAGCAGCAGCGCCTTCGCGACCACCGTCACCGGATCCGTCGCGTCGGCGCGGATCACTCCCCGCGCGCCGGCCTGCACGGCGGCGGCCGAGATGCGCGGGTCCTCGACACCGAACAGGACGACCGCGGCGCCAGGCGCCGCGGCGACGATCCGGCGGGTGAACTCGACGCTGTCCGGACGCGACAGCGCGGTGTCGACCAGGATCAGGTCGGCGCTCTGCTCGGCCAACCGGGTCAACGCCTCGGTAACCGAAACCGCGGTACGCACCGCCGCACCCACTCCAAGCCTGGCCGCACAGGTGACCACCGCCTGGGCCGCGACCGGCGTCCGTACACAAACAAGGACCGTACGCACCGTGACTCCCCTCTCTACCCAGGAGGAGAACACAAAACGGTCAGATCATTCCGGAGTTCCCCAGAATTCAATCGACGACTTGCCGTCTTTTCCCTCGAAAGTGATCTTGACGGCATGGGCTGATGGAGGGTACGCATGACCAACGTCGCGCGACTGCCAGGGCCGATTTCCGACCTTTGGGACTGGCAGCGCATGGGTTCGTGTCGGGGCCGCGACAGTGCCCAGTTCTTTCACCCGGACGGGGAACGTGGCGCCTCGCGCGGCCGGCGCGAAGCGGCGGCCAAGTCCGTCTGCCAGACGTGCCCGGTGCGCGCGCAGTGCGCGGCCCACGCGTTGGCGACCCGCGAGCCGTACGGCGTCTGGGGCGGCTTCACCGAGGCCGAACGCCTCCGCCTACTCGCGACCGGCTGGGAGGACCTGGCCGACCGCAACCAGAACTGCGTCGACGTCGGCCGCCTCGAACTGCGGCTCGGCCTGCGCCCGACAGTGCCGGTGCAGCGCACCGGCGGCGGCGCGCCCCGCCTGATGGCCAGCCGCAACGCGGCGGCCCGCTGATCGTTCGCTCTCCCTCCAGCGGTCGTGGACTCCCGTGGCGCTCATAAGGTGGCGCGGGAGTCCACGATCGAGTTTGCCGGGCTACTCGACGGTGACCTCGATGGTGTGCCAGCCGGTCGCGCCGTCGGGTACCACCGGCCGCTGGTCCTCGTCCTGTAGCTTCCCGGCAGTGTCGGTGGCCCGCACGGTCAACGTGTGGTTGCCAGGCGTGGCCTGCCACTGCACCGTCCACTGGCGCCAGGTGTCGATCGAGGGGACGTCGTAGAGCTTCGCCTGCTGCCAGGCGCCGTTGTCCACCCGCAGTTCCACCGCCGACACCCCGACGTGCTGCGCCCACGCGACCCCGCCGACGACGACGGTGCCCGCCTTGGCCCGCGAACCCGGGGTGTCGATGCGCGACTGCAGCTTGATCGGCGCCTTGTTCGCCCAGCCCCGGCGCACCCAGTACGCGTCGAAGTCGGCGAAGCTGGTCAGATCCAGTTCCGTGAGCCACTTCGTCGCGCTCACGTAGCCGTAGAGCCCGGGAACCACCATCCGCACCGGAAAGCCGTGGTCGATCGGCAGCGGCTCGCCGTTCATGCCGACGGCGAGGATGGCGTCGCGGCCGTCGCGCAGAACCTCGGTGGGGGTGCCGGCGGTGTAACCGTCGCCGGAGCGGCTGACCACCTGGTCGGCGCCGGGTTCCGGGTCGGCCTCCGCGAGCAGGTCGGACACCCGCACGCCGAGCCACCGGGCGTTGCTGATCAGCCCGCCGCCGACCTCGTTGGAGACGCAGCACAGCGTGATGTATCGCTCGATCATGGGACGTTTGAGCAGGTCGTCGTAGGTGAGCGTCAGGGGGTTCCGGACCCGGCCATGCACGCGCAGCCGCCAGCCGTCGGGGGCGATCTGGGGCACGACAAGCGCGGTGTCGATCCGGTAGAACAGCGGGTTCGAGGTGACGAACGGAGACATCCGCGGCAGCTTGGAGTCGACGGCCGCCGGCAGCGGTGGCGCCGGCGACGCGGGCTGCGGAAGCGTCACGCTTGCCCGCTCCGCGCTGACGTCGCGCCGCAGCGAATACCACCGGCCGAGTGCCGCCGCGGCCACCCCGAAGCCCAGCACGACCGCGCCCGCCGTCAGCGCTCGCCGACGTGTTGATCTTGCAGTTGTGGTGCCAGCTTCTGCCCCAGTTTGGACGCCTTCATCCGGCACCACAACTGCAAGATCAACACGATCATGAACGGTGAGCCGGTACAGGACGAACACGCCGGTGGCGCCGGCCGCCAGCGACGGCAGCAGGGCGAGCGGTCCGGCTTGGTAACGCGTCACCGCCGCGGCCACACCCAGCAGCGCGAACGCGCCGATGCCGGCGAGCGCCCACGGCAGCCGCGTGCGGGCCAGCAGCCCGAGGCCGGCGCCGGCGAGCCCCAGCAGCACCAGCATGCCCACCTGCAGGGCGAGCTTGTCGTGCGTGCCGAACAGGGTGATCGCGAAGTGCTTGAGCGACTCGGGGACGTTGTCGATGAT
>Ga0111538_10004146_pt1 | contig 20199 bp, 17 predicted proteins | sample SoiMethybrSBSTD1_FD_79669 | JGI IMG/M metagenome (GOLD analysis project Ga0111538, IMG submission 79669) | Bulk soil microbial communities from a Populus tree surrounding site in Tennessee, USA - Soil MetaG P. TD hybrid SBSTD1 (version 2)... | ecosystem: Environmental > Terrestrial > Soil >... | reverse complement strand
GCTCGATTCAGTCGCATGGGCTCATGTCGTATCAGCGCGATGGGGTCCGAAGTTCGTGCGAATGCCACTCGCTGCGAGCAGCCAGGAGCCTCTCAAGTTGGGCAAGGTTCTCGAATCGAGCAGCATCGCGCATACGAAACGGCGAGACGCGCGAAAAGTGGCAAAGATCATTGCTTGGAATCAAGCTGCAGGACTATGAAGAAGGCGGGTCCGATGGTATCGAGGGATCAGTTTATGAAAAAGTCTGATCTTTCGATGGCATTCCCTCTGGCGAAGCTCCCGCGCCATCTCGGGAGCGCCCGCAGCGCGTGAAGTCCTGAGCTGGCGACTTCTGAGTGTTACCGGCAGTTCCACCCTTGTCAACTAGGAACGGCTGGTCCAGCGTGCGGTCATTTACCAGATCCACAACCACGCCCCACACCGTCGTGTGACACACGCGTCGATACAAAGGGTCGCCAAGCTCCTAAACATTTTGAGGCGTGTAACCGACACCATTAGTGCACGGAAATCGTCCATGAGTGGACGGGGTGCGATCAAAGTTTAGTTGTCTTCTAAAGGAAAACTGTCCGGTTACATGAGTGGCATCAGCGTTGCTTGGCCTGCTAAATCCGCCTCTAGTTCAAAAGAATAAGAAGTGGCTCAATGGATGAGACGTGGTCACAGTGCCTCGCGAAGGTATTGATGTGTTTTGTTGTTGTTTTGCCGTAGTAGTAGGTACCCAAACGACCACCCATTACACGAGCTGTCCCCGTTAGTCATTAGAGACTCGACTAAGGAAATGGGACGACGATGGCTGACTCGGTAGCGAACAGAACGGCCACGCCCGAGAATGCTGTCACCTGGACCACGGGACGAATCGGGGCAAGTGTGCGCGGGCACGGGCGGTAGCCAGGCTGGCGACCCTCGACCAAGGAAACAGGTCAAACGCCGTTCGAAAATTCAGAGCTCCTGGAGACGGGAGTGCGTGTGTGGAAAAACTGCAGATGTAAGGAGTAGCAATGAATCTGCGTTGTAATGCCGTGCGATTGTTCGTCTTTTTGGTGGCGACGTTCGTCGTCCAGCTGTCGGCGGAGGCCCAATCAGCGTTTTCCGTCATCCCCGCGTCGATGTCTCTTCAAGTGACTGCGGGTGAGACCCCTCCCTCCCAGACAATCCAGGTCACCAACACGGGTGGTGGGAGGCTGCGGTGGGCCGTGTCCACGATCGGGACAGCTACCGGTTGGATTGCGGCTTCACCAACGAATGGGTCGAGCAGCGGGACGGTGACGGTGAGCTTCACACAACCCATCACACTGAACACCCCATCGCCGTTGTGGTTGAAGGTCGCGGATACGAGGACAGGCGCATACGAAACCGTCGGCATCTTCCTCACGATCGACGGACAAGGGGCAGTGCCACTGCCCTCAGAACCCCCACCGGCTCCGACGCCACCACCCGCGCCGTCGGGGGTCGGCCCTCAATCGGCGATCACCTGCCCGGGCGGTGCCGTTGACATCTGGCCCGGCACGTCCATTCAACCGGTGGTCAATACATATCCCAACTACACGACGTTTTGTCTCCATGCTGGCGTGCATTATCTGAGCAGCTCTATCACGCCGAAATGGGGCGATGTGTTCGTCGGTGAGTACGGCGCGGTCCTTGACGGCAGCTATTGGGCCACGGCCGATGCGACGCAGGCCGCGTTCCGGGCCCACAACCAGGACATCGACTACGTAACCATCCGCAATCTGGTGATCCGCAACATGCCCCAACGCGGCATCCACGAGTACTATTTCATGGCGGACAACTGGACCATCGAGAACAACGAGATTGGTCCCAATAAGGACGTCGGCCTCGTGTTCGGGGGCAGCTCGATCATCAAAAACAACTACATCCATCACAACACCTACAGCGGGTACATGGGGCCGTATGCGCACAACTCGACGCTCGAGGGCAATGAGATCGCCTACAACGGCTGGCAACAGAAGGTGACGGAGTCGGCGAACGTGACCTTCCGCAACAACTTCGTCCATCACAACACCGGTGCCGGCATCTGGTTCGACAGCGACAATACCGGGACGCTCATTGAAGGCAACCTCGTGGAGGACAACGGCAACGCCGGGATCTGGTACGAGATCAGCAGTGACGCGATCATCCGGAACAACACTGTCCGCCGAAACGACACCGGGGTGTTCATCTCCACGTCGAAGAACGCGCAGATCTACAGCAACGTGCTGGAAAACAATTTCCGGGGCATCACCTACTTCGTCAACTGTCCGTCGGTGGGCGGCGGGCTGATCGGCTTCGACCTCGCCAACAATGCGGCCCACGACAACACGATCGTCGTCGGCACGCAGGCTTGGGCATTGGCGAGCGTGTTCAGCTACGGGTCGTGCACCACGACCCAAGTGGCGCCCTACGCGAACGGGGCAAAAAGTCTGACGTTCTACCGCAACACGTATCGGGTGCCGTCGCCCTTCACGGTGCAGTACTGGCTATGGGACAGGTTCCTCTACTGGAGTGAGTGGCAAGCGCTTCCGCAGGACGCAATCAGCACAGTCAGCCAGTAGCGCCGAAGTCGGTCGCGATCCACCGCCGTCACAGGCGGATGGGTCGCGGCCGCCCGTTCGTGGTCTGGTGGCCCGAGCGCCTGGGTCGTAGCCATGCCTCTCCCCTACTTTCCCACGCCCAACCCATCCACAACTCCGGACCAGGTCCTCGTTTCAACCGAAGCACCAACGCCGCGCGGCTCAATCGCGAGCCCGAATCAGCTTCATGGCGATCGGGCGGGAGATTGACGACAGATCGACGTTTTCTATTCAACTGCCTGGGTTTGGCTGGCCAAAATTGAGCTTTATCTGTCTTGTCCGATGGCGTAATGTGCTGTGCGGCGCGACAAGAAGAACTGTCAGTGGATGCGACATCGGATGAGCCGGGCACCGGAAGCTCGACGCCAAAGCACATAGTTTTTCGCGTCCAGATCTTCCATTTTGTGAAACGTATGCGATAGAGCGCTGAGCCTGCGGTGCCCACGTCGCGGCCCTGGCACGGCGTGGCAGCCGACGAATCAATCACCTCGAGACGCAACCGGTGCCTACACTCCTAACACGTGCTGCGCGGATTGGCCGACTCTGTCTCCTGTTTTTCGTGGCGACTCCGCTATCGTCGACCGTCGCAGCGCAAACGGTGCTCTCAGTCAGCGCAACTTCCGTCAGCTCGCAGGCGAATGCGGGTGGCAACGCGCCATCCCAGACCGTGCGAGTCAGCAACGCAGGACGGGGAGCGCTCAAATGGTCGGTCGTACGAAGCAACCCTCTCGAGTCATGGTTCAGCGTCTCGCCGACGAGCGGCGTGAACACTGGTACGCTGACGATAGCCTTCAACACGGTCGCGCTCACGCCTGGCACGTACCAAGGAACCTTCCGGGTGCAAGTGCAAGGGAGTACGACGTCAGTCACGGTCAGCGTGCTGGCCACCATCGTCAACTCCGCTCCGACGCTTACTGTTACGTGCCCGTCGAACATATCTCTTCCCTCGTCGAACGGATCGGCGGTCGTTGTGACTTACAGCGTCACCACGTCAGGTGGCGTCGCTCCCATTATGGTCACCGGCTCGCCGGCGTCGGGGAGCAGCTTTCCGGTCGGCACGACGAGCGTCACGGTCAACGTAGCGTCGAGTGACGGCCAGAACGCGAGCTGCGTGTTTTCGGTGACTGTGTCCAATTCGCCGCCTCCGTCCGGCTCGACCGTTGGCCCGCAGCCGACGATCACGTGCCCGGCAAACGCGGTCGACATCCAGGCTGGCACATTTATCAACGCGGTGGTTGATGCCTACCCCGGCGGGACTACGTTTTGCCTGCGAGCCGGCATCCATTATCTGGACCGCTCGATCGTCCCGAAGACGGGGGACGCTTTCGTCGGTGAGTACGGCGCGATCCTGCACGGAACCTGGACATCGAACGACGACACCCAGGCGGCGTTCCGGGCGCACCAGCAAGACATCGACGGCGTCACCATTCGTAATCTGGTCATCCGCAATTTTCGGCAAGGCATCCACGCCTATGCCCAGTGGTCAGATCACTGGACGATCGAATTCAACGAGATTGCGTCGAACTATTCGGGCATCGTCTTCCCGAGTGACTCGATCATCAGGAACAACTACATCCATCACAACTTCAATCATGGATACCAAGGTCTTTACTCCCATAACTCAACGATCGAGAACAACGAAATCGCCAACAATGGCTGGCAACAGAAAGTGATGGAGTCCAACAACGTGACCTTCCGTAACAATTTCGTCCATCACAACGAGGGCACCGGCATCTGGTACGATGCCAATAATACGGGGGCGCTGATCGAAGGCAATCGCGTCGAGGATAACGGCAGTGCCGGAGTTTGGTACGAGATCAGTGGCAACGTCATCATCCGGAACAATGCGATTCGACGGAGCCTGGAGACCGGAATATTCATCGCCATGTCCAAGGACGCCGACATTTACAACAACACGCTCGAAGGCAATTTCAGGGGCATTACCTACTTTCTCAACTGCCCCTCGATTGGCGGCGGTGTGATCGGGTTCGATCTCGCGAACAATTCAGCACACGACAACAGAATCGTCGTCGACAGCCGGAGCGGGGCGCTCGCGAGCGCCTTCAGCTATACCGGATCGTGCACATCAACACAGCTGGCACCCTATCAGAACGGCTTGAAGAACATCACGTTCTCACACAACAACTATGACGTGCCATTACCTGACACAGGTGCGTACTGGTGGCTTTGGGACGGCCCCATGTCTTGGAGCGCATGGCAGGCTCTGGGCCACGATCCGATGAGCACGGCTGACTAATTGCTGCACGTCGAGTGGTGGCACCAGCTGCGTGGGCTGCGACGCGCACTCTCTCGAGCGTTGACCTATGCGTAAGAAACATCTGGAACTGATCGCGCCATAGAGGAAATGGAGCCACGCATCTTGAACAGTTTCGCGCAAACAAGTCTGGTTCTGCTTTTTAGCATCTCCTCCTTGCTGCTGCCCCAGTCACCAGCTCCACAACTGCCGGTAACGTCTTGGGCCCCCTCATCTACGTCTTATGGGCCTCAGCAGTCGATTACATGCCCACCCGGCGCCATCGACATCCGACCGGGCAGCTCGATCCAAAGCAGCGTCAATGTTCATCCAGCCGGCACGAAGTTCTGTCTCAGGGCGGGGGTCCACTTTCTTGACGACTCCATCACGCCGAAAACGGGGAACGTCTTTGTCGGCGAGTACGGCGCAATCCTGGACGGGACCCTCTGGAAGACGACGGACGCAACCCAGGGTGCGTTCCGGGCGCATAACCAAGACATCAACGACGTCACGATCCGTAATCTCGTGATCCGCAAGATGCCACAGCGTGGCATCCACGCGTATCCAAGCGCGATGTTCGGTGATTCTGGCGCGGCCGACCGTTGGACAATCGACCACAACGAGATTGCGCAGAACGTCGTCGGCGTGGTCGTGACCAATGGCTCCGTGGTTAGCAACAATTTCATCCACCACAACGTCGGAAACTCGACTTCTTCGGTCTATGTTCTGCAAGGCGGCGGTTATCAACTGTACATGGCGAGAGACGTGGTGTTCGAGGGAAACGAAATTTCCGACAACGGCGTTAACCAGAAGATTGTCCTATCCCCAAACGTCACGTTCCGCAACAACTTCGTCCATCACAACGTAGCGAGCGGAATATGGTACGACGGCGAAAATGTCGGGGCACTCATCGAGGGGAATATCGTTGAAGACCACTCCGGAACGGGGATTATCTATGAGGTGAGTGGCCAGGCGATCATCCGCAACAACACTGTTCGGCGCAGCGGGGAGAGCGGAATTCTCATCTCGACGTCGCACAACGTCGAGATCTATGGCAACAAGCTGGAGTACAACTTCCGTGGCATCAACTACTTCGTAAAATGTACGGCCGTCGGCTCACGAGACGGGGGGGTCATCGGCGAACAGTTCTATATGCAGAATGTCTCTTCGCACGACAACACGATCACAGTCGGACCGCAAAAGGGCGCGTTTGCGACGGGACTCGGCTACACTTCGTGCACATCCCGCGAGCTGGACGCTTATTTGAATGGCTCGAACAAGCTGACATTCACGCGCAATACGTACTTTGTCCCAACACCCGGTGGCCAGTACTGGTTTTGGGCAGGAATCAAGTATTGGTATCAATGGCAGTCACTTGGGCAAGACATGTACAGCGCGGTTGAGCCGTAGCGGATGAACCTGCGGCCTGAGGCAGCATTGCTGCTAGGACTCGCTTCTCTCTGAAACTGATGCTGTCATATGTCCGACCTACCGCAGCGAGTCCGGAGGTTTCGCCGCGTCGCGTAAGCAGAGTCGCTAAGACGCGTCACGAGGAGCGTCGCTTTATTTCGACGCCCAGCCCCAGGACGCGCGAAATTGCGCCGCGAACCGCGTGGAAGCACGGGGCGTGCATGAAGCCCGAGACGATATGAGTGCAGGCGGCGTTGTTTTCAAGATCGCAACCGGCTGCCGCCGCGCGCTCGGCTGGCAGCTTCCGCGCGCGGGGCCGCAGCTCTATCGGGCATTCTGGCGGGTCGCGCCGGCAACGGCGGAAGTGGAGCTGCTGCCGGGCGTGTTCTTCAAGGCAGATTTCCGCGACCACCTGAGGCGCGCGACGTGGTGGCAAGGGGTGCGCTTCGAGGCACCGACGCCGCAAGTGCTCGCGCATTTTGCGGAGACAGTGCGCGCGCCGGTGTTCTTCGACATCGGCGCGAACTACGGCTTTTTCAGTTATTGGATGGCAACGCGCCCGGCTCCGCTGCGTGCGCACGCGTTCGAGCCGCACCCGGCGGTTCATGCGCTGCTCACTGCAACGCGCGACCGCAATTCGCTCGACCAGCTCACGCCACATCAGTTCGCCCTCGGCGATGAACCGGGCACGCTGGATTTGCACGCTGCCGCGGCCGATTCGGGCCGCTCGACTTTTGGCACGCAGCCTGGAACGGAGGTCGCGGTGACGCATCGAGTCGAGGTAAAGACCTTTGACACCTGGCGACGCGAAGCCGGGCTGGAACTGCCGCCGGAACCCCGCTGGATCGCCAAGATCGACGTCGAGGGATTCGAGCCGCGGGTGCTGCGCGGGATGCGCGAGGCGCTGGCGGCGCGCGCGTTTGCGTTGCTGTGTGTGGAGATCAATCCAGAGACGCTCGCGGGTTGCGGGTTTCAGCCCGCGGACGCTTTCAGCGTGCTGCGCGAGGCTGGTTATGTGCGCATCGAGGACACTCCGCTGGCCCGGCGCTGGCCCGTGCACCGGACAAACAACGCTTTCTTCCTGCCTGCTACGCCCGTGTAAGAGACGCCCCATGTCGCCCTATGAGCAACCCGATCAAGTCCGTTTACGACCGCACCGTCGGACAACTAATACACAGGCTGTATCCCAAGCTGAGCTTCAATTCGCCGAATTACCTCCGTCAAACCGCGCGGCGGCTGGAGCATCTGGCGACGTTGGGCCTGCCTCTTGCGGGTCGTAGTGTGCTGGAGGTCGGCGCGGGCATCGGTGACCACTCAAGCTTCTACCTCGATCGCGGATGCCGCGTGACGATCACCGAGGTCCGTGCGGAAAACCTTCGCTACTTGCGACGGCGCTACCCACAGGCGGAAGTGCGCTGGCTCGACGTCGACCACCCGCCCCCCACGTTCGAAGGGGGGCCGTGGGAGATCATCCACTGCTACGGGTTGCTCTATCATCTGAACAATCCCGAAGCCGCGCTCGCCTTCATGGCGAAGCATTGTTCGGGGATGCTGCTACTGGAAACATGCGTGTCTTTTGGCGAAACCGAGGATGTCAACCGCGTTGCTGAGCGGCAGGGCAGCCCGACGCAGGCCTTCTCCGGGACGGGCTGCCGCCCGACGAGGCCGTGGGTTCTTTCGCGCCTGAAAGAACACTTTGCCCACGCCTACGTCCCCGCGACGCAGCCAAACCATGAGCAGTTCACACTCGACTGGCATGCGCCGGAGAAACACACAGCCGATTTCGTGCGCGCGATCTTCATAGCATCGCGCGCGCCGTTGACAAGTCCGCTGCTGCTCGACACACTCCCTGCGGAACAGCGCCGGCAGGGCTGAGCACGCATCCTCAGCGGGCCGGGCGGCGGCCGGGTCGGCAGCGCCGGGTCGTACGTCCATCGAATGCCACTCAAGTGGCTGAGTAGCCGTCTTTTCTGCCGACCAGGTAGATATCGTTGCAGAGGCTGGGGACGGGTCTGAGCGCGTTGTCAGCGACGGTAAGGGCCGCTTTCGGAAGTCCAGTCCGGCTCAGATAGACGCTCCAGTTCCGGCCTAGCAAATGATAATCGGATAACTTCAGATAGCTAGCGAGCGCCTCCACATCGCTCTTTACCCAGAACCGCTTGTGCACGTCGTCGAGGAAATACTCTTGAAACGTGTCCGTGTTGTTGCGGCCAACGAGAAGGCGAAGCCGGCGTAACAATGAGGCGGCGTTGTTGCACTCTACGACGAGCGTCCCACCAGGCTTCAAGACGCGCATGCATCGCTCGAGCAGTGCTCGAGGATTGAAGAAATAAACCGTGCCAAAGCAATCGACCGCATCTACCGAGGCTGGGTCGAATGCCTTGGTCGGGTCGTATTCGCGCAAGTCGGCCTTGGCCAGCTTTGCCCCAAAGGACTGCAGAGTATCGCAGAGCTCGTGCGCGGAGAAGTGCTCGTAGAATTTAGTGGAAGCGAACGTGTCAACTACCGTTACGTCCATACCGAGCCTGGCGAGGACGGCCGAGATCGGCGAATAGCCGCCGCCGAGATCGATAAGTCTACCGTTCGGAACGTACGTCAACTGAACGTGGAGCACGTCCCTGTCGATCCATTCGGGGATGTCCGTCCAAAGAGCCTTCGGAAACTTCTTTCGGACATCGAGGACCAACGCGCGAATCTCTGTGCCATCCATAGCGTGGGTTGTCAGCAAAATAGACCGCCATATCCGGCGGCTTCGGATCACAGTAACTCTGTGAGTTGTTGTCCATAGCTCTGTGCCAGGGCTGGCCACGAGAATTTGTCCCTCACGAACTGAGAAGCCCGGGAGCCAAGCTCGCCACGGTTCGAAAGGGAGTATGCCTTGGCAATTCCTGTTTCAATGCTTTCAACAGTCGGCTCAACGAGAACTGCAGCCTGCGCCGCAGCCAGTTGTCGGCCGACCGAGGTCGTGCTGGTCACGACCAAAGGCGCCGCCGCGGCGGCTGCCTCAAGCGCCATCAACCCCTGCCCTTCCCAACGGGACGGAAAAATGAAGAGCCCACAAGAGCGAAGCGCTGCCCATTTCTCTGGGCCGTACAGCGGCGGGCCGATCTGCACGTAATCGTCAATGCCCAATTCGCGTACGAGCTGCCATGCTCGAGACTTTCCGCCGCGCCAGTCGGGTCCATGCAGTCGCGCTTGCGGACGCACACTCGGAGGAAGAGACGCAAGAGCGCGAAGCAGGAGGTCAATACCCTTAATTTCGATGTCGAATCGTCCCATCCAGAGCAGGAATTGAGATCTGCCAGGCTGCATTGGGCAATCGGCAACCGTCAAGCCGCTCGGGACTACGATCACAGGACCCGTGTAGCCGAGCTGTCTGAGTTCGTCGCGCTGTTCGTCGAAGAACACGTGTATCGCACGGGCACCGGTGACGAGATGATGCTCGAAAAGCGTCCACCAGAGTCGCTTCAACGTGCGTCCCCTCTTGAAGATGTTGGGATCGTACGCACCGTGAGGAGTCAGCACGTAAGGCACCTGCACTCTAGCGGCCGAGCGGGCCGCTCGCACATTGTGGTAGGCCCAACCCGAGTGAAGCACGAGCACATCTCGGCCCTTGAGAAAGCGCTCAAGGTCAATGGGAGCTCGCATTCTGCCCCATCCTCGATGCTGGGTTGCCAGCCAGCGCACGTCAGCTGTTGTCGGAGGCGCGCCGTTGCCGTCGCACACGACGGTCACGTCAGCCCCCGTCTCAGCGAGCGCTGATGCCCAGCCGCGCACGGCGGACGAACAGCCACCGTCCCCGATCCAGGCACGAGGGTAGTAGTGGGCCAGCTTCAGGTTCATCCCCTTCACCCCTCTCCTTCCGGGCGAAAGTCACGGGCCCCGACGACGGTCTCAGCCCTACGGGTCGAATCGTCCCGGCGCTGGCGCTCGTGGAGCGCGCTCGAGAATTGCCACCACGCATTGAGACTCCTCAGGCAGCCGGTGACAGCATAGCCCCAGGCCACTCCCATAGCGCCTGCGAGGTATGCACCCGTGAGCCCGAAGACGAGAGTGCACAATCCATCGATACACCGAGCGCGGAGGCTCCTTGTTGCTGCCGCCATGGACCGAAGACCGGTCAAAGGGCCGAAACTCGAGCCATAGCCCGCGAGCGCAATCAGCAGCGGAGGCAAGAGCGGGCTCGCGGTGTCCCAATTTGCCCTCAACACCGACTGGCCGATGCCCCGAGGTAGAAGCAGGATGACGGCACCCCATGCCAGTACACCCGCCGTCACCAGAGCAGAGAGCCGGCGACAGCCCTGCGCCAACCGTTCGGGCGATTCGTGCAACAGTCGGACGCCTTCGGCTGTCGCCACCAGCCCGACGCCTGCGAAGAGAACGTTGAGCGGCCCGAGCGCGATCTCACCCGCTCGCAGCCGCCCGAGCTCGCCGAGACCCGCGATTGCGCCGATCGCAAATAGCGTGAAGCTCGAAACACCGGTGCTCACCACGAACTCGGCGAAAAAGCGCGGTGTTATATCGCGATGACGCCGAAGCCACATGATGGCCGCCCACGGGTGGCTGGGAAAGACCCGAAGCTGTAACACCCCGACAATCGCAGCAAGCGATCCCGCGGTCGCCCACGCAAGAGTGAGCCACGCGACCGAAGCCGTATCGGAATAGCGCAAAACCGCAAATGCCGCAAATATCACCACAGCCCATACGAGATCGTTCAGGAACGCGGCGCTGCCACGGCCGCGCGCGAAAAAGGCAAACCGCCACACGTCTTGCACCAACAAGAATGGCAGGGAGATACCGACGATGTTGAGCACCGTCCGGGTGGGCTCCCCGACGGTGACCGCCACGACTAGGCAGGCGAATCCCATGAGCACTCCGGCCATCAGCGCTGTTCCGGCCGACCGCTCGATGCCATGGCGCCACTCGTCCGCCGACACGGCGCTGTAGCGCACGACCAGCAAATCTCCAGCTATCGCCCGAACTGCTCCCAATGAGAGAGTGAACGTTGCATACGCCATGGTGAAAGCGCCGAGATCCCGCGGGCCGACGGTCCTAGCGACGAGTAGCGCGAGCAGAAAATTGGTGGCGCTCGAGAGCAGTTGGTCCCCAAGAGCCCACCCGAACCGCCCGAGCCATCTCACTGCTGACCCTGCCATCACGAACGAATCGTCCTTGAACAGCGTCCGTGGTCCGATGGAGGGGGTGCTCTGGGGCGTTGAGCTCGTTGCGAGGGTCCGGCGACGCGAGGTCATACGCGGTACTCGGCTGCGATGCTGTCGAGGACTGACGCGTAGAAAGCGTCGAGCTGGTCGCCCTTCCTTTCCCAGATGTACTTGTCGCGCACTCGTGCACGGCCCGCCTCCCCCATCGCGTGCCGGAGATCCGGGTTCGCAGCTAGTAGTGACATGGCCTGTGCGAGGTCCGAAACCGCCTGTTGTGGATTGTCCACCGCTACCTTGACTCCCGTTCGATCAGTCACCTGCTCGGCTGGCCCTCCGAGATCAAGGCAAATGACTGCCTTGCCCGCTGCCATTGCCTCGAGACACACCCAACCCCCGGATTCGTGGAGGCTCGGATGCACCAACACGTGGCAGGCAGCCAGCATGTCGAGAGCGCTCGGCCGTGACTGCAACCCACAAAAGCGCACCCGATCCGTCAAGCCTAGTCGATGCACCAGGTCCGCCAGATTCGCGCGCTCAGGTCCATCCCCAACAATCCAGTACTCAGACCGTGGAACCGAGGCGGCCGAGAAGGCTCTCAGGCCGATGTCGAACCCTTTCCAATGGAGAAGTCGGCCCATGCTGATGAATCTGATTGACTCGGCACTAGCAGGGGGGAGCATGCTCAAGGTTTCATAAGCAGTACGGTCGAGGCCCATCGCACTGAAGAGCTCCACTCGCTTCGTTCCGATGGCGAGAAGACGCGCTCTGGTTTCCTCGGTGACCGCCAGTCCCAGATCTGCCCGTCGCGCCGCTCTGCGCACTGACGGCGTCGATTCCCCACATCGCCGTGCACAGTGTCGAAGGACCTCGTAGGCGCGGCCGCGCCGATTGAAATCACGCCGGAACGCGGCGGGAGCCGTCTCTCCCCCGCCGACAGGACCCCAGATGAAAGGTGGCGGAACGCATGCAAGAGCCGTTGACGTCCAGTAACGTCCAAAGGTGACGTGCTGCGTCAGATCCAGGTGCACAGTGCGATGAAGATCATCGACCAGTCGGCGACTCAGATGTTGCCACAGCCAATAGTACCCTTCGATTCCAAGTGCCCCCTTCTTCCACACCAGCAGCGGCTTGGGGAGGTCGACGTAGACCATCCGGAGCTTCGGCAGGGGAGCGCGATGCAACTCCGCGGAGATCGCCGCCTCGTTCTTGCGTCGTGTAACCGCCCAGACCCGATGACGCCGGGCGACCTCGCGGACGATGTTCCAGCCGATGCCTGGTTCCGAGCCCCTGGTGGGATCGCAGGCATAGGCGGAGATGCAAATGTGAATGTCTCGTAGGTCCATTCGGGGACTCATGTGTCAACAGCGGCTTGCGCACGTTTTGATGCGCCGCGTCGACGGGACTCACCCCGGAGTTCGGCACGATGCGAGCGCCACGAGGATTTCCTTGGCGATATCGTGCGGCAGCCGGGTCGCATCGAGCGTCTGAACGTTATTCATGCGCAGAGAGGACCAGGCGCGCAACTCTTGCTCGATCTGCGAGAGCGTCAGCTCCTGCTTACGTTCCCTGATGACCTGCGGTGGCGCAGTCAGGTTGACGATCAGGTGCGGGCGCGGCAACAAACGCATGACCGCCCGAGCCAAGACAGGAGGTCCGTGGAACTTCAGAGGTGCGGGTTGAACCATGTAGCCGTACAACCAGCGGTCGCCGACGATGAGCCAACTCTGTTTGAGCGCAGGACGAACTGTGCTGAGGTAACCCACCCAGCATTTCACCGCGTTTCTCAGGAGCCGCATCCACCCGAGCACGCGCCAGCCGCCGGCCGACGCCTTCGGTGGCGGTGACGGCATCGGTCCCAGCGAACGAAGCAAGGGACCATGAATTGGCGGCAGAAAGTGAAAGTACGCGGTGGGTCCGCGGTGCTCGGCGAGCAATGCACGCGCGACGGCAGTCTTGCCCACTCCATCTGGACCGACCAGGACGACAAAACGTCCCGACGCGTGTGATACCAGCGCCATTAGCGCCACATCGACGCGAGCGCGTCCTCGCGCAGCCAGAGCGCGTCACCCCACGCGGCCCGGCCAGCCGCGTCTCGCGACAGCGGATAGATCTGCCATAACGCCAGCCCGTACTGCACCGTGAGGATTTCGTGCAACTCGAAGAAGCTCGTCTGACCCTCGTACAGCGGCGCAAAGGCTACTTCGCAATACATGGCAGCGACGCGCCGCTCTGCAAAGGCCCTGCGGCCACCAGCGACCACCCGGCCCTCGGCACCCTGCACGTCTGCCTTGATGACGAGATCGCCCGTGGGCAATTCTTTCGCGCACCAGTCATCAAGTGTGGTCGAGCGAACGTCTATCTGACCCAGGTGTTCGGCGAGTTCGGTTTGGCTGCTTCGCGGGCCCTGCGCATTGTCGAGGAGCGAGTTCGTCGCGTCGAAGCGGTTGATGAAGAACGGAAGAACACCGGCGCGATCGGAGAGAGCCACTTCGTGCACGGTGACGTTACGGAACCGTGCGACCCGTTGTCGCAAGGTGGCGATACTGACAGGGGTGGGCTCGAAGGCGTGGATGGGAACGTCAATCAGTTCATCCGCGAAACGTTCGACCATGCGTCCAACGTGGGCCCCGACGTCGAGCACCGCTCCTGGTCTGATGCTGCGACACACCTTGAGAAGGTCGACCCACGCGTCGGGCTTCCCAAGTATCCGATTGCGCGCGCGGCCTGCCCGACGCCACCAGCGGCGCAAGGTCTGGATGTTCCTGACCGATTCGCGCACGGATCTCGGCAGTGAATTCTGTTGTGATTGATCGGAACTGTGCCTCACGCGCGGAGCCTCGAAGTTGCCCAAGCGTACGTCACATTCCCCTTTTCGGCCCGCCACGGTGGTCATTATGGTGTCCGGCGATTCACGGCTGCGAGACATGATCGCCGACCCGCAGGCTCGACCTCTGCGCGTACAGCCGCTGCTCGCCAATGATCCTGGCTGAAGCGGCTTCACGCGCGAGCGCGGGAAGGAGTGCCGTCAACGACCAGAATGCGAAGCCAAGGGGCCCCGGCTGCAACGATGCTGGAGTGGTCAAACCTATAACGAGCGCCGCGAAAAGCAGCCCGGCGGCAGCCACCGCGCTCGGCTGGCCGCTCGCCAGCCGCAATAAGCGCAGGGCGAACGAGGCCAACGACGCACACAGCGCGAGATACAAAGCTGCACCGACTAACCCGCCTCCGACGAGCACCTCGAAAAAGGCCGAATGTGCGTTACCCAGGACGGGATTGTATTCGGTGGCCACCAGGCGGGACGCGGCGTAGTAGCCCATGCCGGTGATCGGCGACTCACGCATCACCACAGTGGTGAGGTACTGCCAGAGCGGGATGCGGTCGCTCATGGTCTCCACACTGTCCCGTTCCCGCACCAGATAATCAACCGTCGAGGGGAGCGCATCTATTAACAGCACGGTCAACGCCAGCGCCGTGAGCGGCAGCACGAGTTGTCGGACTCGTAACCCCTTTCCGTGGATGAAGCCAATGCCAAGGTACGCCACAAAAGCAATATAGGCGCTCCGTGAGCGCGATGCGGCGAGCAGCGCGCCGAACACACAAAACGCGACCCAGAACATACGCTGGGACAACCGAGGCGTGTTGGACAGGCACAACACCAATCCGACCACCGCCAGAGTGCCTGTGTCAGCGATCAAGTCGCCTCGGATACGGGTCACACCAGTCACGAACTCCTGGTCATAAATCACGAGCTCGGGCGCGAGAAAGACGGCTGCAACCGTCGCCAGCGCGAGGATGCTCACACCGATGAAAAGATGTCGCAGGCACGCGGAGGTCCCGAACCGATGCGCAAATACCCAAGTAAAACCGAGCATGACGACGAACTGACCAAGCGTGAAGAGCGTCAGCAGAATGCCGGGCGACTCCCAGACAGAGAGGGTCAGTGCCGCGATGAAGAGCGCACCAAGCGCCTGCGCAGGATTGATGGACGGAACGACGTTGCGTCGGAGCACTGCCGGGTACAGGCGCGCCAGCACCCACAGACCGCCGCAGGTCCAGGTCGCGACATGGATCAGGACAACGAGATCGATCTCACCGCTGAGTGATGCAAACGCATCCCGCTCCCTGAACCTCGGTGGACCGGACATCAGTGCCAGGAACAGGAGGCTGTCCAACCAGTTCGGCGCGGGGGCGATTCGAACCGCGGGGACGCGCGTCATCGTACCGGTCGCCTTGAATCGTCACAGCGGCTCAGCAGAGTGGGTGTCGCACTCGATGCCCGATCATTCTCAGCTGGAACCGGCGCGATTGGAGCTTGCGCGCCGGCAAACTTAACTGCCGATCGAGTCAGTAGCCAGGCTCGAATCGCCTCTCGCATTTCGCCGGCCAAGGTGCCCGGCGGCAGCCTTCCATTCAGCACGTAGCCGGCTGGCACCTGACGCACGAACGCTTTGTAGGCGTGACTCCGGCGCGCGACGGCCGACTGCAGACCGTCAGGCGCCGCGGGTGTAACCACCTCAGGTTGTGAATCCAGCACGAACACAAGATCCGGTTTCGGGAGCAGTGGCCACAGCAGGCGCGCAAGTCGCCGTGCCGCCTCGCGATCACGCCCGAGATTCACTAGAAGATCGACCGACGTTCCCTCGCACACCGGGATGTAACCCTTTGCCCTGAGATGCACGACACGAGTCCAGTACGCAACCATCCAGTCCGCCGCATGTGCCAACACCGTCCGCCAGCCAATCGGCTCGCGACGTGGTCTCTCAAGCGGATCGACAGCGGGCTGGGAGCCGCGCGCACACCCGATGGAGCGTGGAGACCATGAGAGCGCTGTGACGGCCGCAAATGGGCACACCCCGAGACGATGGACAATGTCGTTTGAGACGAAGGATTCCGGTCTGTCGTGGGTGTCGAGAATCGCAATCCAAGGTACCGGCGGCTTGAATCGCAAGCGAAGTTGCCCGAACACGAACGCCGACCAGCGCAGGACGGTACGCACAGGTGACCTGAGACAGGCTCGCCACCAGACAACCCGTCGCAGAGAGTGAGCCCAATTTGCCGAGGTCTCTGGACGCCCCTCGGCAGCCGCTCTCCAGAGACGGAAGCCCCACTTCCTGCCAACGGCCTCGGTCAGCGCCTGCCGAAACTCCACACCATCGATCTCGATTGCCTGACGAATCACCTTTGCATATCTTTCCTTGAAGACGCCCCCCCATAGGAGACTTGTCAGCCATGAAATTACGGCCTCGTCGGCAATCCTCGGAACAAACCATCCTTGCGCCGAGACACGGCGACGCTGCAGAACCGCTTCAGTGCGCAGATAACGAGCGCCACGCCATTCGAGGGTCGGCAACAGGTCGATGTGACCCCAGTCATAGGTACATCCTGTCACGTACGACGATCTGATTATCCGAATCGGGGGGCCGAGTCGACGAAGCAGCATGCGCTCGGCAAGCGCGAGGTCGCCGACAAGCACGTCTACGTCCCCGCCGCGTCGCAGATTCACCCAAATATCCTCGGCGTTGCGCAGAACAACGTAGTTTCGTATCTCCCCAAGACATCGCGCAAGCGCGGCTTGTGGCAACGAAGTGTCGGCGCCCACATCGAGTTCACTCGCGAGGACGGAATCTGCGACATCAGGGCACGATCGGGAACCATCTCTGGTAGTCATCCATGCCTGATGAACTGTGGCGGCGGCGCTTGACCGGTGGTTCGACAAATCCGCAAACCAAGTGCCTGCATCATCACGAGTCGTACATACTGGGGATTGAGAGACAGATACCGGCGCCACAAGCGGCGTGGCTCGCAGAGGAGCCGAAAGAGCCATTCCAGGCCGACTCGTTGCCAGCTGGGAGGTGCCTGCCGTAATGTCCCGGCGTGGAAATCGAAAGCCGCGCCGACTGCTATCAGGGGCAGCGACAGGAGATGGCCCATCTCATAGATCCATACCTCTTGTCTCGGGCACCCCAAGCCGACAAACACGAGCGACGCCCCGCTTCTCCTGATTCGATCCGCGAGCTCTACCTGCTCGAGCTCCGAGAGGGTGCGAAAGCGTGACGGCTCGGTTCCAGCAATACGAAGCCCCCGAACCCGCGCTGTGAGATTGGCACTAAGAGTCTCGAGCACCGCAGGCTGGCTTCCGTAGAGAAAGACCGATAGTCCATGCGACGCTGCCGCTTCGCACACCTTCTGCATGAGCATCGGCCCGTAGACGCGATCCGGCAGACGAAGTCCGTGCAACAGCCTCAGTGCCCATCGCACCGGCTGTCCGTCCGGCACGACCAAGTCGAGATGATTGAGGCGGAATAGGTGCGACGAATCGTGAGCGCCAGTCATCACGCCGTGCACAGCGAGTGCCGACACCGTGCAACGCCGACCCCCCGAGGCAGCGGCCGTGACATGGGCCACCGCTGCTTCGTAATCGATGGCGTTGATACGCACGCCCACGACGTCGTGCTTGCCTAGATCCAACACTGCTCGACACCGCCTCTCAGCGATTCCTCCAAGGCAAGCTCATCGTCAGCGTGCGTAGTTCGATACGGCGACTGACTGCCGGAGATCTCCGGCCGCCGGCCTCCATCGCTCGACATTCGTCTCCTTGATTTCCTCGAGGATCTGTCGAACGTCGCGCTGCGGCCTCCACCCTGGATAATGTCGTTGGAACTTCGATGTGTCGCTGATCCACCAGATATGATCGCCGGCGCGGTTCCGATCGTCGTAGACCCAGTTCATCGTACGTCCACTGAGCTCCTCGCACAGTGCGATCGCTTCGCGCATCGAACAGTTGCTGAAGCGGCCGCCGCCGATATTGTAGACCTCTGCGACACGAGGCTTCGCGAAGAATTCGTGAAACGCCGAAATCAGGTCAGCACTGTGGATATTGTCACGCACCTGCTTGCCGCTATAGCCGTATACCGTGTACGGCAGTCCAGTCATGGCGCATTTCATTAGATACGACAGAAACCCGTGGAGCTGTGCGCCGGCGTGGTTCGGGCCAGTCAAGCAGCCGCCACGAAAACACACTGTGCGGAGACCGAAATATCGGCCATATTCCTGAACCAGCACATCGGCAGCGACCTTGGAGGCGCCGAATACACTGTGCATCGACTGATCGATGCTCATCTCTTCGGGTATTCCGGAGGCGTATGGGTGGTTAGGATCGACCTCGAATCTCAGTTCTCCCTCGACGAGCGGCAGGCGGTTGGGAAGGTCGCCGTAGACTTTGTTCGTCGAAGTGAAAATGAACGCTGCCTCAGGCGCGTACTTCCGCGCCGCTTCCAAGAGGTTGAGCGTGCCCACCGCGTTGATGTGAAAGTCCATCTGCGGGTCGCGCGCCGCCCAGTCGTGCGATGGCTGCGCGGCCGTGTGTACGATCAGTGTGACCGCTCGGCCCAGGCTGCGGAACAAGGTGTCAATCTCCTGATGGTCTCGGATATCGATCGACAGATGTCGGTACTGATCGCCGAGCTGCCGTTGCAATCGCTGGCGGTTCCAGTGCGTCGAGGCGTCCTCACCAAAGAACGTCTTGCGCATGTCGTTGTCGATGCCCACGACGTCCAAGCCAATGCCGGCAAAGGAAACGCTGGCCTCCGAGCCGATTAGTCCGGCCGATCCTGTGATCAGAGCGACGCTCATTCAAACCTCATAGCGGACAGCTGATCGGAATCCAAGGGTGTGCCGCACGATTGACGTCACGGGAGGCTGACGGCGTCGGTAAGACGCATGTGTGACGCCACCTGATCTTCGATCCATGGGTAAGTCCTGGCGAAGCCTTCCTCGAGCGAAATCCCCGGTTCCCAGCCGAGCACCTGCCGCAGCAGCGAGTTGTCAGAGTTCCGGCCGCGAACGCCTTGTGGCCCCGGCACATGCTTCTTGGTGATCGAAATACCGGCCGACGCCGCGACCAGGTCGGCGAGCTCGTTGATCGATATGAGGCGGTCCTGGCCGAGATTCAGCGGCTCCGCGTAGTCGGATCGCATCAGCCGATAGATGCCTTCGACGCAGTCGTCGATGTAGCAGAACGATCGTGTCTGCTCACCGTCGCCCCAGATCTCGATTTCCGGATTACCTGTCAGCTTGGCGATTGCGACCTTCCGGCACAAGGCGGCGGGCGCCTTCTCGCGACCGCCGTCCCAGGTTCCGAGCGGCCCGAAGATGTTGTGGAATCGCACGGTGCGGGTTTCGATTCCGTAGTCGTCCCGATAGTGGGTGCAGAGCCGCTCGGTGATCAGCTTTTCCCACCCGTACGCGTCCTGTGGTGCAGCTGGGTATGCGTGTTCCTCGCGAAGTGGCTCGACGTTCGTCTCGACCTGCCGGTACTCGGGATAGACACAGGCCGACGACGTGTACAGATAACGACGAACGCCGTTTTCGCGCGCTGCGTCGAGCGTGTGTGTACTGATCAGAATGTTGTTGTGCAGAATCTGCGCGTGATGGGAGGAGATGAAACCCATTCCCCCCATGTCCGCCGCCAGTGCGTAGACTTCTTCGATTCCCTGCGTCGCCTTCAGACAGTTCTCCCAGCGTCGTAGATCGAGAAGCTGGAATTCGTCCGCGACCGTAGGAGCATATTCGGGGTGCTTCAGATCGACTCCCCTGACCCAGTAACCCTGCTGCTTGAGAAACACAACGAGATGGTGACCGATGAAACCGCCGGCACCCGTAACGAGCACCCGAATTCCCGAATTCTTAGAAGAAGACATGCCCAGCTCTCCACCAGATCTGAGGACCCGCGTCAGTGCTCTTACTCGGCACCCTTCCCGCTCAACACAGCCGGAATTGTCTTCGCCAGAATCCGAGCATCCAACGC
>Ga0111538_10004143_pt1 | contig 20214 bp, 16 predicted proteins | sample SoiMethybrSBSTD1_FD_79669 | JGI IMG/M metagenome (GOLD analysis project Ga0111538, IMG submission 79669) | Bulk soil microbial communities from a Populus tree surrounding site in Tennessee, USA - Soil MetaG P. TD hybrid SBSTD1 (version 2)... | ecosystem: Environmental > Terrestrial > Soil >... | reverse complement strand
GGCGTTAAGGCTTGTTCCCGAGAGCCCTCGCGGGGACCGCGGCGGCCGGAAGGCCCACGAGGACCGTGGTCCCGTGGCCGATCGTGCTCGTGATGTCGAGCGTCCCGCCGTGGGCCTGGATCAGGTGCTTCACGATCGCCAGTCCGAGGCCGGTGCCGCCGAGGGCGCGGGAGCGCGCCTTGTCGACGCGGAAGAAGCGCTCGGTGAGCCGGGGCAGGTCCTGCGTCGGGATGCCGATGCCGGAGTCCTGGACGGCGATCTCCACCGTGCCCGGTCGCGTCGCCGGCGCCACGCGGATGGTGACCGTGCCTCCGGCCGGCGTGAACTTGATTGCGTTGTCGATGAGGTTGATGAGCACCTGCCGTAGGCGGTCGCCGTCGGCCAGGACCGGCGGGGTCCCGGGATCGACGTCGGCCGTGAGCCGCACGTCCGTCCGCGCCGCGCGCTCGACGAGGATCTGCGTCACGTCCTCGACCGCGGGCTCGAGATCGATCGGCGCCAGGCGGAGCGGCGTGCGGCCGAGCTCGAGGTCCGAGAGCGTCAGCAGGTCGTCGGTCAGGCGGCCGAGCCGCTCGGAGTGCCGGTCGATGACGGCGAGGAACCTCCGGGCGGTCTCGCGATCGTCGCCCGCGGACCCGAGCAGCGTCTCGGCGTAGCCCTTGATGGCCGTGAGAGGCGTCCTCAGCTCGTGCGACACGTTGGCGACGAAGTCGCGGCGGATCACCTCGAGTCGCCGGAGCTCGCTCACGTCGTGGAGCACGAGGACGAAGCCGAACGCGCGGCCGTCCTCCCCCGTGAGCCGCGCGGCGTTCAGCTGGAGCAGGCGGCCGCCGCGGCCGCCGAGCGTGACGTCCTGCGACACGACGGCCGCACCTTCGCGCAGCTCGCGCGCGGACTCCTGGAGCGCCGGGTCGCGCACCAGCTCGACGAGGGGGCGGCCCACCTCGCCGACGGCGCCGGAGATGCCGAGCAGCTCCCGCGCGCGTGCGTTCAGGAGGACGACGCGCATCGCGAGGTCGGTGACGACGACCCCCTCGACCATGCCGCGGAGGATCGCCTCCATGCGCTCCTGCTCGAGGCGGAGCTCGCCGATCGTGGCCACCACGCCGCGCGCCATCTCGGCGAACCGCGCCTCGAGCTCGCCGATCTCGTCCGGACGCTCCGGCGCCAGGTAAGGCACGGTCTCGCCGGCGGCGAGCAGCCGCGCGGAGCGCGCCACGCGCTCGAGCCGGCGTCGTGCGCGCGACGCGAACGCAACGGCGACGGCCGTGCCGGCCAGCCCGCCCAACCCCAGGGCGAGCACGAGGTCGAGGAAGCCTACCTCCGATCGGGACGCCCGCCACACCAGGAGCAGCCCGACCACGACCAGCGCGATCAGGATCGGCGCGACGCGCTCGAGCGTCGCGCTACGCCTCAAGCGCGTCGGGGTTGCACTTGTAGCCGACACCGCGCACCGTGAGGATCAGCTCGGGCGCGGCGTCGTCGCGCTCGATGCGCTTGCGGAGACGGCGGATGTGCACGTCGACCGTCCGCGGCTCGACGTAGGTGTCACGGCCCCACACGAGGTCGAGGAGCTGCAGGCGATCGTAGACGCGGTGCGGATGCCGCACGAAGAACTTGAGCAGCTCGAACTCCCTGAGCGAGAGCGTCACCGTCTGGCCGTCGACGGCAACCTCGTACGTGTCGAAGTCGATGCGCAGGCGTCCGCGGTCGAAGATCTCGTGCGGCGGGGGGACGTCGTCGCCATGCGCCCGGCGGAGGACCGCGCGCACGCGGGCCACCAGCTCGCGCGGGCTGAAGGGCTTGGTGATGTAGTCGTCGGCGCCGATCTCGAGGCCCAGCACGCGGTCCACCTCCGCGGCCTTCGCCGTCAGCATGATGATCGGCACCTGGACCGCCCCGGCGCCCGCGCGCAGCCGCCGGCACACCTCGAGGCCGTCCGCACCCGGAAGCATGATGTCGAGGAGGATCAGCGCGGGGCGCTCGGCCTCCGCGCGCTTGAGGGCCTCCTCCCCGGTCTCCGCTTCGCGGACCGTGTAGCCCTCCTGCTCGAGGTGGAAGCGGAGCAGGTCGCGGATGTCTCGCTCGTCCTCGACGACGAGGATCGTCCTTTTGACGGGCACGTGCTCGGATTGTCGGCCGGCGGGATGACGGGACCGTGACTTCGACGTTAACATCAGGCGTCCCTCAGGCCGGGAGCCGCAGGCGTAGGGCGCGCATGTGCTCGGTGACGACGCCGGCGGGGCACCACCACAGGAAGGCCCGGCCCACGAGCACGAGCAGTGTCAGGTCGTCGAGCTGCCCGACGATGGGCGTGAAGTCCGGAACCAGATCAAAGGGCGAGACGACGTAGGCGACGGCGCCGGCGAGCACGGCCTTCGGCCACAGCGGAACCCGGCTGTCGCCCAGCAGGCGCCAGTATAGACGGAGCAGGCTCGGGAGCTGGAACAGCAACGAGACTGCTCTCGTGGCGCGATTCGCCGCGGTCCGCGTCGCCATCGGGCGGGCCGAGGGTAGCCGAGACGACCGGGGGATTCCAGCGGCTACGACCGCCTCTTCCGTGGCGACACGAGCCGGGTTACAGGGCCCACATGGAAGAGATCCGGTTCGACGACATCGAGGCCCTGCGCGCGAAGATCCAGGACGGCTTCGGCCCCTGGAGCCAGCCCATTCAGGTGACGCAGGACATGATCAACCGCTTCGCGGACGTCACCGGGGATCACCAGTGGATCCACGTCGACGTCGAGCGCGCGAAGCGCGAGAGCCCGTTCGGCGGCGTGACGGTCGCGCACGGCTTCCTCACGCTGAGCCTGATCCCGAAGCTGAGCGCGGGCGGCGCCTGGCGCGTCACCGGCTTCGGCAACGCGACGAACTACGGCGCGGAGAAGCTGCGCTTCGTCTCCCCGGTACCCGCGGGCTCGTCCGACCACGCCCGCTCGCGGCTCCTCGGCGTCGAGGCGAAGCCGAAGGGCACGCAGCTAACGCAGGAGATCCACATCCACGTCGTGGGTAACGAGCGGCCGGCGCTCACGTACGAGAGCCTGACCCTCTTCCACCCGGCGCTTAGGAGATAGATTCTCCGCGCGTCCGCGCGCGGCCGAGCGTCAGCGAGCAGGGGGAAGAGGCTCCACGCGGCTTTGCCGCGTGGAGAAGGGGGACAGAGTCCCCCTTTGGTAACCCAACCTAGGCGTCGATCCAGTTCAGCAGGCGATAGAACGCGGCCAGCAGATCCGTCGTCGTGAGGATTCCGCGGACGCGGCGGTCTGCGTCGATGACGGGCAGGCAGTTGATGCGATGGAAGCTCAGGAGCTCGATCGCATCCTGCACCGTGGTCTCGACGGTGACCGAGACCGGCTCCTGGCGCATGATGGCCGCGACGCGGGTGACGAAGGGGTCGCAGCCGCGCGCCATGTTGCGGAGCGCGTCGCGGTCGGAGAAGACGCCGACGAGCCGTCCCTGCTGATCAGTCACCAGGAGATGGCGGATGTTGCATTCGCCGAGCAGCTGGATCGCATCGGCGACGAGCGCATCGGGGGCCAGCATTGTCAGCTGCGTCGTCATCAGGTCGCCGACGAGGCCGGGGGCCTGCGTCGCTCGCCGCGCCGACGGGGCCGAGCCCGAGGATCGCATGGGGATTTCATCAGCAACGGCCGTGCCAGGGTGCCGGGCGCGGTCGGAGTTTGCTGGCCGGGTGGAGGGGAATGAGGGGAGCGTCACTTTCTCGCCGGGGCGGCGTGCGGCCGTCGAGCCGCGGTTGACTCGGCGCCGCCGCGCCCGCTTAGGTGGCGGGGCGCCAGCGGGCGCCCGTGGAGGGAAGCAATGCCGACCGATCCCGCCTACCGCGCCGTCGATCCCGAAGACTTTCCGGCGATGATCGAGCCGGGCCGCTACGCGCAGCGGTCCCCCGATTTCGAGGAGATCATCGCCCGCACCGAGGAGCACTTCTGGAATCCCGAGGACCCCGACTACGTCGACTTCGCGACGCCGTGGTCCCCCGAGGAGACGATCGTCCCGACCTGGTTCGTCCTCGAGAGCAACACGGCCGTGTGGGACCGCCTCGACGAGGGGCAGCGGATCAAGCTCACCAACGAGAGCGCGCGCTGGAGCGTCTCGAACATATTGCACGGCGAGCAGGGCGCGCTCAGCCTCTCCGCATCCCTCTGCGACATCTTCCTCGACCCGGGCGCGCAGGAGTACGCGGCCAACCAGGTGCGCGAGGAGGCGCGGCACGTGCACGCCTTCACGCGCTACGCGAAGGCGCGCTTCGGGGGCGACGTGTTTCCCGTCGGGGACACCGTCGGACGGCTCCTCGGCGAGCTCGTCTCGACGCCCGTCGTCTACAAGAAGGTCGTGGGCATGCAGATGCTCGTCGAGGGCGTCGCCATGGGCGCGTTCACGACGCTGTACAAGATCGCCAACGACCCGCTCCTCCGCCGCGTCTGCCAGCTGGTCATGACCGACGAGGCGTTCCACCATCGCTTCGGCAAGATCTGGGCGCGCTCGACCATGCCCCACCTCGACCCCGCGGAGCACGACGCCGTGGAGGACTGGGCGCTCGAGTGCTTCGACACGCTCCTCTTCAACCTGGTGAACCCGGAGCAGAAGCGGCTCATCTACCCGCAGTTCGGCCTCGACTGGCAGTGGGTCCGCGACGCCGTCCTGGAGGCGCGGACCGACGACCACCGCCGCTCGCTCATGCAGCGGTCGAGCAACGTCTTCCGAACGCTCATCAAAACGTTGCTCAAGGCCGGGATCATCACCGAGCGGACGCGGGCGCGCTACGCGGTCTGGGTCGACCTCGAGGAGCTCGAGCGCGAAGGCGATCGCATGGTCGGCGACGAGGTCGCCGAGGAGGGCATCCGCTCGCTCAAGGAGATCAACGCGGGCAAGCGGAAGATCGTGCGCAAGGCTAGCGAGACGGCGCGAGCATGAGCACCTCGCCGCCGCGCCGGACGTAGGCGCCCTCCGCCGTCACGAGCTGGAGCTCGATGCCCTGCACCGTCTCGCCCTCGTGGAGGACGATGGCGCTGCCGTCGATGCGCAGCGTCGCCGTGCGCTCGCTCCGGCTCTCGCTGTAGTTGACGCGGACGAGGCTCAGCCCGGCGGCGCGCGGCGCGGCCGCGCCGGCCGGCTCCGTGGCGGCGGGACGATCCTCGCCCTCGACGCGGCCACGCGGCGGGCCCATGCGCGCCAGCCAGGGCGGAACGGACGGCGCCGCCGCCCGAGCGGGAAGCGCCGGTGCTGCGCCGGCCGTCTCGGGACGCGGCACGGGGGCCGGCGCCGAAGACGCGCCCGCCGCCGGCTCGGACTCGCCGGGCGAGCCGAGCCAGAGGACCAGCGCGAATCCCGCCGCGCCCAGCCCGAGGCCGAAGGCGACGACGCCGAACACCTCGGCCGCGCGGCGGACCGGCGGCCGCTCCTCGGAGGTGCCGGCCGCCCATGCGGCACGGCTCCGGCGCGACGACGGCTTCGAGCCCTCGAGCTCTTTCAACGCTTCGAGGATCGAGCTCACGATGCCGCGTCCTGGCCGGCGAGGGTGGGGCGCGCATAGCCGCCGACCGCGCCGTAGAGCACGATGCGCGTGAGCCGGCCGACGCGGCTGTCCGGCACGAGCAGGCGCGAGCGCTGGAAGTCGGCGACGCCGAGCTCGGTCTGGGCATCGAACTCCGGCGTCGGCGGGCCCAGCTCCGTGCCCACGCGCGCGAGGAGCTCCTTCAGGCGCGTGACCGCCGGGCCTCGGGCGCCGCGCCCGAAGGTGGGCCCGAGCGACTCGAAGTCGCGCCAGAGGACGCGCGCCTGGCCGAGCCAGACGCGGTCGAGGGCCAGCGCGTCCACGGCGACGCGGCGGTCGTCGAGCACGAGCGTCGCGCCGCGATCGTCCACCCCGACCAGCGCCGCGAAGCGCGGGCCGCTGGCGCCGGGAATGCGCAGCTCGAGGACCGCCGGCAGATCGAGCAGGCGAAGCATGCTCAGGTTGCCGGTGAGCGGGAGCGTCTCGAGGCCGCGCCGCCACGCCGCGCGGGCCAGGTCGTCGGGGTCGCGCAGCTCGTCGACGCCGAGGGGCGTCGCCTGCCAGGCGCCGAGGACGGCTGCCACGGCGACCTGTGCCGTGGCGAGCGTGTCCCGCGCGGCGAGCTGGCGCTCGAGATCCCACTGCGACAGGTGCGCGGCCGCGGGCGCCGGGGACTCCGGGACCGGCGCCGGGGCGGCGGACGCCTCCACTTGCGCAGCGGGCGCCTCCGGCTGTGCAGCGGGCGCCGGGACCGGCGCGGGCACGTCCACGTTCGGTGCCGGCGCCTCGCTGCGCCGCGACGCGAGCCAGGGCACACCGGCACTGGCGATGCCGACGCCGAGGGCCAGGGCCGCCGCGATCCAGCCCACGCGCCGGACGCGCCCGCGCCCCTCCTGCCGGAGCGGCACGGCCTCGATCTCGCGATACGCGCGGCGCACGGTCGCGGTCGTGACCTGCCGCTCTTTCGCGACGAAGGCGGCGAGCAGGGAGCGGTGCGCGATCATGTTGACCAGACGGGGGACGCCCTTCGCGCAATTGTGGAGAAGCGCGAGCGCCGACCGCGTGAAGAGCTGCGTCGCCCGCCCCTCGCTCGCCACCCCCAGGCGATGCTGCACGTACGCGATGGTCTCCTCGAAGCCGAGCGGCCCGATGTGCCAGCGCAGCGTGATGCGCTGATTCAGCTGCGCCAGCTCGGGATCGACGAGGAGGGTCCGGAGCTGCGGCTGCCCGACGAGCACGAGCCGCAGGAGCTTCTCGGTCGTGGTCTCGAGGTTCGAGAGGAGCCGCAGCTGCTCCAGCAGCTCGACCGAGAGCGCCTGCGCCTCGTCGACGACGACGACCGACAGCTTCCCGGCGCGCCGCTGCGCGAGGAGGTGCGCGTTGAGCGCGTCCACGAGCTCCATCTCGCTGCCCGCCGTGGGCACGCCGAGCTCGTGATTGATGCGCTGGAGCAGCTCGCGGGCCGAGAGCGCAGGATTGAAGATGTAGGCCGCGCTGACGTCCGGCCCGAGCTCCGCGAGGAAGGTGCGCAGCAAGGTAGTCTTCCCGGCGCCGATGTCGCCGGTGATGCAGACGAAGCCGCTCGACTCCGTGAGCCCGAGCCGCAGATGCGCGAGCGCCTCCGCATGCTTCGGGGAGAGGAAGAGGTAGCGGGGATCCGGCGTCAGCCGAAACGGAATGTCGCTCAGCCCGAAGAAATCCTCGTACATCTCCGCCACACCGCCTCCGCCTCTCGTTATACGCAGACGCCGTGGCAGTCGAAAGGCGCGCGGCTGTCAATGCGTTGACCATGTGCGCGTACCGATCGCGTCGCGGTTTGACCGAACGCTGGGCAATCGCTACCGTCCCGTGCCGCGACGCGCATGCGCGGGCACGACATCGTATTGTTTGCTCCGGAGCCGTGGCAGGCGATCTGGCGCAATCGACACCAGATCTTCACGCGACTCGCGCGTCACAACCGCGTGATCTGGGTCGAGCCGCGCGAGTCCGGCCCGCACCTCTGGCGGCGCTGGCGAGCGGGGGAATGGCGCCAGCCGACGTTCTGGAAATTCGGCGTGAGCCATCCGATGGAGAACGTGTGGGTCGTACACACGCCGCAGTTCGCGCCGCGCACGCGTGGCGGCGTCGGCAAGGTCACGCGCGCGATCCGCGACGCGCCCCTCCGCCGGCTGATCCGCCGGCTCGGCGTCCGGCGCCCGCTCCTGTGGCTCTTCAGCCCCGCGCTCTGGGACGAGGTCGGGCGTTGGGAGGAGCGCATGGCCATCTACCACCTCGTCGACGAGTACACGGCATACACGTCGAATCCGGCGCAGCAGGCGGGCCTGGCGGCGGACGAGCGGCAGCTCATGGCGAAGGTCGACATGGTATTCGTGACCAGTCAGACGCTGCTCGAGAGCAAGCGGGCACTCCACCCGAAGGTGTTCTTCGTGCCGAACGGCGTCGACTACGACGCGTTCGCGACGGCGCGCCCGGACGCTCAGCTCTCGCGCCTGCAGCATCCGATCATCGGCTACGTCGGGGCGCTCAAGGTGAAGATCGACTTCGTCCTCCTGCGGCGGATCGCGGAGGCGAATCCGGATGCGACGGTCCTGCTCGTCGGGCCACTGGATGCGGGGGCCGACGGGCCCGAGTGGCAGGCGCTCGTCTCTCGCCCGAACGTGCACTTCACGGGCACGCGGCCGGTGGGTGACGTGCCGGGCGTCGTCGCCGCATGCGACATCGGCCTCCTGCCGTACCGCCGCATGCCGTGGACCGAGCACATCAACTCGCTCAAGCTGAACGAGTATCTCGCGGCCGGGCTGCCCGTCGTCGCCCTCGACCTGCCCATGGTCGCCCGGGTACGCGACCTGCTCTACGTCGCGCAGGATCAGGACGAGTTCCTCGCGAGGGTGCGTGAGGCGCGCGCGGCCCTGGACGCGCCCGACGACGCCGCGCGCGCGGTGCGGCGCCGCTACGCTGCCGCCCAGGACTGGGAGACCCGCGTGTCAGAAATCGGGACTCACGTGGAGTCCGAGCTGGCACGCGCGGGTGCTGCGTGAGCAGACAAGAGGGGGACTCTGTCCCCCTCCTCCACGCGGCAAAGCCGCGCGGAGCCTCCTCCCCCGGCTCGCTTCGCTCGGCCACGCGCGGACGCGCGGAGCGCCGTGGCAGATGCGGCAGCCGATTGCATTCCAGACTGGCCACTGGCACGCTTTCCTGAGTAGTCGACCGCGCCCGAAGCGACCCGACCAGTAGGCAGTGGCGCAACGGCTCGTCGATAGCGCAGCACGGGAGCGATAGGAGGCGATGGTCAAGCGACTGATCTTCGCCGCGGGGGCGGGTGCGATAGTCGGCGCTGCCTGTGGCCTGGCGGAAGCGGTCCTGGCGTTCCTGCCGCAGCCGGCAGACGAGACCTGGTTGGCCGAGCTGCCGGCGTTCGCGTTGGCCATGGCCATCTACGCGCCGATCGGGATGGTCGTGGCGCTCGTCTGGGCCGGCCTGCTCGGCGGCGACGACGGGCGGACCTTCGGCCGCCGCGTGCCCGCGCTGACGGCGCTCGGCATGGCGTGGCTCCTCGTCGGCGTTGCGGTGAACCGCTCCTTCCTCCCCTCGATCACGCACCCGCTGAGCATGGCCTTCACAGTGGTGTGGACGGTCGCGTTCCTGTGGGCCATGTACCGCGTCTGGGCGCGCCCGGGCCCCTCGCCCGCGGGCGGGGAGGTGCGGCTCGGGCGGCTCGTCTTGGCGGTGCTCGGCACGGTGCTCGCGGGCGTCCTGCTGCTCGTCCCGTCGATGCGCAGCGGGCACGGCGCCCGGTCGGACGGCGCGCGGACCGCCGGCGGCACGAAGCGCCCGAACGTGCTCCTCATCGTGCTCGACACGGTGCGGGCCGATCATCTCTCCGTCTACGGCTATGCCCGCCCGACCACGCCGGGCCTCGAGCGCTTCGCGCGCGAGGGCGTCACGTTCGAGCAGGCGCTGGCGCCCGCTCCGTGGACCCTGCCGTCGCACGCCACGCTGTTCACCGGGCTCTATCCGGTGCAGCACCACGCGGGACGCTTCCATCCCCGGCTCGACGAGCACCTCACGACGCTTCCGGAGCTGCTGCACGGGCAGGGCTACCAGACGGTGGCGTTCTCCAACAACACGTGGATCAGCCGCGCCACGAATTTCCATCAGGGCTTCGACCACTTCGAGGACTTCCGCGGCATCTGGCGCGTCTGGCGGAGTGCCAGCCGCCTGCTCGCGGTGCAGGTCTACCGCCTCTTCGTGCCCGGGCAGCTGCACGGCGACCGGTCCGGCGGCGCGGGCGTCACCAACCGCGCCATCCATCGCTGGTTCGACACGCAGTACGACTCGACGCGCCCCTTCCTCCTCTTCATCAACTATCTCGACGCCCACTTTCCGTATCATGCGCCCGACCCGTACTGGCGGAAGTTCGTCGAGCCCAGTCATCAGGCGCTCGCCACGAAGCTCCTGGACGCCAAGGCGCAGGACGAGGCCGACTACACGCCGCCGCCCATCAACTGGCAGGCGGAGAAGTGGGGCGCCCTGACCGACCTCTACGACGGCGAGCTCTTCTACCTCGACGCGATGCTGACGGAGCTCTTCGACGACCTCCGCCGCCGCGGGCTCTTCGACGATACGCTGGTGGTCGTCACCAGCGACCACGGCGAGCACCTCGGCGAGCACGAGCTCTTCCTGCACCGCTTCTCCGTGTACGAGCCGACGCTTCGCATCCCGCTCCTCATGCGTCTCCCGGGGCGACTGCCGGCGGGGCTACGGGTGTCCGACTGGGTGGGGCTGCCCGACGTGTTCCCGACGATCCTCCGGCTCGTCGCCGTCGACACGCCTCCCGACGTGCTGGCCGCGCTCCCCGGCCGGAGCCTCGTGGGCTCGCCCGTGGCGGTGCCACCCGGGCGGATGCTCCTCGGCGACTACGAGGTTCCGGACAACCTGCTGCCGCGCTATCGCCAGAAGACGAAGGTCACCGACGAGCGCTACTTCCGCCGCGGCCTCCGGAGCCTCCACTACGGGAACTGGAAGTTCATCTTGGGCAGCGACGGCAGGAACGAGCTCTACGACCTCGCGCAGGACCCGTCCGAGATGAACGATCTCTTGCAGCAGGCCCCCGAGCAGGCGCGCGCGATGGAGACCCGTCTCCAGGAGGTGCTCGCGGGCCTGCCGAAGACGAGCGACGCCGAAGCGGCGGGCGAGCTGGACGACGAGACCAAGGCCCAGCTCCGCGCGCTGGGGTACATCGAGTAGCCGCGGTGCGATGAGCGGCCTCTCGAGAGTGCGCGTCGCCGCCCTGGCGGGCGGCGTGGTCTTCGCGGCCTGGGGGCTCGTGGAGTCCGCCGTCCAGCTGGCGCCGGTGCCGTGGTGGCCGGCGGTCACGACGCGCGCCGCGCAGGCGATCGGCACCTACGCGCTCCTCGGGGCGGTACTCACGGGCGCCTGGGGGGCGAGCGCAGTCCGCCTGCGGCCGGCGACGCTGCAGGCGCGTGCGGTGATCGTCGCCGCGCTCGCGGTCGCCTACATCCTCCTCGGATTCCACATCAACCGGATCTTCTTCCCCTCGTACACGGCGCCACAGAGCCTCGCCTTCACGGCCGTGTGGACCGGTCTCCTCGCCTGGCTGCTGCTCCGCCTCCGCCGCCCGGAGGCGCAGGACGCGTCCGGCGGCGCGCGCGTCGGCCGCATCGTCCGCGGTGCGGCCGTCGGCGTGGTGCTGGTCGTGCTCCTCGCGCTCGTGCTGCCCGCGCTCTGGACACGGCCCGCGGGGGCCGTCGGATCCCGGCCGGCCGGCGATGGCACGCGGCCGAACGTGCTCCTCATCGTGATGGACACGGTGCGCGCCGACCACGTGTCCGCCTACGGCTATCCGCGTCCGACGACGCCGAGCCTCGATCGCCTCGCGCGCGAGGGCGCGCTCTTCGAGCACGCCAGCACGCCCATGCCGTGGGCGCCGGCCCACATCTCGCTGCTCACCGGCCTCTACATGACCCAGCACGGCACCAACGCGCTGCGACGCGTGCTGGACCCGCGCGCCACGCCGCTGGCGGAGATGCTGCAGGCGCAGGGCTACGAGACGGTCGCGGTGTCGAACAACGGGTGGTTCGGCCGCTGGGCCAACCTGCAGCGCGGCTTCGACGACTTCATCGAGATCTGGCGCGGCGACCGGCTCTTCAATCGGCTGACGCTCGGCCAGATCGCCTACGGCCTCGCGGGGCCGGTGCTGACCGACGAGAACCAGGCCAACGGCCCGCTGACGAACCGCCTCCTGCGGCGCTGGCTCGATCGCGACCGCGACGTGCGGCGCCCGTTCTTCATCTTCATCAACTACTTCGAGCCGCAGTTCTTCTACGAGCCGGTGGAGCCGTACCGGAGCCGCTTCCTCGACCCGAGCCGGCGTGCGCTCGCGAGCTGGCACGAGCTCCGCGGGCTCAACCGGAAGCCGCCACCGTTCGACCTCGATGCGACGAAGCGTGCGGTGCTGTCGGACCTCTACGACGGCGAGGTCGCCTACCTCGACGGCATCGTGGGCGAGCTGATCGAAGACCTGCGCGCGCGCGGCGTCCTCGATCAGACCCTCGTCATCGTGACGAGCGATCACGGCGAGAACCTCGGCGACCACGCGCTCATCGAGCATCGCACCAATCTCTACGAGACGGTGCTGCACGTGCCGCTCCTGGTGCGCTACCCAACGGCGTTTCGCGCCGGCACGCGTTCCACCGCGCCGGTCTCGCTGGTGGACGTCGTACCGACCGTGCTCGAGCTCACGCAGAGCGGGGTCGCCCCCGACCTGGCCGCCATGTTCCGCGGCCGGAGCCTCGTCCGTCCCGAGGCGGGGGACGACCGTCTCATCGTGGCGGAGGACAGCGCCTCGACGGATCTGATGAAGCGCTACCGCAAACCCTACGACGAGCGCTACTTCACCCGCAGCCTGAAGAGCGTCCGGCAGGGCGACTGGAAGCTCATCTGGTCGTCTGACGGGCGCCACGAACTGTTTGATCTCGCGGCGGATCCGGGGGAAACCTCGAATCTCATGGAACGCGAGCCGGAGCGCGGCCGGAAGATGGAAGCAGACCTGCACGAATTTCTCACGGCCCTGAAGCCGCTGCCCGCGGGGGGGGAGCGCCGAGGTGGCGATGCCTGAGACCGCGCTTCCCGTGTTCCGGATCGAAGCCACGAAGGGCTGGCGCTCCCTCAAGCTGGGGGAGGTATGGCAGGCGCGCGAGCTGCTCTACTTCCTGACGCTCAGCAATATCAAGGTGAAGTACAAGCAGACGCTCCTCGGCGCGTCGTGGGCGATCATCCAGCCGTTCTTCACGATGGTCGTCTTCAGCCTCTTCTTCGGGAAGCTCGCGAAGATGCCCTCGGACGGCGCTCCATACCCCGTCTTCACGTTCGCGGCGCTCGTGCCGTGGACGTTCTTCGCCAACGGCATCACGCAGTCCTCCGAGAGCGTCGTGCGCATCGGCAACACCGTGAAGCGGGTGTACTTCCCGCGTCTCATCATCCCGATCTCGAGCATCATGTCGGGGCTCGTGGACTTCGTCCTTGCGTTCACCGTGCTGCTCGGGATGATGGTCTGGTACGGCATCGCGCCGACGATGAATGTGCTCTGGCTGCCCGCCTTCCTCTTTCTCGCGCTCGCGACGGCGCTCGGCGCCGGGTTCTTCCTCGCGGCGCTGAACGTCGAGTACCGTGACGTCCGCTACGTGGTGCCGTTCCTGGTGCAGATCTGGCTGTTCGCGACGCCGATCGCCTATCCGAGCAGCCTGCTCTCCGAGCCCTGGCGCACGGTGTATGGCCTCAACCCGATGGCCGGCGTGACCGAGGGGTTCCGCTGGGCGCTCCTCGGCACCGGCGTGGCACCGGGTCCGATGCTCGCTGTCTCCGCGGCGGGCGCGCTCCTCTTCCTCGCCGCCGGAACGCTGTACTTCCGTCGCGTCGAGCGCACGTTCGCGGACGTGGTGTAGGCATGGGGCACCTCGCGATCCGCGTCGACGGGCTGGGGAAGCAGTACCGCATCCAGGCCGTCCATCAGCGCTACAAGACGTTCCGCGACTCGCTCATGGGCGCCGTGCGTGGCGTCGGCGCGCGCCTCCGCGGCGACGTCGACGGGGCGGGACGGACCGAGATGATCTGGGCGCTCCGCGACGTCTCCTTCGAGGTCGGCGCCGGCGAGGTCGTCGGCGTGATCGGCCTGAACGGCGCCGGCAAGAGCACGCTCCTCCGGCTCCTCGCGCGCATCACCGAGCCGACGGTCGGGAGCGGCGAGGTCCACGGGCGCGTCGGGTCGCTGCTCGAGGTGGGCACCGGCTTCCATCAGGAGCTCACCGGGCGCGAGAACGTCTATCTCAGCGGCGTGACGCTCGGGATGAAGACCGCGGAGGTGGCGCGCAAGTTCGACGAGATCGTCGCCTTCGCCGAGATGGCCAAGTTCATCGACACGCCGGTCAAGCACTACTCGAGCGGCATGTACACGCGGCTCGCGTTCTCGGTGGCGGCGCACCTCGAGCCGGAGATCCTCGTCGTGGACGAGGTCCTCGCGGTCGGCGACACCCGCTTCCAGAAGAAGTGCCTGACCAAGATGTCGGCGGCCGGGTACGAGGGCCGCACCGTCCTCTTCGTGTCGCACAACATGGGGACGATCGCGCGCCTCTGTCCGCGCGCGATGCTCCTCGAGGGCGGGCGCCTCGTGCAGGACGGCCCGTCCAACGAGGTGGTGTCCGCGTACCTCCACGGGGGCAGCGGAACGACGGCGGTGCGCGAGTACATGGAGCCGCCCGGCGGCGACATCGCGCGGCTCCACGTGGTCCGCGTCCGGACCGGCGACGGCAACGTCGCGCAGGTGATCGACGTCCGTCAGTCGGTGTCCATCGAGATGGAGTACGAGGTGCTGCGCGGCGGCCACCAGCTCCTCCCGCAGTTCCAGCTCTTCAATGAGGAGGGCATCCACGTCTGCTCGCTGCACGACGTGGACCCGGCATGGCGCGGCCGCCAGCGCCCCGCCGGACGCTGGACGACGACGGTCACCATCCCCGCGAACTTCCTCTCCGAGGGCATGATCTTCGTCCGCGTCATCCTGGTGGCGCTCAATCCGACGATCCACCAGTTCGCGCGGAACGAGGTCGTGGCGTTCCGCATCGTCGAGTCGATGGACGGCGGCGACGCGGCCCGCGGCGACTGGTCGGGCACCATGGAGGGCATCGTGCGTCCCATGCTGCCGTGGACGAACGAGGTGGCGGAGGAGCGTCCCGCGACGAAGTCCCGGGTTGGCTAGGGGAACTCTGGCCGCGTTGTCGCGGAGCCGGTAGCTTCCCGCGCCCCGACTCGACGCCGCAGTGGGTGCGGGGGAGCGGCCCCGCGGCGAGCTCCGGAGCGAAGAGCGCGCACGCGGCATATGAAAGAGCCGGTGGCTTGTTGCGCGCTCGAAGCGTCGACGGAGTCGCCGCGGGGCCGCTCCCCCGCACCCTCCGACGCGCGGCTCAATGTCGCGCGACGGACGTGTCTGGCGGGATGTCCACCACCACGCGGTGGGTGACCTGGCCGGCGCGTGGATCGTTCCAGGGCGCGCTCAAGGCCTGCGCCTCGAGCTGGGTGACGCGGCGGCCGTCGGCAGCGCGGCGGTTGTAGGCCTCGCCGACCGCGGTCATGAAGCGGCGGAGCCGACCGGCCTGCTTCTCGTCGTTCTGGAAGTTCCACAGGAAGCCGCGGTAGCGCGCGTTCCGCCGATAGACGCCCACGACGTCGTCCCAGGTGGCCTTCGAGGCGTCGCCGGACTCGAGCCGCGCGAGGACGCGATAGTGGACGATGGGATCGCGTCTCCCCCAGACGGGCGAGGAGTACATCTGGAGCGCCGTCAGCGGGAAGAACTCGATCTGGTAGACCCAGTTGGCGAGGAGCGCCGCAATGAGCGCGGCGACCGCGAACGGCGCGCGCGACCACGCGCGAGGAACGGGGCGCGGTACCGCATGCTCGGCGGGGGCGATGCGGCAGTGCTCGTCGCAGGCGAGCGGTGCGGAGCGGCCGGCGGCGATGCGCGTGTAGACGCGCGGGCCGATGATCCCCATCCCCGGTAGCCAGAGGATCGGCGCCGCCAGCCAGCCGAGCGGCAACGCGAGCGCCAGGCGCCGGTAGGCCTCGAAGCCGACGAAGACGCGGCCGCGTGCGAGGACGTGCATGTCCCGCGCCAGCGCCTCCGGGGACAGGTTCGGCACGGGCTCGTGCCGGAAGTCGGTGAAGGTCAGGCGCTCGAACAGATCCAGGCGGCGCATGATCTCGACGGTGCGCCGGCAGAGCATGCAGTCGCCGTCGAACAGCACCTGGAGCCGGCCGCGCCGCGCCGCGAGCCGCCGGCCGATCCACTTCCTGACGGCCGTGAAGTCGAAGAAGATCAGCTGGAGGACCAGCAGATCCATGAAGAGGATGTTCTGGAGGAAGATGATGCCGACGTGCATCATCCCCATGATCACGGGGAAGACGAGCCGCGCCCACGGGAAGAGGAGCACGAGCCCGTAGAGCGCCTCGCCGCCGACCGCGGTGAGCCCGAGGACCGTGAAGACCCAGTCCGGAAGGTAGGCGAGGTCGAGCGAGAACGTCCATCCGAACTGCATGGGGTTGAGCGTGTCCGTGAGGAGTGCCCGCCGCATCGTCGTGCCGTCGAGCCAGTGGACGCCGCCGTTGCGGATCTTGCTGCAGCCCGCGGCGGTGTAGGGAAGGGCGATCGCGGCCCAGCAGGCGTAGCGCGCCCACCCGTAGACCGCCGGTGATCGCTCCGGCAGCGCACGGCCGCGCGCCACCGCGATCAGCCGGTCGAGCGAGAAGCCGTCCCCGCACGGCGAGAACGACAGCACCCCCGCGACGTAGAGCGCGATCAGATCCTGATGCCAGAAGAAGCTGTAGGTGCGCAGCAGGCCCGCGACCAGGAAGGCCGCGAGCGCGCCGAGCGGTACGGTGAGCCGCGTCCGCCAGCCGATCATCGCGAGGAAGAGCAGCACCACCGCGACGGCCTGGAGGGCGCGAAGCGCGTCGGCGCTCTGCGCCAGGCGGTCGAGACCGATCGGCAGCGCGAACAGCAGGTGGATGACGCCCATGGGCCTACGGAGCGCGGGCGGAATGCTCGCGAGGGCGGGCAGGTCCTCTCCGAGCACCATGAAGAGCAGCCGTCCGAGGACCAGCGCGCGGATGGCGCCGAGCGCGCCCGGTGTCGCCTCGCCCACGGCGCGCCGGAAGAAGTTCGGGCGCGTCAGCAGCCACGCGATCAGCGCCCAGAGCGCGACGGGGAGGACCGTCCGCATGAGCTGACGCTCCACCCAGGCGGCGTCCGGCGCGGCGGCGGCGGTCCCGACGAGGACGAGCGCGATCAGCGCGCCCGCAATCGTCACGAAGAGCGGCCGACGCGGGCCGATCGCCTGCCTCAGCCTCGACATCTCACTGGCACGGTGCCCCTCTGCTCACGATCTTTCAACCTGGGGCGACGAGCCAGGGATTCCGCTCGCCGGGCAGCGCATATGGCGTGGTTCGCCGCATGGCGCTCTCCATCATCGCCCGCTAGCATTCCCCTGATGCGCCGGCTGCTCGGCAACCTGCTCCTGTCGGTTGCGGCGGTGCTGCTCACCCTGATCGCGGCGGAGCCGGTGGTGCGGTTCTTCCGTCCCTTCGACATGAACGAGCGCGCCTTCGCGATGCGCTACGACCCCGTCCTCGGCTGGAGCAAGGTGCCCCACAACGAAGGAGTATACGCGCCGGGCAGCGGGAAGATCGAGAAGCTCAACTCGCGCGGCCTCCGCGGGCGCGACTATCCCTACGAGAAGCCCGCGAACGAGTACCGCGTGCTCGTCATCGGCGACTCGTTCGCCGAGGGCCGGCTGGTCGCCTTCGGCGACACCACGTTCGAGGTGCTGGAGCGCGAGCTCCGGCAGAACGGCCACGGCCAGCGCTTCGAGGCGATCGGCGCCGGCACCGGCGGCTACAGCACGGATCAGGAGCTTCTCTTCTTCGAGACGGAGGGAAGGAAGTACTCGCCCGACCTGACGGTGCTGATGTTCTACGAGAACGACGTCTGGTACAACGCGCAGCCGCGCTCGTCGCGCGGGAACAAGCCGCTGTTCGAGCTCACGGGCGACGGCGAGCTGACACTGACGCGTGTGCCCGTGCCCACGGGCGACGCGAAGAAGGGTGAGGCGTCGCACGTCGAGCCGTCGCTCGCGGGCCGCGTGCTCGGCTGGCTACGGGCCCGCTCGGCGGTCTACCAGCTCGTGCGCGACGGCCTCGTGGGTCTCCGCGGGACCGCCGCGAGGACGCCGACGCGGGTGCCCGCTGAGTTCCGCGTCTGGCAACGCGACTACGACGACGAAACGCGCCATGCGTGGCGCGTCACGGAGGCGCTGCTCCGCCGCCTGCAGCGCGGGACGCGCGAGATCGGCAGCGAGCTGGTCGTCCTCTACGTGCCGACGGCGGCCGAGATTCATCCCGCCATCTGGGCGGCCACCCGGGAGCACTATGGGCTCTCGGAGGCCGAGTGGGACATCACGCGGCTCGCGCGCGAGCTCGCCGAGGTCTGCCGCCGGAACGGGATCCACTTCGTCGATCCGTCGGACGCGTTCCGTGCCGAGGCGGCGAGGTCGCTCCTCGTACGGCGCCCCCTCTACTTCGAGACCGATCCGCACTGGACGCCCGCGGGCCACGCGCTCGCGGGCCACGTCCTCGCCGGCTACGTCGAGAAGACCTTCCTCGCTCCGAGGCGTTCGGACGCCTCGGGCTGAACGGCGCTCATCGGACGCACCTCGCGGACGAGGCGCTGGAAGGCGATCGCGGGCACGAAGCGGAGGACGGTCGAGGCGACGAAGATCGTCGCGAAGACGCTGCCGCCGAGCGGCGGCAGGCTGCCGATGGCCCAGCCGCCCGCGAGCGCGCCGAGCGCCACGCACGAGCCGTTGATCACGCTGTGGTAGGCGAGACACGTGTGCCGCTTGGCGGGAGTCACCGCGTCGTAGAGGAAGCTCGTCGCCGCGAGGTTGAGGCCGCCCCACAGGAAGGCGCCCGCCATGCTGAGGAACGCGATCCACGCCGGATGGCCGGAGAGCGTCCACAGGAACGGGAGGATGCTCACGCCCAGGATGGTCGAGCGGAGCACCGCATAGCTCCCGAGCCGGTCGCCGAGTCGGCCCCAGCCCGCGCTCGTGAGGAAGCCGGTGATCGACGCGGCGAGGTGGATGCTCGTGTAGACCAGGTATCCGTAGTGCAGCTCCTGCAGCATGTAGACCGCGAAGAACGGCGCGGCGAGGTGTGTGGCGAAGCTGAGCGCGCCGAGGCAGATCGCGAAGCGCGCCACGTTGCTCCGGTGTACCTGGCGGACGAACTGCCAGAACGAGAAGCGGAGGTGCGGGGCCTCCTGCCACGGCTCCTCGTGGAACTGGGCGAGCTGGCGGAGCGACCAGAGCCGGCTCGCGCCGGCGGCGAGGCAGAGGAGCCCGAATCCGATCGTGGGCCGGTTCGCCGTGAGCTCGAGGAGGCCGCCGGCGGCGAGCCCCGTGACCGTCATCCAGAGGCTCATCGTCTGCGCGCGACGCCCGAGGAAGCTTCCGCGTGAGCGCGGCGGGAGATATTCGCCGACGAGGCTGCCCCACGCCGGCGCCCCGAGCGCGCCGCTCGCCGTCACCGCGGTATAGAGGACGATCAGCGCCGCGACCGCGTGCGACCCGAGGAGCGGGCCCACGAACGCGAGCGGCAGCCACAGGGCGGCCTGCGTCGCCACGGTCCAGAGGACGAGACGCTTCCGGGAATTGAGGCGCGCGACCGCGTCGGCCGACCAGAGCTGTACGAGCGAGAGGACGAAGTGCCGCGCCGAGCTCAGGAGCCCGACCTGGAAGCGCGATGCCCCGAGGGCGAGCGCGAACGGCGTCATGAACGGCTCGGTGAGCCCCGTCATGATCGCGGCGAGCGCCGCCTCGCGGCGGGCGACGGCCAGGCTCCGTGCCACCACGGCGACGCGGGCGGCGGGCGCGTTCGGGGACGTATCGGTCATGGGACGCCCGGCGGTCGGCTACGCGGCAGGCCACGCGATGATCCCCCGCGGGCGGGCCGGGTCTCAAGCAGCGCCGCGGACGGCCGTGGAAAACCGCTAGGCCTCGAGGTGCATGAGCGCGAGCAGCGACTGCCGCTCGCGCTCCCAGGTGAAGCGCTCGCGCGCGCGGGCCCACGCGGCGTGGCCGAGGCGGAGCCGCAGGTCGCCGTCCATCGCCAGCCGCACCACCTGGGCCGCCATGTCGACGACGTCGCCCTCGGCGACGAGCATGCCCGTCGTGCCCTGCTCGACGGCCTCCGGAATCCCTCCGTGTCGGGTCGCGACGATCGGGAGCCCCGCGGCCATCGCCTCGAGCAGCGCCACCGGAAGACCCTCCTCGTCGCCGGTCTCGTCGTCCACCACGCTGTGCTGGAGGAAGACGTCGGCGCCCGCGAGCATCCGCTGGGCCATCGCGTTGCTCTGCCAGCCGTGCAGGCGGACGGCGCCCTCGAGACGGAACGACTGCACGAACTGGCGCGCGGCGGCGAGGAGAGGGCCGCCTCCGACGTAGTCGAGCCGGAGCCGCGGATGCACCTCGTGCGCCCGGCGGAACGCGTCGAGCAGGAGGATGGGCGCCTTCTTCGCCACCATGCGGCCGACGGCGATGCAGCGGACGATGTCGGCCTCGCGCCGCGCCGGCGCCTCG
>Ga0111538_10004142_pt1 | contig 20215 bp, 16 predicted proteins | sample SoiMethybrSBSTD1_FD_79669 | JGI IMG/M metagenome (GOLD analysis project Ga0111538, IMG submission 79669) | Bulk soil microbial communities from a Populus tree surrounding site in Tennessee, USA - Soil MetaG P. TD hybrid SBSTD1 (version 2)... | ecosystem: Environmental > Terrestrial > Soil >... | reverse complement strand
GTGTGAAGCGCTACGACAAGGACTTCCCGATCTTCGAGGAGTACGGCGTGCAGGCCGAGCTCGACAAGGCGCTGCGCAGCAAGGTGTGGCTCAAGTCCGGCGGCTCGATCGTCATCAACCAGACCGAAGCGCTGGTGGCGATCGACGTCAACACCGGGCGCTATGTCGGCAAGAAGACCGCGGGGCGGCTCGAGGACACGATCATCAAGACCAACCTCGAAGCGGCGAAAGAGATCGTGCGCCAGATCCGCCTGCGCGATCTGGGCGGCATCATCGTCTGCGACTTCATCGACATGGAAGAGAAGAAGAACCGCCAGAAGGTGTTCCAGGCGGTCGAGCAGGAGCTGCGCAAGGATCGCGCACCGTCGAAGGCGCTGCAGGTCTCCGACTTCGGCCTGGTCATCGTGACGCGCAAGCGCGTCAAGCAGAGCCTCGAGCGCGTCCTCACCGAGCCGTGCCCGTACTGCTCGGGCGCCGGCACGATCAAGTCGAGCGCGACGGTGTGCTACGAAATCCTGTCGGAAGTGAAAAAGGTCGGATCGGATCTCGACGGTCCGGGCGTGCTCTTACGTGTGAATCCGGATATCGCGCGCGCCTTGCAGGAAGAAGAGCGGGGCGTCCTGAAGGACCTCAAGAACATGCTGCAGAGGGACGTCATTGTGAAACCTGACGTTCACCTCCACCACGAGCAATTTGATGTGATGTCGATCGGGGGATGACGACGATCTCGGATTTCGGATCGAGCGGATTTCGGAAATAAATCCGACTTCCACTCGATCCGAGATCCGAAATCCTTACGCTGGCGGCATGTGAATGAGGTACTGGACGCCGCCGCGCGTAATCCAGACGCGGACGTAGTCGCCACCCTTCAACGTGTCGACGCGGGTGCCGGCCTTGGGTTGCTTGCCCGGAAGATCCGGACCCTGCTGCGTGTCCTTCACCTCGTCCGGCGGGATGATGCTTGCGACCTCGCGCCCGACGACCTTGCCGCCCTGCACGAATTCGACCCAGCGCTCCCGGATAATCCCGACCGCGGGCGGCGCTGCGTCCTGAGCCGTCAGCCGCACCTGGTAAGTGCCGGCCTTCAAATCCTTGCCGTCAGCCTTGACGGTGCGAGGGATGCGCACGGAACCGAGCGCGGTTTCGGTCGTCGGAACCTGACCCTGCTGTGCGGCGGCGACGCCGGTAAACGCTGCCAACAGGAATGCGACGAGCCATCTAACCTTCATGCGATTTCCTCCGCCGCCTATTATGCCAGAAGCGTGCCGGGGCCAGACTCTGGGAAACGCGGAATAGTGCTGAGTTTGGAGTGCTGAGTTGGGTGAAGTACTTCCCAACTCTGGCGGGCAGCTACTTCTTTGTAATGACGACGGAGCCGCTGTGGCTCCGGACGGACAGGTAGGCGCTGGCGTCCCCATACGAGCCGCGGATCGCCCTGTTACTGCCGCGCCGGTTCTGATCGGTGCGGCCAATGGTGCGGAGCGTGACCGGCACGTCCGTGCGGACGCTGCCGCTGAAGGTATCGGCATCGAGCTCGAAGCCCGTGCCGCCGGACATCGTGATGCGCACGTTGCCCGAGTGCGACGTGAACTCGTAGCGCCCGCCCTTGGTCAGCGGCGCGTCGAACTCGATGTTGCCGGAAATCGATTTCGCTTCGAGCCGCTCGACGTCGGTGCCGATCAGGCGCACGTTGCCGCTGACCGATCCCGCTTCGAGGGCGCGGACCTGCAAGCCCGTGCCGAGCACCGAGCCGCTGATCGTGCTCAGCACCAGCGTGGTTTGCGTGCTCACGTTCTGCGCCGTGACGTCACCGGAAATGGTCTTGGCGATCGCGACGTTGGGCGTCGCGCTGACGTTGACGTCGCCGCTGACCGTCTCGGCGCGTACCTCGCCCTTGACGCTGCTCACGCTGATGTCGCCGGAGATCGACTTCAGCGCGACGGCCGTTCCCGCAGGAACCGCGATGACGTAGTCGACGCTGGCGGAAATGTTGTTGCCGAACGATCCGCGGCGCGGGTAAATGGTGCGCACTTCGACGCGGCCGTTGAAGTTGTTGACGTCGATGCGCAGCGCCGCGAGCAGGCGCTTGGCCTCTTCGGGATCGCGGTGCCGCACGCGCTTGGTCGCTTCGATCTTGATCTCGGAGCCGCTGCCGCCGGTGACGCGAATGTCGCCCGACAATTGCGAGAGATCGAGCGCGCCATTGTCGCCGACCTTGTAGCTTTGCGTGAACTTCTCGACCTGCTCCGGCCCCTGCCGCGCCTCGGTGTAACGCTCGAACCATCCCGTTCGCGGCCCATCTTCCGGCACGATGCCGCGCAGCGTCACTGCGGCGGCGGCTGGCAGGGCGCCGGCGACGAGCGCGGCGGCGACGAGGGGGGGCAGCAGGAGATTCTTCATTGGCTACTGGGACAGCGTCTGGGCGCGGCGGCCCGCTTCGGCCTGATTGCCCTTGCGCATCTCGTTGATCAACTCGACGGTCTGCTGCAGCAATGCGACCTTCGAGCGCAGCGCCTCGAACAGTCCGCTCTGCGCGTTCGCGCTCGACGGCTGCGAGCGGAGCGCGGCGCGGCTTTCCGTGATCGCCTGGTCGATGACCGTCAGGTTCTTCTGCAGCACCGCGGCGACCTGCGGATCGAGCTCGCCCGTGTCCTTGTTCGCAATGGTCTGCAGATCGTCGATGGCTTTCTGGTAGTGCTTCTCGGCGGCTTCGAATTCCGCCGTCACCGAATCGACGGTGGGTTGCGCGGCATCGGTGGCCTGTTGCGCAGTGTCGTCGTGCGCCGGTGGTGTGCGATTCATCAGTGGCAGCAGGCCAATCACCGTGGCCAGGATCAGCGCCGCCGCGGCACCGAGCCATACCGGCCAATTGACACCGCCGCGTCGAGCGCCCATGTCGAGCAGGCGGCCGCGCGACGCCGGCTCCGCGGCGATCGCGGCTTTCACCTTCGACCACGTCTCGGCTTTCGGCTCGCGCCGATCGAGCATGAACGCCGCGGCGCGGATCGAGCGCAGATCCTCCACGAGGGCGCGGCAGTTGGCGCAGCCCTCGAGATGCCGCTCGACGGTGCGCTGTCCGGCGCCGTCGAGACGCCCGTCGACCAGGTCGACGAGGGCTTCGTTAAGATCCGCGCAGTTCATAGTTTCCAGTTACCAGTTGCCACGTCGATTACGTTCTCAGCTCTCTGCTCGTTTCGCGCCGTTCGCCAGGTACCACCGAATCCGCATCCGCGCCTTGTGCACTTGCGACTTCGACGTCCCTTCCGAGATGCCGAGCATCGTGCCCACTTCCTGGTGCCCGAAGCCTTCGACGTCGTGCAGCAGGAACGCGGCGCGGCACGCCGGCGGCAGCGAGTCGATGGCGCGCTCCAGATCGATCCGGCTCACCGCGCCGAGCACCGGCACCGGCGACGCCACCGGGGCGGCGTCCGGTTCGTCCAGCGAGTCCGTCTGCTGGCCCATCCGCGTCTGGCGGTTGCGGAGGACGTCCAGGCAGTGATTCATCGCCAGCCGATACAGCCACGTGCCGAGCGAGGACTCGCCCCTGAAGCTCCCGAGCTTCCGATACGCCAGCAGGAAGATGTCCTGGAGGAGATCGTCGGCCTCGCCGTGCGCACCCATCATCCGGCTCGCTAGATTGTAGAGCCGCGTGGCGTGCTGCCGGTACAGCGTCTCGAACGCCGCGCCGTCTCCCGATCGGATGCGCCCCACCAGATCGAGGTCGGCGCTCTTCACGTCACCTGTAGGGTTAGACGGGGCCATGTCAGGCGGGGTTGATAGGACTCTCGCTTGGGCAATCACGCTCGGCCACCACGCCCAAACAGACGTGTCAGCCGACGAAATGGTTCGTATTTATTTGCCTTTTCCGCCTTCGCGGCGCGATTTTGCCCGCTTCGGCGAGACCTCGCCGGAGCTCGCTCCGCGAGCGGAGGCGGGCCATCGGATTTTCGCGAAACCGACCACCCGGCGAGGCGTCACGGTGAGCCCTTCGGCGGCCAGCAGCGACCGCTTCAATTGCAGGCTCGAATAACCGCCGAGCGCCCCGCCGGCGGCGATCACGCGATGGTAGGGCAGGCCCGGCCGATCGCCGCGGCGCATGATGTTGCCGACCGCGCGGGCCGCGCCAGGTTTGCCGGCCAGCCTGGCCACATCCCCGTAGGTCGCCACTCGCCCGACCGGAATCCTCGACACGATCGTCAGGACTTTCCGTTCGAACGGCGTCATTGCCCGATGGTGATCTTCAGCCGGATGGTCGTGCCGCCCAGATCGGTTTCGCTGAACGCTTTCGAAACGCCTCCCTCGCCGATCGCATCGGGCACGGTCGTCCACGAGGCTTCACCGGCGACGCCGAGCCAGCGCGTGATCTTGTATTCCGCGCCGCCGATCAAGTGAATCCCGTTGAACGTGTCATGGCCGTCCTCGGTCGGAGTCGAGAAGTCCGAGGTCTCTTCGTAACGCATCGAGGTCAGGCCGCCCGCGACATACGGGATCAGCTTTGGCAGCTTGCGGATGCGGAATTGCCAGCCGGCGCTGATCTCGATGGGCGTCACTTTCACGTCAACGGGGATCCCGAGCCCGATCACCTCGTTGTTGAAGATGAACGCCCGTTCACCTGTCGCATGGAAACGCCACGCGCCGCCGTCGAAGAACAATCCGCCGAGACCGAGGCCGATGCGCACTCCACCGCCAAAGATCCGCCCGGACGATTCGCCGAGGATGGCCTCGAAGCTCTCGGCGGCGGTGAAGCTGATGCCGCCGAACATGCCGTAGCCCTGGATGCTGACGGGCGTCACTTGCGCAGAGGCGTCGAACGGCGAAAGCAGCAGAAGCGCGATCGCGGCCGGCACGATCGTGAGGCGCCGCGCGGCGCTCCTCACGCTCATCGCGCGAGACCCAGGCCGCGGAGCGTCGCGCGCGGGTTGATCAAGCCGAAGCCAAACGAGTCATCGCGGCCGGGCGCGCCCTTCTCCGTGGCGAACTGTTCCATCGCAGCTTCGATGGCCGCAGGGTTAGTAATGCCCTGTTGCATCAGCAGCGCCGCGAAGCCGGAGACATGAGGCGTCGCCATCGAGGTGCCCTGGAAGTATTCGTAGGCGAACACATCGGCGCGCGGCGGACCGTACTGCGACGGCGGCCGCAAGTAGGTCTCGAGTTGATCGGGGTCGAGTGTCTGCTGCAGGATGCCGGCGGACGTTCCGCCCTGCCGCTGATCGCCGCCCGGCGCGGAGAGCTCGACATACGGAGCCGTCGTCGAATAGAACGCGAGATTCAGCGTGCGTCCGACGGCACCGACCGCGACCATGCCGGCGATTTCCGGAGCCGGTATCGCGAGGCGATTCTGCTGGTTGCCGTCCGCGCGCGTGTTGCCCGAGGCCACCACCACGAAGCAGCCGCGGCCGATCGCATATCGGATCGCCTCTGTGACCGCCGTGGCCGGTCCGCCTTCTTCGCGGCCGATGCTGAGATTGATCACCTTCGCGCCGTTGTCCGCGGCATAGCGGACGCCGCGCGCGACCACGTCGTCGGTGCCCTCGAAGGGACTGCCGAAGATTTCATCCCACAGTCCCTGGATCACTTTCACCGGCATCAGCCGCACGTTGTAGGCCATGCCCGCGGTGCCGGTGCCGTTGTTCGTGAGCTGTCCGATTGTGCCGGCGACGTGCGTGCCGTGGCCATCGAGATCGACCGGCAGATCATCGTTCCAGATGAAGTCGCGCGGCGATACGAAGCGCGTCGAGCCGCTCGTGCCCAGCTCCGGCGCCGCTGCGAACGGTATGTTGACTATCCCAAGCGCCGGATAGATCGGTCCGCCGGGCGTGAGGCGGAACGAGAAGCGCGAGTTGTAGCGGACGGTGCCGGTTTGAAAGGCCATGCCGCTGTCGAGCACGGCGACGATGATGTTCGACGACGCGCCCGGTTGGATGTCCCACGCGCGTTCCATGTCGATGGCGGGGAAGTTCCATTGGTTGGCGTACAGCGCGTCGTTCGGGCGCGCCATGGCGTGATTGCGATACCGGGGCTGCGCGTATTCCACATCGGGCCGCTCGCGCATCAGGGCTGCCGCCGCTTCCGGATCCGCGTCGGCTGGAATCGTGAGGATGTCGAAATCAGCCCACGATGAACGGTCGCCGATCACGCCGGCCACTTGCGACGTGGCCGCGCTGATTCCTCCGCGTGTCGCGTCGTCCTTGAACTTGACGATGATCGATCCGGGAACATACGGCCGCGTGTCACCAGCGCTCGCGGCTGCGCGACCGGCGTCCTTGCCGCCGCGTGGCGCGCGCGGCGGATCCTGATCGCGAAGGCCGCGATCGATCGCGGGCAGTCCGGTGTCCTGAATCATCGCCTTGGAGACCGGGCCGGAGCTCAGCTGCCCGTGGCCATTGAAGCTCCAGATCGCGACGAAGGCGATTACGGCCGCGCCCGTAGCGATGCGCGGCGGCGACGAATGGCTCATCGAGTTCATGTTAGGCCGGAACCGGGTCCGTCAATTTTGATTTCTTAGAGGTAATTGAGGGGGTCGATGCCGTGCGCCGCGGGGTCGAGCGGCGCCGTCACCGCTTTCGGCCCCGGCGTCTCACTGGGGACTTCCCACAAGTTGATCTCGTACGGCGTCTGGATCTGCTCGCCGGCCGGCGTCGCGATCACTTTGACGCGAGGCTTGAACGGCTCGGGCGCATGCACCGCCATGACCACGGCGAGCGCGCCGTCATCGAGACGTACCAGGTTGCCCGGCGGGTAGATGCCGAGCAGCTGCGTGAAGCGCCGCACCAGGTGCTGATCGAACTGATGGCCGTCGTTGCGCTTCATGACTTCGAGGATGCGGTCGGAAGGGAACGCCTGTTGATAGGCGCGCTGCGATCGCATCGCGTCGTAGACATCGGCGATGCTGCACAACATCGTTCCCACGTTGAGGCCATTGCGCTTCACGCCGAACGGGTAGCCGGTTCCGTCGAGGCGCAGGTGATGTTCGAACGCGATGATCGGCGCGACCGCCGGCATTTCCGGCGTGCGGCGCAGGATCTCCGCGCCGTCGACGACGTGCATGCGCATCACCGTGAACTCGCTGTCGGTCAGTTTCTCGGGCTTGTTGAGGATCTCGGTCGGGGTCCTGACCTTGCCGATGTCATGCATCAGGGCGGCCAGGCCGAGCTCGCGAAGCGTCGTGCCCTCGATGCCGAGCGCGCGCGCCTGCGACATCGTCAGGATGGAGACGTTCACCATGTGCGTGAACGTGTAGTTGTCGTAGTTCTTGAGCGCGGTCAGCGCGATGAGCGCGGTGCGGTTGGCGGAGACGGCCTGCGCGAGTCCATCGACGAGCGCGCGGGCGGCCTTCGGATCCGGCGTGCCCTCAGTCTTGGCCATCTCCCACACTGAACTGGCCACGTTGGTCGCATCCGAATACAGCCGGCGAATCGTGGCAATGTCGGCCGCCGATTGTTCTTTTTTTTCTTCCGTCTGAATTCTGCCGACGCGAATGTGCGAGAGGCCGTTCAGTACGCCCAGGGGATCGGCGGGCTCGGCGCCGGGCGCGGCTTGTCCCGGTCGTCGCTCGGGGTGCGCGATCGTCAGCGCCAGCGTCTGCACTTGATCGGGCGTCACGCCGCGGTCGAAGGCGATGCGCTCGATGCCGAGCGACTTCAGGCGGCGGATCATTTCGCCCATCGACTCCGCGGCCTTCGGCAGCGGCACATCGCCGACGATGATCTCCTGGCCGATGATGCCGATGGCAATCGTCGGCTGCTCGGTCAGCAGCTGCTGAAGCGCTTCGTTGAGGCTGTCGAAGGCGCGCTGCACGAGCGGGTGCGACGGCGCATACAGCTGGCCGGCGCGCAGCGCCGCGGCGAGCTTGCGCACGAAGTCGTCCGCGATGCGGAGGCGCGCGACCTGATCCACTAGTTCGTTTCCTCCGGTGGCTTCGTTTCGTCCGAAGCGGTCGTTTCTTTCACGGCTTGCGTTTTCTCCGAAGCCTGCGTTTCTCCCGAGGTTTGTATTTCTTCTGCGGCGAGCATTTGCTCGAAGACGCTTTTCAGCTCAGAGATCTGCGCTTCCTTGGAGATCTGCGCGTCGGCGGAGATCGGCGTTTCGCCGGAGATCGGCGTTTCCTCCGTGACCTTTGCTTCGTCTGAGGCCTTCGTTTCCTCGGAGACGACCGCTTCCTCAGATGCCAGCGCTTCTGCAGAGACCGGCGTTTCTGCAGAGACCGGCGTTTCTTCAGAGACCGGCGTTTCTTCGGAGATCGGTGTTTCCTCGGAGACCGGCGATCCCTCCAAGACCCTCGTTTCCTCTGACGTCTTTGTTTCCTCCGCGGTCTTCGTTTCCTCCGAAACGATGGCCTGCTCCTTTCTCCGCCGTGGCGTGGCGGGCTCGGCGAGCGCGGCCCTGGCGATCTTCCGCACCGCTCGTGGACCGGAGGTGCCCGCTTCCTCGAGCGCGAAATCGGCGCTTGGCGTGCCCATGCTGCGCAACGCGCGCGCGGCCGTCGTGCGGATGCGCGCCGTGCGTCCACCCGCCCACCATTCGCCGCGATACAGGATCTCTTTCAAGGTCGACACCGAGCGCTCGTCGAGCGCCACCTTGCCAAGCGATTCGATGGTCTGCGTGTAGAGCCCTTCGTTCGCGCCCTTGTAATCGGTCGTCGCCAGGATGTGGATAAACAGAGGCGCGGCCTTTTCGTCGCGGAAGCCGCCGAGCGACTGCATGATCACGTCGCGCGTGTGCGGGGCGCCGCTCTTGAGCGCCTGCTCGAGCATCTGATACGCCTCGCGAGTGCCGACCTGCACGATCGCCCGGAGGGCTTCGCGCTGGACTTGCGAATCCGTATCGTCGAGCATCAGCCGCAGATCGGGGAGCGCCGCGTCGCCGGCGAGACCTTTCAGCAGGTCGATCGCCGCGCGGCGCACCGAGGGATTGCGAGAGCTCTTCAGCTCGTTGGCATATTGGCGCGCGGCGGGTCCGAACGACACCAGGATGTCGCGCAGCCGCCGCACGATGCGCGTATTGTCTTCGCCCATCAGCGCGTCGGACATCGGCTTGACGAGCGACGAGCCGATGGTGGTGCACATCTTCTTCGCCACGGCGAATTCGGCGTCGGTCGCCTTCTGCATGAACATCGCCATGTGGCGGATCATCGGACCTTCGACCAGCTGTTTCACGCCCGTCGCCGCGGCGGCCTTGAACGGCGAGGCCTCGTCCTTCGCGACGGCGACGACCGATTCGACCAGCTTCGACGCGCGCGGGAGATCGCCAACGAGGACGAGCTGATCGATGGTGGTGATCGCGGTGTCGAGCACGCCGGCCCACGCGTCGGCGCGCGTTTCGATGGTGAGCAGGTCGAGGATCAGCTGCTGATCGAGCGCGCGAACCTCGTTGTCGCTGACCGTCGCCACCCAGGCGCGGATGCGCACCGGCGGATCGTCGCCGATCTTGTCGACGTCGACCGCCTGCGTCTGCGCCGTGGTCAATTCGCGCGCGTAGTCCCCCGACACGAATTTCGCATCGGAGTACGACATCAGCATTTCCGTCGAGCTGGTCCACACGCTTTCGAATTGCGGATCGTCCTTGAAGAGCTCGGCGGCCTGCGCCTGGGCGGCCGCCAGGATGTCCTGCTGCTTCGCGGGATCCGGAACCAATGTCTGGAATGCGGTCGCGAGACGGCTGCTGGCGCCGCGATCCTTGACGACGTTGTCGACGAGGAACTTGGTAAGCATCTCGTCGGTCAGGCGCGCCTGCAGCTCGCCGGCGAGATCCATGCGCGGGCCCGCGCCGCCGCCGGGCAGCGGCGGCGGATCCGTGATCAGCGTCAGCAGCATGTCCGGCGACATTTGCGCCGCGGCGCCGGCCATCTTGTCCAGCACCGCATCCAGTTCTTCGGGCTGGCGCTCGGCGGTGTAGTTCGCGAGACCGTGCATCAGCTCCAGCAGCGACTTGCGCTGCTGGATCGAGTCGTCGCCTTTGGCCTTGCCGACTTCCTGCAGCTTCTGCGCGAACTGGGCGAGCTTCTCCGGACTGTCGGCGAGCGCCATCATGTTTTGCATGGTGTCGCCGCCGCCGGTGCCTTCTTTCTCGTCCTTCTCTTCCTTGAGGGCGGTGAGGATGCGGTCCCATGACGCGCTGTCGCCGGTGCCGGCGCGCTCGCGGAGCACTTCGGCGTAATCGATCTCGGTGAGCTTGATCGCCTTGTTGCCCATCTCCTCCCAGGCCTTGGCGACCCCGCCGATCGCGCGCGCGTCTTCGGGGGACTTGGCCAGGAGCGACAGGAACGCATGCCACCCGTCGTTGTCGAGACGGCTGAACAGTGTCATCTCGCCGATCAGCTGCTGATGCAGCAGCACGGCCAGCTCGGTGGCGGAGGATTCAGGTTTCGGCAGGCCGCGCCCGTTGACCAGCAGCGCGTCGGGCAGCACCGTGATCGAGAACGGCCCGTTCATCGTCGCCTGCTTGGTGGCATCGCCGATGCGGCCGAGGGCCGACTGAATCGCCGGGTGTGTCGCGGGATACATCGACACGATTCGCGTCGCCGCCTTGCAGGCCTTGGCGAATTCGGCAAGTCGGCCGGCAGCTTCCGGCGAAAGGGGCTCGGGAGGGGCTTGCGGCGCAGCCATTAATGAGCTTGGGTCATGATTATAGATAGGCCAGAGGGTCTATGCCTACCTGAGGTCCGTCGACCGCTTCCACGACCGCACGAGGGAATTCGCCGCGCGAATCGCGATCCCAGGTGTTGGTCAGGAGCGGCGTCTCCAGTTTGCCGCCCTTGCTGTCCGTGATCAACTTCACTTGCGGCCGGAATGGATCCTCCGGATGCGTCTGCGTCACGACCGCGAGTTCCTCGGTATTCAACCGCACCAGCGTGCCGATGGGGAAGAGGCCCATCATGTTTACGAACCGGCGTAGCAGTGTCCGGTTGAACGTGGTGCCCTCCTGCTGCGACATGATGTGCTTGATGCGATCGGTGGCAAGGCCCGCGCGATACGCGCGATTGCTCCGCAGCGCGTCGAACACGTCGACGACGGTCACCACCATCGTGCACAGGTTGAGTTTTCTCGCCCCGACATTTTCCGGATAGCCGCTCAAGTCCTGCTTCAGATGATGCTCGAAAGCGACGACCGGCGCGAGCGCGGGCGTTTCCGGCGTCCGCCGCAGCACGTGGGCGCCGTCAACGACGTGCTGCTTCATGATCTTGAACTCTGCGTCGGTCAGTTTGTCCGGCTTGTTGAGGATCTCGAGCGGCGTGTGCACCTTGCCGATGTCGTGGAGCAGCGCCGCGAACCCGAACTCGCGGAGCATCGGTCCTTCCAGATCCAGCGATCGCGCCATCGCCATCGATAGCGCCGCCACGTTCACCATGTGTGTGAACGTGTAATTGTCGTGCCGCTTCAGCGAGGTCAGCGCCAGCAGCGACGTGCGGTCCTGGTAGACGAGCCGCGACAGGCTGTCGATGATGCCGCGCGCGTCGCCGGGATTCGGCTGCTCGCCGGCCTTGGTCGCCATCCAGATCGTCTCGGCGCTGGCGACCGCCTGCGAGTACATCTGCTTGGCGGCGACGAGGCCGACTTCCGAATCGTCCTCGTCTTCCGCGGCGACTTTCGACACGACAATGCGCCGCACGCCGCGCGCGGTCAGCCGATCGCCGACAGCGGTTCGCGAGATCTTGTCGGCGAGCTCGTCCATCAGCGCGCGAATGTCGGTGACCTCGACCCCGCGGCCGAAGGTGATCTTCTCGACCTTGCGGTCGCGCATGTCACGGAGCAGGCCGGCCATGTTGGCCGAGCCCCGGGTCAGCCGGAAATCGTTGACGACGACGTCGTCTTCGAGGAACCCGACGATGACGGTGGGCGAGCCGGTCAGCATCGGCTCGAGCACGCCCAGTAAGCCCAGCGCGGTCCGCTGCACCAGTGGGTGGGTCGGCGCGTAGAGCTCCGCCGCGCGGACCGTGGCGCCCAGCCGGCGAATGAGATCCTCGAATTGCGCGCTCATGTTATCCGGCCGCCTTCGCCGCAAGCCGCTTCAAGAAGAAGTCGCCGGTCTTGGCCAGATCGGCAATGGTCTGCTTCGCTTTTGGCGTCCCGATCTGGCTCAGCGCCTGCAGGCAGGCCTGCCGCGTCTGTTGTGTCTTGCCCCACGCCAGCCAGCGTTTCTTCCTGGCCAGCATCGCGATCGGCGATAGCGCGCGATCGTCGCGCAAGGTGGCGAGCGCGGTGAGCGTCTCGAGAATCAACGAGTGATCCGCGCCGAAGGGCTCGCTCTCCTGGATGACGCGCGCAAGCATCGGTACCACTCGGGAATCCTTGAGGCCGATCAACGCGTTGATCACGGCGGCGCGCGCCTCGCCGGTGGCCGCCCGGAGCACGGTATGCAGCGCGCGCTCGGCCGCGGTGTCGTGGATGCTCGCGAGCGACGCTACGGCGACCTGCAGCACGCGCGGATCCGATCGCCGCAGCAGCGACTGCAGCGGCGCCACGGCGGCGGCGGTGCCGATCCTGCCAAGCGCCCTGGCCAGCTCGCGCTGCACGAACCACGGCTTGTCGTCGAGCCCGGCCGCGATGGCGGGGATGGCGGGGGCGCCGTGCTTGATGATGAGCGCCGTGACGCGTTCGGTCGCGGTACCGTCTTCGCGTTGATACGCCGCGACCAGCGCCGGGATGGTCGACACGCCGAGCGCGCGGATCAGTTGCTCGAAGGCCGCGAACTCGTCCGCGGTTTGTTCGGCGAGCGTGCCGGCGGCCTCCCTGAGCGCGCTCGAGACGCCGATGGTGTCGATGGCCTTGCGGCAGGCGTCGGGCGCGACCGCAGGCTTGCGAGCGACCGCCGCGGCGAGCTCGTCGACGACCGGCGTGCACTCGCCGTAGGCGCCGGCCAGCAGCAGCTCTTCGACGAACGCGCCCATGTCGCGCGCGATCTCGGTCATGCGGCCGGGAACGGTTTCGTTGCGCAGGAGATCGATCAACAGCTGGCCGGACAGCCGCCGCACGCTCTCGGCGCCGAGCGTGGCCAGCCATTCGTCCAGCTCCGGCGGCAGGCCGCGAGCGGCGAGATCGGCGGCGCGGCTCGCCGCCTGGTCCATCGAGTCGCGGTAGTCCTTCGAAACGTAGGTGGTCTCGTCGTACTGCAGCATCAGCTCATCGAGCGACTTGCGGATGTCGTCGATCGGCCGCTTGCTGCCGAAGTCGCGTTCGCTGATCAGTTTCTTGGCCAGCGTGAGCACGCGCTTCTTGCGCTGCGGGTCCGGCGCGAGCGTGTCGAGGACCTTGGCGAGGCGATCGGTCGCGTGTCCCGGTGACGACATCGCGCGCGCCAGCAACAGCGCCACCTGCTGATCGTCGAACGACTGCTTGAGCGCGGCGACGATCGGAATGCCCTCGGCGGCGCGCTCTTCCTGCAGCAGCATTTCGAGCGTGGTCGCCGGCTCGAGGTTGCCGGCGGCCAGCGCCAGCGAATCGATCACTTCCTTGACGCGCTCGGGCTCGAGCGCCGTCACCGTCTTGGCGATGTGCCGGTAGACCGCGAGCACGGTGGCCGCCTGCGTGGTCAGCATCGGCGATCCGTCCGGCATGCAGAACGGCTCGCGCGCGTCCTTGCACAGCTCGCCGATCGCGCCGACGTCGCGCGAGATCTCGAGGAGGCGCGACTGCTCGGCAGCGGTGAACGTCGAGTGGCCCATGATGATCGAGCGGACGATCGATTTCCACGTCGCATCGCGGCGCGCCGGGCCTTCGTCGATCTCGCGCTCGAGGATCTCCTGGTAGTCGATCTGTTCCAGGAGGATCGCGACCTGATCCTCGGCGGACCAGATCGCCGCGGGACCGCCGCGCGCGCGGCGCGTTTCGCGATCGAGCGTCAGGACCGCGAGCAGCGATCGCACCACGGCGTCGGACGGTGCGGCGACGAAGGTGATCTGCAGGATGTCGCGATCGTGGAGCAGCTCGGCGCATTCCACCGCCGCCTGATCGCTCGACTCGAGCGGCAGGCCGTCGAGCAGCAGCGCATGTGGCGTCACCGCGAGCTGCATCATGCCGCCGGCCGACGCTTCGGTGGCCGCGGCGATGACGCGTTCGACGGCCACCGCGATCGCCGGATGTTCGGGTGGATAGAAACCCCAGCTGCGCAGGCCGATGGTCATCGCGCGGGCCAGGCCAATGGCCATCCGCGTCGCCTCGGCGGCCGATGCCGCTCGCTGGGTCATGAGAAATCCTACGATATACTGCCGACCGCCCATGCGAGCGGTGGACATCATTCGCGCCAAGCGCGACGGCGAAGCCCTGTCGCGCGAGGCCATCGAATCCTTCGTTCGCGGCGTGACCGACGGGTCCTGGGAGGATTACCAGGCCTCGGCGCTGCTGATGGCGGTCGTCCTCAAGGGCATGAACGCGGCGGAAACCGGCTGGTTGACCGACGCCATGGCGCGCTCGGGCGATCGCGTCACCCTCGATCACATTCCCGGCATCAAGGTCGGCAAGCACAGCACCGGCGGTGTTGGCGACAAGGTGTCGATCGTGCTGGCGCCGCTGGCGGCATCGTGCGGCGTGGTCGTGCCGAAGATGTCGGGCCGCGGCCTCGGGCATACCGGCGGCACGCTCGACAAGCTCGAGAGCATCCCCGGGTTCCGTATTGCGCTGTCGCTCGACGAATACAAAAAAATCCTCGCGGAAGTTGGCTGCTGCCTGATCAGCCAGACCGAGAACATCGCGCCGGCGGACAAGAAGCTGTATGCGCTGCGCGACGTCACCGCCACGATCGAAAGCCTGCCGCTGATCGCGGCGTCGGTGATGAGCAAGAAGCTCGCTGAAGGCAGTACGGCGCTCGTGCTCGACGTGAAGTGCGGCCGCGGCGCCTTCATGCAACAACCGCAGGATGCGCGGGCGCTGGCGCGCGCGCTGGTGTCGATCGGGACGGCCGCGGGCCTGCGCACGGAAGCGTTCATCACGCGCATGGACACCCCGCTCGGGCGCGCCGTGGGCAACTCGGTCGAGATCGCCGAATGCATCGAGGTGCTGAGCGGAAAGGGTCCGGCCGATCTCTCGGCGCTGATCGTGCGGCTCGCGTCGCGAATGGTCCTGCTCGGAGGAAAGGCGTCGAACGAAGCCGAGGCCGAATCCAGGGTGCGGGCGTCACTCGCGTCCGGCGCCGCACGCGACAAACTGCGCCAGATGATCAAGTGGCAGGGTGGTGATGTCGCGGTGGTCGATGATGTGAAACGATTGCCGTCGGCGCGTCACACACACATGATCACGGCGTCGAAGGCCGGTTATGTGTCCTCGCTCGACGCGCTGCTGGTGGGCCGCACCGCGGTGGCGCTCGGTGCGGGGCGCGACAAGAAGAGCGATCCGGTCGATCTGTCGGCGGGCATCCTGCTGCACAAGAAGCCCGGAGAAAAGGTGTCGGCGGGCGAGAACGTGATGGAACTGCGCTACAACGATCAGTCGCGGCTGAGTGGGGCACTGGCGCTGGCCGGGCCGGCGGTGGTGATCGGCGACGCGGCGCCCGCGGAGGCGCCGTTGGTCATGGGCTGGGTGCACGATGCCGGCGAGCAGATGTTCGTCGATGGATTCTGAGACGAGGATGATGTGGACATATTGACGCGGCTGCAACCGTTGATCGGATTGGTCGGCATCCTGAGTCTCGCGTACGCGCTCTCGACCAATCGCCGCGCGATCAGCCTCCGCATCGTCGGATGGGGCCTCGGACTGCAGGTCCTGTTCGCGCTGATTGCCGTCAAGACACCGGTTGGCATCGAGGCATTCAAGTGGCTGGGTGGCAAGATCACTCGGCTGCTGGCGTTCTCGGTGGAAGGATCGCGGTTCGTGTTCGGTCCGCTTGGCGACGGGGCGATCTGGAAAGACGCCATGACCAGAGTGTTTGGACCGTCGGGCGAGGCCTACGCGACGATCTTCGCGTTCCAGATTCTGCCGACCATCATCTTCATCGCGGCACTGTTCGCGATTCTCTATTACATCGGCGTGATGCAGTGGATTGTGCGGGCCTTCGCCATCGTGATGAACAAGGTGATGGGCGCGAGCGGCGCCGAATCGCTGAACGTGGCCGCCAGTATTTTCATGGGACAGACCGAAGCGCCGCTGACGATCAGGCCGTTCCTCGCCCGGATGACACAGTCGGAGCTGATGACCGTGATGACGTCGGGCATGGCGCACATCTCCGGCGGCATCATGGCGGCCTACATTGCCTTTGGCATCCAGGCCGAGCACCTGCTGACCGCCGTGATCATGACGGCGCCGGGCACCCTGATGATGGCGAAGATGTTCGTGCCGGAAACCGAGACGCCGGAGACGCGGGGCTCGGTGAAGCTGCAGATCGAACAAACCGACGTCAACGTCATCGACGCCGCCGGCCGCGGCACCAGCGAGGGCCTTCACCTCGCGCTGAATGTCGGCGCGATGCTGATTTCGTTCGTGTCGATCATCTACCTGATTAACGGCATCCTCGGAAAGATGGGCCTGTCGTTGCAGATGATCTTCGGGTGGGTGTTCGCGCCGGTGGCGTGGAGCCTGGGCGTGCCGTGGCAGGATGCGCCCGAGATCGGCAATCTGCTCGGCACGCGCATGGTGCTCAATGAATTCATCGCGTTCATTCAGTTGGGCGATCTGCACAAGGCCGGAGCGATCACGGAGCGTTCGTTCGCGATCGCCACGTTTGCGTTGTGCGGCTTCGCGAACTTTGCGTCGATCGGCATGCAGATTGGCGGCATCAGCGCGCTGGCGCCGACGCGGCGCGGCGACCTGGCGCGGCTCGGCATGCGGGCGATGCTCGCCGGCACCCTGGCGAACTTCCTGACGGCTATCATCGTGGGCTTCCTATTGTGAGTGCATTCGAGCAGGCAACCGAAGCAGCCGACTGGCTGCGCAAACACAAGTGTGGCGACGCGGACGTCGCCGTCGTTCTTGGATCGGGACTCGGCGACTTCGCGGATCACGTCGGCGATTCGGTGACGATACCTTACGGCGACATCCCGCATTGGCCGGCGTCGCGCGTCATCGGCCACGCCGGCAAACTGGTGTGCGGCACGATCGCGCAGAAGCGCGTGCTGGCGCTGTCGGGTCGCGTGCATCACTACGAAGGGCACGACATGCCGACCGTGACCTTCGCGATGCGGGTGATGGGACGCCTCGGCGTGCCGCGCGTGATCCTGACCAACGCGGCCGGCGGCATTTCGCCGAACTGCTCGCGCGGCGCGCTGATGGTGATCGACGATCACGTCAACTTGATGGGCACCAATCCACTGGTGGGGCCGAACGACGATCGCTTCGGCCTGCGCTTTCCGGACATGACCAACGTCTATTCGCCGCGCTTGCGGACGCTCGCGGACGAAGCCGCGAAAACGCTTGGCGTGCCGGTTCAGCACGGCGTCTACATCGCGGTGCTCGGCCCGAGTTACGAAACGCCGGCGGAGATTCGCGCGTTCAGGACGCTCGGCGCCGACGCGGTCGGCATGTCGACCGCGCCCGAAGCGATCGTGGCGAGGCACATGGGACTCGAGGTCCTCGGCATTTCCTGCATCACCAATGCCGCCGCCGGTGTCTTTCCAGAACCACTGCATCATTCCGAGGTGATGGAGACCGCGCAGCAGGTGAAGGGGCAGTTCATCGCGCTCCTCGAGGGCATCGTTGGCCGGCTCTGACAAGCTCGTCGCCGCGGCAAGGAAGGCGCGAGAACACGCGGTCGCCGATTTCTCGGGCTTCAAGGTGGGTGCCGCGCTTGAAACCGGCAGCGGCGAAATCATTACCGGCTGCAACGTCGAGAATGCCACCTACGGCCTGACCGTCTGTGCCGAGCGCGTCGCCATCTTCAAGGCCTTGTCTGAAGGGAAGCGATCGTTTGCGCGAATCGCCGTCGTCGCGGACACGCAGGACCCGACGCCGCCGTGCGGCGCCTGCCGGCAGATCATCTGGGAGTTTTGCGGCGACATCGACGTCGTGATCGCCAACCTGACTGAGATCAAGCTGACGATGCGAATGAAAGATCTGCTGCCGCTGCCCTTCGACAAGCGGCTGTTGTGATCCCGTCGGGAGACCCGGTCCCGTCGGGAAGCAGAATCCCGTCGGGAGTCGCATTCCCGTCGGGATATGATCGAACGCACTAATGCTCCCGACAATTGCATGGCAGGGTGACGACATCGTCATGGTCGATCAGCGCAAGCTGCCGGCCGACGAGATCTACGTCACGTGCAAGACCGTCAACGACATCGTCAAGGCGATCAACAACATGGCGATCCGGGGCGCGCCGGCGATCGGCGTGTGCGCGGCGATGGGCCTCGCGCTCGGCGCGGCGCGAAGCAAAGCGACCGGCACCAAGCAATTCACCACCGAGTTCCAGAAGAACTGCGATTTGCTGGCGGCGACGCGGCCGACCGCGGTCAACCTGTTCTGGGCGATCGAGCGCATGAAGCGCGCGTTCTCGGAGGGCGCGCTTGTCGGCGAATCGGTCGACGATCTCAAGGCCAGGCTGCGCAGGGAAGCCGATCGCATTCACGACGATGACCTGGCGAGCTGCCGGGCGATCGGGGCCAACGGCGCCGCGCTCGTACCCGCGGAGGCGCGGATCCTCACGCACTGCAACGCCGGCGCGCTCGCGACGGCCGGATACGGCACGGCGCTCGGCGTGATTCGCGGCGCTGTCGAAGCCGGACGACACGTCCGCGTGTTCGCCGACGAGACACGGCCCTTTCTGCAGGGTGCGAGACTCACCGCGTGGGAGCTGGTCAAGGACGGCATCGACACGACCGTCATCACCGACAACATGGCCGGCGCGCTGATGAAGGCCGGCGACATCGACCTCGTCGTGGTCGGCGCGGACCGGATCGCGGCCAACGGCGACACCGCCAACAAGATCGGCACCTACTCGGTCGCCGTGCTGGCGAAGGAGCACGGCATTCCGTTCTATGTCGCGGCGCCGTGGTCGACGATCGATCTGGCGACCAGGGATGGCGACGCGATTCCGATCGAGGAACGCACGCCGCGCGAGGTTACGCATGTCGGCAGCACGCAGCTCGCGCCCGAGGGCGCGCACGTGCGCAATCCTTCGTTCGACGTGACGCCCGCCAAGTACATAACTGCGATAATTACCGAGAAGGGTATCTATCGAGCTCCGTTCGGTGAATCCCTGAAATCGGCACTCGGCAATTGATCCGAGATCCGAAATCCGAGATCCGAAATGTTTATCCTCGGGATTGAGACCTCCTGCGACGAAACCGCCGCAGCCGTCGTCGAGGAACAAGGCGGGCGCTGGCATTTGCGATCCAACATCGTCGCCTCGCAAGCCGAGATCCATCGCGAATGGGGCGGAGTCGTGCCCGAGCTCGCGTCGCGCCAGCACGTGCGCGACATCTGCGGCGTCGTCGAGCGAGCGCTCGCCGATGGCGGCGCCGAGTGGCGCGACGTCGATGCCCTTGCCGTGACACAGGGGCCCGGACTGGTCGGGTCGCTTCTCGTCGGTGTGTCGTTCGCGAAAGCGGCGTCCTGGTCGCTCGGCAAGCCGCTCGTGGCCGTGAACCACCTGGCGGGACACATCGAGTCGATCTGGCTCGAACACGGCCCGATTGCGCTGCCGGCGATCGTCCTGGTCGTGTCCGGCGGCCACACCAGCCTGTATCTGATCAAGACCGAGGGCGAGTATCAGCTGCTTGGCCGCACGCGCGATGACGCCGCAGGCGAAGCCTACGACAAGGTGGCGAAGCTGCTGTCGCTCGGCTATCCCGGCGGGCCGATCATCGATCGCCTCGCGAAGGAAGGCAACGAGACCGCGATTCGCTGGCCCGGCACGCGGCTCACGAACCCCGACCGCAATGCGCCGGAGCGCGACGGCCGATTTGATTTCAGCTTCAGCGGGCTGAAGACCGCGGTGTTGCGGCACGTGCGGCAACGCCAGGCCGAGCTCGGCGTCGAGCAGCTGCCACACGCCGACATCGTCGATCTGGCGGCGAGCTTCCAACGCCGTGTGGTCGAGACCCTGATCGATCGCGCGTTCGCGGCGGCGCGCTGGCACGGCGCAAAATCAATCGGCATCGCCGGCGGCGTGTCGGCGAATTCGCGCCTGCGAGCCGAAGCGCTCGCCAAGGCGGAGCGCAGCGAGATCCCCGTCTACATTCCGAGACTGTCGCTGTCGACGGACAACGCGGCGATGATCGCCGCGGCGGGGTTGCGCCAGATCGCGAAGAAGAATTTCGCGCCCGCCGATCTCAACGCCGCGGCATCGCTGCCGCTCT
>Ga0111538_10004141_pt1 | contig 20221 bp, 18 predicted proteins | sample SoiMethybrSBSTD1_FD_79669 | JGI IMG/M metagenome (GOLD analysis project Ga0111538, IMG submission 79669) | Bulk soil microbial communities from a Populus tree surrounding site in Tennessee, USA - Soil MetaG P. TD hybrid SBSTD1 (version 2)... | ecosystem: Environmental > Terrestrial > Soil >... | reverse complement strand
GCTCGCGGAGACCCTGGCGAGCTCGATGACTCCCGACACTCGGATACCGGCGTCCAGGCCCGCTCCGTCGACGATCAGGATCCGCTTCGCGCCGGTGACGGGTTCCCTGCCGTCGAGAATGGCAACGTCCACCACCGCGACGATGCGGCCCTGATGGCTCAGAACGCCGCACAGGTGGGCGGGGGCATGCGGTAGCTCGGTCAGCGACGGCACCGCGAGGATGGCACTCACCTGAGTCGTCGGCAGCGCATAGAGCTGATCGTGAATCGTGAAGTAGACGAATTCGGCGTCGCCGTCGTGCGACTCTCCCGAGTCGTTTGCCGTACGAGCGCCGGCTTCGGCCAGAGCTTGCCTGAGCTGCGAAGCGCCCTCCCGCGGTTCAGGACCAGAGCGGCTCATGAAAAGGGCTGCTGCTCGGCGCTCAAGTTTTCGCCGGCCAGCTTGAACGTCGCAACGACCTCGTTCAGGCTACTCGCGAGATTCGTCAGCTCCGCGGCAGCCTCGGTCACCTGTTTGCTCGCGGAGAGCCCGCGATTCGAGATCCGGTTCATCTCGCCGAGCGCATCGACGACCTGCTGAGTGCTCGAGAGCTGCTGCTGAGTCGCGACCGTGATGCGGCGTGCCCCTTCCGTCGACTTTTCAATCAGGGCGAAGATCGCCTCGATCGACTCTGACATCTTGTCCGTCTCGCGAGCGCCGCTGCGAGTCGCCTCGGCACCCTGATTGCTGGCCGCAATCGAGCCCTGGGTCGAGCGGTGAATCTCCTGAATGGTCGACTTGATCTCGTTGGTCGATCTGGAAACGTTCTCGGCCAGACGCCGCATCTCCTGAGCGACCAGCATGAAGCCTTTTCCGACCTCGCCGACTCGAGAACCTTCGAGCCCGGCGTTGAGCGCCAGCAAGTCGAGGCGGTCGGACACTTCGTCGATGATGTCGACGATGCGGATGATCGCTTCGCTCTTTTCGTACAGCGCCTGCGTGCGTTCGGCGATCACCTCGTTCTGAGTGACGATCAACCGCATCGCGCCGCGGGTCGCTTCCAGGGAAACTCGCCCGTTCTCGACGGCTTCGAGCATGCGCTCCGAAGTCGCCTTGAGCGCATCCGCCTCGCGCGCGATGTTGCGCGCAGCGTCCGAGTTGCCGCGCGCGGTCCCCGAGATTTCCTCGTAGCAGCTGGTCTGTTCGACCGCTCCCTCCTCCTGCTGCCGCGACGAGGCGAGGATCTGCTCGGAAGCGCCGCTGACTTGCGTGCTGGCGGCCAAGAGGCGGCCGACCACTTCCCGAAGCCGAGCGATCATCTCGTTCGTGCTCCGGCCCAACACCGCGAACTCGTCCGAGGTGGTGACGCGCGCGCGCGACATCAGGTTGCCCTTGCCGACTTCGGAAAACACGTTGACGAGCCCGGCAATGGGACGGATCGAGCGCTGTCCGGAGAAGGCCGCGAAAGCCACCGTGATCAGAAACCCGAGCGCGATGATCGCGCTGAGGCGAAATGTGCCCGCCTCGAATCCGGCCGCCATCGTGTCCACGGGAACGACCACCTCGACCACTCCGGCGACGTCCCCGACGCGCCAGTCGACCTTCGGTGACTCGGGATGTGCGTTGTGGCAGCTGACACAGCTGGCCCGCATCAGATCGGCCGCGGCATAGCGCATCGAGAGCCGCTCGCTGCCTTTTGTGTCCTTGTAGTGCTCGATCCGATAGAAGGGTTGACCCGGGTTGCTTCTCAGCGCCGCTAGCGCTTCCTTCTCGAAGGGATCGTAGGATTGGTTCGCCGCGCGGTGCGGAAAGGGATGCTCGCTGTAGAGGCGAACCAGGGTACCGGGGTACTCGTCGCCGATATGAGCTCCGAGCTCGTGCACCAGCGTGTCGGGGAGAGGCAGCGTGTCACGTCGCTCCGGGTAGTCGTAGTTGACGCGCGTCCCCATCTCGTTGGCACGATCGACCACCTCGCGCGTGTAGAAGGTGCGCAGACTGCGTACCTGCTGCTCGACAGCGCGAGCCGTGATCAAGCCGGCGTCGACGAGCTGCGCGGACTGGAGCTGAACCATCGCGATGATGGTCACGACGACCACGAGCACCCCGGCCGCGACCAGCGGCGCGAGAAGCTTGGCTTGCAACGAGATCTTCACGGAGCACTCCTCGTACGGGGGCGTGTAGCGGCGGAAACTGGAGAGAACTCGGTAGGGACGACCGAAGGCAGAGCCGCGCTGGCGTCACCGACGCGCCGGCTTCAATGCCCTCGGCGACAGCAAGGTACGCTTGCGCCGGCGCCGCGCCAAAAATCCAGAGCACTTGCGCGGCGATATGAACGGATGGTTTCGATGCCATCCCTGCTCGTCAGGCCAAACTCGAGTGCGCCTCCGACTCCGGAGAGTGGAGCAATAAGCCGTGCGAATGTCGGCAGTTCGCGCACTTTGCTGGAATTCTAGACCGGCGCCTCGCGCGGCCGCAATCCGGTCGCACCCACCTACATCTCCGGACACGGACGCCCCGTCACTGGGTCGAAACGTCAACTCGGACTCGAGGAACCGAGGGTCGACACGGGTCGCGCCAGCGTCACGCCGAGTAGCTCCGTGGTTTCCGCGAGCTCGAACGCCGCGTCCGGATAGAGGGCGAGGTTCTGGGTTTCACCGGGGTCGGCAGCGAGATCGTAGAGCAGGTGCTGATCGCTGCCGGGGTGCCAGATGTGTTTCAGCGCGCCGCGGCGGATCATCGGCCAACCCTGGCTGGTCGCGCAGAAGACCGGGCGCTCCGGCTGCTCGGGCCCACCGCGCAAGAGCGCGGCCAGGCTGCGCGTGTCGAAGCCGGCTTCGATAGCGGCAACGCCGGCGAGCTCGAGGCTCGTCAGCACGAAATCCGCGCTCTGAACCGGCGCCGACACCACGCGCCCGCCCTCGACCCCGGCGCCGAACCAGAAGTACGGCACCTTCGCCAAGTCGTCGAACGGGATCCACGGCACCTTGCCGAACAGCCCACGGTGGCCGCCGTAATCGCCGTGGTCCGAGGTGAAACAGACGACGGTGGTCGCGAGGTCGACGTGCTGAAGCAAGCGTCCGATCGCGTGGTCGATCTGGGCGAGCAGCGCGCGGATCGCCGCGAGCACGCGCCGCACGTGAGGCGCCGGAAAATCGACCACGCGCTGCGGCGGGTAGGCTCCCGGACGTGGAGCGTCGAAGATCGGCCGCCGGAAGCTCTCGGGCAGATCGGCGTTCACTTCGAGCCCGGGCGCCGGCAAAGTCTCGTGCGCCGGATCGAAGGCCGAGGCGAACGGCTCCGGTGGATCGTAGGGAGTGTGAGGGTGGGGATAGGAGACGACCGCGAAGAAAGGCCTGTTCGGGTCGCGGCGCTTCAGAAAATCGAGCGCTTGCTCGGTCACCCAGCTCGTCGGGTGGTACTCGGCGGGGTGCGGGAAGACCTTGGGCCCGTGGTCGGTGCGCTGATCGCCGAGGCCGGAGGCGAGCAAAAAGGCCTGATAGTCGTCCACCTCCCCGGGCGGGTAACCGGCGTCCAGGTGCTCGCACAACCGCGAGGTTCGAAAGCCGTGATCGGCACGCATCGGCCAGAAATGCATCTTGCCGAAGAGCGCGGTGTCGTAGCCGGCACGGGCGAGCGCGTGCGCCACCGTGAAATGGCCCGCACGCAAAGCCAGCTGATTTTCTGCCACCGGTAGGCGATGCGGCAACACGCCCGTCAGCAGCGCCGAACGCGCCGGCACGCACACGGTGGCCGCGCTGTACGCGTTGTCGAAACGCACGCCGCGCGCGGCCAGGGCCGTGAGGTTCGGCAACTGACGCGCCGCACGCGCGTCGTCCAAGCTGTCCGCGCGTTGCTGATCGGTCATGATCAGCAAGATGTTCGGGCGGCTCGCCACTCAAAGCTCGTAATTGGGCCGGGCCACGCCGGCGCCGGTCGGCAGCTCGTACATCGCGCTCACGTATTCCGCGCCGCCCTCGAATGACACTCGTTTCCGATTGCGCTCGTGAAAGCGGAACCAGAACGGCTGGGTGCTGGTCGGGCAGTAGTGCGTCACGACGCTCAGCCGCGACTCGTGATCGGGTCGCGTGCGCGGATTGGATCCGTGCAACAGATCGGCCGCCCACACGAATACGTCGCCCTTTTTCGCGATGAAGTCGCGCTTTTTGCAGCGCAGGCGCTCGCACCATTCGAGCAGATAGCGCCGAGCGGCTTCCGCATCGTCGACCTTGGCGTTGAAGCGCTTCGTGCCGTCGGCGTAGGGATAGTGCGGAATGCGGTGGCTGGCTTCGTAGTAAGTGAGCTCGCCGCGGCCGGGCACCACGTCCTCGAGCGCCACCCAGGTCGCCGCCATGAACAGCGGCTCCTCTGCACAAACCACCGAAGTATCCTGGTGCAACGGGTGCTGGTTACTGCGCTGGAACAACAGCTGCTGGAAGGCGAGCGGCGGCGTGCCGAACAAGAGCCTCAGGAAGCGCACGATCCGCGGGTGGAACGCGACTTTGCGCGCGCTTTCGAAATTGACGTACGTGTCGTAGATGCTTTCGTACCCGTCGAAGTCGGAGTCACTCAGGCGCTGAGCGCGGCCGCGCCTGTGGTCGGTCGTGACGAAACATCCCGGGTGGCGTGCGATCGAGCGCACGTCCGCGACCAGTCGATCGAGGACCGCGTGCTCGATCGCCGCCGGAAAGATCACGTAGCCCTTCTCGGCGAAGTGCGCGATCTGGTGGGCCTCGGTGAGCGTGATTTCACGCCTGGCCAGCGCGAGCGCCAGGCGCGGGTAAGCGCCGCGCGACATCGGCCACAGGTTCCGAAGCCGCATCACGTCAGAACCCGCGCGGCGAGCTGTCGCAGCGTCGGATTGGTCCGGCGCACCTCGCCCATCGGCGCGTGCTCGCCGCCGTAGGCGTGCCCGGGGTAGAGCACGACCTCGTCGGCGATCGAAGACAGGCGTTGCGAGAGCGTGCGCTGCATCTCTTCGGGGTCGCCGCCGGGGAGGTCGACGCGCCCGCAACCGCGCAAAAACAGCGTGTCACCGGCCAGCAGCGCGTCCTTCACGCGGAAGCACGACGAGCCCGGCGTGTGGCCCGGCGTGTGCAGGAGCTCGACTTCCACCGCGCCGACCGTGATCTTGTCGCCCGAGCCGTGGGTAACGAGATCTTTTTTCTCGATCCCGGTCACCTTCGCCGCTCCGTCCGCTTCGGCGCGGTGCACGTGAATCTTGCACGGATTGATCGCGAGCAGCTCGGGTAGCCCCTCGATACTGAAGCCGAAGATCGAGCCCCCGATGTGGTCAGGGTGATAGTGCGTCACGAGCGCCCCGACCAGGCGCATGCCCTCGCTCTGGGCGAGGCCGACGATGCCCCGCACGTCCCAGGCGGGGTCGATCACCAGACACTCCCCGGCGTCGCGGTCGCCGACCAGGTAGACGAAGTTCTGCATCTGCTGGGCGGCAAACTGCCCCTTGGCGAGGTCGCGTCCCATCAAGAGCTGGCGCAGGTAAAGCTCGGCCATCGACCGGCGATATTAGCCTATGCCCGTGCCCGTGCCCGTGCCCATGCCCGAGTCCTCCCGGTGAATGCTAGCGACAGCATTGGCTGGCCCCAAGTTCCCGCGGAACCCCGTCGGCCGCGCGAGTGTCGCTGCCAGCGTGGTGGCCCGGCGCCTACGCTTTTCCCATCCGACATTCCGGCGCGAGGAGCGCGAGGCGGGCGACACTGGCGAGCAGGCGGTCTACGGTGGGCGCGACAGCTGGTGGGATGTGCCCGAAGCCGACGACAGCAGCGAGCAGCGATTCATCCAGCGCCTGACGGCCCACGACGAGCGGGCTTTCAACGAGCTCGTCGAGGCGTACCAGGGGCGTGTCTTCCGGCTCGTACTGCGCATGCTGGGCCGCCGCGACGAGGCCGAGGACATGGCCCAGGAGGTATTCGTCCAGGTCTTCAAGGCGATCGGCCAGTTTCGGGGAGAGTCCAAGCTCAGCACCTGGATTTATCGGATCGCGGTCAATCTGTGTAAGAACCGCACCAAGTACCTGGCGCGCCGCCACAGCGACGCCCAAGATGAGCTCGAGCCCGTCGCCGAGCGCGCGGCGCTGAGCCAGGCAAAGGGCGTCACGCACAGCGACGTGGCGCGACCGGATCACATGGTCGAAGGCTTCCAGGTGGAAAAGATCGTGCAAAGCTGCATGGCCGAGCTCGAGCCGGACTTCCGCGAGGTACTCGTGCTGCGCGATGTCGAAGACCTGACCTACGAAGAGATCGCCGAGATCACGGGACTCGCCGACGGCACGGTGAAGAGCCGCATCCATCGCGCGCGCGCCATGCTGAAGACCAGGGTGGAACGCGCCCTGGGGGAGAAGATCGGATGAGCGACGCCGATCAGGAGAAGTCCGAGCTCCCCGATGATTTCGACGAAGCGGGCGCCGAAAGCGTGCGAAACCTGCTGCGGGGGTCGCTCGAACGCACGGACGTCCAAGCGCCCGACGTGCTGCGCGGCGTGCAGCGCAAGATCCGCCAGCGCAGCCGCGGCAAGTTCTACGCCGACGGCTGGAGCACCGCGAAAAATCCACCGATCGCCACCTACCTGCTGACGAGCCTCGCGATGCTGTTGATTCTGGGGCTCGTCTACAGTCTTTTCGGCTCGCTGTCCGGCGAGCCGGCACCGGTGGAAAACGAACCGGCGCCCGTGCACATCGTGATCCCGCGCCCTCCGGCCTCGCCCTAGAATCGGCGGGCTCCCATGAAAATCGATCTCGAGGGCAAACGCGCACTGGTGGCTGGCGTCGCGGACGCCAACGGCTTCGGATTCGCGATCGGAAAGACGCTGGCAGAAGCGGGCGCCAGCGTGTGCATCGGCACCTGGCCGCCCGCGCTCGGCATCCTCGAGACGCTGCTGCGCCGCGGCAAGCTCGACGACGCGCGCCGGTTCTCGAGCGGCAAGCTGTTCGAGTTCGAGCGCATCTACCCGCTCGACGCGGCGTACGACCGTCTGGAGGATGTGCCGCAAGAACTGCGCGACAACAAGCGCTATCTCGAGCGCGGCGACTTCACGATCGGCGGCCTCGCCGAGCGGCTGACCAGAGACTTCGGCCCGAAGCCGCTCGACATCGTGGTGCACTCGTTGGCCAACGGTCCGGAAGTGCAGAAGCCGCTGATCGAAACCAGCCGCGCGGGCTACCTCGGGGCCATCAGTACCAGCGCGTATTCTCTCGTCAGCATGGTGCAACGGCTCGGCCCGCTGCTGCGGCCGGGGGGTTCCGTGCTTTCGCTGACGTACCTGGCGAGCCAGCGCGTGATCGCGGGCTACGGCGGCGGCATGTCGTCGGCGAAGGCGGCGCTCGAAGCCGACACGCGCGTGCTCGCCTACGAGGCCGGACGGCGCTGGGGCATCCGCGTGAACACGTTGTCCGCGGGGCCTTACGCCTCGCGAGCCGCCAGCGTCACCGGCATCATCGAGCGGATCATCGCGTACTACTCGAAGAACTCTCCGCTTCCCGAGGCACTGACGCCGGAAGAGGTGGCGAACGCGGCGCTATTTCTGGTGAGCCCGCTCGCGACCGGGATCACGGCGGCGACGATCTACGTCGACAAGGGGTACCACGCGATGGGCAAAGCCGAGGATTGATGGTCACGGCGCCGGCGCCGGGTAGCCGCGCGCTTCGGTCATGTGCTCGACCCAGGCATTGATGACGCTCACACCCGCCGCGTCGATCTTGTTGGTGCCGATCCGCGGCATCTGCGACGCGGTGCCGCGCATGTCCATGCGGACGACGGACAGACTGCGCTCGAGATCGAGCGGGCGAAAGTCGTAATACGGTCCGCCGCGCGGCGGCGGCAACCCGCCGACCTCGGCATTCGGGTTCGGCACGCGATTGATCCCGGTGGTGACGGCGTCGGTGGTGAATACGCTGCCGAGCTCGCCGGTTTCGAGGCGCAAAAACAGACCGCTCGGTTTGCCGCGCGCCTCGGCCGTGTCGTTGTGACAACTGACACCGCAGTTCGCGTGCAGGTAGCCGAGCGCGGCACGCTCCACGTCGTCGCCTGGGATCTGCGCGGGCGACGGGTTCGTGGGGTTGCCGTTCTCGGCCAGGAGCCTCTTCTGCACGAGCGCGTCGAGGGTGAGGCCGCTAGCGCCTTGGCCGAGCAGCACGAAATCCCAGCCCAGAATGAAGTCGGTGCGACCCACATGGCAGTCCTTGCACTGGTCGCGCGTAGGCACGGTGTGGCCGGTGCCGTGCAGGTTGGCGACGCCGTCGTTCGTCTGCAGCGTGCTCTTGGCGTCCTCCGACCAGACGTAGCTCGTGTACAGCCAGCCGTCGCGGCTCTTGCGGAGCAGCCGCGTCTCACCGAGTCGAAAGCCGCCGTCCGCGGGTACCCGAAACTCCTTCCAGAACTGCGTGCCGACCGGGAACACGAACCCGTCCGGGTTTTTGACGTCGATCGTCGTGCGGGGCGGGAGATACACGTAGCGGTGCTTCTCGGCGCCGTCGGACCAGAGCTGAAACGCCGGTTCGAAGCCGACCACGCCACAAGCGAGCTCGCGCTTGTCCCAATCGCCGTAGAGCCCGGTGCAGCGCAGCTCGCCCGGCAGCACCGCTCCCGGCGGGATCGTGCAATCCGCCGGCATCACGAACTCGCGGCAGCCTCCGCTGCCGCCACTCGCGTCACTGCCACTGTCGCCGGCGAGCCCGCCCGAGCCACCGGTCGCAGCGCTGCCGCCGCTCCCGGCGTCGGGCGCGGTTCCGCCCGAGCCACCCGCGCCGACCATGCCGCCCACGCCACCTCTGCCGGAAGCGCCGGCAGCGCTGGCGGGGGGCGCGGGCGCTGGATCACTGCCGCACGCGACGCTGAGCGCCGCGGCGGCAATCAGCGCGAAACGGAGATTTGCCGCCATGTCCCTTACGGCACGACCTTGAGCAAGCTCGTGCCGTTGGCGACGATGTAGAGCTCCTTGTCGTTGCCCGAGATGATCGCGCCGAGCTCCGAGATGCCGGAGCCGCCACTTGGCGCTGCAAAACACGGGTCATTGGGCGCGTTCGGATCGCACTGCTTGCGGATCGGCGTCACCGGCGAGGTCTGACCCTTGCAGCGAACGAGCGCTCCCATCGGCCGCCCCGGGTAGTACTCGCCGAATACGTAGACCCCGTAGAGCCGCGGAATCGCGCTGCCTCGGTACACCGAGCCGCCGATCACCGCGATCGTCAGTGCAGTCGTCGAGGTGCCGTCGATGATGTGGATCGGCGGCGTGTGCGTCGATCCACTGCGCAGCGGCGTGCCGGAGGGACAGGTGTTGCTGTTCGTGCCTTCGAAGTCGGGCCAGCCGAAGTTCAAACCCGAGCTGCCTGCCGCGGCGAATTCGACCTCGTCGTACGATTCCTGACCGATGTTGCCGATGTAGAGGTCGCCGTTCAAGGAATCGAAGCTGAAGCGGAAGGGATTGCGTAGGCCATAGTGGAAGATGCGCGCGTCGCCACCGCTCGCGAACGGATTGCCGGCCGCGGCGTACGGCGCGGCGGCCTTCGGATCCAGGCGCAACAGCTTGCCGTAGACGCTCGAGATGTCCTGCGGCACGCCCGGTCGCGCCGAATTACAAGCGCCGCCGCCGTCGCCCATCCCCGCGTACAGCTTGCCGTCCGGGCCGAAAGCGACCGTTCCGCCGTTGTGCACCTGGTTCAAGAGCGGAAGTATCTCTTGCCCGCCCGGCGCAAGGTCGAGGATGGCGCGCCGCGAGCCGGCATCCGCCGTGAACGGGTCGCCGCTCGAGCGCTTGAACTCGAGCACCTGATCGCGGTTCGCGTTGGCACCCGTGGTCGGCGTCATCACCACGTAGAACAGGCCGCTCGTTGCGTAGTCCGGAGCGAACGCCATGCTGAACAGACCACGCTCGTCGTAGCCGGCCGGAATCTGGATCTCGCTGCTCACGTCGAGAAACGGCGTCGACCGCAGTGCGCCACCGGTGAAGATGCGAATGCGTCCCCCGCGCTCGACGATGTAAAAGTCCGATGAGCCGGGGGGCTGCGCGGCGTAAAGGGCGGCGTTGAGCCCCGTCACCACCGCACTCAGATTGAGGCGTCCCACCTGCGGCGCGGCGCTCGCGTTGCACTCGGGAGGAGTGCCGCCCGAGCCGCCGGCCCCCGCGTCGCCGCCGGTAGCGCCCGCGCCCCCTGTACCGCCAGTTCCGGCGCCCCCCGTGCCGGTACCACCGGTGCCGTTGCCACCGTTGCCCGAACCACCGTTGCCCGACCCGCCGTTGCCCGAACCGCCGGTACCCGAGCCGCCGGTGCCCGAGCCACCGGCACCTGCCGCACCGCCGACACCCGCCGCACCGCCGGTTGGATTGCCCGCGGCGCCACCATTTGCACCGACGCCACCGTTCGCGCCGCTGTTCGAGCTGCCGCCGGGCTCGCTCGGACCCGCGCCGTCTTCTTCACCGCAAGCGATCGCGGCGAACAGCAACAACACACCCGCACCGAGAACCCCACGCACGCTTTGCATGGCGCGCAACATACACATTGATCGATTTGCCGTGAACCACGCGTGAGAGTCATTCGACTAGCTTCTAGTTGAAGAAAAGTTTTCTAGCGCGCGGAACGATCGAACGAACAGTGTGTCCGTTTCGCTCTCATACGGACTCGTATTCGTTCTCCGACAAGAGCGCGCGCGTCGCCGCATGCTCGGGTGAAACGAAGACGCGCTCCGGGGCGCCGGATTCGGCGATCCGGCCGTGATCGAGCACGAAAACGCTGTCGGCGAGATCGCGCGCCAGCGCCACATCGTGAGTCACGACGACCTGCGTCACGGCCGTTTCACGTACGCGCTCGAAAGTGCGGCTGACTTCGCGACGCAGCGATGCGTCGAGGGCACTGGTCGGCTCGTCGTAGCAGAGCACGCGCGGCTCCATGGCGAGCGCGCGGGCGATCGCCGCGCGCTGGCGCTCGCCGCCCGAAAGCCGTAGCGGGTGCATGTCGACCTTGTTTTCCAGGCCAAGCAGCTTCAGCAGCTCCCGCGCGTGCGCCTCGGCCTCGCCGCGCGGTTTGTTGCGCACGCGGCGAGGCGCAAGCGTGCAATTTTCGAGCACCGTCAGATGCGGGAACAGCTCGAAGGCTTGGAACACCAGGCCGACTCTTCCCAAAAGCGACGCAGCGCCACCACTCTCCACGCGAACCCCATCGATCTCGATCGCGCCGCGATCGAAGTCTTCGAGTCCGGCCATACAGCGCAAGAGCGTCGACTTGCCCGACCCGCTGCGCCCGACGACGGCGCCGAGCTTGCCGCGACCGAGCTCGAACGACACGCGGTCGAGCGCGAGCTCCCGCGCGCCGGCGAAGCGCTTCTCGAGATCGACCACGCGGATCGCGATGCCGTCACTCATGTGGCGGCTCGCCCCAGGTGACGCCCGAGCCGCTCTTCGGCCAGGCGGGCCAGCCGCGCGAACGGCAAGCCGATTAGCAGATACCAGATGGCCACCACCACCCCGAGCCCCAGATGATCGCGGGTCGAATTGGCGAGGTTCGTGTACGTCTTGGTGAGCTCGGTCAGCGTCACCAGCGAGACCAGCGAGCTGTCCTTCAACAGCGCAATGAAATCGTTGGTCGCGGGCGGAATCGCGACGCGCGCGGCTTGCGGTCCAACAACCCAGCGAATCGTCTCCAACATGTTCAGTCCGAGCACGCGCGCCGCGTCGATCTGGCCGCCTGAAACGCTCGCCAATCCGGCTCGGTAGTTTTCGGCCTCCGCCGCGGCGTAGTTCAGCCCGAGCGCGATCACACCGGCGACGAACGGATCCAGCGTCACGCCCAGCTCCGGCAAGCCGAAGTAGACCATCGTCAGCTGCACCAGGAGTGGCGTGCCGCGAAAAAATTCGACGTAGGCCAGCGCGAGCCAGCGCACGGGCCGCGGGCCGTAGCTGCGCCCGAGCGCGATCGCGACCCCGAGCACGATCGCGACGCTCATCGCCGAAAGCGACAAGAGCAGGGTGAGCGCCGCGCCGCGCGCGAACAGGCCGAGCGTGCTCGGGTAGCGATCGCGCACGCGCTCCCAGAACGGCGGCTGCTTGCCGACCGCCGCACGCCAGGCTTCCCACGCCTCGGGCACGGCGCTCGTGTGCTCGCGCGGATCGCCGAGCAGGCGCGCGGTCTCCGCGTTCCAGAGCCCCCAGCGTTCGTAGATCCCGCGCAGCGTGCCGTCTTTCGACAGCTCGTCGAACGCCCGATCGAGCGCGTGCCGAAGCTCGACGTCGCCCAGTTTCACGGCCGCTGCGTAGCGCACCTCACCGAACGAGCCCTCCAGCACCTCGAGCGCCGGGTCGATCGCGCCGTAGTAGCGCGCGATCGGCTCGTCGAGCAGCACCGCGTCGCTGCGGCCGATCCGCAGATCGTCGTAGATCTCGTTTTGCCCGCCGTCGTAGCTTTTCACGTTGGCGCCGGCGCGGGTCAGGATGCGCTCGGCCAGCGAACCCGGCAGCGTGCCCACCGGGCGGCCTCGCAACAGCTCGAGCGAACGTGGCGCGTTCGCGTCGCCGCGGCGCACCGTGATCCGCTCGGCGGCGACGTAGTACGCGCGCGTCAGCTCGCAGACGCGCGCCTTCTCGGCGGCGATCTCGATGCCGTTGAGCGCCAGGTCGAAATCGCCGCGCGCGAGCAGCTCGAGCAGCTGATCCCACTGTCCTTGCACCGGGCGTGCGCGCACGCCGAGCTTCTTGGCGAGCGCGGCCGCCAGATCGACTTCGAACCCGATCAGATGATTCGGGTCCATCGGATCCTGGAACACGTAGGGCGCGCCGCCCTGCGCGTCGGCGCCCCAGCGCAGCTCGCCGCGCGCGCGAAGTTGCTCGAGACTGCCAGGGTCCGCCAGCGCGCCCGGCCCCCACGACACGATCACGGCGATCAGCGCGCAGGGCCAGATGCCGTGAATCTTCACGTTTGCGAAATTCGGGTTACTCGATCCAGCGCGCCAGGACGCAGGTGATGTTGTCGGGCCCGCCGTTCTGATTCGCGGTTTCGATCAAGCGGCTCGTCGCAGTCGGCAGATCGGGCGCGCTCATGATGATGTCGAGCATCTGCGGGTCGTTGACCGGACCGCTCAGGCCATCGGTGCAGAGCAACATCGCGTCGCCGGCCCGCGGGGCCTCGAAGCGGGTGTCCACCTTGACCGTGTCCTTCATGCCGAGCGCGCGCACGATCACGTTTTTGTGAGGAAAGTTCGCGATCTCTTCCTCGGTCAGCCGCTTCATCTTCTTGTAGTCGTTGAGCAGCGAGTGATCCTCGGTCAGCTGCTCCATCTTGCCTTCGCGGATCCGGTAGACCCGGCTGTCGCCCACGTGTGCGACGTAGACGCCGTCCTCGACCGCGAACAAAGAGACCAGCGTGGTTCCCATTCCACGCTGCTTGGCGTTGCGCTGAGCGGCTTCGTAGATGCGCAGGTTGCAGAGCTTGATCCCGGTGATCAGCCGGTTCTCCTCGTAGCCCTTGCTGCGATCCATCTTGTAGGGCCAGGTGCGCTCCGGATCGTCGGCGGTCGAGGCGAAGAACTCCTGCAGCGTGTCGACCGCCATCTTCGAGGCGATCTCACCCGAGGCATGCCCACCCATCCCGTCGGCCACGATGTACAAACCGTGGTCGGCGAGGATCGCAAAGTTGTCCTCGTTATGATTGCGCTTGCGGCCGACGTCGGTCTGGCCCGCTACCTCGATGCGGAGGGGTCGTGACACGGCAGGACCGTCGCGCAGACTGAGAGCCGAATTCACCAGCGGATTCGCTTCAATCCTCAGCTCACGCGGCTCCGGGTGTCAACCGGGCTTCGCCGAAAACAGCCGGCTGGCCGCCCTTGGCTCAGACGTTTTCGGGGATTTTTGCTGGAGGGGGCTTCTCAGTACCCCGGGGTGGCGGGGGCGGGGGGCGGGCGGCGGGGCTTGGGCACCGGCTTCGGCGCGGGCGCGACCGCCGGAGCCGCAGGAGCGACCTGCTTGACCTTCGAGCGCGCCGGGTCTGGAGCGGACCGGAGCGCGAGCGAGACCTGACGGAACTTTCCACCGCCGAAGAGCAGCAGCTGGACGCTGTCGCCCACGGCGTGCTGGTTGATGGCTTCCGCCAACGCTTCGGGCGTCCCGACCGGCGTACCGTCGACCGCGAACACGACGTCGGCGGCGGCCTTGTCAGCGCCCCCGCGCAGACCGGCGGCGGCCGCCGGGCTCTTCGGGTGAACGCCGATCACGCGCACCCCGCGGACCGGCCCCACGTCGTCCGCCACGCCCTGGATGCCGAGCCACGGCGCGGGCGGCACTGCGCTGGCAGGCACCGTGCGCAGGAAGGCTTTCACGGCGCTCACCGGAACGCCGTACGGCACCTGCGAGCACGGCTGATTCGGCACCGGGGCGCAAGCGCGGGCTATCAGGCCGACCACGTCACCGTTGTCGTCGACGATCGGACTGCCGACGTCGGTGGTCTTGAAGCGGCTGGCCAGCTCGAGCGCGTCTTGCAAGAGCTCGCTGTCGCCGCCGACCAACGTGGTGCGGCCTTTGATGATGGTGCGCGCCGGCGCGACCTCCTTGGCCCCGACGGTGCTGAAGGTCCTGAGCTGCGACCCCGCCTTGATCGCCGACACTCGCGACGCCTTCAGCCCTTTCTTCCAGCGCGCATTTTGCGGCACGAGCAGCGCCAGGTCCCATACCCGATCACTGTGGCCCATCTTCACCTGCGACACGCTGCCGTCGGCGAAGCGGGCGTCGATGTTGTTGCCGTGGCCGAGCGACGAGAGCGCGGTCAGGATCCGCCCGTCGCCGCTCAGCACCGAACCGACACCGATCACCTTGCCGGCGCGCTCGAGCAGTACGATGCCCTCGCGTGCCTTCTGCAGCAGGCTTTCCGGATCTTTGGGAATCGCGTCTTCGGGCAACCCTTCCGCGCCGATCTGGTCGGCCGCGTCCTGCGCGGCCTGCGCAGCCTGTGCGGCTGTGCGCGCGGCGTCCGGCACCGACGGCGGCGCGGGGGGCGCCGCTTTCGGAGGCGCAGCTCTCGGCGCGGCAGCCGGAGCTTTTGGAGGCGCGGCAGCCGGTTTGGGCGCCGCAGTTTGTGCGTGAAGCGGAATCGCGACGGACGCGATCAGCGCACACGCTCCCAAGGCCAAGCGTCGACGTGCGGTCACGCCCGAAGTGTAGCCGGGAATCGTCGATCGAAAAGGCCGGTCAAAGATACTGGACATGAGCAATCCTCCGGGGCCCGGACACGAGGGCAAGCTCGCGAGTCTATTGGTTTTGGCGGACACCTCGCCCCGCGTGGTCCGGGCGTGGGGAGGGAATGGTGCAAATCCCTTGCCGTGCTCCGAGCGGCCTCAACGCGAGCGCCGAAGTTCGCGGATGCCGTCGGCTGCGGCGACCAGCACGACATCGGCCCGGTCGCAAAAGAGCCCGGTCTCGACCACGCCTGGAATTGCCCTGAGCTCCCGGTCGAGCCGATCGGGCGCGTCGATGGGACCCGCAGCTACATCGTAGATGAAGTTGTTCGCGTCGGTGCGCCAGGGCGCGCCGTCCTTGAGCCGGAGCTTCACTTCGCCGACGCGCGCCAGGGCTGCCGCCGTGGAACGTTCACCGAACGCCAGCACTTCGATCGGCACCGGCCAGCGCTCGCCCAGGCGCTGACTGAGCTTCGACTCGTCGACCACGATCACGTTGAATTTCGACGCTTGGTTCACGATCTTCTCGCGCGTCTGGCACCCACCGCCGCCCTTGATCAGGTCGAGCGCGGCGCTCACCTCGTCCGCGCCGTCGACGCAGACGTCGATCGGCCAGGGACCTGCATCGTCGAGCAGTGGAATTCCGAGCGCCTGCGCCTGACTTCGACTCTGCTCGCTGGTGGCGACGCCGACCAGCTTTCTGCCCTTTTTCACCAGCTCCGCCACCGCATCGATGAAGAGCTTCGCCGTGGAGCCCGTACCGAGCCCCACCACCCCATGCTCCGGCACAAACGCGAGTGCGGCATGGGCGGCACGGCGTTTGGCCTCGTTCGGATCGCTCATTTTCGGGAGTGTAGTCGAGTCAGCGCTGGCAACTCGGGCAAAAGTGACTCGAGCGTTGGCCGATTACTACGCGCCGGATTGGTGTTTTGCAGCGGCGGCACGGTTCCCCGGTGCGCGCATACACGTAGTGCGTTTCCTGGTAGCTGCCGTCCTGTCCGTCGGGCTGGACGTAGTCGCTGATGCTCGAGCCGCCGGCCGCGATCGACCGCATCAATACGCGACGCACGGCGCGCGCGATCGCGAGGGATTCCGCGCGCGTGAGCGAATCTGCGCGCCGCGTCGGCCGCACTCGAGCCAAGTACAACGCCTCGTCGGCGTAGATGTTGCCGACGCCGGCCAGCACCCCCTGATCGAGCAGCACGGTCTTGATCTTGGCGCGCCGGGAGCGGAAAGCCTCGTAAAGGGCACGGCCGTCGGCCTTGAGCGCATCGGGACCGAGCTTGGTGAGCCGCGGCTCGTCGGCTCCAGGCTCGAGGTAGGCGACCTTCCCAAACTTCCTGGCGTCGCGAAACAGCACGCGCGGTCCGCCGTCTTTGAACCCGAACACCAGGTGCGTGTGCCGGTCCGGACGAAACGGTCCGGCTTGCGCGGGCGCGCGCCGCCTTTTTCCCGTCAGCAAGCGCCGGCTGGCCGCGTCCGACGCGAAGATCTGACCCGTCATCCCGAGATGCAACAGCAACCGGCCACCATCATCGAGCTCGGCGACCAGGTACTTGCCGATGCGCTCGAGCGCAGTCGCGCGTCGTCCTGCGAGCCGGCGCTGTAGCGTGACGGGCGGCGTCAAAAAGAAATAGCTCGGCCGCGTCGTGCGCACGCTTTCGATCGTGCGCCCGACGAACAACGGCGCGATGCGGCGCCGCACGACTTCGACCTCGGGGAGCTCCGGCATTGCTCGGCTCAGCTATCGCTCGCGGACCGTTCGTTCAAGGGCCTTAACGGAAATCTGGTTCCGCTCGTTTGTTCGCTCCGCCATGGCAAAAGATCATCTTGGTTCGTCTCGCATCGGGAAAGCTCGGAGCTTGCCGTCGATCCTGCTCCTTTGGGCAGCCCTGCTGCCGGGGACCGCGGCCGCACAGGTCACGTTCCTGAACGACGAATGTCCCAAGGGCACGACGCAGACCGGCAAGCTTCCGCCCGATGAGCTGAGCCAGGGCTGTACGACGCCCGCGGGCCAGCGCCACGGACCGTGGACGGACTACTGGCCGAACGGCGCCAAGTGGCGCGTGGGCGAGTACAAGAACGGTAAACACAGCGGCCACTGGACGGCGTTTCGTCCGAACGGAAAGAAGTTCTACGAGGTCGACTACAAGAACGGCTTTTTGCACGGAAAAATCGTCGTCTATTACGAGAACGAGCAGAAGCGCATCGAAGGCGCTTACACCTTTGGCAAAGCCAATGGGCGCTGGCTCGCCTACACCGACACCGGAAGCGAAGTCGGCCAGCTCCTGTTCGACAACGGCAACGTACGCCCGGGCTCGAAGGGAAACCCCAAGGTCGCCGAGTACATGCCGAAGCGGCTCGAGGTTCACACGCTCCGAACGGCGATCGACAAGGCGCCGGTGATGCGGGAGGTCGGAAAGACGCTGGTCAGCGAGGGTCGCTCACCCGCCCCGGGGCGTCTCAAGGGTGAACAGTTGCAGCACTACGCGGCGCAGTCGAAGCTCTTCATCCGCGCCGGACAGCAGCTCAAGCTCTACGCGGCGGCGGTCGACGTGCTCGCGACCGATGCGCAGAGTCCGATCCAGGTCGGCGTGGGAGACGAGGCCGAGCTTTTGGTGGGAACACTCGTCAGCATGCTGGGCGAAACCAAACGCACCGTCGAAGGCTTCAAGAGCACCTCCGGACCGTCGAGTCTGCGCCAACACTCGGCGCGATCCGCGCTGAAGAAGCTCGATTGAGCGCGAGCGTCCCGGCCTGATACACTGTACCTGACTCCGGAGGCGTCGAACGACGTGGGCTGGCAGTCTCCACGAGGGCTACGCCAAGGCCACCGGGATCATCGATTCCGCAACGGCGTCCTGTTCGGCACCGGCGGCGCGTCGCCCCGCTCTACGGCTTGAGTCTCCCGTAAACGCCTCGCGAGAAAACGTGGTACTCGCCCGGCATGGATCGCCTTCCCGCAGTGAGGGCCAGCGCGGTCCGGGATACGCTCGCGTTCCTGGACGTGTTCCAGGCCGGCGCTCGAGAACAAGTAATGGCGCGAGTGCCGGCGCCATCGCGCGCCGTGATCGAGGAAACGCCGCGTTTGGGCTGGGTCTCGGTCGACCACGATCACTACACGATCGATGCGATCGTCGAGATCTTCGGACGCGAGCGGGCGATTCAGTGCTGGAGCGGCGCCCTCTCCCATCTGGCCGAACGGCCTTTGCTCCGGAACTTCGTCAGTGGCATGCGGCGCGTGTTCGGCAACGAGCCGGCGCAGGTGATCTCCTGGTTTCAAAAGGGTTGGCCGCTCGTCTACCGCGACGTGTGCACGCCGCTGCTCAAGAGCACTCCGAGCGGGCGTCCGATGATCGTATTCGACGACGTTGCCGAGGAGATTCGCCGCTACTCGAACTACTTTCATTCGTGGCACGGCGCCTGCCGGGGGTTCGCGACCCTGGCGGGCGTCGAGGGACGCGTACACTTCACGGTGGCCCCGGACCTGAGCTACGCCGAAGCGAGGTTCTCCTGGGTCACTTCAGCGCCGCCACCGCCACGCTGATCGCCGAACGGCCCCCTACATCGATTTCTTGACGGCGCTCTTCGCCATCAGGTCCTTCGGCATCAGATAAAAGAAGTCCCGCAGCGAGCGCTTGCGGATGTACTCGTCGTCGGAAAACTCGAAGCCCTTGGCGAGCGCGACGGCCTTGCGCTGACCGTCGGCGCCGGGCTCGAACAGCACGAATTTCGGGTACGACCAGTTGACGTCGAGCTGAGTCACTTCGCTTGCGCCGGCGTGGTGCATCGCGGTCGCGATCGCGCGCGCCGTGGTGTGATTGGTGATGCCGACGTAGAGCACCTCGCCCTTCGGGTCGATGCCGGCCGCCGAGCGACGGATCACGGTCTCGCCATCGAGCGTTGCGCCCCAGTGCGCGCCGCCGCCGGCCTCGAGCCCCGGATGCAGCTTGCCGTTTTCGTACATGCACGACGGCGCCTGCCGAAACCACTCCATCTTCGGCTCGCTGTCGGCGAGCTCCTTCCAGTTCGCGATGCGCATCCGTGAATCCGCGTAAACTGCGATCGTGCACGACTTGTCGCGCGGCTTGACCAGCGTGAGGCCATCCACCTTCATGCCGTAGTAGCCGTGCTCGGTCATGAAGCTGCCGTTGAAGGCGCCGAGCACGAGATCCTGGTGATCGTCGGGGATGCGGGCGACGCGCTGGTAGCTCTGAGCCTCCTTCTCGACGCTCTTGGGCTCGTTGCGCCCGGCCACGGCGTAGACCTTGACCCGGCTCAGATCGACCGCGACGACGAAGACCTCGGCCCAGGAGCGGTTCGGATCGGGGTGGAGCAGCGTCTTGTAGAGGTAGGGCTCCTCGCCGGGGCGGCGCGCGTCCCGGATCGGCACCCAGTCACCGTCCCCGGGCGCGGACCAGCTCTTGAGCATCGGTCCCACGTTGGCGGGCCGAAAACGCGGGGGCTTGGGGGCCAGAGCGCCCGCGGCGCTCGCGGATCCGGGTGGCGCGGCGCTCGGCTCCGGCGGGACTTCCCAGTAGGCCTTGGGTTTTTCGTCCTTGCGGCTGAAGCGGTTGTAGCGGTCTTCCAGCCCGTAGACGAAGTCCTCGAGCTTCGCGACGTTGTCGGTACCGACCACCGAGCGCAGGGTGTTGGCGACCAGCGGGCCGAGCCATTCCACTTTGTGGACAGCGAACCAGAGCCCGCCGACCGCGAGCGGTGTTGCCGCCGAACCGATGATCAGGCCGCGTTTCAGGCGGCGCCGGAGCTTGGGCGACAGGCGCAAGCGCCGCTTTTTGACGGGTTCGGTCATGGGGCGGCGCAATCGTATCGCTACAGGTCCGGTAACGCCCGTTTCTGTTGGGTAGATTCCGGCGGTCGCGGTACGTAACTCATCCCCATGGGCGCGCGAACGCGGTCCTGCCAGCTGCTGAAGCTGACGTGGGGCGTGTCGCTGTTTCTGGCGGTCGCGGTGGCCGGCGCCCAGGAACCGCCCGCCGTCGGAGCCACGCCGCAGCTGGGCCCGAACCCGGACCTGAGCGCGCTCGTGGGGCGGCGGCTGACGCGGATCGCGG